>Ga0209795_10000486_pt1 | contig 30359 bp, 25 predicted proteins | sample AgamicOrMarz_FD_187166 | JGI IMG/M metagenome (GOLD analysis project Ga0209795, IMG submission 187166) | Agave microbial communities from Guanajuato, Mexico - Or.Ma.rz (SPAdes) (version 2) | ecosystem: Host-associated > Plants > Phyllosphere > Phylloplane/Leaf | place: Guanajuato, Mexico...
CTAGCTGTAAAAGATGATATCTAAATAATATTAAAAATATGGCTAGGAAATATTTTATGAAAAATAAGTTAGGAATCAGTAAGCAGCTTTTTATCGCTTTTAGTATTGTTAATTTAAGCGTTACCCTGTTTTCTATGTTGCTGGGCTACCTAATTTATAACTATGCCATTGAAAAAGGTTGGCTCACTTTAGATTCCCTACAAGAGGATTGGACAAATTTTCATTTCATAGATTGGATTTGGTTGTCTACTGTCATCTTGTGTGGTTGTATGATTTCACTCGTGATCGGCATGCACCTCGCAAAACGTTTTATTCTACCCATTAATTTCTTAGCCGAAGCAGCAAACAAAATTAGTCAAGGTGATCTCTCTGCTAGAGCTTACGACAACAGAATTCATTCAGCTGAAATGTCCGAGCTTTTACATAATTTTAATGATATGGCACAAAAGCTAGAAGTATCAGTTAAAAATGCGCAAGTTTGGAATGCTGCCATCGCTCATGAATTAAGAACTCCAATCACAATTTTACAAGGCCGCCTACAAGGCATCATCGACGGCGTTTTTAAGCCTGATGAAATTCTATTTAAAAGTCTTTTAAATCAAGTTGAAGGTTTATCTCATTTAGTTGAAGACTTACGAACGATAAGTTTAGTTGAGAATCAACAGTTAAGATTAAATTATGAGTTATTAGATTTTAAATCTGTGATTGAAAAAGTTCTAAAAGCATTTGAAGATCGCTTAGAGCAAGCAAACTTAAAGCCAGAACTTGATTTAACAGAGGTGCCGGTATTTTGTGACCGCCGTCGTATTGAGCAAGTTTTGATTGCGTTAATTGATAACTCAATTCGTTATTCAAATGCAGGAAAACTTAAAATCTCTTCAGAAGTGAACTCACCAAATTGGATATTAAAAATTGAAGATGAAGGTCCCGGCATTGCAACCGAGTTCCAAGATGATCTATTTAAACCCTTTTTTAGATTAGAAGAATCAAGAAATAAAGAATTTGGTGGTACAGGCTTAGGCCTAGCTGTTGTACATGCGATTGTGATTGCGCTTAAAGGTTCTATTCACTATAGCAACCATAGTGGCAAAAGCACTTTTACCATAAAAATTTTGATGGATAAGTAAAACGCTGAATTATAAAGTTATTCTTCACTCTCTTTTACTCTTCTACGAATTTCTTCACGCCATTTTGTGGCATTTTCTTGTTGCTTATTCAATAAAACACCCAGCATAAAGGCTGTAGCTGCGGCTCCAATTAGGGCAATTCCAGTTTCATAAATAATATCTATAACAAACTCTAAAACGCCTTCAGATAGGAAATCTAAGGTGCCAGAAAATTTAAGAAATTTAGCTATAGCCACCACGATCACGCCCAATAAAGCACCAGCCCACAAGAATATTTTATGAATGTTTAGAGGAGCTGTGACTTGATCGATCTGATCGGGATATTTTCGGTAGTACTCAATTTCATCCTCCGTCACTTCAGAGGTGGACTTAAATAACAATTTAATAAAGAGCCTATCTTGGTCAAGCTTTGAGTTTTTCTTCATAGATGCTATGTGTGATAAATCTTCTAAGGTTTCATGTTACTCATTTTTTCTTTATTGAGTAAAAATTTTTAAGAGGTCGAATAGTTTTAAGCAAATTATTGATTTTTAATAGCAGGAAATATAAATACAGCTGTATAAAACGGGCCAGCAAGTGAGCTGATTTTTCTTCAGCTCACCTCAAACTCTAAATAACGAGTTTATTGTTGATAAACTTTCTTTCCATTAAAAATGGTCCATACCACTTTTGTTTCAGCCAACTGTTCAGGTGAAACTTTAAAAATGTCTCTATCTACTAAAATCATATCGGCTTTTTTGCCCGGTTCGAGCGTGCCGATGCTTTTATCTAAATAAAGCGCTTTTGCCGAATTAATCGTATAAGCCTTAAATACTGTATCTCGATCAATGGCTTCTGCTGGGTTTAAAACATCTCCTTCATTACCTTTTCTGGTAATTGCTGTCGCCATAGCAACAAAAGGATTGGCTGTTGAAACTGGTGCATCACTTGCACCCGCAATGGTTGCGCCGTTAACTAACAACGAATGTGCAGGATACATACCCTTATAAGAAGTTGCATCGATATAAGGTTTTACCAGTTCTCTGTTAAAACTGTCTTCATAGGCCCATGCCAATTGCATAGAAGCAATCACATTGTTTTGTTTAAAGCGCTTATAGTCTTTAGGGTCTACGAGCTGAAGGTGAGTAATGCTATGAGGGACATTGCTTTGACGCTTTGAGCGAGCATACTCAAAGGCGTTTAAAGATTCCTGTACAGCTCTATCCCCAACAGCGTGAATATGAACAATCATATTTCGCTTATCTGCTTCATCGACAACCAACTTAAAAGTATTTGGGTCAAATAACAAAGTCCCTTGCTTGTTACTATTAGAGTATCGACCAAGTAATGCGGCCGATTGGGCTGGAATCTCTAATACGCCATCAGCGAATACTTTCACACCCACTAAATTAAAGTTATCTATGTTTTTATATTTACTATTGATTGACTCAATGATGTTAAAAACTTGAGGCGTACTTTTTGAGTTAATGACATGTAAACCAGAAACTCGCGCTGTTAACTCTCCTTTTTGAGATAATTCTTTATACATTGGAATCATCCCTAGGGTTTTCTCTGTATTTTTAATATTGGTAATTCCCTTATTTGGACTGGCATTTGCAGCAATATCCATCCACGCGGTGAGACCCAAACTGTTATAGTATTTGACCGCTTCTTTAGAGCCTTTATAAAGCAGATCATGTGATACAGATGGAATTTTATCACTCACCATGTCCCAGCCAGAATCAATCACAAATCCAGTTGGCTCAAAGTTTTCATTATGTGCAACATTTTGTTGGTCATCTGGACTTAATTGCTGAATGAAGTTTGCATCTATACCTGCTTTTTTTAAGAGTGCTTGGTTTGCCCATGCCGTATGATGGTCACTACCCACTAAAGCAATAGGACGATCTTTCCATTCATTATTATTAAATACATTTGAGAGTTGGTCGGCCAATTCCCAATATTCTGAAGATAAACCATTTAAAAATAGAACATCTCCAGCAACTCCTGTACCGTCGAGACTAGCTTGTTTAAGTTTTGCTTCCACTTTAGAAATGTCTATAGTGGTATCGCCGCTATCCATGGTTGCTAATACTGCCTCTACACCAGAAGCTAAAGCATGAATATGGCTATCAATTAAGCCTGGCATTAAAACCTTGTTATCAAGAACAAAAACTTGTGTATTGCTATCTGCAACTTTTTTGATTTCTTCGTTACTACCTACTTTTAGGATGGTTCCATCCTGAGCAATTGCGATGGCTTGTTGGAGGGAATCTTTATCTTTGGCAGTATAAATTTTTCCATTAATATAAATACTTGCAGCAGCATTATTGTCATCACTATCATTATTTGCACATCCTAAGTTTATAAAAAGTAAACCTAGGCTAAGTGCTAAAAATCCTTTTTTAAATCTCATTATTAACTCCAAAAATCATTTAAATTCTAATAATCGTTTTCTAATCTTCTTGTTGATTTATTTGCATCAAGTCTTTGAGTACTGAGGTCTATCCATTGACTACAGTTTTCTTGCTCTTGATACACTTAGATGATTCATTACGATGCTTCGCGCTACTTGCTGAATCTCTATTTCACTGTTGGGTAAGTTCGTTAGCCCTGAGTCCATAATTACAATTTTTGTTTTTAAGATTTCCATAAATTAATCTCCATTGTGGAATGGATAAACTAATTTTTAAGTTTATTTAAGGATATAAAAAGAATAGAGAAAATACCGATTTATGAGATTTTTGTCCGCAAATCGGACAATAAACATTCTAATAAATCATTAAATGACTTCCTGACCCTAAGCTCTCTTTTGACCTTTTCTCTTTAAATTCTTATTTAAATGTCATATCTAATCTAACCTAGATTTATAAAATAATTTTTATAATTTAAAAAATGGATAACTAGATATGGATCGTTTTAAAGCTATTTTACTTATTGCAAGCACATGTTTAACAACAACTCTTTATGCCAAACAACAAGTCGTCTGTGTGTTCGACCCAATTGGTAAATCGGGAGACGCTTTCGCTTTAGCCAAAGATTATGCACTTGAAGCAAAAAATTGGGGAGCTGATCTATCTTTAAAAGCATATGTTGATGAGCGCGTTGCGGCTGAAGACTTAAAAGTTGGAAAATGTGATGGCGCTATTATTAGCGGTTTACGTGGCCGTCAATTTAATAAATATACAGGATCTTTGGATGCGGTTGGCGCACTAACAAATATGAAAACAGCGATTAGTGCCTATAAGCTGTTGTCTTCACCCATGGCCGCCAAAAACATGGTGGTAGGTCCTTATGAAATTGCAGGTTTAGGGACTATTGGCCCTGCATATTTATTTGTTAATGATAGAAGTATAAATACTCTCGCTAAAGCTGCTGGTAAAAAAATTGGGGTATTTAAATATGATGAAGCTCAACCAAAGCTTGTTCAACATGTCGGCGGTCAGGCTGTATCTGTAGACGTGACCAATGCTGGTGCGAAGTTTAATAACCATGAAATTGATATTGTGCCCGCTCCTATTGTTGCATTTAAACCTTTCGAACTCTACAAAGGTTTAGGTGAGAAAGGAGCAATCATTCGTTTCCCTTTAACTCAAATTTCAGCAAACTTCATTATTCGTAAAGACCAATTTCCAGCAGGTTTTGGGCAAAAGTCGAGAACTTGGGTAGCCAGCCAACTAAATAGAACATTTGGTATTATTGCTAAATATGAAAGTGATATTCCTTCAAAGTATTGGATGGATATTCCTAAAAATGAACAATTGAATTATATGAAAATGATGCGAGAAGCACGCATACAGCTAACCAAGGCTGGTATTTATGACCCTAAAATGATGAATTTTTTGAAAAAGGTAAGATGTAAAGAAAACCCAAGTAATTTTGAATGTGCGTTAAATGATGAATAAATACTCAAAACATATGCACATCTTATTTTAAAAAGCTCTACCCTCAGTTATTCATTTCCTCGCGGGCTTGTTGTGGTGTTTTACCCGACCACTCTTTATAAGCCCGTGTAAATGGGCTGTGCTCGGCATAACCTAACAGCAATGCTATTTCCACAATTTGTAGTCTTGGATCTTTTAAATACGATTTCGCCAATTCGTAACGTACAGTGTTTAATTCTTTTCGAAAATTCGTCCCTGCCTCGGTTAAACGGCGTTGTAAGGTTCTACGTGAATAATTTAAGCGCTCTGCAAGCTGTTCAATAGTTGGCTCACCTTGATGAAGTAAGTAAGCAATCTGTTTACGAACTTGATCTGTAATTTCATCAATATGTGGCAGGCTTGCCAGTAATTTGTCGGCATGTTTTTCTAGTATGGCGACTAAGGCGGCGTCGGAGTTTTTAAGCGGTAGACTTAAGATTTCCTTATCAAAACGCATAAGTGCCACGGGTTGCTCAAAAAGCACAGGACAACCAAAATACTCCTCATAAGGCTGAACATTTTCAGGCTGTTCATGAATAAAATGTATTTCTTTGAGTCTTTCTTTTCCTCTAATGAGACTACGGCAAAACTGAACTATAACGGTACGGCCAGTTTCATCCGATAAAGGACCCACTTGCTCACCTTTTGTATCCCATGAAAGCTCTACATATTCAGTATAAATACGAACAGTAGCAGGATAAACATCATAGACAAGCCTCTGATATCGTTCAAACCTATCTAAAACTGCCCCTAGATTTTCACAGGCAAGAAATACTGACCCTAAAACACCTAAATGCTGAGCTGTAATGGTTTGACCCACATGTAAACCAATGAAAGGGTCATTTAAATAATCTTTAGCGATAATGAGAAGATTTTCCCAGTGATCTATATCTACGCCTTCTAAATGATTTGAATCTGCTTTAGGCCACGGATCACCCAGCACCTTTTCTGGGTCATGTCCTAGTTTTTCCAGATATTCAAATAATAAATGAACATAGATTTCAGAAATCCTTCTTCTATACAACGGCTTATTCAATCCATTCATTCCGTATAATTCTAATTTGGCGCCAAATATCAATTAGTGTACTTAAAGCTTTTAAACAAAAGCAAATAACTAAAAACACCTGCTCAATCCAAATTTTGGCGCAAAGTGTCAAGCAATATGGCAGCTTTCATCAAGCCCTATCTCATTATTTTTCAGAAGATAGCGTTATAGCCAATATTGAGAAAAATACGATGGGTAAAAGTCTAAATAATGTGCCCCAAGCACCACTTGATGTTCAGTTTGATTCAAATGGCATGAAATGCAGTGCCTATTTATATCGCCCAGCGACCGATGCCACTACACCAATTATTGTAATGGCGCACGGTCTGGGTGGTACTCGTAGAATGCGTTTAACCGCTTTTGCAGAGCGCTTTGTGGCAGGGGGTTATACTTGTTTAGTGTTTGATTATCGCTATTTTGGTGATAGCGAAGGACAACCTCGACAATTACTAGATATAAAAAGTCAGCTTGAAGATTGGAAAGCTGCCATTGCCTATGCACGTAGCCTAGACAAAATTGATCCAAACCGCGTGGTTATATGGGGAACTTCTTTCGGTGGAGGTCATGTGCTGGCAACAGCTGCTGACGATAATCGACTTGCTGCGGTTATATCACAATGCCCCTTCACTGATGGTTTCTCATCCAGCATGGCCATGAATCCAATAACAACCCTTAAGCTCACGGGACTCGCTTTAAAAGACAAGATTGGATCAATGCTCGGCGCAAAGCCAGTCATGGTGCCTCTTGCAGCTCCATCAGGACATACAGCATTAATGAATGCACCTGACGCTTATTCAGGCTATCTCGCACTCATGCCTTCAGGTTCAAATATTCCAAACTATGTCGCTGCACGTTTTGTACTCGACATCATACGCTATTACCCGGGCCGTAAGACATCACGTATTCAAGCCCCCGTGTTGTTTTGTGTCTGTGATACCGACTCGGTGGCGCCCTCAAAAACAACATTGCGTCATGCGAGCCATACACCCAATCATGAAATTAAACACTACGCCGATGGTCATTTTGAAATTTACGTTGGAGAAGCTTTCGAGCGTGTTGTGAGTGATCAGATCGACTTTCTTAAACGCATCGTTCCAGTCAAGTAACAGTAAATTTAAAACATTTGGAGAAAGACCATGAAATATGACCTGAACAAAAAAGTTGTTTTAATTACAGGAGCTGCTGGAGGGATTGGTGCAGCAACAGCCCGTGAATTTTACGCATTAGGTGCAAACTTGGTACTTACTGATATGCAACAGGAAACTGTAGATAAACTTGCATCTGAATTTGAGGCATCTCGTGTATTACCATTAGCGCTAGACGTTACTGATGCAGTAGCCACAAAAGATGTAGTCCAGAAAACAATAAAACACTTTGGACACCTTGATATAGCTTTTGCCAATGCAGGTATCTCATGGCGTGATGGTGCTTCGACAATTGCTAGCTGTGATGAAGCTGAGTTCGATAAGATTGTTGAGGTTGATTTACTTGGTGTCTGGCGCACAATCCGTGCTGCCCTACCAGAGGTGACCCGCAACAAAGGACAAATCCTCATAACCTCTTCTGTTTATTGCTTCGTTAATGGAATGGCAAACGCTCCATATGCGGCTTCAAAGGCGGCAGTAGAAATGCTCGGACGCTGTCTCCGTACAGAGATTGCATATACTGGTGCAACAGCTAGCGTTGTCTATCCAGGCTGGACAGCAACACCAATCGCTAAGGTTGCCTTTGGGGGGAATGCAACTGTAACGAAGATGATTGAAGCAGGATTTCCGGCATGGTTACGCAAACCTATTTCTCCGGAATATATGGCGCAAGCAATTGTAAAAGGTGTACAGCGCCGACAGCCACGTATTTTTGCTCCAGTGCGTTGGGTTCCGTTCTCGATATTACGCGGAATTTTTAGTGCAGGTAGTGATGCAATGGTAATACGCCACAAGAAATTGCAGGGTTTACTTCAACAACTCGAAACTGAATCTGAACACGCCCAGAAATAATCCATTGGCTTAAAGCTCATTTATTAAAATGTCTGGAAATCTTATATGTCTAAGTACAAATTAAAAGATAAAGTTGTAGTAATTACAGGTTCAACAGGTGGTCTAGGACTTGCAATTGCTCAAGCATTACAGGCCAAAGGCGCAAAACTCGCATTATTAGATTTAGACCTTAACAAAGTTGAAAGTCAGGCAAGACAGCTAGGTGGGCAAAGCATTGCCGCAGGTTGGGTAGCCGATGTCCGTTCTTTGGAAAGCCTAGAAACTGCAATGGCAAATGCAGCTCAACACTTCGGTAAAATTGATGTAGTGATTGCAAATGCTGGCATAGCTACAACCGAAGCATTAGAACATATGGCTCCTGAAACCTTTGAGCGAACCATCGATATTAACCTTACTGGAGTATTTCGTACTTTCCGTGCAGCTATACCTTATGTAAAACAAACTCAGGGATACTTACTGGCTGTATCTTCAATGGCAGCTTTCGTCCACTCCCCGTTAAACACGCACTACACTTCGAGTAAAGCAGGCGTTTGGGCTTTATGTGATAGCCTTCGTTTAGAATTAAAACATTCAAATATAGGCGTTGGCAGTCTTCATCCAACTTTCTTTAAAACACCAATGATGGACACGATTCAAAATGATCCAGCAGGTAAATCTGTGTGGAAAGGTAACTCGGGTATTTGGAAATATATATCTATTGATGAAGTTATTTCGGGTGTAGTTGAAAGCATAGAACGGCGTAAAGATATGACAGTTATACCTAAAATAAATACCCCGATTGCTAAAGCACCCGCATTGTTTAGAAATGTGATTGAGTTTTTAGGTTTTAACCGTCAACAGCTTAAACAGACTATGCTCTTGGCAGAAAAGCGTCTAAATTGACGTTCGAATCACCTTTCGTATAGTGATATCTTTGACTTAGAGCTATTATTATGATGAAAAGTGTTGTGCTTTTAATACTCAATTTCTAATAGAGAAAGCGTTTTATGAATGTTTCACCAATCATTGTACTTGACTTCGAGACTACAGGAGTCAGCCCTGAGGCTGGCGATCGTATTACAGAAGTCGCGGCTTTACGTATTGTAGAAGGTGAAATCACAGAACGTTTTGTTTCATTAATAAACTGTGGTGTACATATTCCATACTACATCACAAAGTTAACTGGTATTACTCAAGATATGGTTAATCATGCTCCTTTAGTGGAAGAAGTCATTCCCTCTCTATTGGACTTTATTGGAACAGATCCTTTACTTGCTCACAATGCAGGATTTGATGAGAAATTCCTAAAAGCAGAAAGTATTCGACAGGAGTTAAATCCATCACATAATGGACTCATTTGTTCTTTGAAACTTGCTCGCCGTATTTTACCTCATCAACCCAGTTATCGACTTGGAGCAATGGCAGACTTATTCGATATTAAGTTTAATGGCACAGCTCATCGCGCAGAAGCAGATGCTGAAGTTACGGCTCAATTATTCAACTATCTTTGTACGAATATTTGTCACACATATGGCTTCAATAGCATTGATCAAGATTTATTGTTAGCCATTAATAAACTTACTATATCTAGAGTACCGAAATACCTAAAAAATATAGCTACCCAATCCTTACTTGTTAAATAGCAATCCACAGGCGACATTCCCTGCTAATTTACAGGTGTCCTCATGACAAATTCAAGATCTCATTTTTCGACGTAAATCAAAAATCTATCGAAGCCTCTCCACATTCGGAGGGAATCCAATTTAGCAAAAACAATTAATAAACTTATATATTGATTTTAAATTTCAATAGTTAGAGAATCACGCATACTTATAAATAACTACAAGAGTTTTACATGCTTCCTAAGAAGAAAAAGAATATAGCCCTTTCCTACATTCTTCCTTTAATTTTAGTTATTGGCTTCTATGCCTTTTTCCGTGTATCTATTCTTCCTTATATTTATATCAAACAAGCACAGCATCAACTTTTAACCACAAATAATCAAACAACTGAGATTTATTGGAAAGAACCAGACCTCTTAGTCGATAAAAAATATCCAGCAATTATCTTTTTGCACGGCATTCAGAAGGATAAACAAGGTGCTAAAACCTTTGTACGCTCTGGCTTGTTAAATGAATATAGTAAAAAGAACTTTTTTAGTGTTGCTGTATCTATGAGTGGGTATGGTGAGTCATCTGGGAAATCAGATTTTTGTGGTAAAGCCTCACAAAATAATCTTATTCAAGCCATTAATTTTGCTCGATCACAGCCGCATGTTGACCCAAACAAAGTTGCCGTAGTTGGGATTAGTTGTGGCGCCTCTATAGCGAATGTTGTGGCAAATTCTGCAAAGATAAACGCTTTGATTTTGGTATCTGGATTTTATGACTTTAAAGGTATGTATGCTCAGTGGAGTTCTAACACTAGAAAGCTACCGTCAAACGTAATGAATGAAATAAATGAAACTATTGCTACTGAAAAGAATATAGAAAAGGCGTCTGCTGCTAGATCATCATTACCGATTTCGTCTCAATATCCACCAACTCTTATATTAGTTAGCACCAAAGACCCAATTATTGACCCAAAGCAAAGTATACAACTACATCAATTACTTGATAGTAAAGGTATTCCAAATACCCTAGAACTTATTCATGGTGCCAAGCATCCTCTGCCTGCTAATGTGTGGAAAACTAAAAGTGATTCATTTTTGGAAAAGACTTTGAATATAAAAATTAAGTGAGAAATGGGCTGCTCTATAGATTCCTTATATCAGCCCTCAAACAAGCTTTTTATAATAAATCGCTGTGCCGTCATAGTTTCCATTTGAGCTTTATGATATTAGCTTTTCCTCATAATTAGTTTTTAACTCTGCTAAAGCATCCATCAACTCCTCTATTTTAGAAATATTATTTTTAATATTTCTAACTTCTTTATCTTCATCGGACTGGTCGCTATAAAATCTACCTAATAAATTTTCATAAGAATCTAACTCTTCAAACTCTTTGATGAGATCAGAAATTTCTTTATTATCAGCTTCAGTTATAGCATATCCTTTGAGAATACAATTCCTTATCAAGAACCTTGATGCTTTATCAAGTTTGAGTGCATAACTATACCAATAATCTGGACTACTCTGATCTATAGTACTTTCTACATTTCTGAAATCTCTTAAACCTGAGTAGAAAGCATCATCATTATCTAAATTTAATTTTTTTAAAATTGAAACCAGTGATTCTATATTTTTAAAACTACTTTGAGAGTGAGCGTATTCGTAGCGAAATTCCCACAGCTTGAAAATAGTATCTTTGATCTCTAGAGTTGCTATACGCTTTTCGTCAGGAGACATGGATAGATTATATCCTTCAAATAATTCTGCTAAATAATGAAGCATCCATTGAGATAATGTATCGTTTTTATCCTCTAGTTTAAATTCTTGTACTAGCCTTTTTCCTAGTTCAATAAGATTTTCAGTAGACATACATATCTCCATTTTTTTTCAGTAAATAAACACGTTTACTACTTGGTAAATACTCATTAAGTCCTTTTGCATCTTCTTTTGACTGGTAACTACCATATTTATATCTACGATCAATATCTACAGAAATAATCATATCCATGTTAATTTCATGAAGAAGATCTAGAATAAATTCTTTATTTACTTCTAGCTTATAACCATTTGAGTACTCATAATTTTCATTTTTATATTCCCCCCAAATAGTAAGGTTCATAACTTTTTTCTCGTTACAAAACCAATTTTTACCTAATGAATCAGAATCTAAATTCATTAAGGAAATAATCTCTTTTGATGGTTTAGTTGCATCATATCTCAAAGAGGCTCCCCATAAATCATCATCAAAATTTGATAAATCAATTTCTGACTCGGTAATCCACCCTTTTAATATGAATTTATCTTCTTTAATTTCACAGTGTTCATCATTAGCACTAGGTAAATGATAAGAGTAGCTTGATTCGGCACATTGTAAACTTCTCCAAAGAGCATTAGATGTTTCTGGACTCACCAAACTTGAACGGATATGAATATCTTTTGCTTGATCAGAGTTATGTACTTCTGACCATCGTCCCCATAAACAAAACTCTAAATCGCTGTGATAAATCGCATCATCATAATCAACCAGAGCACAACTGTAAGACCAGTTTAAAGAATTTTTTCTATCGTCTTTAGGCCATTCTGTAGTTATTCGAGGAGATGGATCTCTAAAATCACTTAACCAATTGGGTTCTAGACAGGATAAATCATGTCTTTTAATCCATTCATCAAAATCTCTCCAGCAATCTTCATTTATAAGTAATGGTCTTGTTTGCAGTAACTTATCAGCTGTAATCATCATTGCGTGGTAAGACAGATAGAAATCTAAATCTTCAACTTTAGGACTTGAACCATGGCTATGTCTTACTTGTTGCCAGTCATAAATTTCCATTTTATGACGTGCATCATTGGCTTTACGCTTATCCGTAAATCCAATTTCATTTTTTAATGTTTGAGTTGTTTCAAAGTATATGTGTGTAGGGTGTAACCCAAACATTGAGCCTAATGGATCAAGCCAGTAAGGACCAAAATCAATACCAAATGAATCAATTTCATCTTGATTCATATCTGAATATTTTGAAAGATCAATAGCTTCTCTTTCTACTTTACTAAAATTAGATTTACCAACTCCCTGATAGGCTTTAATTTCTTCTTCATTTAGTGTTATAAGCTTTGAATTAAATAAATTTAGAAGAATTTTTGAAGCAAGAAGTCTAATCATCAAATGTGGTCGATTTGGATCTACTAACTGCTTAAATATTTCAACATATTCAGCCAAAAAGTTATTAGGGCTATATGACACTTTTAATAAAGCATTAAGTAACCATTGAGTAGCAGAGTATTGATAAAATTCAAATTTGTGATCATAAAAACTTCGGTAATTTTTATCACTAATAAAATTAATTAAATTAGACAATAATTCTCTTTGCTCAAAATCACAAAGTAACTTAACAGTATGCGCCGCTTGCCATTTAACAGTATTGAAAGGAGATGCTAGGCCAGACCAAATATAACCTGATATAGATTTTATTATATTCTCTGGTGGTGCCAATTCCTCACGCCATTGCCCATCTGCGATATCTGATCCCAAATCACTTTCCAGTAAGCCTAGACCATATTCCAAAACCTCACAGGATTGATTAGGTGCAATCATAGGTGTAAGTAAATGAGCTATCCTAAATAAGCTTTCACTTTCTAAAGTAATAGAGCTTTCACTCATACCTTCTAAGAGAGATTGAATATAATCAGTCTTAGGTTTCCCTGTTAACTCACTTAAAATATGTAATTTCAGATTGCTTCCATAAGTATCTATATAAAAATCAGCATGATGTGTTTTCAAAAATTGTTTTATGCTCGAATCTAAAACTGCTAAAAATGACATTCTCCTTTTAAAGCGAGATGGTATAGCTTTTAAAAGATCATCTAAGTCATACATTCCGTTTCTAGGATTATCGAACCACCAATTGATCAATGATATTGCTTGTGAAGGATTTATTTTTTGAAAAAGCTGTACATAAAAAGCTCTTTTAATCCAATGCTTATTTTCCAATTTCTGAAAATCATTAAAAGCTGAATTAAAATCGACACTTCGGTCTGAATTAGTATATTTTTCAAAAAATACACTCCAATTAAACTCCTCTTGATCATAAGTTGAAGAACTAGATACTTTTTCTACTTGAACGTAAATTTCTGAATTATTGAGAGCTAATAAAAAATCTTGGATAGTTTCATTTATTATATTAAACGAATTGACTAGATTCCTAAGACGATTAATATTTTTTCCTGATGGATTGAACACCACTATGTAAAGATAGAAACATTGCAAAATTTTTCTTTTTAATTCATCTTCTAAATGTAATAGTTTGATATGGCTCAATAGATTATCTAAGTCATATGTAGCTCCCATCGCTTTGAAAGCCAATGGTATCAAAGGTGAAATAAGTTGTTCTTTAAGCAATTTATCTACCAAATTCCCTAATATTCTATCCTCATCTCCAAATCTACGATCACGCCAACGACTAGCAATAGCAAATGCGGAATTAGGGTCTAAATCATAAATCGCATCAACTGTGTAATCCCATGGGAAATGTTTATCTCTATGTACATATTTATATGTCAATTCAGCACATTGACTAAAACGATAGCATAGTTGTGGTTTTCTATTATTTTGCTCCTGTCCGGCTCTTACGCCGTAGCAAAGTAACGCATTCCATCGTTGCAGATTTTCTTCACCTAGTTTACTACTTACTTCAATGGCTTTATTTAATATTGTAGTAGCTTCTGCTTGATCTAAAGGGAAAATTGATTGAGCAATAGACATATAGTCACTCACCAATGTTTCTGCATGATCATCACTATTCTCAAGAGCTTTTAAGTTTATATATATATTTTCATAACAATAATCTTCTAATTCATACCGTTTTTGCAAAGCCAAAATAAGCGTGAAATGATTACGTGTAGTAAGATAAATTTTTTCCTTGAAATGCCTTTCTATCTCTGGATAAGTTTCTTGGCCAAGATGATTATTTACAATTAAAATATCAAACCAAATTTTTGCAATTTCATTTTCTAGATGTTTACCATATTCCCGATAAGAATATCCTTGCGCTTTCTGGGAGTCTGATTTCGCTTGTTCAATTAGTTGATCGAGTTCCTTAAAGCAAATCTTCTCTGTGATTGACTGAGCATACAATTTGTACCATGGCAAAACTGCTGCTACATCCCGTTTTAGTGTAGTAATTTCTTCTGATGAGCTATAAGAAGCGTCCTTTAAAAACTCATCTTTTACTCTGTCAGGTACTAAATCAATTAGTTCTAGTGACTTATTATCCCATGCTTTATGTAAAGCATAAGCTTTCATGTAGGTAGCTCTATCTGAGTTTCCAAAACGATCTGTAATTTCATATGGTATTTGAGCAGGCAGATATTTTGATAAAATTTGATATGCTTCAGTGGAAGAACAAAGTTGTTGCTTAAATGCTACTTCTAAAAAACAAAGAATGGGTGTTAGACCAATATCAAGTTTTACTTTGGCGTAACTTAGTAATTTTAAAATTCGTGAAAAATTTTCAGAATGGATAACACAGTGATTTAATTTAAGTATCTGTACAGCACCTAAAGTTAAAAATAGGTTATTATCTGATTTATCTAATATTTCCTGTATGATTCCATTTTTATTAAGTTTAATTAGCTCTATAGTTGTAAGCTTAGCTACTTCATAACTTATACTTTTTGGACGCCATCTACGAAGCCAATTAATAGCATAGTCAACTCCCTCTAAAGTAATTAAGGTAATAAAATAATCACTAATCTCTTTATATTCTATTTTTTGATTATGTTTTTGATCTTTAGGAAGTTTAAACCAACTAATTAACCATTCATTAGCTATACGAAGTTTACTGCGAGATTCTCCATGGAACTCTTCTCGATATGAGAGAAGTTTAGCCTCAGTAATGTATTTCGAGCCGTGCCATGAACCACCTTTAAGTACTTTTTCAGAGATTAACTCTAAAATTTTATTATCATTAAAAGTTCTACCAACTAGATCAATATTTTCTTCCAGTAATTGATGTTGCCTAGTCTCTGCTGCAACCTCTCCACCAGCTTTTAATGACAACTTAGCAACTTCTGTATATTTACCAAGTTTTAGGCCAGCTTTAATTGCAAATTGTAGACGTTGCAATTCGACCTTTCTTTTTTCTAGGGTAGAATTAGTTGGTAACATTTCAGAATTCAAAGATAGTTCAACTAATTCCTCAAAATTACCTGCATCCATCAAGATTTGAGGTAGTACAGAAGCAGCATATACAGAATTTACCGCGAGCGGTTTAAGCTTATGAATAAACTCATTCAGTAAGCCAATATCTTTTGGTTTGTAAATTTCACGGAACCAAGACTCAGTTGGCTCATCAACAAATTGAATATTATTGTCGCTAAGACGAATAGGATGACCACCTATATCAGAAATAATACTTCTTATTTGATCAACTCTGATATCAGTTAAATTAGATAAAACTTGAAGTGGAATTAATGGACGTAAAATGGCAATTGAAGTTAGTAATAAATCAATTTCTTTTGATTCAGAGTAATTTTGTTCTTTGAATGTAGAAATTGCCTTGTCTAATAAATCTTTGATTGTATCTTCTACGCTTTTTGGAGTTCCACCGAAGAATGAAAGAATCTCATCCAAAGTTAAGTCCTGTTCTAAAGCAATGCTTTGGACTCGTGGATTTCCACTAGTAAGTCGATGAAACTCTATGGCGTCTTGTTTTGAAATATCAGGATAATATTTTAATAGATGTTGTTTTGTTTCATTTTCATTAAAGCCTTCTAAATCAAGAATTTCAATATCTTGCTTCGGCATTAAGAGTTCAACTCTATAAGGTCTCGCTAAAGCAATTATTTTAATATTCTTGGGTAGCATTTCCTGCAAAAGATCAGTTATGAAAGAACGGCCCTGATCAAATTCATCTGCTGCCATTTGTGAATTATCGGCAGCATCAATCACTATAAATAACTGAGCTTTATCAAGAGTGATCCTTTCAGATACTTGTTTTAATCTAAACAAAAATGCCTTGATATATTCAGTAGGACCTGCATTTGTAGTTGGTATTAATGGATGACATAAGCCCAATCCAGCTAACTCATTAGCAATTTGAACTAAAGCAACTTTATGAGAATGTCTAGCTGATGAAGATTGTCTGTAATCTCCGTTACCAAAACAATCATAGATAATTGATAAAGATCCAGATGGGATATAGTTGTGAATTTGCGTACTTAATATCGATTTACCTACGCCACCTTCGGCTTGAATAATAAATTTTTGACTACGTGATTCAGTGATAGTGTCTACTAACGTTTTTACAATAGGTCTATCTACAATTTTTTCTAACTGTTTTATTAAGTTCTTTACAGGAAATAAATCATCTGGGTTAGTTTTGAGTGCACGAAGTACATCGTATCGTGTAATTTCTGGTGATTCTTTATTTTCGCTAAGTGCTTTTCGATGAATAAGATCTTTTAGTTCATTAGGAGCATTAACATCGTCCCCAGGTAAGTAGTAAGCAACGTCTTGAGCAAGAATCTCCCGTTGAGCTATATAATTAGGCTCCTGTGATGGAAATTTTACTAACTTAATAAACTCTTCTAAATCCGTGCCCTTCAAATTAGTGTACAGCTCTAATTTTTCCAAATTAGTTGTTTTAGTAACTTTTCCAGTTTCTTGCAGTTCACAAATTGACTTATAAAAGTCTTTACTTATTGCTCTATTAGAAATGAAATGGAATTCTAATTTTTTTAAAACTTCTAACTTAGGCTCAATGGTTAAAAACTTTTGATATCTTTTTGCAAAGCCTTTAAGAGTTTTCTTTAAGTCACTTGGTTGAAAACTATCCTCCTCATGTACAGTAGTATGTTTGAGTTGTGAGTAAATAATCTTAGAAGCATCTGAAAACTTATTAGATCCATAGTATTCACCTACATCAACGATTTCTTCACCATCCTCAATTTCTTTTTGGAATTCAGATTTACTGGGACCTTCAATAGTTAGAACATCTAATCCTGATAAAGGATTTAAAAGTAGAAGAGCTTTTCTTGCCGCCCATAAGTAATGAAAATAGTCCCCATCTCTACTTGCTCTAACTAAATCTGTATTTCCCATAGCTATACCTATTTTTCAGAATACTAAAATTTCTTAATTAATATATTTTTATAATTTTATCATACGTTTAATTTTTATAAAGTTCTAAGAAATCTTACTTATTTAATTAGAATAATAGGTTCCTAACTCTTACTTACAAAGTTCTTGCGTCAATTTATGACGCAATACTGATCTTTCTATCTAGATACTTTTTAACTTTATTGTTTAGATAAAGACCAGTTAATAAAGAGGATGTTACAGATGGAATGGTTTAAAATAATATTAGAAGCTTTAGTAGGGCTTGGTTTTTTAGGAACTGTTATTAAATGGTTTTTTTTACCAAGATTTCGCATTGAAGTGAGGAAGAAAAATTTCGAAAAAGATAAGATAGAGTTGGATAATTATTTAGATTTATGTAAAAAATTCAACGAAAAGCTATTGCAACCGATACAGTTCCAATATGCGACTAATCATTTTTTAGGAACTACTAGATATCACTATAACTTGTTCAATGAGCGAATTAATAATTTATGGAACTTCAATAAGACTTTTTCAAATTTAAATCATGGCTATTTTTTTCTAAAACAAGTAGTAGAAAATAATCAAGCACATTTAGAGTATATCTTTAAAGAAAAAACGATCAAGAAAATCAGATCAATTTCAATAACTATACTTCTTTGTGCTGCATTTATTTATTTGGGATTAGTAATATTTGAAGTGTTTTTCCTTAAAGAATTAATTTCAAGTAAAAGTATAAATAAGGACACATATGCATTTTATAAAATTATTTCATGTGTAATATATGTTGTTCTGGTTTTAGGAGCATCATACTTTGGTGGTAAAGCAAGTACAGCCTTATCATTAAAAGATATTTTTGACATTAAGGATAAAAATACCAAAATTGAACAATCCAAGATTAACACTAAGTTTAAATTTTTAATTAAATTATTCAATTTTAGATATTTCATTAGATTATTTAAGAAACTTAATAAATACTAATAATAGTGTTTACAACTTATATTAACTATTGATAAAAATTAAATTTGGTCAATAGTTAATATTATAAAATCACAGAATAGAGTTTTTATAATATTCCCCTCACAAACACCTCCACCCCCCTTTCATCAACTTCACCTAAACTTAAACGTTGAATAATGGCGCCTTCAATTAAATATAAAAATAGTTTGGCATCGGTAAAGGAAGCATCGTAGTTAAGTGCTCTAAGCTGGCTATAAATTTCATTGATAAGCCATGTTCTGTAACGCACAGCGGTTTGGTAGGCTTTTGAATGGGTCAGTTTTGTTTCAAAAATAGCTTTAAATAACAGGTAATACAGCCCGTCTACATCTGTGTGTAAAAGATAAAGCTTTTTGAGTTTATCCATTGCGTTTGTGTCGTGGTCGTATTCGACCACAGAAACGACTTTTTCTTTTAATCGTTCTTTTTGCACAATCAGGCAGATTTCAATCAACCGTTCTTTAGAGTGAAAGTAGTTATAAAAGGTCGCTTTGGTAACTTCACACTCTTTCACAAGTCTGTCGATGCCGACCAGATGAAATCCGTTGTAGTGAAATAACTCAATTGATTTATTTACGACTTTTAATGCACGTGTTGGGAGAACTAAATGTGGCATATTTTTACCGTTATAAAAATTATTGTTGTATATAAAAGAGATACTTTTTTGGGAGAAAAAAGGCATAGCAAAGCCGTAAAGACTGTGCTCAGCACATCTCAAGTTTTAATTGTCTAAGTTTTAAGTAATAACGAGCTAAAGCCTGAAAAAGCCTTACGGCGATCAAACTGCTTTAAAAAGTTTAAGTTGTGTCGTTATAGCTTTTGGCAAAAGCTGCCAAGAAATGATGAATGTGCAAAGCCAACTCCTTATATATGGAGTTCTGCCAAGACATTAAAATTATGGTGGCAGAACGAGCAAGGGTTCGCAGACTGATAGTAAAGAATCAGCACACCCGAAGGTGTCCCTCACTCGCCCTACCGCAACAAGCGAGGGACGATCGATATACACAAGAATACTCCTCAGAAGGAATAATCTGATGCACTTTACTAAACGGTCTGCGACAACCGACTGGCAATGTAGGCCAGCCCGCAAATGGTAATCTCCAATATTTGAAGTGTCAATGTAAAATTGGCTAGAAATTATTTAAATAATTATTGTTTTTCATTTAATTACATAATTAAGGATATTCTTAAGTAATATTTTTAATCTACCCTTATATCATTAAGTTAAAGTTTAAAATTTCAAAAACTTAAAGTCTGAATTGGCCTATCTTAACTAATAAAGCCTAAATAAAAATGAGTGACTACTGTTATTAAGAGGAGTTTTTATGAGTAGCTATTCAGTATAAACTTGTGATTTAAGCGATCCATCTCACAAATTAGGCCATGTCATATACTTAAAGTGATAAGAGCAAAAAATGACTCAAAATAAAGTTGAATTAGCAGAAAAATTGTCAAAAGAATCGCATCAAGGTCAAAAGTATGGTTCTCATGATTACTTTGATTACCATATTAAAGGTGTGGTCAACTCATTAATTGAGCACCAATTTTCAGAAGTCTATATTATTACAGCCCTTCTACACGATAGCGTTGAAGACACACCTCTTACCCTAGCCAAAATCGAAAGTTTATTCGGAAAAGAAGTCCGTGATGCAGTAGATGCATTAACTAAACGAGAAACTGAAACACGCGAAGAATATTTAATTCGTTGTAGTTTGAATCCGATCGCTCGAGTCGTAAAACTTCATGATGCCGCATTTAATGCGCATAACTCACATAAAGAAAATAATCAATCACGTGTAGATTATTATCTTCAAACCATGTTGATTGTTTCAACGGCGCAAAATAGGTTGGGATGAAAGACAACGAAATAAATCCGTTGTCTTTTGTGTTTAAGATTGTGCAAATGCCCAAATGTCTTTTGATGCAACCGTGTCAGATACAAGTCTAAAACTCATAGGTTCTAAGTCTTCATCTACCACAACATAACCTTTCGAGTTATTTTTTAGCGCATCGCATTTGTTATCGGTCAGTTGGTAGTTTGCTGTATTGGCTAATGCACTTTCAGTAATAACACCTGTAAACACACAATTTGGGTCTTTTGAGACAATCTTGCCTTGCGCATTCACCTCGGCATTTACCGTCGTTCCATCTGGAAAAGATAAATCGTAGGTGCCGACCAATTGATTAATCGAAAGTTTTTGATCATCAATTTTTTCATAATGTGCCAATTCAACCGTCATCGCTTGATTGGACTGATTGCTCTGCCAAGCTTTGGTTTTTGCGTCGTAGCTCATCACAATCTTGGCACGGTTTTCGTCATCATCTAAAACCAATAATTTAGTCCCATCTGCGCCAGAATAGTATTTACCCGCCATAGGTAATTCTTGATCAGTTTCGGTACTAATAATATAAGTTCCGACATCTAAACTCGGTGCTAGGGCAGGTTTTTCAGTCGAGACTTGGTCATCATGATCATTGTCATTACAAGCCGCCAATCCAAGCCCAAGGAGTAAAACCAATAAACAACGTTTCATGGCCTTTCTCCTTACTTGTTAAATAAGTTTTTTAAACGGATTTTAAGCCATTCTTGAGCTGCTGGTCGCTGATCGTAAGCAACTTGCATTGCAGTTACAGCAATTTTGCTTTGCATTACGGCGCTTTCATCCGACATTTGCGCGGCTGTAGGAGCAGATGGTGCCGCGTCTATTCCTAGGCCAAATTGATTATTGCCTTTATTGTCTTTAGTCACTTGGAACTTCAGCTTATATAAGTCATACGTCCCAATCTTTGAAAAAGCAAACGGCGTGCTGGTTGTTAAATTTTTAGGAAAATTAACATTTAGCGTGATGCCTTTTGGCAACAATTGGCCCTTGCCTGCCTTAGCTTGTAATTCTTTTAATAACACTACGGTTTGTTTTGCCACAATTGCGGAGTTAGGGTTGTTTAACGTTTTGTCATCTACCGTGTTGGTATCGGCGCTTAAGGCAATAGATGGAATTCCACGTCCTGCCGAAAACTGAACATTACCAATCGTGCCAGAGTGAACAACGACTTTTCCGACATTTTGTCCTTCATTCGGGCCAGATAAAACTAGGTCCGGCGCTTTACCCCAACGCTTTGGTGCAACCACATCCAGTCCATAAACTGTTGCCATCACTGGAGTGCCATGCGTGTAGTTCCAGTCACCATTGGTATAACCCGCTTTGGTAAATGTTCCAGCTGCAGGTGCGCCAATTGGTGCTGCACCATTGTGACAACCGTTTTCAGCCGCAATTTGCTTATCATTATCTGCATTAATTGTCGTTGAGCTGTACATGACAATTGCACCACCACGGCCACTTTGTGGTGAACAAGGTACAGACACAAGCACGCTATGACCATTTGCTTTTAATTCATCATAAAGCGCTTTGACATTGCTGGTTAGACCGTCATCGTTAACCAATAAAATATTTAGTGCAAAAGCTGGAGTTGTACATAAAGACAGAATAAGGCCGCCCAATAAACTTTTTTTCATCACTTAACTACCATGTTAATAAATTTCGATTTGTATAGTAGTTGCGCTATATGTACGTTTAGTGACTATGCATCAATAAAAATTAAAATACTTTTCCATTAAAAATTAAATAATTATATTATAAATTATTGCTAAGTTTTCTTTTATAAACTGAGCTTCAACGTTTGCGTTCATATTCAAAATGACAAAACCCACTTCCGTGGGCTTCATTCAAAGTATCACTTCAAGCTTTAAATTAAATACGTCCAACCTCTAAGTATGGAATCAAGTTTTTATCAAAATTTGGTCTTGGGTCACCGTCATAACTAATAAAACCATGCATTCCTGTTAAGCGTTCACCTTTATAAAACTGGTTTAACTGATAACGTGGGTCTTTGTGGGAAAGCGTAAAGCTCACCACACCAACGCCCTGCTGTTTTGACTTGTTATAGGCGTCTTCGAGCATTTTATGATGCAAAGCTAAATCTTGTGGATGACACATAAGCGTATGTAGCACATGGTACTGAATAGAGTCACCAAGTTTAGGCAAACGCATGCCTTTAGTTAGCGGAGTCAACAAGTTATAGACGGGTCTAAAAATTCCAATGACTGAACTGTAATGCAAAATTTTGGTTTGCTTAATACTGTGCTGATCCCACAAACCAAACATGCCCACCAGTTTTTCACCTTTAAAATAAAGTGAAAAGTCCGAGAGTTTTATTCCAGAAAAATACTGATGACCTTGGGCAAGTTCTTCAAAGTTATAGGCGGGAATAAAGTTATAAAACTCTGCCATGTCGCTAATAAACTGATTCATGGCTGGCACATGCTGAGCTTCAGCAACACATGTCTGAATCTCTTGAATGTCACTCTGCGGAGAAGTCTGCTTTAGAAAAGCCGTGATTTTTCTTTTTGCGCCTAAGTCAGTCAGGCTTAATGTCTCGATAAGTCCTTCATCATAATAATCGGGCATTCCCGTTTTGCCTGTTTGGATGGCAGCCCGCGCGGCATGGTTATCATCAAAAATAATCATTTGACTATAGTTCGGTTCATGCATGCTCTGTTTTACATGCTTTGCCAAAACCTTAACTAGTGATTTACCACGGTAGTTGTGATCTACCCGTAAATCACCCGCGTACCGTAAGTTTTGAACGTTCCGATCGACATAACATGGGCGGTAACCATTGCTATAACAAGCGACATTCTTTTGACTCTCGGTGTCTTCAATCACAACATGCAATTTATGCCGATAGACAATGTCAGACGCTCTAAAATAACTTGGTTCACGCTGAAAGCTAATTTGTATCCCTTTGGTGGTCATCGGTACGGCAATTAAGTCTCGTAAAGCCTGATCATCTGCCAAAGTTGCTTCTCGGGTAATGAGCGTATTGTCAGCAAGTGGTGGATTTGTTTTATTCATTATTCACCTGTTGTGCAGTCTGTACGGGAACCAAGTTATTTAAACGGCCCATTTGGTCGAGTAACTGATAGACAAACACCACTTCGTCTTGGTCATTCACGGTTTTTTGGGTTTCTGCATCGAGTAACTTTTGCTCGGTATTGAGCAAATCAAACGTGGTTTTGGTGCCAACATCGAACTCTTTACGTGTGTAGACAAAAGCAATAGACGCAGCCTCTATGGCATTTGCCAGTGCTTCTTTATTTTGTCGAATGGTTTGAAGCTGTGCATAGGTCGTGCGAGTCCGCTTATTTAAATCCAGTTCAAGACTTCGCGTTTTTTGGTTAGCCAAATCGATATCAGCCTGTGCTTTTTTAACATTGGCGCGATTTAAGCCATCGTCATAGAGCGGTACATTGAGCTGCACCCCAACCATGTAGTTATTACTTTCAGAACCAATGTAGCTTGCCTCATCTTGCTTTCCGGCACGGCTAGTGAGCATGACCGTAGGCCAAAGTTCGCGTTTGGTTAAAGCGTATTGTTTCTCGGCAGCCTGCTTTTCGTATTTACTGCGCATTAAAGCGGGATGGTTCTTGGTTTGCGCCAAAATTTCATCTAAGTTAGCCGGAATAACTGGTAGCTGTTTAATGGCGACAAGATTTTCAGGCGTTACACCTGTCACTTGGTAAAACTGAGCTTCACTTACGGTTAAGTTAGATTGGGCCTGTGTAATATCCGCTTGGCCTTGCGCGACTTGTGCCAAAACCTGAGCCAAATCCGCACGGGTAATCATTCCCACATCAAAACGGCGCTTTGATTCATATAAAGACCGTTGCAGATTTGCCATGGTCTTTTGTCTGAGTTCTAAAATCGCTTTCTTTTTTAATACGTCGGTAAAAACCATCACGGTATTTAAAATGGTTTCCGATCGTTGATCTGACAAACCTTGGTTTTGTGCAGAAAGCTGACTTTCGGCAACATCTATTCCTAAACGATGTCTGCCAGACGTATAAATCGGATAATCTGCCTGCAATTGCAAACTTCGACCTTTACGGTTTCCTTCGGTTGGAAACAGGACGTGTGAAGGCGTATCTATTCTTTCATAGTCCAGTTGGCCGACTAAATTGACTTTGAGTCCATCACGCTGTTTGGCTTGCTCGAGCATAGCGGTAGATTGATTTACGCTTAAACGGCTGACCTCAAGCTGACTTTCATGTCTTAAACTGGCAGACAAAGCCTCATCTAAAGTCATGGCTTGTACATTCGACACAACCAACACGCCTAAATACAAGGCGTGTCGAAGTGTTAAAAACTGAGTATTAAATGGCGTCATCCCTTTCATAGTTGTTCCAAACTATTGAGGGTGACTTTCTTGAGTGGCTCAGGCTTGATATTACCTTCGATAATGCCATCAAACATGACCAGTTTTTTATAGGCATTCCAACCATTATTGGCTTGGCGAATTTGAGGTTGATCAAGCTGTCCTAAGTTTCGAGCAAGTTCGTAATGGAAGTTTTGACGCAAAATACTGTCGATATATTCATTGTTAATGCTGTGATGAATTTCGCCTTCAAAAAGCACGCAATAAAATGGTTTAACCTGTTGCTGGGTATCAATCGCGAGTAAAGAAATCGCTTTCGATTCGGTTTCATTTAACTGCGACAATAACTGATGAGCAGTTTCAGGTGCGAGTTTTTCACCGACCAGATCGACCCCAAAACGGCGGCCTTGGAACTCAAAACACGGAATTTGTTCTATAAAGCCAGTGACGCGTAAGCAATCATCCAGACAATAACGAAGCAAGCCATTACCCGAGGTAATGAGTGGGCTCACCACATCGCCTTGTTTAAGTTGCCAAGATGGTATGATTTGCCCTTGTTTCTCACCCTCTAAATATTCAAATTCATAGAAGTGACTTTGATACGCCAGTGGGTATTGGTCGTTATAGGGAATAGTCACTACACCTTCCGTCGCCCATAGCCCTTTGCCTTCAAACTGAACACTGGGTAACTTCTCTTGTAATTTTTCGGCCCACGCTTTTGAACCTGCGGTATCCCAACTCGACACTAAACTTAACTTTGGCCAGAGCTTTTTAAAGTCAATCTGTGCACCGTTTGAACTTGCAATTAAGGCTTGAGCACTTTCAGGGCTACGCGGCGCCGTCACTTCTTTTAATGAAGCCTGACGATGCCCCCATAAACCACTTTGCAAAACCTCAATTACGTCTTGTTGTAACAACTCCAAGCGTTCCAGCAATTGCAGTGCAAAAGTTGGGCTCCACACCGAAATCATGGCTAGGTTACGGTTTGCAACCAAATAGCAAATGGTGGCAAACAATGCATCATCGGCATTGGCTGCAAAGGCAACATTACTTGGAACAGCTTGGGTAAACTTAGATAAAATGCGCTTACCTACACCAAGTAGCGCACTATCATCATTTAGGTTTTTATCTTTTAAAACTTCACGCTGGCTTTCAGGCAACCACGACACCGACCAATAATGTGTACCTGAACTAAGCTGTGGACATTTGCGGTATAGACTTGCCATCCACGGCGCAATCGCATGGTCAAGCTCATCTAAAAACAGCTTGGTGTATGGAATAAACTTGATTTGTTCACTCGAACCACTGGTTGGCTGAAAACGAACCAGCTTACTGCTAGACAGTGACAGCTTTTGTTCACGGTAACGCTGAATGTCTTCGCGCCATGCGCCATAACGTGTCGCATGGAATGATTTTACAAACTGCTCATAGTTTTGAATTTTTTTATCTTTCGCAAACGTCGAGGTCTGTAAAATCGAATGCAGAATTTGACGTTGTGTCGCTTCTAAAGCATTAAACTGTTTTTGAAAATTACGATCAGATGCATCACACCACTTTTTTAAAATAAGATGCGACCCCAGAGTTAGCCATTCATTAGATTTCATTAGATGGCCTCTCTACGTTTTGTTTTATGTGCTACACAGGCTTCAAATCGCCCCTTACTTGTAGGCTTAGTCATCAGCTTCACAGGGAAACGCGCAATATCTTTCCAGCCTAATCGACCAATACACGGTAATTCTGTACCCGCACTCCATGTTGGATTCATCTGCTCAAAGAAATGAATATTTGGGTTCTTTTCTCTCATTTCGGCAGTAATTGGTGCGACTTCACCTTTGAGGGGTTGATAGTCATCACCAAAATTTAACAGGCCCGCATCTTTGTCATAATATTCGCCAAAGAATTTCTCACAGTAGTGTTCGACGACTTCCGAGAGATGTTGGTTTTCATCTTTAATATTTGGGTAATACACATAGTAGTTATTGGCAAGTAAAAGATAGGTCTTATAGCCTTTAGAAATTAAGAGCCAATAGAGTTCATTAAATGGATATTTCACTCTTAACTTGATCATGAGTTTGAGCATAGTACTTTGCAGACTACGTGTGCCCCAAAACTTTTTCAAAATGACCGTATCACCGCTAAATAACACGGTGTAGTCCTTACCGTTTAAGTAGAAATGCTGCACCACAACGGTAGAGAAACCCACAATCTCATCTGTTTCAGAGTCAAAAATTAAGATCGCACCGCTTTTATTTTGAAAATCATCTACAAAAATAGAAAATCTCGTATTTTCATAATACTGCTCGTAAATGGAATACATCACTTTTAATCGGTCAGTATCGATTTGCTCTTTTTCAAAATATTGTCCATACGTCGTGTTTTTCAGGTTCAATTTTGAAATCAATTTATACGTTGTATTAATCATAATCCTTTAACCTTCCACCTCTAATTTGCGAGTTCCCCGATCTCATCAACCGATTTTAGAAAACTCATCTCAATGTTCTTTTTCTATGAAGGGATATGTTTTGATATGCCCTATTGTTTTTCATTCTTTGAAAGTTGCTCTTTATTTCTAAATCGCTACATATTCATTTTCTTCCCCCGATCCATAAATATGGTTAAAAAGGCGGTCACAAACATGATGATTGCGAGCATGCGTAATAAATCATTAAAACTCGATGTCAGTGCTTGAAAATGAATGTCACGATAAATCACACTGAGCGCGATTTGCTGTGCGTTTGAGCCGACTTCTTGATATTGCGCCGTAAGTTGGTCGAGTCGTTCTGTAAAGATCCAATTCTGCGGCGTCATCGATTGATTAATCTGGGTGACATGTAGCGCAGTCAGCCAATCTAATGATGAGTTAATCAGTGCTAGTCCAACCGCACCGCCGATATTGCGCATCAGGTTATAAATACCGCTGGCATCGGCTACTTTGCTGAGTGGTAAAGTACTCATGGCTAAATGTGAAACCACAATCAGGCAGATCATGAGACCAATACCACGGTAAATTTGCGGCCAAAACATAAAGTCGTAATCGCTATGAATGCTTAAATGTGAATTGAGCCAAACACCAAAGCCAGCTAGAATCATTCCGACAAATACGGTTTTTCGGGTATCAAAATTGGGAATCAGCCACGCAAGAAACGGTGCAAAGCAGAACATGACAATGCCTGTCACCATCATGACATGACCAATTTGGCTACTGTTCATTTCACGGACTTGCCCAAGAAACACGGGAATCATGTAGCCCAAGCCATAGAGCGCCATACCAATCACAAAAGTCGTGATGGCACTTAAGGTAAAGTTTTTATTTTTAAATACGGATAAATCGAGCAAAGGTTTAGGCTGGGTAAAACTTCTAGAGAAGAAAATCATGCCGCCCACAATACAGATCATAAAGGCAACTCGAACGCCTGTGTCGGCAAGCCAGTCATGCCGCGCACCTTCATCAAGGAAATATTCAAGCCCACCCAAAAACATCGCCATACCAATCAGGCTAAACCAGTCCATGCTTTTGATGAGTGAATGGTTCGCACGGTCGATATTTGGACCCGAGTAGATGACCGTAGCAATGATAATGCCCGGAATAATATTAATCAGGAACATCCAGTGCCAAGAGAAATTATTGGTGAGCCAGCCGCCAATGGTTGGGCCGATGGCCGGCCCCAAAGTACTAATCATCCCAAACATCACCAAAGGCAATGAACGTTTTGCTTCAGGGAAAAGTAGATACAATGCGGTCATGGAGGTCGGAATCATACCGCCGCCCATAAAACCTTGAATGCCACGAAAAACCAATAAACTTTCTAAGTTCCATGCCAAGGCACAAAGTAAAGAACTCACCGTAAAACCAATTGCACACATGGTGTAATACACCCGTGTTGAAAGCACCCGCGAGACAATACTCGACATAGGAATTGCAATAATTTCGGCAATTAAATAAACCGTTTGCACCCAAGTGACTTCATAACGACTTGCACTCATGCCAGCTTGAACTTCGTTTAAAGAACTCGCCACAATCTGAATATCAAGAATCGCCATAAAGTTGCCAAAAATCATGGCAGCAAAAATTGCCCACGCCGTTTTTGCGGGAAATTTCCACTCGGCTTCAAGGTGCTTATTCATTTGTTATTACCTAAAATTTTATTATTAAGTTCTTAAATCAACGGTAGCGCTGACTGACATTCCAGGTTTTATCAAATCAATATGTGGGCTTGAATCTATGGCAATACGTACAGGAATACGCTGAACAACTTTGTTAAAGTTTCCTGTGGCATTGTCTGGTGGCATGAGTGAGAAAGTCGCGCCTGAAGCTGGAGAAAAGCTCTCAATTTTTCCGCTATAAGTCAGACTTGGGTAAGCATCAAGTTTTAATTCAACTTTCTGACCAATATGCATTTTTTCAATTTGGGTTTCTTTGAAATTGGCCTGCACATACAAACTGTTTTCAGGAATGATCGCCATTAAACGGGTTTGCGGAGAAACACGTGAGCCTTTTTGAATTGCAAGACTACCGATTTTGCCGTCTACAGGACTGACTACTTTTGATGAAGCCAGATCGACCTGATACAGGTTCAGGTTTGCATGAGCACTTTGAATATCTGCTAAAAGCTGCGCTCGACTGGCTTGTAAACTCCCCAACTGAGCTTCTGCTGCATTTACGGCGGCTTGTGCTTTGCTGAGTTGCGCTTGGGCTGTTAAATACTGAGATTGAATCCCTTCAAAGTTTTGACGAGTAATCACGCCATCTTTTAATAAATCTTGATAGCGTTCAAAATCTTTTCTTAAACGAGTTAAGTCTGCTTGCGCTGCCACTACACCACTATTTGCTTCAGTAATGGAAGATTTTGCAGACTTTTCATTTTGTTGTTGTACACCAAGCGCCGCCTCTTTTAAGCTGACGACAGAACTCGCCTGATCATAACGGGCTTGGTAATCGCGGTGGTCTAATACCGCTAGAGTTTCCCCTTTCTTTACAACCTGATTATCGTTAATTAATAACTCAATCACTTCGCCTGAGATCTTTGGCATGACCCAAGTGACATCTGCTTGCACATAAGCATTATCAGTAGATTGATAAAATCGGTATACAAAAAAATAATATATAATGCCTGCGACTAAAAATAACAGCAGGACACTAAAAACACCCCAAGTTATCTTTTTTCGACTTTGGAAATTAGTGTCAGTTTCTAGCTGAGCGACGTTATCCATATTCATTCCGTGTATTTGTAATATTCGATTTTTTATTTACACCAATAAACTATTAGCGTCTTTTTTACGTAACTTTTCACTTGGTTTATTTAATGAATCGTGACAGCGTAAAATTTGGTGCAAATTATGATTGTTAAGTCGATTAAATATCATTGACCGTTTTGACATATATTTTTTCTATT
>Ga0209795_10000489_pt1 | contig 30211 bp, 26 predicted proteins | sample AgamicOrMarz_FD_187166 | JGI IMG/M metagenome (GOLD analysis project Ga0209795, IMG submission 187166) | Agave microbial communities from Guanajuato, Mexico - Or.Ma.rz (SPAdes) (version 2) | ecosystem: Host-associated > Plants > Phyllosphere > Phylloplane/Leaf | place: Guanajuato, Mexico...
CAGGAGTTCAGTTCCCCCAACGTACGAAACGCGCCCATACCCTGAGTGGTAGGCGCATGAAACATGCGTGCAGCCCCGGCGCCAACACCGACGCCAACCAGGCCGCCAATGATGAGCGATTTTATTAAAATAATTAAGAACATCAGTCTGCCCTTTTATCAATAATCAGCGTTGCGTGACGAAATCCACCTGGTCAAGGTTGATGGCGGTCACGTTGACGGTCACATCCAGCTCCACGCTGTAGGTGCGTCTTTCCCGGCGCAGAAAGAAGAACAGAAAGGCTTCTTTACGCACCGCTTCTTGCGCCTGAACGACCTGCACATCCTGTGGCTCAATACGCAGTAAGATATGCGGTGAGGCTTTCATCACCGCGGCCTGAACCTGGTTGAGCGCATCGGCAAAGGCGCGCGCCTTAGCGTCGCCTTTGCCCTTCACTCTCACCGTTGTCGTGAACTGTTCTTTCATGCTTACGCGCCGTGCTTCTTCTGCCACGCCTGGACCAGACGCTCGCCCAGCTCTTCTTTATCCATAAAGCCAAAGCCCAGCACGTTGCAGCCTTCGTTGATGGCGGTCACGCCCTCGTCCACGGAACGCATGCCGTATTTCGCTTTGTAGCCATATTTGGTTTGTGCGGTGATAGCCCCCGCGCCGCCGCTGCCGCAGAAGGAGATGCCGAAGGTCGCGTTTTCCGCCTTCATCACGTCACCCAGCTTCATGTCCGCTGCCATGCCCGGCACGACAACCGCGCGGCCACCCGCTTTTTCCACACCCGCAGCCACTTTCTGTCCTTTGCCCAGGCGGTCGCCAATCACAACGGTAATTTGTTCCATGGTATTTCTCCTTAAAGGTTGTCTTTCGCGACTTCAAAGTGAACGGAGAGCAGCCAGGCTTCTTCATCAGGAAGATTGCCAAACTGCGCTACCACTTCACGGGCAAGCCGCATTGAATCGGGTGAAATTTCGTCGAACAGCTCCGCTTCAACCTCCGGCAGCGGCTCGCCGGTCACGGACCGGTGCGCCATCGCGCGGACGTGGGAGGTCAGCATCTGCTCCTGTACTGCATTCGGGATGATGTCGTGCCGGGCCAGCAGGGCGTAGACCTGCTGCAGCATGGTGTTGGCGAGCTGCTCTGTTTGCACCGCCTGTTCCCCAACGTCGTTCATTACCGCTCCGTTAATCACTGGTCTTACCCCGTTAATGGCTCTGGAACCAAACTAACGCCGGGCAGGAATTGTTTGTAGCGAGTTGTTTTCCACTTCGAAGTGGAAAGGCGAGCAGCGGCAGTGATCTGTGCCACATAAATGCGGTGAATCTGGATAAACCGCTGTATTTACGTGATGGATATCACGTATTCAGGCGGTCAAATGCGGGCAGAGGAAACGAAAACGTTCAGGGGCGGTGAGGCAAAAATGTGATGGTGATAGGGTTTACTTATCACCGCGCATAAAAAACGGGGGCCATTGGCCCCCGCTGCTTGTCTGTCGGATGCGCGATTGGTTAACGGTATTTCTTGTGGTACGTGTTGCGTGTCGCCACAAACCCATCGGCTGCCGCTTTGGCTTCCTTCACTTTGCCTTCGTTCGCCAGCTTCAGCGCGCCGTCAATCTGGCCCACCAGCACGTCAAACCCGTGGCGGAAGTCCTTCATTTCGGGGCTATCAGGGGCTTTATTTTCCAGCTTCGGCGGTGTGGCTTTTTGGGCATCCAGCGCCGCTTCACGCATGTTGGTCAGTGCATCTTTCATTTCAGACGCATTGTCCGTTTTCTGCACAACCTTCAGGTTTTGGCTGAGGATGTCCATGTTGTCTTCAAGATCGGCGGCAAACGCAGAAGAACCAAGAACCAGCGTTGACGCGGCGACGATTGCTAACAGGTGTTTACGCATTGCTCACTTCCTTTTTTATTATTTACTCAGGCGACATCTATTGGCCCGCAATCTTCATCTCGGGCAGAAGCACTGAACCACACTGAATATTGCTACGTGTTTCAATATCGTTACCGACCGTAACGATGTTGCGCCACATCTCCTTCAGGTTGCCGGCGATGGTAATTTCGCTCACCGGATACTGAATTTCGCCGTTTTCGACCCAGAAGCCCGCCGCACCGCGCGAATAGTCGCCGGTAATGCCGCTGACGCCCTGGCCCATCAGCTCGGTGACCACCAGACCGGTGCCCATCTCTTTCAGCATCTGCTCAAAGTTGAGGCCCTGTCCGGCGATGCGCCAGTTATGGATGCCGCCCGCGTGCCCGGTGCTTTTCAGCCCCAGCTTGCGCGCGGAGTAGTTGGTGAGCAACCACTGGGTCAGAACACCGTCTTTAATAATGTCGCGACGCTCGGTGCGCACGCCTTCGCTGTCGAACGGCGTAGAGGCCAGCCCTTTCAGCAGGTGCGGATGCTCTTCAATGGTCAGCCACTCCGGCAGGATCTGCTTGCCCAGCGAGTCGAGCAGGAAGGTGGATTTACGGTAAACCGAGCCGCCGGCAATTGCGCCCACCAGATGACCAAACAGGCCGGTTGCCACTTCATTGGCAAAAATGACCGGGGCTTTCATGGTGGAGAGCTTACGAGGAGACAGGCGCGACAGCGTGCGCTGGGCGCACTCGGCCCCTACCCACTCAGGCGACTGCAAATCGCCCAGTGCGCGGCCAATGGTGTAGGCGTAATCCCGCTCCATATCGCCGTTTTCTTCGGCTATCACGCAGCTGGAGAGCGAGTGACGGGTCGAGCAGTAGCCCTGCAGCATGCCGTGGCTGTTGCCAAAAACTTTAATACCGTAGTGGCTGTTAAAGCTGCCGCCTTCGGTATTGGTAATGCGCTTATCGGCCTGCAGAGAGGCCTGCTCGGCGCGCGCGGCCATCTCGATCGCTTCATCAGGGGTAACGTCGGCCGGGTGGAAAAGATCGAGATCCGGGGCGTCGAACGCCAGCAGCTCTTTATCTGCCACGCCCGCGTAAGGATCCGGCGAGGTGTAGCGCGCGATATCCAGCGCCGCCTGCACCGTACGGGCGATGGCATCCGGGCTGAGATCGGTGGATGACGCGCTGCCTTTGCGATTCTGGTGATAGACCGTGATCCCCAGTGCGCCGTCGCTGTTGAATTCTACATTCTCCACTTCGCCATAGCGGGTGCTCACGCTGATGCCGGTGGTTTTGCTGACCGCCACTTCGGCGCCATCTGATTTACCTGAAGCGAGCGTCAACGCGGTGGAGACGGCTTCTTCCAGAATCTTACGCTGCGCTTCAACTTGTGAGGTTACTTTCATCGCAAATGCCATACTGTAAGAGAGAGTTAACTGAAGTCTAACAGAGAACCGTTTTTCAGTGCGCGTCTTAACTGGTAACATTAGCCTCTTTTTTTAAGGAGCCTGACATGACTAAGCAGCCCGAAGACTGGCTCGACGACGTTCCCGGTGATGACATCGAAGACGAAGATGATGAGATCATCTGGGTCAGTAAAAGTGAAATTAAACGTGACGCCGAAGAGTTAAAACAGCTTGGCGCGGAACTGGTAGAACTGGGTAAAAACGCGCTGGATAAGATCCCGCTCGACCAGGATCTGCGTGACGCCATTGAACTGGCACAGAAAATCAAAAAAGAGGGCCGTCGCCGCCAGCTTCAGCTGATTGGTAAAATGCTGCGTCAGCGCGATGTCGATCCTATTCGTCAGGCGCTGGATAAGCTCAAGAACCGTCATAACCAGCAGGTTGCGTTGTTCCATAAGCTGGAGCAAATCCGCGACCGTCTGATTGAACAGGGCGATGACGCAGTAGCCGAAGTACTGAACCTGTGGCCGGATGCCGACCGCCAGCAGCTGCGTTCGTTGATCCGCAACGCGAAGAAAGAGAAAGAAGGGAATAAGCCGCCGAAGTCCGCGCGCCTGATTTTCCAGTATCTGCGCGAGCTGGCCGAGAACGAAGAGTAATCTGTTCCCCTCACCCCGGCCCTCTCCCCATAGGGGAGAGGAAGAAGAGGAACGTAGGCCCGGTAAGCGCAAGCGCCACCGGGCTTTTTTTTACGCGTCGATGGCCGCTTCCGCTTTCTTAGCTAAACCATCGAGCAGCTTCTGATGGATCCCACCAAACCCGCCGTTGCTCATCACCAGAATGTGATCGCCCGGCTGTGCCGCTTTCACCACCATATCCGCCAGCACATCTACGTCCGCGCTCCAGTGCGCAGGCTGAATGCAGGCGTCGGCCACTTCCGCGACCTGCCACGGAATATGCTGCGGCTGCAACAGGAATACCTCATCGGCGCGGCCTAACGACGGCGCGAGATCGTCTTTGCAGATCCCCATTTTCATGGTGTTAGAGCGCGGTTCCAGCACCGCCAGAATGCGCGCGGTACCGCCGACCTTGCCGCGCAGGGCTGCCAGCGTCGCCAGAATGGCGGTTGGGTGATGCGCGAAGTCATCGTATACCGTCACGCCATGCGCTTCACCGCGCAGCTCCAGACGACGGCGGGCGTTGATAAACGTGCCCAGCGCCTTCGCCGCATCCGCAGGCACAACGCCGACGTGACGCGCCGCGGCAATCGCCATCAGGCCATTGTGCATGTTGTGCTCGCCGACCAGGCCCCATTTCACTTCACCCACTTTTTCGCCGTCGAGCAGCACATCCCACTCGGAGGCATCAGCGTTACGTTTTTTCGCCTGCCAGTGGCCCTGCTCGCCCACCAGCTCCTGCTCGCTCCAGCAGCCCATCGCCATCGTCTGCTTCAGGTTAATGTCGTTCTCCGGCAGGATGATACGGCCCTGCCCCGGCACGATGCGTACCAGGTGGTGGAACTGCTTCTGAATGGCTTTCAGGTCGTCGAAAATATCGGCGTGGTCGAATTCAAGGTTGTTGAGGATCAGCGTGCGTGGGCAGTAGTGCACGAACTTGGAGCGTTTATCAAAGAACGCGCAGTCATACTCATCGGCTTCAATGACAAAGAACGGGCTGTCGCCCAGGCGCGCAGAGACGTCGAAGTTCCCCGGCACGCCGCCAATCACGAAGCCCGGCTTGTAGCCGCAGGCTTCGAGGATCCAGGTCGCCATCCCGGCGGTGGTGGTTTTACCGTGCGTCCCAGCCACGGCGACGACCCAGCGGTCGCGCAGCACAAAATCATGCAGCCACTGCGGGCCAGACATGAACGGTATATTGCGTTCCAGCACCGCTTCAACACACGGATTACCCCGGGTCATGGCATTGCCAATGATGACGAGATCCGGCTGCGGCTCTAACTGACTGGCATCATATCCCTGAATAAGGGAGATCCCCTCTTTCTCCAGAAGCGTGCTCATCGGCGGATACACATTGGCGTCCGAACCTGTCACTTCGTGGCCCTGCGCGCGTGCCAGCAATGCCAGGCCGCCCATGAAAGTGCCACAAATCCCCAAAATATGAATGCGCATACGTCACTATCCTTCTTCAATGTGGCGCACATTTTACTCACATGTCAGCGGGTGTGAAACGCATTTCAGGTAAATCCGTATTTTGCTGGCGCGATTCACCTCTGCGCTACTATTTGAATATTTGTTAAGATTGTTGGGCTTTAGTCGTTTTAGTGAACATACGATCGCTCTACTCACATAAGATGCAGGGAAAGTGTTATGAAAACGTTAGGTGAATTTATTGTCGAAAAGCAGCACGAGTTCTCTCATGCTACGGGTGAACTGACTGCTTTGCTGTCGGCAATAAAGCTGGGCGCTAAGATCATCCACCGCGATATCAACAAGGCCGGTCTGGTCGATATCCTGGGTGCCAGCGGTGCCGAGAACGTTCAGGGCGAGGTTCAGCAGAAACTTGACCTGTTCGCAAATGAAAAACTGAAAGCTGCACTGCGCGCGCGCGACATCGTTGCAGGTATCGCCTCTGAAGAAGAAGATGAAATCGTCGTTTTCGAAGGGTGCGAGCACGCAAAATACGTTGTTCTGATGGACCCGCTCGATGGCTCCTCTAACATCGACGTTAACGTCTCTGTGGGTACCATTTTCTCCATTTACCGCCGCGTCACGCCTGTTGGCACGCCGGTAACGGAAGAAGACTTCCTGCAACCGGGCAGCCAGCAGGTGGCCGCGGGTTACGTGGTGTATGGCTCCTCAACCATGCTGGTGTACACCACCGGCTGTGGCGTTCATGCGTTCACCTACGATCCGTCACTGGGCGTGTTCTGCCTGTGTCAGGAGCGCATGCGCTTCCCGGAGAAAGGCAGCACCTACTCCATCAACGAAGGCAACTACATCAAGTTCCCGAACGGCGTGAAAAAGTACATCAAGTTCTGCCAGGAAGAAGATAAAGCCACCCAGCGCCCGTATACCTCACGTTATATCGGCTCTCTGGTCGCGGACTTCCACCGCAACCTGCTGAAGGGCGGGATCTATCTCTACCCAAGCACCGCCAGCCACCCCGACGGCAAGCTGCGCCTGCTGTACGAATGCAACCCGATGGCGTTCCTGGCCGAGCAGGCGGGCGGCAAGGCGAGCGACGGTAAGCAACGCATTCTGGACATCGTGCCGGAAAGCCTGCACCAGCGCCGCTCGTTCTTCGTCGGCAACAACCATATGGTTGAAGACGTTGAGCGGATGATCCGCGAATACCCGGACGCATAACGCACGCAATAGGGGGAACTGCTCTGGCTCCCCTTTTTATTTATATCGTTAACCGTATAAATGAATATAAAAATGGCGCTTTAATCCGCATCCTCGCTCCTGCATTATTTTCATAACAGTTTATGAAATATTCCCTGGAGCATACCGGTGATGAAAAACTATTCCCGAGCCTGTACCGGCATCGATTTAAATCTTATTCCTGTCTTTATTGAGGTGGTTCGCTGTAAAAGCCTGGCGAAGGCGTCTGTGCGTCTGGAGATGTCCCGCCCGGCAGTGAGCCTGGCGTTAAAGCGTTTCACGCAGCTCTTTAGTGAGCCGCTCTTTATTCGTAAAGGGCTGTATCTTGAACCCACCGAAAAAGCGCTGGCGTTAACCACCACGCTGGAAATATTAATGGGCGGCATTCACGATAATATTGGCGCGGTTAATTCAGCGACAGTATAAACCCTGGCGCAAGCGCCAGGGTGGAGGCCTGTTTTCAGGCCGTTTGTGCCGTCAGCTTAAAGGACGCCATCGCAGCCAATAATTCGCGCGACTGTTCTTCCAGCGAGCGCGTCGCAGCAGAGGATTGCTGGACCAGCGCCGCATTTTGCTGCGCGGTTTCGTCCATCTGATTGACCGCAATATTGACCTGCTCAATACCGCGACTCTGTTCATGAGACGCTGTCGCGATTTCACGCATCAGTTTGGTCATACGCAGCACTTCGGTGGCGATCTCATCCATCGTTTCCCCCGCCTGCTGCGCCAGCTCGCTCCCTTCATTTACGTGGGTTTGCGAATCGCTGATAAGCGCGCGGATCTCTTTAGCGGCATCGGCGCTTCGGCTGGCCAGATTTCGCACTTCGCCCGCGACCACCGCAAACCCCCGCCCCTGCTCGCCCGCACGCGCCGCCTCAACGGAGGCGTTTAGCGCCAGAATGTTGGTCTGGAACGCGATGCCGTCGATCACGCTCAGGATGTCAGCAATACGCGCCGAGCTGCCGGAGATATCACGCATCTTCTCAATGACATAGCAGACCATTTCGCTGCCGTGATCGGCGGTGTCGGAAACAGTTTTCGCCAGCTGGTGCGCCTGTTCCGCATTGTCTGCGTTGAGTTTCACCGTCGCGGTAATCTCCTCCATGCTGGCCGCCGTCTGCTCCAGCGACGTGGCGGTCGATTCCGTGCGCTGGGCGAGGTTGATGTTGCCCGCCGTAAGCTCGCGGCTGCCGGTATCGATCTGCGAACTGGCATCGCGCACGCGCAGCACCGAGCCCATCAACGACTGGCGCATCTCCTCGATGGCCGCATTTAAGCGGTTAAACTCCTGGCTTGCCGGGGCGTTGAGCGTATGCGTCAGGTCGCCTGCCGCCACATGCTCCAACTGAGCAATAGAGGCCGACAACGGCTTAAGCAGCATATGGCGCAGAACCAGCCAGGCCAGCACGATAATGCCCGCCGTCAGCAGCGCCGCCACCACGATCAGGATCATCACCCGGGTTTTACTCGCCTGCACGGCGTTCACTTCGGCTTTGCCCCGCGCGTCGCTCCACGCCTGAAACGCCTGCATATCGTTATCAAACCGCTTCGCCACCGGCACCAGGGCGTTCTCCAGCAGATCGTAGTAGCCATCCGCGCTCTGGTCGTTCAGGGCTTTCAGCATCGGGTTGATCCCCTGCTGGTTATAGGCCGCAAGGCTCGCCGCGACCTTGTCCAGCAGCTGTTGCCCCTGCGTATCCGCCACGCCGCCGTCAATAACGGCTTTCAGCGTTTTCTGGGCCTGTATGACTTCCTGTTGAATGTTCTTCACCGCGTTTGCCGCGTCGTCGAGCATGCCGATTTCCATCATGCGGACGGCCTGGCCCGCTTCATTGCGCGCACGCAGGATCAGCGTGTAACCCGAATTAAGCTGCACCATCTGCTCACCCTGAAGGTGGTTGATGCGCTGGAGTGAAGAAGAGCTCTGTGTGAGGGCATAAATGCCAATGCCGCTGACAATCAGCAGCAGAAGGGTCATAACGGCCAGTAAAGAAAGCAAGCCGGTACGAATCGATAGCGTTTTAAGCATGATATTATTTCCGGTAGCGAGATATTTCTGGGCATAAAATAAGGATATCGGCCGCTACCGGAAAATGTTTAGTCTTTAAGCAAATTCAGTGTGTTATCACTTTGTTGTCGACACGTTTACGCGTGTTACCGGCGAGCTTTGGCGGTTCTCCCAGAGTACCGTCAGGCCGCGCTGCAGGGCGATAAAGATAAACAGCAGAATGCCGATGGCAATCTTCGTCCACCATGAGCTTAGCGTGCCGTCAAAGTTGATATAGGTTTGAATCAGCCCCTGGATCGCCACGCCAAACAGCGTGCCGAGCACCGTGCCCACGCCGCCGCTGAGCAGCGTGCCGCCAATCACCACCGATGCGATCGCATCCAGTTCTACCCCCACGCCCGCCAGCGCGTAGCCTGCCTGGGTATAAATCGAGAACACGATCCCGGCCAGCGTCGCCAGCCCGGTAGAGAGCATGTAAATGCGGATCGTCGTGCTGCGCGTGGAGATCCCCATCAGGTTCGCCGAGGTGGCGCTACCGCCAATGGCATACACCTGATTACCAAAGCGGGTACGGTGCGCAAGGAAGATCCCAATCACCACCACGCCCAGCATCAGCAGCCCCATCGCGCTCAGCCGCCCGCCGCCGGGAATTTTCCACGCCAGGCTGGAGAGCGTGTCGTAGACAGGATGGTTAATCGGAATCGACTCCTCCGACACCAGATAGCCTACGCCGCGCAGGAAGAACATCCCGGCGAGGGTAATGATGAACGCCGGGATTTTGAGCGCGTCGATCAGCAGACCCATAAACGCACCGAACGCGCAGCCCATCACCAGCACCAGCGGGAAAGCCAGCAGCGGTGAGATCCCCCAGAAGCCAATCGCTTTGGCGAGGAACACGCCGGTAAAGGCGATCACCGAGCCAACGGAGAGATCGATCCCGCCGGAGAGGATCACAAAGGTCATTCCGACGGCAATAATGCCTAAAAAGGCGTTATCGGTCAGGATGTTGCAGATCACCCGCGTGGAGGCAAAGCCGGGGAATTGCGTCAGGCAGTAGAGATAGCCCAGCACAAACACGCCCAGCGTAATCATCAACGGTAAATTACGTTTTATCATGGCCCCGGATCCCCTTAATGATGCTGACGAAGCGCGGCGACTGAACGATCAGCACGCAAAGCACGACCACCGCTTTCACCACCTGGTTTAGCTCAGGCTGGAAACCGGAGAGCAGGATCCCGGTATTCATCCCCTGAATAATCAGCGCGCCCGTCACCGAGAGCAGCAGGTTAAAACGCCCGCCCATCAGCGAACCGCCGCCGATAACGACCGCGAGGATCGCATCCAGCTCCAGCCATAGCCCGGCGTTGTTGGCATCGGCTCCGCGAATATCCGCCGCGACGATCACCCCGGCAATAGCGGCACACACGCCGCTTAGCACGTAGGTCAGCATCACCATCAGCCGCGTATTCACCCCGGCGTTTTTCGCCGCGCGAATGTTGATTCCCACGGCTTCAATGAACATGCCGAGCGCCGTTTTGCGGGTAAAGAGCCAGAACACGATCAGCGTCACCAGGGCAATAATCACCGGCATCGGGAAGTAGAGAAAATTGCCGCTGCCGATCCACGCCAGGCTCGGCGAGTCAAAGGTGACAATCTGCCCGGAGGTGATGAGCTGCGCCACGCCGCGTCCGGCAACCATTAAAATCAGGGTGGCAACAAACGGCTGTATTTTCAGCACGGCGACCAGAATGCCGTTCCACAGCCCGGCCAGTACCCCAGCACCCAGCGCGGCAAGCAGCACCATCGGCAGGCCGTGGCCGGCAACGGTCATCGACGCGGCCGTCGCGCCGGCAATGGCCATCACGGCGCCGACGGAGAGGTCGATCCCGCCGGTGGCAATCACCAGCGTCATGCCAATCGCCAGCAGCGCCACCGGGGCGGCGCGGTTTAAAATATCAATCGGGCTGCCAAACAGGCGGCCATCCTGCACGATTATCTGGAAGAAATGCGGCGCAACCAGGCTGTCCACCAGCAGAACCAGCAGTAGCGCGATGATTTGCGGCGTGCCGGTTGGCCAGGTGAAGCGGCGCTTTGTCTCGCCGGTGTGCGAAAGTGAACGGGACATCACGATTAACTCCTTATGCCGCAATGGCGTTCATGATTGCCGGAACGGAGAGCTTATCCAGCGGGATCTCGGCGACCTGCTTGCGATCGCGCATGATAATGACCCGATCGGCATAGCCCACCAGCTCCTCCAGCTCAGACGAAATTACCAGCAGTGCCAGCCCGTCGGCGCAGAGCGTTTCAATCAGCCGGATAATTTCGGCGTGCGCGCCCACGTCGATACCGCGCGTCGGCTCGTCGAGGATCAGGAACTGCGGTTTGGTTAACAGCCAGCGTGACAGCAGCACCTTCTGCTGGTTACCGCCCGAGAGAAACTCAATGGGCTGCTCCGCGCTCGGGGTGCGGATGCCGAGCTGGCGGATAAAGCGTTCAGCAATGGCGTTTTGCTCTCTACGCGGGATCGGCCTGAGCCAGCCGCGCTGCGCCTGCAGGGCGAGAATGATGTTTTCGCGCACCGAGGCGGCGGCAATAATGCCGTCCGTTTTGCGATCTTCCGGACAGAAACCGACGCCCAGACACGACGCCTGATGCGGCGATCGCAGGGTTTGCGGTTTGCCTTTGATCAGCGCGCTGCCGCTGTCGGCAGGCTTGATCCCGAAGATTACCTCGGCGGTTTCGGTGCGGCCCGATCCTAACAGCCCCGCCAGACCGACGATCTCGCCGGGGCGTACCTGCAGATCGAACGGCGCAATCACCCCTTTTTTGCCGAAACCGCTAAACGCAGCGACCGGTTTATCGCTGAGAAGCGTACGGCCCGCACGCTGCAGCGCGTTGGTCTCCAGTTCGCGGCCCAGCATCATTTTGACCAGCTCAATCTGCGGCAGCTCGCGGGTTTCGCGGCAGCCGACAAAGCTGCCGTTACGCAGAACGGTAATGCGATCGCTGACGTCATACACCTGATCGAGGAAGTGGGTGACGAAGATCAGGCTCACCCCCCGATCGCGCAGCTGGCGCATCAGGGTGAACAGCATTTCCACTTCCTGGGTGTCGAGACTGGCGGTCGGCTCATCGAGGATCAGCACTTTTGCCGACAGATCGATGGCGCGGCAAATGGCCACGATCTGCTGCATCGCCACGGAAAAACGGTTCAGCGGTTCGCGAACGTCGAGCGAGAAGCCGTAAGACGCCATCAGCGCCGTGGCCCGCGTTTCCATCTCTTTACGGCGCAGCAGGCCGAAGCGCCTGGGCTCCCGGCCAATAAACAGGTTGTCCGCCACCGACATATTCGGCAGCAGGTTCACTTCCTGATACACCGTGCCAATCCCCAGCTGTTGGGCATGGGCGGTATTTTTCGGCGAAATGACGTTGCCCTCCAGCCAGAGGGTGCCGCGATCGGCGTGATAGACGCCGGTCAGCGCCTTAATCAGGGTGGATTTTCCCGCGCCGTTTTCGCCGAGCAACGCCATAATTTCGCCGCGACGCAGGCTGAAATCGACGTTATCCAGCGCTTTTACGCCGGGAAAGAATTTGCTTAAGCCCTCTGTGCGGAGGATTTCCTGATGGTGTTCGGTGGTCATGGTTCCCCCTGCATCAAGCCGGATGGCGCTACGCTTATCCGGCCTACAAAAAAGCGTAGTGTAGGCCGGGTTAGCGCAGCGCCACCCGGCAATTTTACTGGCTTAGTAACCCATATTTTTCTTCTTCTCTAACTCTTCTTTCGCCGTGTCCGGCAGGTAGAGCGTCGATTTGGTAATGGTCAGCTGTTCAGGCTTAGTGCCGTCTTTCTTGAATTTCTCCAGCGCGTCGAATGCCGGGCCGGCCATGTTAGGGGTCAGCTCGACGCTGGCGTTCGCTTCGCCATCCATCATCGCTTTATAGATATCCGGCACGCCGTCGATAGAGCCAGTGAGAATATCTTTGCCCGGCTTGAGGCCCGCTTCTTTAATCGCCTGGATCGCACCGATCACCATGTCATCGTTATGGGCGTAAACCATGCAGATGTTTTTGCCGTTGTTTTCCGCCTTGATAAAGCTCTCCATCACCTCTTTACCCTTGCTGCGGGTAAAGTCGCCGGACTGGGAACGGATAATCTTAATGTTTGGCGCCTTAGCGATGGCCTCGGCAAAGCCTTTCTTACGGTCGATGGCCACGCTTGCGCCGACGGTGCCCTGCAGCTCAACGACGTTGCACGGTTTGCCGTCAACCTGCTTCACCAGCCAGTCGCCGATCAATTTGCCTTCCAGCACGTTGTCAGCCGTCACGGTGGTCATATAGAGAGATTTGTCTTTTACATCGATGGAACGATCGAGCAGGAAGACCGGAATTTCAGCGTCTTTCGCTTCCTTCAGTACCGGCTCCCAGCCTGTCGCGACCACCGGGGCAATGAAGATGGCATCTACGCCCTGAGCGATGAAGGAGCGTACCGCTTTGATTTGGTTCTCTTGTTTTTGCTGGCCGTCGGCAATTTTCAGCGTGATACCGCGTTTTTCGGCCTCGCTTTTCGCCACGCTGGTCTCCGCGGCGCGCCAGCCGGACTCAGAGCCGACCTGCGAAAATCCTACGGTTAAGGGTGCAGCCATTGCCATAGACGACATGGCTGCCGAAACTGCTGTGACAAGAAGTAAGCGCTTCCACATATGAACGTCCTCGTAGGGTGTTTATTGTTGGTTAAAAGATGTTCTGCGAAAAAACTATAGCCAATGCGAGATGTAACGGATTGCGTTACATCACACTTCAGAAAAGTGAATAAAACGTTAATCACAAGTTTGTAATCGCTTTCATTTCGGCATTTAAAATGCGGCTGAGTTTATGGATTTTCCTGTCATGGAAAGGGTCTGAAAAGTGGGCTTGCGGGGCAGAGAAGGCGAAAACAGGCGGAGACATTCAGCGCCAGTTGGCTATAATACCTGCCACTTGTTTACCATCCATTTTAAAGGACACAGACATGAGCTTACTCAACGTCCCTGCGGGTAAAGAACTGCCAGAAGACATCTACGTTGTTATCGAAATCCCGGCCAACGCAGATCCTATCAAATACGAAATCGACAAAGACACCGGTGCCCTGTTCGTAGACCGTTTCATGTCTACCGCGATGTTCTATCCGTGCAACTACGGTTACATCAACCACACCCTGTCTCTGGACGGTGACCCGGTTGACGTGCTGGTCCCAACGCCATACCCACTGCAGCCAGGCGCAGTCATTCGCTGCCGTCCAGTTGGCGTGCTGAAAATGACCGACGAAGCGGGCGAAGATGCCAAACTGGTTGCGGTCCCGCACACCAAGCTGAGCAAAGAGTACGATCACATTAAAGATGTGAACGACCTGCCAGAGCTGCTGAAAGCGCAGATCACTCACTTCTTCGAGCACTACAAAGACCTCGAAAAAGGCAAATGGGTTAAAGTTGACGGTTGGGACAACGCTGAAGCGGCTAAAGCAGAAATCGTTGCGTCCTTCGAGCGTGCGGCTAAGAAGTAATTCTACTGCCGATTGCTGAAAGCCCCGCATGCCGGGGCTTTTTTATGGCTGGAGAGTGTCGCCCGGCGGCGCTACGCTTGCACGGTCCTGCAATGAACATGCAGGCCGGGTCATCCGGCAAAAGGCGCAAAAAACAACGCCACCTTGCGGTGGCGTTGTTTTTCTCAGTACTGGTCTCTGTCTAACCAGTTACCGCTTTCAATCAGCGTTAACCCTTCGACCGAACGTTGGTACACGTACATCCATGCACTCCCGTACGGCGTCTGGATCAACTGGCGAGCGTATTCACCGCCCCTGGTGCGCAAGGCATCAAGTTCGGCTAACGTGGCATTATCAATACGATAAACCTCACCCTGTACCGTTCCGTTTCCCGGAACCGCGCCTGGATAGTGGCCCAGACTGTACAACTGGTAGTTCTCGATATTGTAATTTCCCAGCAGCAGGGCGTTGGTCATCCAGTGACTGTTGCCTTGCTTGGTGCGTAAACTGCCGTAAACAAATATTCGCATTGCTAAAACTCAAACTGATAGAGCAGATCAAGTGCCTGGTCTACGCCAGACACTGCTTCCAGATATAGCTTAGGCATCAGGCGATAGCGTAGCGTGAGTGTTGCCAGTGAGTCAAAGATCCCCACACCGTATTTTACCTGCAGACCCGGCAGTACGTAGCCGCTGACCACTACCTGCGAAGAGTCACCCACGCCCTGAGTATCCAGTGCCAGATTGCTTACGCCGAACGTCTCGCCGATTTTACCCACAACCTGACCACTTTGTGCAACCCCCAGACCGACTAACATTGACGTCATCGCCGCGCTGTCGCTCTGACCGCTATCCAGACCTTGCCCGCGCAGCAGGTAAGACAACGCTTCCTGTTGCGACATCGCCGGGTCGGAGAAGATTTCCGCCTTCGGTTCGTCGGCAGAGCCGGTGACACGCACGCCCGCAATGACGTCGTTTTCGGTGGCCTCAGGGTTACGAATCGCTTCGATGTTCAGCAGCGGTTGATCCGGCGGGCCGGAGAACAGCAGTTCGCCTTTACGCACAATCAGATCCTGACCGTAGGCGTGGAAACGCCCTTCAGGAATATTGATTTGTCCGTTGAGGCCAAGTCCCTGCTGATCCTGCGCCACTTTCAGATCGCCCGTCAGCCTTGCCTTCAGCCCAAACGCATCCAAACGCACGTTATTCCCCACGTGCACAATAAGATTACTATTGATCGGGATGCCAGCGCTCTTCTGTTCGACAGGTTTCAGATTTTCATTGAGCATAACTTCGTCACTGGAGACGCCCACCGCGCTTTCCGGCACCTCGTGAACCACGATACGCGCCCACGGCACGTCCACGCGTCCATCAAGCGTAAAGAGGCTTGGCGTCGCCTCAAAGACGACATCCGGCGACACGTCCAGGCGCACCATCGGTGGCACCGTAATGCGTACCCGGCTGCCCTTCGCCGCGACGCGCGCACGCCAGTTATCCAGCTGGCTCCAGTCCGCATCACCGCTCAGGTTGATTTGCCCTTGCTGCGTGCGCACAACCCCGGCCAGGGTCGAACTCCTGCCGTTAAAGTTCATTGAAAGCTGGCTCGGCTGCATATCAAACGGCATGAAGTTCCCGTCAATATCAATGCCGTTCAGCTGCATCTGGCCGAACAGCTGCGGCCCCTGGGCGTCCCCCGCCAGACGCAGGTTAGCGTTCAGGGTGCCCGCCGCTTTCTCTCCGCGAGAGAAAATCGGGTTGACCATCGCCAGGTTGAAGTTGCGGATATTGACGTTGCCGCCGAGATTACGCCGCCCCTGCGGATCGGTGATTTGCACCTGCCCGTCAAACTGGCCGTTGTTGGTCAGGCGGATAAGCCATCCCAGCTCCGCGCGGTTGTTACGCAGCTCCGCGTTGACGTTCAGGGTGTCGAACGCGACCGGTAGCGAGGCGTCATTAACCTCCTGCGTTACCTTCACGTTGCGCCCGGAGAGCGTCACGCTGCCCTCCGGCAAGCCCTCTTTGGTGGTGTCCCACGCCACGTCGGCCTTGCCGGTGAATACGCCGCTGGCCTGCGTGGTGTCAGGCATGAAGGGTTTAAGCATCGCCAGGTCGAAGCGGTTGAGATTCACCTGCGCGCGCCCTTCTGCACCGGCATCAATGGTTTGCGGTACGCACAGTTCGGCATTCGGGTTGGTCCAGCAGTGTGGCCCAATGCTGATCTTCTGCTCGGCGTTGCGGTAGTCCAGCGCGATTGAGCGCGACAGCGCCAGCGGCCCGACCGGCGTACTGAAACGGGTGTTATCCAGCGTCCCTTTCCAGCGCGCCGCTTTGCGATCGAAGCTGCCCGCCAGGTGAAGCTGCCCTGAAACCGGCTCGCCCTGCACCCGTAGCTGCAGATCGTGCTGCTTCTCGTTGCCTTTGGCGTCGAGCGTGACCAGGTTGATGTTCACGCCGGGCTGGGAGATGCGCTCCACGCGCAGGTTCAGGTTACCGCCAATCTGATCCGTGGATTTCACATCCCCGTCCACGCGAACGCGCGCAACGGACAGCTCCTGCCAACGCAGGTTATTGGCGGTGATATCCGCCAGCAGCTGCGGTGCATCCACCGTCCCGCGCACCTTCACCAGACCTTTTGCCGTGCCGCCAAGGCCCGGCAGGGCGTTATCGAGATTTGGCGCATCGATGGTGGCGTCCAGTTCGAGGTCTTTCACCCCCAGCTCGCCTTTGATATCCGCGGTGTTACGCCCCAGCGCCACGTGCAGGCCGGGAATCGTCCATTGCAGGTAGCTGTTGCCCTTCACCGCGCCTTCAACGTTGACCTTGTTCTGCTTCACGTTACCGGTGAGCTTGATTTCCGGCACGTCCATCTGCCACGTACCGCCGTACAGGCTGCCCCGGGTTTTGATCAGGCCATCAAGTTTCGACGGCCAGTCCGGCACCTCTTTGGCGGTGTTGATCCCCTTGAGCTTAAGCTCGCCCCGCCAGCTGATGGCCTGCTGCCAGTCCAGCAGCGCGGTCAGCTCGGTGGTACCTTCCAGCGCCGCCACGGTGAGCTTGTCGAGGTTAACCTGCTGCTCGTTGCCCTTCGCATCCAGCGTAATCGTCGCGGGCGGCACGCCCTGGCCTTTCACTGCCGTGCGGAACGACAGCGTATAGTCGGTCATTTTGCCGCTCAGCTTCAGCTTCAGATCGTCGGCCTGGAACTGTTTTTCGCCGGTAAACGGCCAGTAAAGCTGCTGGCTGACAATCTCCAGGTTGATCGGTAATCCGGCCTGCGCCAGTTGCGTTTGCCCGCGCAGCACCATGTCCACCGGCCCGGAGAGGTTAACGCCAAACTCCAGCTTCTCGCGCAGCGCACCGCCAACCTTCAGCTTCACCTTCTCGCCTTTCAGCGGGTCGATGTTGAGCGCGCTGTTCAGGGTGATATCCACCGGCCAGTTATCGCGCAGCAGCGCATTGCCCGTGGCGTTGACCGAACCCTGGTTGGTGTCGATATCCAGCGCATCGAGCTTCATGTTGCCGTCGATACTGCTGACCTTGAGCAGCATGTTAAAGACGGTTAAATCGGTGTCGCCGGTCAGGCGCAACTGCTCGCCTTTAAACTCTTCGATATTAAGGTTCAGCGGCAGATGAACGTCGGTCATCTCCGGCAGGACCGGTTTCGAAAACAGATCCTTCAGCGTTTCGCCCAGCGGTTTTTCATCCGGCTGCGGGTTCTGGATCTTCGGTTCAACCACCTCTTCCTGCGCCACCTCGGCCACCTTCGGCAGGGCAATCAGCAGCCCCTGCAGGGAGGTGGGCGTCAGGGTGAGGTTTTTCTCCTGCCAGCGCAGGCCGGAGGTGAAATCCATTACCGACACGGTGGTGTCGTCAATTTTGACATTGACGTTGTCCAGCGCCACCCGGTAGAGCGCAATCGGGTACGGCGTGGAGAGGTTAAGCGGACCGCTGTCCTCTTCCTGCACCGGCTCGGACTTCGGCATTTTTTTCGAATCTATCGCCACGTTCACATCTTTTAGCGATAGATCGTTTACGCAGAGCTTGCTATCCCGCAGGCAGCCCAGCTTCACCGCCAGATGGAATTCACCGGCGTTAACCGCCACGCCCGGCTGCTCATAACGAATGTTTTTCAGACGCAGATCGCGCCAGCCGCCGGTGACCTGGCCTATCTCCAGCCCCGGCACCCAGCGGTTAGCCGCGTTAAACAGCAGGTGTAAACCCGTGGTCGTTCCGACCAGAAACGCCACCGTACCAAGCAACAGCACGATAAATATCAGCACCCCGAGGCTTATCTTCTTCCATAAACTCATAATTCAGGCCCCAGACCGATGTAAAACTGTAAACCGTGTTCGTCTTTGTCACCCACCGGCACGGCAAAGTCGAGCTTGATAGGCCCGACGGGTGACTGCCAGCGCACGCCTACGCCCGCGCCGGTTTTGAAATCGCTTCTGCGGATGTCGTTAACCGCTTCACCGCCGTCAACGAACATCGCGCCCCACCACTTGCCGCTGACGTTGTATTGATACTCCAGCGAGCCGGTTGCCAGCTTGGATGCCCCGGTGAGCTGGCCTTTGTCGTTTTCCGGCGAGATTGATTTGTACTTATAGCCACGAATACTGCGGTCGCCCCCGGCGAAGAAGCGCAGATCCGGCGGAACGCGCTCAAAATCATCGGTTTCGATCCAGCCAAGGTTGCCGCGCATCACGAAGCGGTGTTTATCCAGCAGCGTTCGGATCCAGACGTTTTGCGCCTGCACGACCGTGAAGTCCACGTCGGACCCCCACATCGTGTTGGAGTAATCGATGGAGTAGCGCTGGGAATCACCCCAGGTTGGCATCAGGCCACCGCGCGAACGGGTACGGCTGATCATCACGCCCGGATAAAGCAGCATGGTGGTATTGGTGATGTTAGCCTGAGTAAAGTGGTCGAGACTCCAGCGCAGGTTGATGGCGCGCTGCCAGCCGCTGGAGAGATCCCAGAAGCGTGAGACCGCAAGCGTGGTGGAGTCCTGCTCGGTATCGTTCAAATCGGTGCGCTTGAAGCCGCCCTGCAGCAAATAGTATTGCTCAAGCGGGTTCTTCAGCAGCGGCATCTTGTAGCTAAAATCGAGCTGCTGCTCGGGCGCGGAGATGCTGGCGCTGGTGGTCAGGCTGTGGCCGTAGGAGTTCATCCATGGCTTTTTCCACGTCGCCTTCACCCGCGGCCCCACATCCGTGGAATAACCTACCCCGGTTTCGATGGTGTTTTCCGTGCGCGGCGAAACCACGCCGTGCAGCGGCAGAACTTTCGTTTTGCGCGATTTATCAAATTCCGGCGCAACGACCACCGAGTTAAACCAGCCGGTAGCCGACAGACGACGGTTCAGCTCGGCCAGATCGCTCGACTGGTAATAATCGCCCGTTTTGAACGGCACCAGGTTTTGCAGGTACTCTTCGCGAATTTGCGAACCTTCAAAGGTCACCGCCCCAAAGCGGTAGCGCTCGCCGCTGTCATAATCGATATCCCAGAAGGCCTGGTGTCTGTCGAGCGCCACGCCCAGCTGGCTTTTATTGAACTGGCTGTCAAAGTAACCTTTGCGCAGCGACACGCTGGTTAATGACTTTTTGAAACGATCGTAGTCGCCGTGGTTAAGCACGGTGCCGACGCGCGGGCGCGTGCTCAGCAGGTCGAGATAATCCCGGTCGGTACGCGCGTCGCCGCGCAGCACCACGTTGGTGCCGCCTATTTTTACCGGTTCCCCGGGCGAGACGCGGGCAATGAGTACCTGCCGCCCTTTAGCCGGAGGCGGACGCAGGTCGAAATCGATGGTCGGTTCGTAATACCCCAGCGCCTTTAGCCCGTCGCGGATCGCATCATCCACGCGCGCGCGAAATCGCCGGTCCGGCGTCACTTCGTCACTCTGGATCGTTGACAGCTGCGCACGCACGTTTTTTTCCAGCGCCCCGGATAACCCTTCAACCTGCAAACGGACATTCGCCGCGCTGGCAACCCCGCTTGTCAGCAACAGGCTGACGAAACATAACTGGCGGATCTTTGTCACGTTTTCTCCTGAATATCCCTGTATCCACCCCTGGAAGCAAAATGAAGTGCCGTTCCACGGCTTCTCACGGCTTTACAGCCCAAAACCCAATTCGTGGGTTGAAAAAGGGTTTAACACCCAAATATTTCTTATGATTAAATCTAGACTCATTCAGCGCGTTTATTGTGTTCAATTAAACGCGCCGTGACAACCTTAACCGAAACATCGCTACCCCGGAGGCCCCACCGTGAGTTTATTCGACAAAAAGCATCTGGTTTCGCAAGCCGATGCATTACCGGGACGCAATACCCCCATGCCAGTGGCGACGTTACACGCCGTAAATCACCATTCAATGACAAACGTTCCTGATGGAATGGAGATCGCCCTGTTCGCGATGGGCTGCTTCTGGGGCGTGGAACGTCTGTTCTGGCAGCTTCCCGGCGTTTACAGTACCGCCGCAGGCTATACCGGGGGCTACACGCCAAACCCAACCTACCGCGAAGTGTGCTCCGGTGATACCGGCCACGCGGAAGCGGTGCGCGTGGTATATGACCCGGCCATCATCAGCTATGAACAGCTTCTGCAGGTGTTCTGGGAAAATCACGATCCGGCGCAGGGTATGCAGCAGGGTAACGACCACGGTACGCAGTATCGCTCCGCCATTTATCCGCTCACCCCCGAGCAGGATGCCGCCGCGCGCGCCAGCCTGGAACGCTTCCAGCAGGCCATGCATGACGCGGGCGATAAACGCCAGGTGACCACCGAAATCGCCACGGCGAAGCCGTTTTACTATGCAGAGGACGACCACCAGCAATATTTGCATAAAAATCCGTACGGCTACTGCGGGATCGGGGGCATCGGCGTGTGCCTGCCGCCACAGCTGGCCTGATTACTGCTTCAGCGCCACGCGAGCTGCGTGGCGCGTGGCGTTACTCACCGACCCGTAATCTACCGCTTTTCCCTGCAGCAGCAGGTTATAGACCGGCGCCTGTGGCCGGTTCAGGCGCGTCTGCAGCAGATGCACCGCTTCAATGCCAAGATCGCGACAGGGCACCGTTATCCCGGTGACCGGTTTATCCAGCCGGTGTTCAAGGTTCCACGCAAAATCGGTCGTAATAAGGGAGATATCTTCCGGTATCCGCAATCCACGGCGCGCCAGCACCCTGAGTACGCCCTCCGTCATGCTGGTGCTGTTGGGGAAAATCACCTCCGGCCACTGCGCTCGGTCATGACCCGACAACCACTCGTCCAGCGCGCGCTCGGCCTCCTCTGCGGTAAACCACTCCGTCACCAGCAGGTCGCGCTGCGGCTCAAAGTTGACGTGAAAATGGCGATACGCCTCTTTGATGCCGTCCAGCCGCGCGTAGAGCGTTTCCCGCCGCAGGCAGGTCAGGGTTAATACCCGACGATGCCCCTGCTCAAAAAGATATTGCATGGCGGTAAACCCGATGGCGCGATGGTCGGGCGAAACGGAATCGAGCAAGCGATCCCTGTCGACCGAATTAATTAACACACAGGGTTTATTCAGCGTCCCGGCCAGTTTAAAAATGGTGGAATCATCAGTTCCAATGATAATTACCGCGTTAATATTTTTATGGCTCGCCTTTTCGAGGAATAATTTTACGTCGGCATTCTGTTCTTCTAATCCGCAATAGCTCACCCAGACATTATGCGGCGCGCTGGCCTCCGCAATACCTTTGGTCACTTCCAGATAAAATATATCACCGCGCCCCTGAAAGGTTCTTTCCGGAGCAAACACCGCAATGCCGTTAATCAGCAGACGCCCGCTGGCCATCGACTCCAGCACGCCCAGCTCCCGCGCGGTGCTGACAATGGCCTCCCGGGCCTTGTCGCTGGTATAGGATTTACCGCTTAACACCCTGGAAACGGTACTGACGGAATATCCCGTCAGGGCGGCGATCTCCTCCATTTTTAATTTTCCCGGCATTGCGTGACCTCGCTCACATTCGGTTTTTGCAAATATTTGCAGAAACAGCGCATTGATTTTAAAACCAAATTTCAATGTCGTTAGAGATTACTTAAGGAGGTTGCGAGTATTCTCACAAAAACACATTGTCGCTGCGTCATCCCTTTCTTATTTTCCGGTCATCACTCTTTTCGACTGAAATTAAGGTGTGACATGGAAAAGGTACGTTTTGGCATTATTGGAATCGGTAATATTGGTACGGTTCACGCGCGCTATTTACTGGCGGGCACCGTCAGCGACGCCTGTCTGACGGCGGTTTGCGACAATGCGCCGGAAAAGCATCCGGCGATTCGCCAGTTGACAGGCGATATTCCTCTGTTCAACGACGCGCAGGAGATGCTCCAGAGCGGGCTTATTGACGCGGTTATCGTCGCCACTCCGCATTACGACCATCCGCGCCTGTCGATGCTGGCGATGCGCAGCGGCATTCATACCCTGTGCGAGAAACCGGCGGGGGTTTACACCGCACAGGTGCAGGAGATGAACGCCTGCGCCCGCGAGTGCGACGTGACCTTTGGCATCATGTATAACCAGCGCCCTAACCCGCTCTATCAGAAGGTTAAAGACCTGATCGACAGCGGCGAGCTGGGCGAAATCCGCCGCTCCAACTGGATAATCACCAACTGGTATCGCTCGCAGAGCTACTACAACTCCGGCGGCTGGCGCGCCACCTGGAAGGGTGAAGGCGGCGGCGTGCTGCTAAACCAGGACCCGCATCAGCTCGATCTCTGGCAGTGGCTGGTGGGCATGCCGGTGCGTCTGCGCGCGTTTTGCCAGTTCGGCAAACACCGCGATATCGAGGTTGAAGACGAGGTTACGGCCTACGCCGAATACGCCAACGGGGCCACCGGGGTGTTTATCACCACCGTCGCCGAAACGCCGGGCACCAACCGCCTGGAGATCGCAGGCGACCGCGGCAAAGTGGTCGTGGAAGAAGGCAAACTGCGCTTCTGGCGGCTGCGCGAATCCGAAACCGCATTTAACGCCCGCTGGCAGAACGGCTTCGGCGAGCCGGAGTGCTGGGAAGTCACGATCCCCGTGGCCCCGGAATACAGCGAACATCACGTCATTACCGCCAATTTCTGCGCGGCGATCCTGCGCGGCGAGCCGCTGATTGCCCCCGGTCTGGAAGGCATTCGCGGGCTGACGCTCTCCAACGCGATGCACCTTTCCACCTGGACCGACGACTGGGTGGAACTGCCGCTCAACGAAAAACAGTATCTGCGCCTGCTTCAGCAGCGCATCGCCACCTCTGCCGACAAAGAGGCCACCAGCATCACCCTGGATGCCTCTGGCACCTGGTAACGACCGAGGAGAGAGCATGATCAATGTCGCCATCGTGGGAACAGGCAATATTTCCCATAACCATATTCAGGGCTATTTACAGTTTGGATCGCGCTGCCGGATTGTGGCGCTGGTCGATATCTACCCGGACAAGGCGCACGAGAAAAAAGTGCGCTACGGCCTGACGGACGCCCGGGTGTACGAAAGCCACCGGCAGATGCTGGAATCTGAACCCAATCTCGATATCGTTGACGTGTGTACCCCGCCCTACGTGCATGCCGGGATTAGCATTGACGCGCTTCATGCCGGCTGCAACGTGCTGTGTGAAAAACCGATGGCCGCCTCGCTGGAGGAGTGCGACGCGATGATCGCCGCCCAACAGTCGAGCGGCAAAATCCTCTCGGTGATTGCCCAGAACCGGTTTACCGACGCCTTCTGGCGGCTGAAGGCGGCGCTGGACTCGGGCCTTGCGGGGACTGTCTGCCACGCTCAGGTAGACTCCTTCTGGTGGCGCGGCCACTGCTACTACGACCTGTGGTGGCGCGGCACCTGGGAGAAAGAGGGCGGCGGCTGCACGCTTAATCACGCCGTACACCACATCGACGCCGTTCAGTGGATGCTCGGCTTCCCGTCCGAGGTGGTGGCGATGATGACCAACGTGGCGCACGACAACGCCGAGGTGGAGGATCTCAGCGCCGCCATTTTCAAATACCCCAGCGGCGCGCTCGCGCAGATCACCGCGTCGGTGGTCCATCACGGGGAAGATCAAAAAATCATTATTCAGGGCGATAAGGCGCGTATCTCCGCGCCGTGGCAGGCCTACGCCAGCGTCAGCGCCGACAACGGTTTCCCGCAGGAGGTACAGGATCGGCAGCGGGAAGCGCGGCTTAACGCCGTATTTCAGGAGACGCCAACGCTCAAATGGACGCTGCACACCGGGCAGATCAACGACCTGCTTGATGCCATTGAGCAAGGCACGGCTCCGCTGGTCGACGGCGTGCAGGGCAAGCGTGCCCTGGAGCTGATTACGGCGATCTATAAATCGTCGATTACGCGCGCGGTGGTGTCGCTGCCAATCCTTCGCGACGATCCGTTTTACCGCACCGGCGGGACCAACGCGCTCGCCCCCCGCTTTTACGAGAAATCCACCAGCGTCGCTAACTTCAGCGAAGTGGGCGCTATCCCTCTGGGCAAAGATCTGGATCGAGGAGTCTGACAATGAATAAAAATGACGGAATGAACTACGCGCCGGTCGGCAAGCCACAGCCGGTCGTGCAGGAAGGCGAGTTTGTCTTTGCCGCCGCCGCGCTCGATCACGGGCATATCTACGGCATGTGCAACGGGCTGATTGAGGCGGGTGCGACGTTGAAATGGGTTTACGATCCCGATCCGGTGAAGGTGGATGCGTTTGTGCAGCAGTATCCGCAGGTGCAAGTGGCCCGTTCGCTGGAGGTTATTCTCAGCGATAACGCGGTGCGCCTGGTGGCCGGGGCCGCCATTCCCTCCGGGCGCTGCGCGCTGGGGCTGAAAGCCATGGCCGCCGGTAAGGACTATTTTACCGACAAAGCGCCGCTGACCACCCTTGAACAGCTGGCCGACGCCAAAGCAATGGTGGAGAAGACCGGTAAAAAATACGCGGTTTACTACAGCGAACGCCTGCACGTAGAAAGCGCCGTGTTCGCCGGACAGCTGGTGCAGCAGGGGGCGATTGGCCGCGTGGTGCAGACGCTGGGCATGGGGCCACACCGTGAGGGACAGGGCCGCCCGGCGTGGTTCTACGATCGCCGCGACTTCGGCGGCATCCTCTGCGACATCGGCAGCCACCAGATCGAGCAGTTCCTGTTTTACACCGGCAACCACGAGGCCCACATCGTTGCCAGCCAGGTGCGCAACGTGAACCATCCGCAGTACCCGGCGTTTGAAGATTTCGGTGACGCGATGATCAAAGGTGAGAACGGCGCGAGCGGCTATTTCCGCTGCGACTGGTTCACCCCAGACGGGCTGTCGACCTGGGGTGACGGACGGCTGACGCTGCTGGGTACCGAGGGGTATATCGAGATCCGCAAGTACGTCGATTTGACCCGCGGCGAGCAGGACGTGGTGTATCTCGTCAACAAGGAGGGCGAGTTCCGCTACCCCGTTGCCGGGCAGGTTGGGTTCCCGTTCTTTGGCGAACTGATCCTCGACTGCCTGCACCGCACGGAAAACGCCATGACCCAGGCGCACGCCTTTAAGGCCGCCGAGCTGTGCGTGAAGGCGCAAATGCTCGCGAACGCGGCAGGATAAGGGAGACGCCGATGGACATCCTTAACAGCGCCATTATCGGCTGCGGGGCCATTCACAGCTGCCATGTGAACGCCCTGCGTCAGATCCCCAACGTCGCGCTGCGCGCGCTGGCCGATACCGACAGCGTGAAAGGGCTGAAGCTGGGAATGGCCTATCAGTGCCGCTTTTATCAGGATTACCGGGAGATGCTGCTCGATGACACCCTCGACGTGGTGCATATCTGCACGCCCCATTTCGAGCATAAAAACATGATCCTGGCGGCGCTTAACGCCGGTAAGCACGTATTTTGCGAAAAACCGGTGGTGATGAACAGCAGCGAACTGGCCGACATCATGGCGGCCGCCGCGCAGGCGACCGGCAAACTCGGCGTGTGCTACCAGAACCGGCTCAATCCGACCAGCCTGCGCATCCGTAAAGAGCTGGAGGACGGCGGGCTGGGGAAAATGCTGAGCATCCGGGCGGTGCTCACCTGGTCCCGATCGGGGGCGTATTACACCGACAGTCCCTGGCGCGGTCGTCTGGCAACGGAGGGCGGCAGCCTGCTGATTAACCAGGCCATTCACACCCTCGACCTGATGCAGTGGTTCGCGGGCGGCGTCACCCGGCTAAAAGGGGTGGTCGACAGCGGCGAACTGGCCGACGTGACCGAAGGAGAGGACAGCGCGATGGCCACGCTGCACTTTGCCAACGGCGCGCGCGGACTGTTTTACGCCAGCAACTGCAATACCACGGACTCGCCCCTGCTGCTGGAGATCCACTGCGAGCACGGCACGCTGCAGCTTAACGACAACACCCTCTGGCGTATCGCGTCCGGGGAGCGCATCCGGCTGGCGAGCGACGCAGCCCCGGACGGCACGGCCAAAAGCTACTGGGGGCTGGGCCACCAGCAGGCGATCCGCCGCTTTTATCACGCCCTTCTGCACCCGGAGGTGACGGACTACACCGATATCCGCGCCGCCGGACACTCACTCAGGCTTGTGGAGGCAATTTATAGGTCATCTCAACTACGGCAATGGATAGATATCACCCACTAAATCGTAATTTGCATTCCAGAACTTAATAAAAATACGACCCGAAAACGGGTCATTCATTACCCTACACTGGACAATATTATGGTCAAACCAACTGAACGTAGAGTTGGTTATGGCGTGGCGCTTGGCTACGGCATAACCGATCTGTTTGGCGGAGGCGCTTTCGCCATTATCGGCACCTGGCTGTTATTTTTTTACACTACCTATTGCGGGTTGTCGGTCGTCGAGGCCGGCTCCATCTTTGCCATCGCCCGCGTCATTGATGCCCTCTTAAGCCCGATTATGGGCTACGTTACCGATAATTTCGGTGATACCTGGCTCGGGCGTAAATTCGGGCGGCGGCGCTTCTTTTTATTGCTGAGTTCGCCCCTGATGTTTCTCTATGCCCTGCTGTGGCTGACGGACATGGGCTACTGGTACTACCTTGGCACCTATCTGTCCATCGAGTTGCTGTCGGCGATGGTACTGGTGCCGTGGGAAACGCTGGCGGCAGAGATGACCAACCGCTACGAGGAGCGCAGCCGCCTCTCCGGGGTACGGATGATCTGCTCGCAGCTGGGGGGCTTTTTAGCGGTCTCCGTTCCCGGCGTTATCATGCAATTTACCGGCAAAGATAATCCGTTTACTTATACCCTCACCGGGCTGATATTTTCCTGCGTCTTCTGTATCGCGGTCTTTATTACCTGGTTTACCACCTGGGAAGCCAAAGACGTACAGCAGGAGTCCAGCTTTAAGGTCGATAATCAGCGCAGCAGCGGTCTCGTCAACCATTTAAAATATCTGGTGCTCGATCTCTTCTCGTCCTTCCGTATTCGGGCGTTCCGGCTGCATATCATTATTTATATCTTCTCGTTTACCGCCATGGACGTGTTTGGCTCAGTTTTTACCTACTACGTGGTGTATTGCCTGAGTCAGGATGCCGCCGCCGTGTCCGGCTGGCTGAGTATTGCCGCCTTTGCTTCGGTGCCGGGAACCTATGGCTTTATGCTGCTGTTAAACCGGCTCAACATGACCCCTTCCGCCGCGCTGCGGTTCTCCTACGGCTGTATTTTCTGCGTGCTGGCGTTTCTTTTTACGGTTTATCTCACCAAAACGCAGGTGCCAACCCTGGTGTTCTCGGCGGTCTTTATCCTGCTGGGTGCCGCGCGTTCCGGGCTTTATTACATCCCCTGGAACATCTACAGCTTTATTCCCGATATTGATGAAATGGTCACGCAGCAGCGCCGGGAGGGAATTTTTGCAGGCGTGATGGTGCTGACGCGCAAAAGTACCGTGGCGATTGCCATCATGATTATCGGCCTGGTGTTGCAGGAGTCTGGTTTCGTGAAAGGCAGCGGCGCGCAGCCGGAAAGCGCGCTGAACGCCATCATTGGGCTGATGATCTTCGCCACGGCGGCGCTGCTGGCGGTGAGTTTCTTCACCACCTACCGGTTCAAGCTCACCCGGGAAACCCACAAAACGCTGCTCAGGGAGATTGCCCGCCGCAAGCTTGGCGGTGATTACCGCGACTGCGACGACACTACCCGCGTCGTCATCAAGCAGCTCACGGGCTATGAGTATGACGAAGTGTGGGGAGGCGATGCCACGCGTCGCACGACAGGAAACGTTAGCCTGTCAGGCGCAAAATAGGCGCTCAGGGTAGACTGCCGGGCCGCCAATGGCCCGGCTCCTGCCACAGCTGCCTTGACGAAACCGTGACCTCTGGCAGATTTACAGGTCTTTACGCTATACTACCGCTGAAATAATCGGCTCAACGCTACGAGCCGTGTTCTATGTGTCTTCACACAAACGTAATCAACTTCCCTTCCGAGGATCTGGCTGAAGCCGGATAAACTATGTTAAACAGTATTTTAGTAATACTTTGTCTTATCGCGGTCAGTGCATTTTTCTCGATATCCGAGATCTCGCTGGCCGCCTCCCGTAAAATCAAACTCAAGCTGCTTGCCGACGAGGGCAACATCAATGCATCACGCATTCTGAGGATGCAGGAAAACCCCGGCATGTTCTTTACCGTGGTGCAGATTGGCCTGAACGCGGTCGCCATTCTGGGCGGTATCGTGGGCGATGCGGCGTTCTCGCCGGTATTCCACGGCCTGTTCTCACGCTACTTTTCACCGGAACTCTCCGAGCAGTTGAGCTTCATCCTCTCCTTCTCGCTGGTGACGGGCCTGTTCATTTTGTTTGCGGATTTAACCCCGAAACGCATCGGTATGATTGCGCCTGAAGCCGTGGCTTTGCGTATCATCAACCCGATGCGCTTCTGCCTGTTCCTGTTCCGCCCGCTGGTCTGGTTCTTCAACGGTCTGGCTAATAGCATCTTCCGCCTGTTCAAAATCCCGATGGTACGTAAAGACGACATCACCTCTGACGATATCTACGCGGTCTTCGAAGCGGGAGCCCTGGCGGGCGTGCTGCGCAAACAGGAGCACGAGCTTATCGAGAACGTATTTGAACTGGAATCCCGTACCGTGCCGTCGTCCATGACCGGGCGTGAAAACGTGATTTGGTTCGATCTTCACGAAGACGAACAGAGCCTGAAGCAAAAAGTCGCAGAACATCCGCACTCTAAGTTCCTGGTTTGTAATGAAGACATTGACCACATCATCGGTTACGTCGACTCCAAAGACCTGCTGAACCGCGTGCTGGCGAATCAGAGCCTGGCGCTCAACAGCGGCGTGCAGATCCGCAATACCCTGATTGTGCCGGACACCCTGACGCTCTCTGAAGCGCTGGAAAGTTTCAAATCCGCCGGGGAAGACTTCGCGGTGATCATGAACGAATACGCGCTGGTGGTGGGGATTATCACCCTCAACGACGTAATGACCACGCTGATGGGCGACCTTGTCGGCCAGGGGCTGGAAGAGCAAATCGTTCAGCGTGATGACAACTCATGGCTGATTGACGGCGGTACGCCAATTGAAGACGTGATGCGCGTGCTGGATATCGACGAGTTCCCGCAGTCCGGCAACTACGAAACCATCGGCGGCTTTATGATGTTCATGCTGCGCAAAATCCCGAAACGCACCGACTCGGTGAAGTTCTCCGGGTTTAAGTTTGAAGTGGTGGATATTGATAACTACCGCATTGACCAGCTGCTGGTGACGCGCATTGACAACAAACCGACCGTGCTGGTGCCAAAGCTGCCGGATGCGGAAGAGAAGGTCTCGGCATAACATGCCTGTCCCCACAAACATCAACGGCTCCCATCGGGAGCCGTCTTTTTATCTACTACTGCTTATTTACTACTGCATAGCACGTTGGTTAAGCCATCTCAGTTTGCAGACGCATAACCTGACGGTTGACTTCGGACATCACAGAAAAATGCTGTTTGTCCTTCACTTTTGGGATAAGGATTTTGCCCTTATCGAACTCAAAAGCGCCAACATCCTTGATGTACAACCGTCCACGGAACAGGATCTTCACGTACTTCGCCACCTGAAGCGGGTTGTAGCGTTGGAAAATTTTCATTCTTGT
>Ga0209795_10000491_pt1 | contig 30118 bp, 66 predicted proteins | sample AgamicOrMarz_FD_187166 | JGI IMG/M metagenome (GOLD analysis project Ga0209795, IMG submission 187166) | Agave microbial communities from Guanajuato, Mexico - Or.Ma.rz (SPAdes) (version 2) | ecosystem: Host-associated > Plants > Phyllosphere > Phylloplane/Leaf | place: Guanajuato, Mexico...
TTCATACTTAAAGCCTCTATGTAATGCTTTAAGCTTATCTAAGTCCGTTACTAACTGGTCGGACTCTGGTACAGGTGTAAAGTATTTAGCATTACGCTCGATGAATGCTACTGTATTGGATACTTTTTTATTAGCTTTGTCATACTCATATGTCCAATCATTGAAGCTGTCTCTGGTACCGATAAGTTTTAATAACTCTTGAACATGATCTAGGCGTACATACTTAGTTGGTTTACTCATTTATTTCTCCTCCTTTGATTTCTTATATAGTAATGGCTTATTCATATCATGCATAAAGAATTTTGTATTAAACTCCTCGTTGGCTACATTGTAACGTTCACCTGTAATTGTATTCTTAACATACACATGAGTTATAGTATGTGAAATGACTTGGTGAACGTAAGGCTTTCCATCTATATATTTAATTAGCTGATAGTTTGGCTCTTTCATTGGTCCCATCATCTACTTTCCTCCTTATTGTTTTTACTGCAATCTATTTCTATGTAGTATGAGGACAATGGTGTATTAAATAACTTACCTAACCATGATCGCTTATCTAATAGTTCTTCCATAGTAGGTATTGGCTCCCAGTATGTACAATTGCGTACACCGGGTATCTTTGTTCCTCTAGCTCTAGTAGCTGCCTCGGAGTTACACCACCAAGAGATATGACCTACACAGTGTTTACAATCAAAGCATCTTCTTTGAAAGGCATCTGGCTCACCATTAACTGCTACCCCTCTATATGTGGTCATTTACAATTCCACCTCTCTATACATTACACGACTCCAGCCATTACGATAAGCCTCATTCATTATTGCCCTCATGCATCTTTTCACCTGAATACTAAGCCTAACATGTTTATCATTTCTTTCACATATATAAGAAGGGACATCTTCTATAGTAATGTGCTTTCCCTTCCATCTTAGGGTAATGTTTTGAGGTCTCCGCTTAGCTGTACCTCCACACAGACATGATGTAGTTTCTATATCCTTTAACATACGTTCATTAACACTCATTTACTTTCCTCCTCTAGCTTTAAGCTAAATATTTGTTCTACATTGACTCGGAAATACTTTGCTATTCGTAAAGCAACAGGTAAGCTAGGTAGTGACGCACCTTTATACATCTGCTCAATATTGTGATAGCTTACACCACAATACTCTGCTAGGTTTACCTTCATAGCTTGAATGCCAATTCGTTTACCAGTTATTTGCTGAATATAATCCTTCTCAGTATGCATAATTGATTTTAAACCATTTTGTACTGTCATCTGTATATCCTCCTCATTTGGTATATCTTAAGTATAGAGGAAGGTTGACATAAAGTCAACCCTATTTTTAATTATTTTTGAATTGCTTTAATTTTTATTTCAAATGTCACTAAAGCATCGATGTCCGGGTCCACAATGTTACCTACTCGAGCTAACTCTTCTAGGAAGTCTTTAACTGTTACTTCTTCACCTTTAGATGAAGCATCTACAAAGCATGATCGTTTAATTACACCTTTAGTAGGTGCTACAGGTACTTCTCTCTTCTTACTTGCTATGTGAACATAATCATCTTGTAATTCTTTAAGTAAACTATCAGATGGCTTACTGGCTCTTTTTTGCTCTTGTGGGTCGCTTTGTACATCTGCATTAGGCTTTACATCTAATTTAGTAAAAGGAAGCTGTATCGGAGCCACAGGTACCTTAGCCGGCTCGAACCAATCTTTTGTTTCTACTGAAGTTGAATCCGCTGGAGTTTTCGTCATCTCCGGCTCATGAGCTACTACCTTCTTACTATTAGATTGTTTCTTTTGGCTATTAAGTCTAACTTGCTCAGCTTTTAATTCTTTACGAAGCTCTGGTGAACGAACCTCTCTACCTAGTTCTGCTACTCGAGAATACTTAACGCCTGTCTCTGCACTGATCTCCTTATAGTTCTGACGAGTCTTCTCAAGTAAATCAACTGCAACCTGCTCCGCTATGTTATTAACTTTAATACCTACAAATTTATCTTTTGACATTTTATTTTCCTCCCTTATTTTTGCGGCTCTTCCTACAGCCTGCACAGATACTATATCACCTTTGTACTTTTTGTCAATCATTCTTCTAATTTTCTTCAAAGACTTGTTACGGAGTCTAGACATATATGACTGACTGAATCCTAACTCTCTACCTACTTCTGTTTGTGTTAAATCGCCCGAGTAGTATAATTTAAGCACCTCTTGTTCCTTTTCAGGCAGCCCTTTTATAGCTTCTCTTACATCATCCATATTATCTCGTTCAACAAAACTATCAGAGAACTCACCTATACGATCATCAGATAGTATGTCCATTAAGGTAAGCTCTCCTCCATCCATATCAGAGGAGAGTACAGTGTCTAACGAAGTAACTACCCGGTCTTTCTTTGTTTTCCTTGCATACATAAGAATCTCGTTAGTAATACAAGTTGTAGCGTATGTAGCAAACTTTATTTTCTTAGCTAAGTCAAAGTTGTTAGCAGCTTTGATAAGCCCTATAGTACCTATACTAACTAAATCATCGATAGAGCCTATGTTATAGAACTTCTTAGCCACATGGATAACTAGTCTAACATTTCCTGCTATGATCTTTCCTCTTACTTCATCATCGTTTGGGTCCGCTTGTAATAGCTTAAGTAGTTGGTGGTTCTCTTCGGTGGTAAGCGGAGGCGGTAAGTTACTTACTACATATGACACTGTATCCCCTCCTTATATGTGGTTAATCGTTTCTTCTAGCGTAAAACTTGTTGATGGCATCCTCTTGTAGGCGATTTGATCTTGTTACAGCTGCTACCTCTTGTTTAGCTTCTTCTATTAACCTATCCAACATATTTAATTCATTGAAGGTTAGCATACGGTTACTAGAGTTGAATAGACGTAACATCTCAATTAGCTGATTAATATTTTCATATGACATTTTAATTTTCCTCCTTTAAGCCGGTCATATTTTGGATAGCGGATATAGAAAATTTCCAGTTGTAGATTCTGTTGTTGTTATCCCCCAATACCTGCATAACTACTTCTGCATCATTATTGTAGAGAGTGATTATTCCTTCTTCGTAGTACACTCCCCAATCAGATGTATCAAATGGAGTGTATGCTGTGATATCGGATACAATCTCACAACCATTCTCAAATGTACAGAAACGGTCAACGAACACATCTAAGATGTTATTTAAGGAATATACTGCCTCATTTATTGTGCTATATTCTTTAGCCATTACTCTTCCTCCTTACTAGTAACAAATTGAAACATTCTACAGTGGGTATAAGCTCCGTGACATTTTTCTTTAAGAATTTCATCTCTTTTCTCCTTTGACCATTCACCTATACGACCTATCGTCTCTCCATGAGCAAAGTTAGCTGTACATTTAAAACCATACCAGTCTGTACCTTGCACCTTACGCTTATAAAAGGGGCATTTATCTTTACATTTAGCCATTTAACTTACCTCCTGTTTATTTTGGTTTTTAGCTGCATCCCAGAATGTTTTAATGATTTGCTTCTTTGTTCTACCCGGAGCATCGAATGTGTATCGGATATTTGTTTTAAGATTGTCGTAGTGACCGTGAAAGCCATTTTTTGTTCTGGTCATGTATACCATGTAAACTCCCATTATATTGTATGGCTCCAATGCTCTCCCCTCCTTATCTATAAACCTAGTATAGCAGGGAGTTGACGTAAAGTCAACCCTTAATTGATATATTTTTCGTACTCTTCCAATTCCTTCTTAAGCTTATTTAATTCCTCTACTGAATCGAACAAGCAAGTATCATAAATATGCTTAGTAGCTAGCTTAGTATACTTATTTAACAGCTCTTTGAATACCTCTTCAATTGGCGGTAGCTGCTCTTTAGGAAAGAACTTATCAAACATAAACGTATTCGTCTCTATTTTATAGATAGTATTCATATGATTAGAGTAGATAGCCATTAAATCCCCATGCCCACTTATCGCTATAACTGTTGAGCCATATCTATCTAATTTAGATACCGTCCAATCTTCGATAGCTATTTTATCTTGAAGCAGATCATGTACCTCTTTCATAATGTAGACTAATGTATCAACGTCTTCATGCTTACCTATATACTTATTGCATATTGCGTCCAATTTCTTTTTAGCTTCTTTGTTATTCATTATTTTCTTCCTCCTCGTTTCCCTACTCTATCTCCTTTAGGTAGGTCAAATGTTTCTTCCATCTTATCTAATATTGCATTTGCCGCATCGTCTGACCCATCTCGGTAGCCTACAAGGTATGTAACTCGGAGAGCTATTGCAAGTATCCCTCCAATTGATGCTACTAATAGAATAGTGTGACCGTCCATTTATTTGCCGCCCTTCTTATTCTTTTTGAAGTACCAGCCTTGACCACCGCACTTTCTACATACTGGGTTAGGTTCTACATGCTCCTCTATAACTTCATCCCACACGTAACAATTGCAATTAATTTTCTCTGGCTCAGATACACTATCAAGGACTTTACCTAGTAGATCGGTTACGTGGTTAGAAGGTAAGCGGCAGTCATTTTCACCAATTAAATTCCACTCAGCTACTATTTCCATTCTCTCTTCATGTGTAATTAGCGGTTGTTGCTGTTCTTTAATAGCAGATTTCTCAATACGTTTCTTAACCTCTTTCATTAATTCAGTAGTGTTTTTAACACTATGCTGCCTGTGTATAAGGGAAACTATATAAGAGTACTCTAACATTTTATCCTGCTTCCAGCAGTTCACAAGTACAGTTGCATTTCTATCCATTTCTCGTTTATCCACTTACTTTTCCTCCTTTTGAATAATAAGCTGCTCCAGCTCCTGTATACGTGATCTAATGTATGCTCGAGTATTTCTACAGATAGTTTGTGTATACCAGTGCTTGTAAAAGCTTAGCTCCTTCTCTAGTTGTTTTTTGCTAAGCCCCTCGAAGCGATTATCTCTTGTTGCCACTTTCAACATCTCCTATTTTATATTGTCTGCTGCCACTGTAGGATTTTACGTTTTAACCGAGTGTACTTATCCCAATGATTAGGGTTATAAGGGTTAGCATATTTATTGATCTTACTTTCATAAGAACCGATTTGCATATACATTGCTAACCCTTCCTGAAGCTTTGCATCTAGTTGTGTATTCTGAGCTGTAAAGTTCATTTGTTGTACCTCCTTAGTTAGACTGTAACCTACTTCCTATATACAGAATAACATTTTGTTGCTTTAAAGTCAATACAGTTTTAAAAAAAATATTATTTATATTTATCTCCGTATTTCTCTCTGCGGAGTCTTTTATTCTCATCTTCTAGCTGTCTAACACGTTCCTGCTCTTCCTCGTATTGCTGCATTTCCTCTTCTTCCATTTGTCTACCTTGACTAATCCAGCCGTAAGTACCAGCTGCTGCACAAAGTAAACCGAATACTAAGCCGATAGGACCGAATAGAATCATAAGAATTAACACTCCACTTATAGTAGCAATGATGAATATTGTCTTAGCTGCATCGTAACCCATTGATCTCACCTCCCTTCAATATTTTCTATTTTATTAATATTTTATCTGAACATCTTTAAAGGATTTAATATACCCTATCTCTTCTCCGCCTACAGAGAGTGTAGCGTAACTGCCCGGATGTAGTCTTGCTTGCTGTTTAACCCAATTAAATTCTGTTCGCTCCTTATTTCTTTTAAGATCAAATAGTTGCTTACTAGATACTTCTTTACCTTTCCATTTAGCCATTACTTTTCCTCCTTATATTGAGAGTGTATTTCACTATCAGCTTGACTTATTCTTGTTTTTTGCTTTTAAAATGCCAATAACCATTTGAGCATAGTGTTCATGATCAGCTCCGCCGAAGTTATTATGCAGAAACATATAGTCATTGTATACATCTAGTAGCTCATCGGTGCTTAGATTCATTAAATCTGATAATGGAGTAGGAACTACTGGCTCATCCTTAATTTCCTGTAAGCGTTCCTGTCTTGCAGCTTCCGCTTGCTCCTCGATAAGTTGTTCAATCTTACTTTTACCGTATTCTGGATTCATTTTCGTTTCCTCCTTTATTAGTATAGGTTAAGTTTACCATAGGGGTTGACTGTTCGTCAACCCCTTTTTAAAAATTTTAGTAAATTGTACCACCGAATATTTTAGCATGATCATTATGACCTTGAATATGCTTTGTAACGAACTTGAATAGCTCTTCTGTAGTTCCTGTAAACTTTGTATCGTAGCTTCCACCGTCTACAGTTTCTTCAAAAATATAAGTATCTACATAACCTGCAATATGAGCCTTGTAGGTCACTGTTAAGCGACCCGGAATATTTATAATCACATCTCCATTTTTCATTTGCCTGCTCCTTCCACAATCGCCTGAGCTGCTTTGAATACCTCTAGCGTCATTGTACGGTTCTTTTTGAACTTCCAGCCTTCGTTTGTTAGTTGCTTCTCTGCAATGGATACGTACTCTTTATCACGTAATGTACAGATACTGATATCATGATGTTTCTTTTCAGTCTCCTCGAATGTGTCTAGTAATTGTTCTGAGTCCCAAGAAAATGCTTTTGCCATTGTAACCTCTCCTTTGTTTATCTATATGTTATAGTGTAAATATACCAGCTTACTCTCTATAAGTCAATACCTTTTTGGAAATTTTTTATACTGTTGACAACTAGCTAATCCAGATGCTATGATAAGAATGTACCTCATCTATTAGAGGTCTTAGAGACCATGTTCTCTTCCTTATTCAAATTTTGTGCCCTGTTATCCTACTTTCTGCGAGGTAGGAAAGGTATCGGTCCTCTTGCCGATACCTCTTTTTTTTATTCGTAAATATTTACAACAGACACCGCCTCTACTTCTGAGCCCTGAACACTAGATGAGGATTGTCCTTGCCCGTATCCAAGCAAATACATAACAATCATAAGAAAAATAATGAATAGAATATCTATCAGTTCTAAACCTTTATTTTTATTCTTCTTACGATGTCTCTCTTTCCTACTTTCCATTAAATCTCCCCTCCAATTGAATAGTTCATCATTGCCTGCCTTAACGCCTGCTCTGCTTTATCTTCATACTTCTGAAGAATCCAATCTAATTCAAAAGCAGAATATATAATTTCATCGAAAGAGAGGAGCTGGTTGTAATCCAGCATACCTAACTTCCATTTCTTATGGTAAAAAGGGAATCCGGGTCTATGTTTTTGCCACCCAGCAGCATGTAACTGCCGGATAGTCTTTTTAGCTTCACTGTACTTCATATTACTTTTCCACCTTGTTTAGTGTAAGTTTTGTTACGGTTAAGAACTGTGCTTCTAATTTACGCCCCTTATACCAGTCTTCCTTTTTAGGTCTATACTCCTTACATCTCTCATCATAGTCAGGAAACCCTTCAGCCTTAACAAACTTTTCTACCTTATCGTAGCTATCAAACACTGCTATAGGGTAGGTAGCGTCCCCCTCGTCAACAAAAGTCTCGTTGTGACATACTACATATAATTCCATTATGCTTCATCCTCCGTTTTCTTATTGTGTTCTTCACATTCTCTTAAGAACTTATCAGCCTTAGCTAGAAGTTCTTCCCTGCTTTCCCATTTGAGGTTATCTGCGTTTACTATAGTAAAGGATTTCATTCTACGCAGAGTTCCGATAAACTGAAGCTGAGCGCAGCTAGCTTGAAAGCCGGTAACGCCTAGCTCACTAGCAAAGTAATTGAAGAAAGCAACCGTAGCGCTAGATAATGCCTCGGCTCCTGTATTGTAATCTGTTGCATGTGCTCTGGCTTTCTCCATAAATGTTGCAAGATCGCCCATACTTTCCGGGAAGTAGTCCTTTTTCAGTTTACTCATATTAATTTTCCTCCTCAGATTCTCGAATAAATTTTACTTCACTTGGACTTGTAAGATAATCACACTCACTCGCTAATGCTTCTATTAGCTCTCCACCTACACCTCGTAGCTTATAAGTTGCATAGTGTTCCTTATTACTAGAGTAACCCTCAAACAGCCAAAACTTTTCATTGTAGTATATTAGTGAACCTTTTTCGTATCCCATTAGCCTATCTTCTCCTCTCTGAATGGTGAATCAAATGGTATGATGTTTCTAATACTCTCTCCTGCCGTTACCAATGAGACGATCATATTAATCTCTTCATTAGTGTTAGGTTTTAGTCTACGTATGCCCTCGAGTAATTCATGCAGCTTGTATTCCGCTTTCTTTGCTAATTCAATATCTCGAGGGTCTTTCCAATAAGAAGCAACTGCTCGAGTTGTAAGAAAAACGTCTGAACGAAGCTTATCTGAAGCTGGCTTACCTGTTTCCTCTCCAATCATGTGACAGATATGGTGTGCCTTACCTTCTACTCGGGGGTCATACGTAGTCATTTACTTTTCCTCCCTCTCTATTGTTTCTGTATTTACTGGTATTCCTATAATGGTTTTATCTGGGATAGTGTGCGCCTTTGCAATCTCTTTACCATCTAAGTAGAACGTTACTTCCTTCGGTTCGTGTTTTTCCATTTTATTTTTCCCCTCTCTTTTTACGAAGTTTTATTTGCCATTCGTGCCACTTAGCATTACCTTCTAGGTACTTCTCTTCAGACCCATCGATCTTTACTAAGCATTCACGTACTTCCTTTCGGACACGCTCTTCTAATTCTTCGCTAAGATAGCTGAGTGTGAATGTTGTGGCTCTCATACTCTTAATGCAGATGTCCCATTTATACTCGTCTTCCTGCTCAATAGCTTTTGACGCAGCCCTTGACCAGCGTACTTGCTGATTTACAATGCGCTTAATCTGTTCGTCTGTAACTTCCAGTTTCATTATCTTTCCTCCCATTTGATAGTTATTAGACTAAAACATCCTCCCAAATGTTAGAGCCTGTATCTTATGTAATGTCTTGCTGTAACTTTCTATAAACCTATCATACACCGGGATTGTCCTAAAGTCAACAACTTTTTGCAAAAAAAAAATACAGGATATAGAAATCCTGTATCAATCACATATATACGTTCTTTACTAACTCTTCTTCAGCATATAACCCGTTGTCTCGGGATAATCGATAAGCAAACTTATCTGGGTCTATATTGTGCTGATAAACTTCCTCTACGATTGCTGTATCCTGTAGCCCGTCTACGCTGGTATAGCTCACAACATCATTAATCATGAACTTATGTTCCTTACCAAACACATCCTCTGAAAACTTGTAGCAAGTAAATAAGGAAAGATCATTGAGCCCTAGATTAAATGTAATCCAGTATCGAGGGTCAATTCCATTTACGCTAATGTCATAGGAGATTTGAGAAACAGTGAACTTCTTCTGTTCTAATCTGACTAAGACATCTGCACCCTCTTGCTTCTCAAACTTTTTAATGAATAGAACTTCCCCATTCAATAGTGCCTGAATCTTATCATTCAGTGTCTTATAAGAAAGAAACGGAATGAGTGTATATTGCGTAGCATCAATAATAGCCATTGTCATGTTCCTCCTTTACAATCCTAGTCCACTTTGATTGATTGCTTGTGTAATTCTCTTGTCTTCTTCAGTTAAGTCTAAGTTTTCATAAAATGCTTGCTCAGCCTCATCCATAAACTCAAATAGCTCGTCATGCTTTTCTTCAGGCACGAACTTCATAATAACTTCCATAAGTGCGCTCTCTCTTGCCTGCTGTCTTAGTTTTAACTCTTTAAGTCCAGCGATTGACAATCCATTTAATTGATTACCAGATAACTTTGCCTTTAGTTCGATCGCTTTCATGGCAAGTGGAGTATCTACTACGTCAAACATGTCTAGCCCTTTAGCGCCTTTTGCAATAACCTTATCTAGGAACTCATAGTCACTAAACACTTTATCTATTTTATCTAGGCTATGTACTTGAGCTGTAGACTCATTGCCTTCTGTATCTGCACTCTTTTTCTTTTTAAAGGCATCTACTTCTTTATGAGTAATGTATGTTACATTGTCCTTAGCTCGTTTGTCAAGCAGCTGGATTAATGGAGTACCTGTTTCAATAGACTCTTCACGTTTCTTCTTATAATTAGTTAAGGAAGCTTTGGAAATGCTTAAGCCGCTCTCTTTACAAAACTCAATAATGTAATCGTACGTTTGTCCCTCATCTAACATGTTGTCTACTTTTGTACGTAGTTTACGGTTATTATATAACTGTACGAGCACAGAACTTGAACTGATATTCTTCTTTTTAATATCTTTTTTATCCGACATTTTACATTCAATCCTTTCAAAATAGTTTATTTCTTAAACGGGCTGTAAGCCGCTTGTTTAAGGGCTTTCCTCTAATATAGTAAATCGTTCACATTATTTTGAATATTTCTTAAATTTAGCTGAAAACTCCACTAAACTGTTAGTGTTTGTTCGACAAGATATTACTGGAAATCTTAAACAAAAAAGGGTCGTTTAAGAAATATACCCTACAGGCTATTCACTCTATATTTCTAGTATACACTATTTTGTTATGTTTTTAGTTTCTTGAACCCTCTAAGATAGGATAAAAAGACAAAAAAAAAGACATCCCGGAGGATGCCTTATTAGATGTGTAATGTAACAGAGAAAGCTACATCAGCTGGGTTAGTGATAAGAGCTGAACCTTCGAAGTTATACACTCTCACAACTAGAGGGTTATTGCTAATCTTAGATGCAAAGTTAATTACACCTGAAGCTGATCGTCTTCCGTTGACGTTAGCTGCACTAATATTAGTGAAGGCTCCGTCTGTAGGGAATGAAAGCTCTCCTGTACTTGTATTGAATGTTGGATTACTTGAAGCAAATAGTGTACCGAATGGAATTTGTGCCCCATTTGCACTAACTACAAACTTTGAGCCATCATAGATGACATCGAATGTATACTCTTCTCCGATCTGATACATAGCTCTTGACGTTGTATTCAGTCTAGGTGTTAGTCGAGCAGATGTCTCAGTAAAGGTTCCGCCTGAGTGAACACCATTTCTAAAGAACGTCTTCTTATAACGAATATCGATATTTGTTGAGTCGAAGTCTATTTCAACTGGAAGTGTGATACTGCTATACGTTGTATAGTCTCCAGTATCACTAGCTGAAAGGACTTTACCTTCTTCAACATGAGCATATAGCCCAATGATCTCTACGTTTCGGTTGTTTGTACCTTTAATGTATGTTTTACCATAGTGTCTTACACCCATATCTTTAATGATTACGTTTTTATTGTTATCTAAGAAGATACCAATACCCTCAATACGTTCCATATAAGGGGACTCAATAGTGAACGAGTTACAGTATTCAGCACTTACAAGTTTAAAGTTAGGAGCTAAGTGCATTGCTTTACCTGCACATAGGATACCTTTAATGTTAAATGCCTCACCTTTCTTTACTCGAAGACCGTATTGACAAGTCATTGCCATATCATAACCGTAGATACCTTCGAAAATAGAAGAATCAGAACGGTAAGCTTGAATCCATCCTGTACCCATGCTGTCAAAGCCTAATCTACGGTATGTAGACTGATCGCAGTAGTTGTCTACTGAATTTACTGTTTCAGGGTCATATACTCCCCAGTCCATAGCCCAAAAATGGCAATCTTCTATGTTGATTGCGGAGTTATGTTTTTCGATACCTTTTACTGCGTTAACTGTCTTCATTACTTTTGTATACTTAGAGTCGTAAGTACCTCCACCGTAGAAGTCTAAGTTTTTCACGTATAGGTTTCTGTACACTCCCGTACCTGTAAGAACAGCAGGTGTTGTCTCATTATAGTTAACGCCAAATGCAACTCCGTTTTGCTTCTTAATGATACGAGCAGAAGTCTTAACCGTGTTGTATAGAGTAGCTGTAATAGGTGTTACACCTTTAATTGTTAACGGAGAGTTAACAAATGCAGGGTTTAAGTTAGACGGGTGTGTATAGACATCTGCATAAAGTGTATAATTATTATCAGGAAGTAATAAACATCCACCGCCACGCTCCATGATGTATTTAAACGCTGCTTGGAATACTGGAGACCAGTCATACCCACCTGAAACAGCTACCTTAAGGCTTTCCCATTTTGAAATGTTAAATGCTCTTTTATTAAACTCGTTTCTAATCTTTTCAACTAGGTCATTTCCCTCTACCTCAAAGTCTGTAACAGTACCGAGATCGCCCTTGACTTTATCCAGCATACTTTGAAACTGCTCTTCAAGCTCGTCAATCTTACGATTAGGGTCTGGAAAAGACTCATACATATTATCTCTAAGATTATTAGTCATTTTATTTGCCTCCGATCTTTAGTTAATTCTTGTATAATATAGCGGATTAATAACTTTATAGAGGCAAAAAGAAAAGCCGGAGATTAAAAATAATCTCTCAGCTGTGCAGCAGTTACAAATTCATACTTAGCAATCTTAATATGTGGTGCAGCTTTTAATGTAAGGTCCTCATTGTATGAATGAGATATGTACCCAAGCTTCTCCTCAATATTAGCTCGAGGATTAATAATAATCTCCGGGTATTTAGTAGCCCCTACAATTGTGAGAATAAGGTAGTCCACTTCTAAGTCTTTATACTGTTGTGCGAGTGTTTGTAAGCCTGTTAATGAAAAATCATTCATTGTCTTCTTCCTCCGCTTCTTCAACGTCTAGAATGTCAATACTAACACCTTGCCAGCCTACCTCTTCTTCCCTAATAAAGTCGAACTCTTCCTCCAGCTTTGTTTTTGCCTCTTCTGCTGAATCTGCCTCTACTAATGCATCATAAGTTATTTCTACATAATGTTTGTATCGAACTGTATATTTCATTTGTTTTCCTCCTCAGATTCCTTCAGTTTTTTGATTGCCTGTCTAAGCTGCTCAGCATACTCAGGGTCTCCGCCTTCTGCGTATCGTAGCTGTTCTTCTAGTTCGAGTATGACGAGTTCCATAGCTTACTTATCCTCCTCTTTAAAGAAGGTACCGAATACAGGAGTATTTTCTCCCATGTAAGACCCCACTACATTGTAGTAGAAATGATCATATGCGTCTTCTTCGGTCATCCCTTCCTCCATTAGAATTGCAATACATAAGCCTGTATCATACAACGCAACTGGAACGCTACACGCTCTCTCTATGTATCCTACAATTGCATCGTCAAAACCGTCTGCAAACAGCATTTCCTCGTTTGCTTCCGCAGCTAACAATCGTAAATCTTCAGCCATTGCCTCCCCTCCCTTTGGCTACAATGTTTCTTCTATAACTAACTCTAAGATGTCATTCATATCTGTAAGGTCAAGTGCATCCATGATCTTACCTAAATGAGACTTATTCATAACGGTACGAGAGTTCTGAGCTATCTCAGAGATAGTTGCCCTACGTAAACCAGTTAATTCAGCAAGCTCACTTTGAGTCATGTTTGCTTCTTCTAACGCTTCTTTTAATTTAATACGGAAAGTGTATGTTCTTTCTGCCATTTGCTAGGTCTCCTTTATTCCCTACCTAGCTGTCTTTGCGTACGAACTTCATTTGCCTGTTCTCTGATAAGCTTGTCACACATTTTCTCTGGCATGATCTGTAATGAGATACAGTTTAGTATTCTCCCAAATACATCTAAACGGTAAGGTAAATTGATACCATATCGTCTAAACCATTCCTCATTAGCTTCTATATCATGCAGTACTGAAAAATTATGTAAAAGCTCTTCATCAGTTAACTTACTATAATCCATTATACTTGTACTCCTCCTTTCCTTAATCGTCTCTCCTCCCAAAGATCAGATTAGTAAAGTAGTAGCTGTCAGATTGTTACAAGCCCTCCCAAGCCTCTAACTTCTCTGTAACTCATAGCCTAAGTATAAATGGTCATGCAGTAAAAGTCAACAACTAAATTGAAAAATTTTCACGTCCCTCTTAATATACATTTTAATATCTATATTTATATAGTAATTATTTTATATATAATATTATTATAAATATATAATACAGAGACAATAAAATTAAATAGGCACATTCAGAGGCAAAAACAGCTACAAACCCTTATGTATCAAGGGTTAAAAATAGGACATTTTATTTTGTACTACCTATAATATAAAACAACTACCTTGTGTCAGGAATAAAAAAAAAGACATCCTATTGGATGTCTTAGCCTGTTGTTCTCTGTACCCAAATATAGGTATCTGTTGAAGTCTTCATACAGATATATTCTTTGTCTGCTATCCCTGCCCCACCTTGTACAATAATAGTACGATTTCTGTCAAAAGCAGTGGCTGTAGGTAAAGAGCTATAATATAACTCTCCGATATTTTTCTCTCTAACCAGCTTAGTAAGTGTAGTGTTTTCACTTAGTAATACTGGAGCAGCGGAAGTTTTACTCATATCAAGAGTGTTGTTGCTAATATTTAATACATCATAATTGGATTTAACTCGAATACCGCTGTTTGCACTAGCTGAGCTTGCGATTATAGTATTACCTCTCATGGAGACATTTTTCCATGTCTTGCTCGTCTCAGTATCTAAGTAAATTCCACATCCCCAAGCACTAGCCCCATAGCTAATAATATTGTCATGAAGAATAGAGTTCTCAATTCCGACAATGCTTACCCCTTGTGCAGTTGCTTCGATAGTATTATCGGATAGATTAGAATTGATTAATTTTTTAGCATACACGCCATTAGCGACATTGACAAACGTATTATTCTGAAGGACAAGATTACTAATAGGGTTAATTACCTCATCAGCTTTAACGCCATAGTCACAACCAATTACTGTATTTCCACTAATATCAATATTTCTATCAGCGATTTCCGTTAGTTTAATACCATAAATAGAGGTAGCGTTAGCTCTTTTGTCTGCGGCAATAACTGTATTATTCTTAATCTTCCAGTTTCTACCTCTTGCCCATAGTCCTCCTGTGTTGCCGTAACTTTTACCTACATCATAGATAATGTTACCCATCATTTCTACTTTGTCAGCAGACCCGTGAACATCAATACCCATAAGTTGAGGGTCAAACACATAGTTATCATTAATGAAAAAGCTGTCGCTTCGGTGAGAGTTATCTCCTCCTGCTACTCCATGTTTACATTTAACTAACGTGTTATTTACTACTTTCATGTTATGCCCTGAGACATAGATACCGTAACCTAAAATTTGTGTATCGTCTAAGAACTCCTCACAGTAGTTGCGGCTTGCAAAGCCATCGAAGCAGCTCTGTAACCATACACCCATATAACACTGATCGCCACCATAGAATTTACAATCAACCACTGTCGGGCTCATACAGTATTTTATCCAAACACCAATTTGCTTACTGTTATATTTTAAACGGAATGTCAGTCCTTTGATTGTAATGTTTTTGATGGCTCTGATAATGTCAACTGTTACCCCGTCAGTAGCTAGTGACAGGCTATTTTCAACTCCGCTATCTAAAATAAGTTGAGTACCATTAATGGCTTTTACATAACGGATAGACCCCATGTAATAGTTAGAAGAGCCGGAGCCTCCTTCATACTTGTTTGCTGTTCTAATAAACACAATATCCCCTACTTGTATATTAGCTACATTTGAGAAAGAAATTGTATAGTCTCCTTTCGTAATATTCGCTGTGGGAACTAAACCGCCTCTTACTTTTGTAGGGTTAGCAAACAGCAACGTAGATGCTGCTAAATCGTCACTAACAGGTAAATTCGATACTAGAGTGGCTTGGTTACCTAGTAGAACCACATTGTTTACGTTAAAAGTCAATTGGTCGGTTAAGTACTCCCCTTGAGGAAATAGTACAGTTCCTCCGCCTTTCTTTGCAACAAAATTTATTGCTCGTTGGATTGCCTTTGTATCATTAGAAGTACCATTACCTTTTGCTCCAAAGTCTTTAACGTTTACAACAATATCGGAAATAGCTTTAACTAAGTTTCGAGAAGAGCTCCCTAACTCAGTTAAGTCTCCTATCTGTATATTTGGGTCAAGATAACTATTGTATAGATTATCTCTAAACTGATTTGTCATATTATTTGCCTCCGATCTATTATGTAATCCCATATAATATAGCGGAATAGACAAAAAAAAATAAGCCTATATAGGCTTAATTAGACTTCCATTCAGATAATACAGAATCAGATGCAATTATTTGGTAACCTTTGGACTTTGTTTTCTCTAACCAGCCTTCCTCAACTAGAGTAGTCATTAGCTCCGTCAGCTTAGTTGTTTTGATTCCTAGATGCTCTCTAAGCTGCCTACTTCTGGTTTCTCGAGTAGTTGCAATGTATTGTTTTAGTTTGTATAGTGGGTCCTCTTCATGATTCTCTAGTGGTAGTACCTCTATGATCGGCTCTTCTTCCTCTGGGACTTGTTCTGTAACGGGGGCGGTTTCAGAATTAGGGGCAGACGGAGGAACAGGAGCCGATTCTACATTAGAGGTTGGCGTAGAGGTGGTGGGTTCCTCTATAGGTGTGTTTACCCGTTTACCAGCGTAATAGTCCCTTAAACTGTTATAAATTTCTTCTTCACTGGTTCCGTTCGGTGAAATCATAGCTCCCTGAAATCTTCTATAGCCTGCTGCATCTCCTACAATACGCATCATACCGTCTCCATACCCGAGTAATTGTGTGTTGCCAATGCCTTCACCAAATACTGTTTTATAGTTATTATTGTTACCTAAATTAAAGCAAAGCACATTCTGTAAGTTAGCTTTAATATCTCCGTCTATAACCTTAGCACTAGGACGCTGTGTAGCAATAACAAGGTGGATGCCTACTTTACGTGCTTTTTGTCCTAAACGCCCTACATAGCTATTAACCTCCGGGTGAGTGGTATGAAGATCAGCATACTCGTCAATGACACATACAAGGAAAGGCATTGGAATATCCATTTTCTTATTGTACTCTAGAATATTTTTTACTCGAGCCTTACCTAGTATCTTATAGCGTCTGTCCATTTCAGCGGACAAGCTATCAAGTTCACCAGCAGCTTCGTCCATGTCTGTAACTACTTTCTGTACGTGTGGAAATCCTTCATATTGAGTCATTTCTACAGTAGCAGGGTCAATCATAATAAACTGAAGAATCTCTGGCGGATAAGTGACAATTAAAGATATTACGACACTATTTATACAGACAGACTTACCGCTGTTAGTGGAGCCAGATATTAACATGTGTACAAGTCTAGACAGAGACAAGTATAATGGATTGTTAAACTCATCTACACCTACCGCAAAAGAAAGTGCATTATCCTCTTTGGACATAAATGCTTTAAAGTCCTCTAATTCCAGCAGCTCCCTTAAGCCGATAGGAGCTGTATCTTTATTAGGGATAACAAATTTAACCCTATCTTCTCCATCCCCTCTAGCTATTGTCAATGAGTCTACATTTAAAACAGCTTGAATGGCTTTAGATTTCTTTTCTAGGTCTGTGATGATTAAGTCTTTAGGAATCTTTGCCTGAACGACTGTAAGACGTGCTCCAGAGGCAATAGCGTGATCAAATAGCTGCGCCCGTTCAATAAGCTTAACTCGAACTAATGCTTTAGCTATCCGTTCTACAAGGGTATGGTCAGGCTCTACAAGTTTTGTCTTATTTACAGGTAGTAACTCTAATGCACCATTACTTGAAACTGATACAGGCTTAGCTACTGCCTCAGAGACAACTTCCTGCGATACAAGCTCTCCACCTACTAAGGAGAATAGCTCCTTTTTACTAATAATTTGATTGAACGTGTAGCCTGTCATGATACAATCAGTGTACAAGGTAGTGAACTCTTTGTCCTTTACCTTACACAATTTCAATGAATTGTACGAGTCGTACTCACTAAAGATAGAGACAAGCTGCTCTCTAATACGAGCCTCCTGTCCAGATTTAATCGCTATACGGAGCTGGAACTGAAAGCCCTCCATAAGCAGCTTCTCTTCTACTTCCTCAACATAATCGTTATGAGTAACAGGCACTACCCTATCCAGCATGCCCAGCACCTTTTCTTGGAAGCGTCTTCCAATCCTAGACTTAGCAGGGTTACCATTTCCATACAAATAACTCTCATACATCTCAAATGCCTGCGCCTGCCAATCAGATTTACGCTTAAATAACCACTGTATACATACCTTGTCATTTTTATGCACTTCCAAGTTAGCCAAGTCCTCCATTAATTTGCCCTCTAGCGCCCCGTACAGAGGCATAAAGTGAGGTTCCGATAAATACCCTTCGTAAGGTGTAAACTCTGCTGTAGGACACTCTCTGTACGGCTGTACGTTACGTTGGTCAAGTCTTACATAGGGAGGCGTAATGATCATCTTATCCATTACACATTCCGCATAGGATAGTTCCAAGCCAAACACTGAATCCTTTAATTTGCTCATTACTTGTGCCAAGTCTTCAGCTATATTGTCCGTATCTACAAAGTAGTTAGAAATGTTTTGGTAATCCGGGTTAACTTTAATCATCTTTTACGCAACTCCTTTGCTATCATTGCAGAATGTATTGTAGTCACCGCCGTATTTAATAAAAGCATACTTAAATTTAATAAGATAATCCCTGTAGTTGTTGCCATCATATATTCCTCCTATTATCGTTTTCTTGGTTTTGGTGTAGGTTTCGGTGCTTCTGGTTTCTTCTTAGCTAAGCCGATCTTTTCCATTCTAGAGTGATAACGCTCCATACGAGTTCCGCCTTCTCTTTCAGTAGGCGTAGTTAATTTACCATAAAGCATTTTACCTGTAGAAACTGGACCTCCGATAATTGCTTTGGTATCTTTAAAATTCTGTACAACCTTTTTACTAGCTCTACTGTAATCATCAAATCCACCGCCCGTATCTAATTTAGATGCAATAATACGAGGTGGGTTAGCCATACGAGCAAATCCTCCAATCGTAATAAGTAGCTTGACAATAAGCCCAGAGAATTGTACAGGAGTCGGAACTCCGAAGATAAACCAGCCTAATACAAGTAGAAATAAAGAATAGTAGACTTGAACCATTGACAAATGCTTCAGGTTACTCCACCATTGGCTAAAGTAATGTCTGTATGGGTCGAAAATCCAAGCCGTGAGCGCCAGAGGAGACGTAACGCCGAGCAGCATTAAGTCGAAAAATCTCCGTCCATTCTTCCATAAGATAGGTACGATCGTTGAGATTAAAATAATATCGAATACCGTAAGTGTAAGTGCATCGATTAATGAAACAGTTTCAGGGACCGCTACATTATCCATTGTTCTCTTACCCATTCCAATTAAGAAGTCGGATGCAATGTTTAGTCCTTGGAATGCTTTTTGAAAAGCAAATGGTACAGCTGTCGTTACGCCTGCCACAATAAACCAGCGCTTCATAATGTCTTTCAGTTCCATAGGAGCCTTAATTCCTTTAAACCCACTCTTCCTAATACCTGAAAGCATACGCTTTATGCCTTCTACAACGGTTAAAGTGGATACAAGCCCTATGGATAACAAACTAAACATATATGTCGTATTTTCAAACCACTCGTTATCGAAAATCCATAAAGGAGTTTTTAGGATAAGCGTGGCACACAGATCGTATAGCCACGCCATTAGGTGTACAGAGCCTTGAGCAATATCAGTAGGTACTCCTTCAAACCAATCTTTTATAGAAGCGACTGTTTGATTAAATTCTTTGAATGTGGCTACAACTGTATCGATAGGTCCTTGGTGTTCAACATGGTTAGATTTATGAGCCGTAATGTCTTGAGGGTTTTTAACTGCGGCGTATGCATGAGAGGATAATCCTGTAATGAAAGTAGAAGTTACGACTGCAAATGGAATTAATGATGCTCTTAGAAGAGACTTCCTAACTTTGGTAAGCCTTGGAATAGATGTTGTGCTATGAAGAATAGAACTAATACAACTGGTATGGCGATTAATACTTGCACTAAACCCTTGATTATATCCGTGGTCCATTCTGTCGCAATATCTCTTCTCTTGAACATTCGAGCTATCCCGGCTAATGTTAGACCGATCATGGCGAAGGCTACACCGCACGACACCACTATGAAGGCTAGAGTAAGACCATAATCCATTATCATTGCTGGAGTTATCGGAGCTATACCCGTCTGTGCGGTTGCCGCTAATGCTCGAGGAGCCATTTGAGCTGTTACCCCTAACGTTGTTAGAGCAATCTTCATTATACGCTTTAATGATTTTATTTTTCGATGTCTTACATTTCCGTCTGCTTCCATCACCTCCTGAAGTAGATTTTCCGCTGTAAAAAGCACCTTCTCTTCTTGTTCAGTACGTCCTACGTTCAATTGAGTTAGAGGCTTTATATATGTTACCCCTTCAGATAAACTTTTTGCGCCCATATTAATTTTTACCATTTTTATCTCTCCCTTGTTTGTTTTTAATTAATCGTGAATAATTTTATTTCTTAAGTTGTTTGTACGCTCATTATCTCGATGAGTACTACTTGCTTTACCTGCTTTATGAGAAGATTTCTTACCTACTTTACTAAAATCTGGCTCCCACGTATTAAAAAACTTTAACGCTGCCACTGTTGCTGAACCTGCCACACATACTACACCAATACCGCCTGCGATTGCTAAAATTGCCATTTTAAATTCCTCCAGTATATTTTAATTTTAGTTTGGTCATACTATCCTCCAAGGAGGATGATAAAATGTTTAGTTACCTTTTCAACGATACTTCAGTTCCAAGATACGAACGTCAATTACAAAATGTGGATGAGCTGGTTCTTCATACCTTACGGGATAAGAAGAACATCAACCTAACGAAGAAAGAATTAAATTCAGTACTAGAAGTGCTTTGGGAATGGCGAGTGATAGAGTAAACTGAAACACATCTATAAAGTTTGCTGTCATATCAGAGAGCATATCTCCGAACTTACCCATTGAGTCACTTAAGATACTACCAGCATCTGCCTTTTCAAATACACTGCACTGATCTGGTGAAGGCATTTGTGCTACATTACTACCTGCGTTTCCATCCAAATAAGGCGCTGGGTCCGTAAAGTTATTTTGCGTATCTTTTACTCCAAAATGAAGATGTGGACCCGTGCTTCTTCCTGTATTGCCTGAGAGACCGATTAAATCTCCGCTATGAATTGTTTGACCTACGTGTACTTGTGAGTTATCAGAGAGATGACCGAAGATAAGATGATCTCCATTTTCTGTTTTTACTATTACGCCCTTGCCAATATTTTGAGAACCATAATCTACAATTTTTTCCACAACTCCATCTGCCGGACTCAAAAGTTTGGTCCCAGACTCCATTGCCATATCAATTCCAGTATGCCCATTCTTGTGCAGAGAATCGACTGCACTAAACTGAGTCGTTACTCTATAGAACTCTCCTCCGTTAAACGTCACTTTCACGGTAAATTTACCTCCCTTTTAGGTATCCAATATCTACCCGTTTCCTAGTGTTTCCCTACCCTACATATATACCTTAAATGGCTGTATAGAGCCTTTTTCGACCCAAAATCCGAGGGAAACACGGAAACGGGGAAACACGGGAAACAGGGAAACATTAGCTTGTTTATAAATCCTCATTTTATACTCTTAAAAGTCATCTAAACGTTTGTCTAACTCCTCTTGGTCAACCTCTTTTTTCTCCATTTTGATATCTGAAAAATCAAGTGTATTACTTTGTGTGTTTGTATTATTGTAGAAGTGTACAGGGGATGCAGAAGGTTGTGTTGGTGGTTTATATTCTACGGAACGATATTTTATACCGTCCCGTATTAGGCTGCGGACAACTAAGGAAAACTCTTCTCGTTCAAGTAATGGTTTTAAATATTCTAAAATGTCTGAATCTTTTGTCGGTCGAATATATAGAGAATAACGGCTACCCATAATAATTACCTCACATTACGCTTAATGTTACGTCTTGCCGAGCGTAAGCCATATTTGCGTAAGCCTCTCACATTAGAATAGCGACCTAGTGTCATTACATTAGCTCTGTCAATCTTACCTGCTAAGTGAGGAGCTAACACTTCCGCTCCGCCTCCAGTGAAGATCACGTTATTAACAAATGCCCATGAGTCAAGTAGAACTGTATTTAAAGTAGAGACAATGTTATTAGCATGTATCTCATAAGCTCTGTCAATCACTTGGCTAATATCTCTTCCACGAATTTCTCTGGCTCTGATAATACCCGGAAGCTTTCCATCTGGAATAGTGGTACCTAATTCATCTTCAAGGAAACGTCCGATCTGTAGATAAGATTTAAACATTCCTTGGTTATCTTGTGTTGATAAAGCCTGCTGCTCTTCAAGTGCATCTACAGTTAGGATATTAAGCGTTCGAGAGCCAATATCTACTATTACATTAAATCCTTTAGCTAACTCTCTATCTGCAATCTCTCCAACATCATCTAACATGATGTCACACAAGCTACCAAACCCTTGCTTCTTAATATCTACATCCTCTACGTTAATGTTCTTTTTAACGAAGTTAATTCCATCGAATGAAATGCCCACTTCATGGGGACCGCCTGCTGCTCTCATTAAATCAAATCTACGTTCAGGTGTATCGAACTTTAAAGGAAGGTTCATCATAAGAAGGTCAATTACTTCTCCGTGCCCGGAGCTCATAAGCCCTAGAGATGTTTTGAGTAAGATATCGAAGTTAGCTGTACTATGTTTATGATCTGCTGCATTCCATCTAATATCTGGGTCAAGTTTCATAGCGTAATCACCTACTACATAACGTTCACCGTCAATTTCTACTGCAATGTACTTTAGCTTACTATCACTAGAGAAGTCATCCTTTGGCTTTGGTTTAAATGAAGTAACAAATGAAGGGATATGTTCAGGTGTACCGTTCTTATCATATTTAGTGTCCCCGTAGCCATCATCTAGTGCCTTTACGTTTACATTCTCATCTTGTTTTCTCATGTTAAATTCCTCCTAATTTTGGTGTGTCACACTTTTTAATACTTTGTGTTACTTCGTGTGATTTTGTATTACATTTTCTATACTTCAAGTATATGGAGGATGTTGACTTTTATTGTCTGTACCAATAAAAAAAAAATTAAAAAAAAGTAGAGGGACTTACCCTCTACTTATCTTAAGTCATCATACTCCATATAGCTGATCTTAATTTTCTCTCCTGTTACAGGCTCATTATTATCTCGGTAGCAGAGCATTTTCCAATAAGAGGAGAACGAAACATGCATTCCGTCTCCCTGTGTATCGGACCCCTTCATCCAGTATGTTCTTCTCATTATTTTATCTCCTTTTTGATCTTAGCTAAGCCGGACTGTAAATACTCAATATCCTTAATAAGTCCAGCTAACTGTGGATAAGATAACGTTCCCGATAAAGCCTTCTCTTTACGTTTACTTATTTCCGTTTCAAGTACGCCTATTACTAACACCATATCCATTGATCGTTCCATTATTCGTCCTCCTCTAAGTCTACCATGTAATCCCAATCAGGAATCTCGTCTCGAGACCATGACCAGTTACCGCTCTTTTCGATTGTTTCTACATTAATCTTTACAGCTACGTACTGAATAGATAACTCATCTTCAATAATCTGTTCTGCCATTTCCTCTGTAGGTAAGAAGCAAGTAGGTCCCAAATCAAATGTATCTTCTTTCTTATTAAAATCGTAAAATACGTCTTCCTCATATCTAAATGCGATTGCCCAAAATTCCATTATAGTTCCACTCCTTCAATATTATCTACTTTAAAGAACTTAGGTTCGTGATTAAATTCTTTCATCCATTCCATTAATACTTTGTTTAACCGAGCTTCTAATGCGGAGAATGCTTCTTTACTAACATGAGCTAAATAATCTTCTGCAACTTCCCCTACCTCTTCATACATCTGTTCTGAGATCATTTCTAATACATTGTCTACATCTATACTCGCTGAAGTTATAGGGTTGAAGACTTGACCTACATAGATAACCTCTCCAGCGTCCTCCTGCTCTCTTGCAGCTGCAATAGCTTCCTCTTTAGTATCAAAGAAATCATTAGTACGGAAAACCTCATCGTTTGTATCCCAAATCCATTTCCCTTCATTACTCTCCGACTTTTCTACATACTCTCCAACTTGATCGTAAATACCAGTAGCTTGAATAAGTTTGTATACGGTCTGTAAGTTCGGGACCAATTCCCCTTCGAATATCTTAGTTAAGTTATGGTACGGGATACGAGCTTTTGCGGATAAATCTGCTAGGCTCCACCCTTTACGGTCCTTAGCTGCATCTGCAAGCCCTACAACACGTAGAGCATATTCTAAGTAAGGCTCTCTACCATTTAATTCTTTTTGTACATCGTTAAAGTTTTTCATTAGTCTTTGTCCACCTTTCCTTGTTCCATGAATCTCTTTACTCTTTGTAAGTTACGGATAAGCACATCCACGCTCTCTATTTTATCAAAAGTCATTAATACGTCAATCTCATCCATAGTTGGCATGATTGGCTCATCGTAAGTAATGAACTCTCCAATCTCCATGTCTGTATCATTTTGCATAATTACTAGGTTACCTGTTTTAAAGTCTTCACCAGATAGCCCCGGAGATACTAACATATCTCCGTAGCCAAATTCCAATAATATTTTACCGTCCTCAAATTTTTGTACTGGCATCTTATTTCCCCTCCATATCGAGCTGCATACCTGTCTTGAGTCGTATTAGCTGATTAATAATTAACTCTACACTCTCTGGGCTATTAAACACTAGCTGAACAGGGTGATCTTCTACGTCCCAGTCTTCAGTATCTTTTGCAAATATATACTGACCGACTGGACCCGGAACACTTGCGTTTAACATGACCAAAGCTCTTGCTTTAGAGGAGCCTTTACAGAAGTGGATACCTGTTAAGACATCACCTTTACCAAATTCAACTTGTACGTTACCATTCTCTAAATTTTTAATTGCCATTTCGTTTTCCTCCTTTAGTGATATCATGGTAAATGTAGCCAAGCACAAAAGGTATAACTAAGTGGAGAATATCAATAATATTTGGGTAATCTTTAAAGAAAGTTTCTACGAATCCATGAGCAAAAGCACCTATAGTGCAGAAGGCTAAGAGTATAAGCCAGTTTTTCATTTAATTTTCCTCCCCGGGAACCATATTTTGTACATACCTTTCAAACACTTCAATTGGCAAGCACTCCCATAATACATCTTCAGGTCCGTCTTCATAACCGTAACAAAATTCAACTGATTTTTCTTGTAAGTCCACCTTATCTACTTTACAAACAGTAGTTCCTACACACTTCTCATTGTTTACTACAATGCAGAGAGGGAGCCGAACATATTTCCCTCTATACATTTTGTTAGCTAAGTAGTTTAATCGTAATACTTCATTCTGCATCTGCTTCAGTGTCATTTTACTCATTGATCGTCATACTCCTTTTCAAATAGCTGCTTTACTCTTAGGTCTGCTTTATTTTCGATACGACAAGCTATTTTATATTCTGCTTCTTTACCTAATTTTGCCTCAATCATATCTACTAAGCTGGTAGCTTCTTTAAGGTCTGCCTTTGCTATTACAATCTCTTCATAAATTTGTTCACCTGTTTTCATTGTTCGTTTCCTCCCATTTCTTCAGCATCTAAAATTTTACGGTACTTTTCTCGAGTAAGATTTTCGATATGCTCTTCCAGTTCTCCAATAACGGTTTCCATAACGATCTCTTCTCTATCCTTTGTTTGTGGAGCTCGATAGGATGTTCGATGTCTATAAGGCGTATAGCTACTCGCTACAGTTTTATAGGCTAGTAAGTCCTGAGTAGCCTCTTTAATCAACCTTTCAATCTCCTCAAGAGTTAGCTTACGGATATCCTCCCTTGAGGCTTGTGTAGTCCCTTTACGAATAATACGCTCTAGTTTAAGAAGAGTTTTATCTTTTGCTGCGGCTACAGCTTTAGCTCCATCTACTATACTTTGAAGTCTGGCTGTCTTCTCTTGCTCTTTCTCCCATAACTCCTTATAATCTTTAGCTTCTTTACGGTACTTTTCTACTTCTGATTTAAAAAACATATTATCTTACTCCTCCTGTAGGACCTGTCATCTTAACCATAGCTCCAAATACTGCAAAGATACTTGTAATCGGAACTAATGGGCTAAGATCAGGTGCTTTTTTAAATGGGTTTTCTCTTTCAACTTTAGGAGCCTCTACAACCTTTGGCTCGACAACTTGCTTTTTATGTTCAACGGCTTTTTGCTTATATGTAAGTTCTTTCTCTAAGGCGCTTATCCGCTGTTCGTACTCCTGAGTGTTAGTGCGGTATGTTTCTTGAAGTGATTCAAATTGTAACTGCTGCTTATTAACAGTCTGTTCTAACTGCTTTTGATATTGCGCCATGTAAATGAATTTTCCCGAGATAGTGTTTGCTGCAAAGAAAAGTAAGAATATTAGTAGAAGAAGGAGAACCCGTTTAACCTTTTTACGTTGCTTTTCAGGTTTCTTCCGTTTCTTCATATTTAATTCAATCCTCCCCGTCCCCATCTGGCATGTATTCTATAACTTGAATGCCTACTACATAAGATGCACTGTCTTCAATGTCCATATAAAACTTGTTTCCGTCTGGATAGTGGAAAATAACTTCCTCTACTGATCTATGAGCTCTGTCATCGTCCTCCTCAAGTACAGCATACTTCTTAGTTAGTTCATGATTAGCTGGAACTGTAAAGCCTGTATAGAAGTCTGTGTTAAGTAAGTCTAGTCCAGTAACGTTTCCTCCAATGTTAGAGATTAGTTGAGCAGTAGCATCCTCATAGCGTAATGTAAATAAGATCAAATGCTCCGACTCATAGTTTAATGTACTAAGTGGTTCATAAAATTTAATTGTTTCCATATTATTTCCCTTCCTTTCTATATTTCCATACTACTTTAGCTGCCTTAAATGTATTGATAATGAGCTTGATTACATTTATCACTATTAAAGGTGCCCACAAGACAGCATCCCTAATGATGTATAAGGCTGAAATGCCTCCCGAAGGTGCTTCTTCTTCAATCTTTCTTTGTCTGTCGGACATTCTAACTTCCCTACGCTCGTAGGCTGCCTTAGCTTCCTCTACTTCTCGATCAGATAGTCGAAGCATTTCTTTAGTGGCTGCAATAGCTATTCCTATTAACGTGTAGCCCACGACCCAAAACATCTGATCAACCATTTCTTTTTTCCTCCCAATCTATATTATCAAATTCATCTGTACACTTCTTACACCATTCTCGACCGATTGAATCAAGCCGTATAGTGTTATGTTTGTCTGTTCCGGGAGCGTTCCACCGGGCAACTGTAGTCATTGTGAGCTTGTGTTTGCACATAGCGCAGTACTTATGCTTGATCAGGGTTTCCATTATCTTTCTCCTTTGCTTCATATTGTAGATGTAAGTAGGTGTGATTAACTGCCATTCCTAAAAGCATTTTGTCTCGTTGGTCTAGTTGAATGTTGGGGAAATTCTTTTTGAGTGTTTGAATGAAGTTTTCATAAATTTCAACGTTATTCATTAAGGTCTTCCTCCCTTTGTCTCAATGTAATAAGCTAAATTTGTTGTGTAGATATCAAGATAAACATTAGCTGAGAAGCGTTTTCCTTGTGCTTCCTCTTCGGTAAGCTTTCCTGCCGCTACCTCTTTATCGATAGCTTGTAATGTTTGAGCAGCGATATTAATATATGAAGCTAGCTCATTAAGCTTTTTAACATCTTGCTCGTCTGGATAAGGCTTTCTAACTTTCTGTGGATACTCTAGAGGTAAATCACCTAGAGCATTTACTTCGTCAATCCAAGCTAATCTACGTTCCTCTTCAATCTTTTCTTTACGAGCTTTCTCCAACCCATCAAACCAAATCGTTTTCATTTACTGTACCTTCCTTTCCTGTAAACCAGCGGAACCAGTTTGAAAATTTACCACCTACATTATTATCTGTATCTGTTGTCTCTGCAACTTCTTCGATCTTAATTTCCTCTAACATGGCAATCTCACTAGCTAGCATCTGGCACTCAACAAACTCGATAACAACAGGTTTATGTTGTGTAAAAGACCAGCGCCATAATCCGGGAAGCCTTTTATCTCCGAACTCTTCTCGAGATACCGTTCGATTTGTTCCGCTTTTTAAAGTGATATTGTAGTAGTTTATCATTTTATTTCCTCCTCTGTTTTGTGTTTCTATCTATACCTGTATTGTACAAGCCTTTTGACTATCTGTCAACACATTTTTAAAAATTTTTCTGGGAAACTGAGAAATTAATTCCCAGCTCCCATTGTTACATTAGTTTGCCTTAAAGTTATATAGTGGTTTAATAATTTGATTGATTGTTACAGACTCTTGGATATTCTCTACAATTTCATCGATTGGCTTATACACCATAGGTGCTTCATCTAGCGTTGCTTCACCAACAGAAGTAGTCCATACATCTTTCATAGTTGATTGAAAATCTTCAAGTTTAAGATTCTTTTTAGCTTTTGAACGGGACATGATACGCCCTGCCCCATGTGGACCTGAGAAGTTCCAGTCCGGGTTACCTTTACCTGTAGCGATAATAGAGCCATCTCGCATATTAATTGGAATAATAACCTCTTCACCTTTTTGAGCAGAGATAGCACCTTTACGAAGAATCATGTTCTCCATATCAATGTAGTTATGAATCGAGCATAAGTATTTTACAGGGTGCCATTTCATATGTGTTACAATCTCTTGAATCATAGCTAAGCGGTTCCATCGAGCATAAGACTGTGCAATTGCCATATCATGCATGTAATCATGGAAGTCTTGCCCTTCTAAGTACGCTAGCTCCTTCTTAATCTTAGGAGCTTTAATGCCTCGTAGAGCATCATGGATTTCATTTTCACGTCCAGCAGCTTTAAGCTCTTCAACGATACGTGCTTTTTCGTCTTTTAAGTTTACTAGACGATCATAAGCAGTCTTTTGGTAATGCTCTGCAACTTGCTTCCCTAGATTACGTGAACCAGAGTGAATAACAAGAGCTACTTTACCTTCTGCTACCTCGTTTAGTTCGATGAAGTGATTTCCTCCGCCGAGAGTACCGACTGATAATTCTGCTCGGTGCTTATTGATTGGAGCACGTACATCGTCAAGGTTACCTACCATTTGTAAGAATCTATGAGGTTTATTACGTGCAGCAAAGCCAGAAGGTACATACTTACGAATTACTTCATCTAACTGATCGAAGTTAACTTCTGATTTATCAATATCAAACTCTGCAAGCTGCATTCCACATCCCACGTCAACGCCGACCAGATTAGCGCAAACCTTGTCAGTGATTGTCATTGTTGTCCCAATTGTGCAGCCAGCACCAGCATGTGTATCGGGCATAATACGAATCTTCTGTCCCTCGTACTCAGGTAAGTTACACATTTCAATAATCTGCCCTAAAGCTGTCTCCTCTACGTTATCAGTAAAAATTTTAGCTGAATTGTGTTTCCCTTTAACTTCTATCATTTTATTTTCCTCCTCTTATTGTTTAGCTTGTATCTATGACTCTATTGTACAAGCTCTTTGACTATTTGTCAACCCTATTTTAAATTTTTTTTTTCTAGCACCGGGAATCAATCCCAGTGCCCGTGTCTCTTAAGAATTTCCTTTACTTCATCTGCATATACCTCGTCTGTATTGATAACGATATAACTATTTACAGGCGGTTTACCTTCTGCTGCACGTTTATGTAAGATTCTATCAACGATAGTTTCAAACTTTTGTAGTTCTGGCTGAGTACATACAGCTAGTAATTCGTCCAATTTTAATACCCAGTATTTATCATCTTGCGGTCTACGTTCTGACATTTGCTTTTCCTCCTTATTGAGTTAGATATATCCATACAGGAACAACAGATAAGTCGGTAGGATATTCACTTTGTTTAACTGCAACTTGCTTAAATGATAGTAGTCGATCTTCTGGTGACAAGAATGTTGTAACCCACTCACCGATTGTTATAGCAGTATCTATTTTATAATTAAGCTCCGCTGTAACACGGTGTATGGTTTCCTGAGTAAGCGGTGTACCTTGGTATCTTTCAGTTACTTCAGCTATAAATCTTCTTAATAGCGGTTCGTTAGGTATAAAGCCCTCACTAATTTTTTCTAAGCTCATCAGCTTTCCTCCTTAAGTGGTAACTAATTTCTTCTTAACCTTGCCTGCTAAATAAGCTACACTAGCAGTAGGTACGCCTGTAGCTTGACTAATCGCTAAAAAAGTCAAATTTGTCTCTTGTAATAATTGAATAGCCTTTTCACGATCTCCTCTGGATTTACGTGGTTTAGGTGGCTTTTTAG
>Ga0209795_10000492_pt1 | contig 30104 bp, 31 predicted proteins | sample AgamicOrMarz_FD_187166 | JGI IMG/M metagenome (GOLD analysis project Ga0209795, IMG submission 187166) | Agave microbial communities from Guanajuato, Mexico - Or.Ma.rz (SPAdes) (version 2) | ecosystem: Host-associated > Plants > Phyllosphere > Phylloplane/Leaf | place: Guanajuato, Mexico...
ATTGCGTCGTTGCCGGCGCCGCCGGTGATCACGTCGACGTCCGCGCCACCATAGAGGTCATCGGCAGCCGAACCTCCCGTGATCGTGTCGTTACCTGCACCGCCGTTGATGGTCCACGAGACGGTGGCGGTGGAGCGGTTGATCGTATCAGCGCCCGAAGTTCCTGTATAAGTTGGCATTTGACATTCTCCTGTTACGGTTGATGGTCACTGCTCAGTCTTCCCTGAAGACGCGGTTTGCGTGATCGCGGATCGGCTTCAGGAAATAGGATGCGACGGAGCGGCTGCCCGTCGCGATATAGGTTTCGGCCGGCATGCCGGGGATAAGCGACAGGCTGCCCGGAAGCTGCGTGAGCGCCTCATCGGCGATCGATACACCGACACGATAAAAGCTCACGCCGGTCTTCTGATCGGTTTCGAGATCGGCCGAGGCGCGGATGACCTGGCCCGTCAGTTCCGGCGTGGTGTTGCGGTTGAAGGCCGTCAGCCGCAGTTTCGCAGGCTGACCAATGGCGATCTGATCGATGTCCTGGGGCGAGACTCGAGCTTCTATCGAAAGTTTTGTGTCCTGCGGCACTATCTCCATCAGGGTCTCGGCTGCCGTAACAACGCCGCCGACCGTGTGAACCGACAGCAGGTGAACAGCGCCGGAAATCGGCGCGTTGATCACTGTGTGCTTCAGCTGGTAGCGGGCTTTCACTTCATCCTCCGCGAGCGCGGCAAGCTGATTGGCAACGTCGCGCAATTCGGCCGCGACTTCTGTCCGTAAGTCCTGATCCACCTGCAGGATCTGCAGCTGCAGTTCGGCAATTCGGCCTTTGGAAATGGCGATGGAGGCGATCGCCTGGCCCCGTTCACCAACAAGCCGCGTGGCACTGCGATCGAGTGTGTTGACCTGATTGAGGGTGATGACGCCGATTTCATATAACTGCCGCTTTCCCTGCAGCTCCTTCTCGATCAGGGCGATTTCATCGTCTTTCGCCTTGCGCTGGATTTCCAGCCCGCCCGCCTGCTCCCGCAATTGCTGGATCTGTTCTGCGAGCTGCGCCTTCTGCCCCTCGCGCGAGGTACGGCGATCAAAAAACAGGCGGCGCTCGCTGGCTAAAACGATGCCGACATCATCGGTCCCTAGCCGGTCCTGCAGTTCCTTGGGCGCGTCCACGGTCGCAAGTGCGTCCCGCTCGGCTTCCAGACGTGCATGCCTGGCGAGGAGTTGGGCGATATTCTTTTCCACGGCCGTGAGGCTGGCGCGGATCGCAGTATCGTCCAGTCGAGCGAGCGTTTCCCCGGCGACCACCAATTGGCCTTCCCGGACAAGAAGTTCGGCAATAATGCCGCCTTCGGGATGCTGAACCTTCTTGGCATTGCCTTCAACGACAAGAATGCCTGAAGAAATCACCGCGCCTGAAAGCTCGGTTGTTGCTGCCCACCCTCCGACGCCACCGAACAGCGCCGCGATCCCGGCGACCCCAACGAAAAGATTGCGACGAAGAGATGTCTTCAGCCTTTGCGTGTCAGCGATCATGGCTACCGCCTTCGCCTTCGATCACGGTCAGTTCCGGCGCCGTAGCATGGCGCGCCGGTCTCCCGCGTTCGGGCGATCGCTCCCGAAGCCGGTTGAGGACCGCCTCTCTCGGGCCGAACGCCTTGACGATGCCTCCGTCCATCACCAGCAGCAGGTCGACGCTGGAAAGGATACTATTTCGGTGCGTGACGATCATGACGATCCGGCCTTGCTCTCTGAGGCTGACGATCGCATCGGCTAGGGCCTTGTCGCCTTCCGTGTCGAGGTTGGAATTCGGCTCATCCAGAACGACAAGGAAAGGATTTCCATAAAGAGCGCGAGCCAGCGCGACACGCTGGCGCTGGCCCGCTGACAGGTTTACGCCGCCGTCACCGATCTGCGTTTCGTATCCATCGGGCAGGGAGACGATCATCTCGTGGACGCTGGCAGCCTGCGCTGCTGCGACGATATCCCCATGAGGGGCGTTACGGTCCAACCTTGCGATATTCTGGGCAATAGTGCCGGGAAACAAGTCCGAGCTTTGCGGCATATAGCCGATATGCCGACCACGCTCGCGAACCGGCCACTGGTCCAGCGTTGCTCCATCGAGGCAGACACGTCCGCGCGACGTCGGCCAGACGCCAGTGATGGCCCGCACCAGTGACGATTTTCCCGATGCACTCGGCCCAACGATGCCAATCACATCACCAGCATGAGCACGAAAGCTGACATTCTGGACGGTCAGCCGCTGGCGCTCGCCGGGTGGTGCGATAAACAATCCCTCTACGGTCAGAGTTTTTGAGGGGACAGGGAGAGCGGTTCGGTCCTTTTCCTCGGGAAAGAGCTTGAGCACGTCCTGAAGCCGCTTCCACGCTTCTCGTGCCGCGATCATGTTACGCCAATTGCCGATGACCTGTTCGATCGGTTGCAGCGCCCGGGCGACGATGATGGAGGCGGCGACAATACTGCCGGCTGTCATGTCACCAGTGATAACCAGCCATGCCCCAAGTGCCAGCGAGCCCGATTGCACCATCTGGCGCAGCGTCTTAGCAAGGCCGGCAAAGAAAGCGGCGGTGTCGCCTGTCTTGCGCTGCAGCTCGGCCATGCGGCCATGCGCTTCGCCCCAACGCGAATTGATCTCCGGGATCAGCCCCATTGCCGCGATCGCTTCAGCATTGCGGTCCATCGCTTCGCCAAGTCGGTTCCGGTTGGACATCGCTTCGACAATGCCGCGTGTGTTGCGACGGTTGAGACGATCCGAAACGAAGGTCAGGGCCACGAGCAGGACCATCGTTCCCGCCGCCAGCCCGCCGATCCAGGGATGTAGAAAGAAGCTGATCGCCAGATAGATTGGCATCCATGGAAGATCCAGCAGGGCCGAGGGGCCGGGTCCCGCCAGGAACGTTCTGATCTGGTCAGCATCTTGTGCAGGCTTCAAGACATCGCCCTTGATGCGCAACCGTAAGGGTGCGCCGGCAATAATGGCGCTGACCCGATGCGAAAACTCTGCGTCGAATATTCCCGCGATCCGGCTCAGGACACGGCCGCGAACGATATCGAGAAACCCGGAAAACGCGTAAAGACCGGCAACGAGCAGCAGGAGCGCAACGAGTGTCGGGCCGCTTCCGCTTGGGATAACCCGATCGTAGACTTCCAGCATGAACAACGGTCCGGCGAGACCGAGAAGGTTGATTATGCCGGAAAAGACGGCAGCTCCAGCCAATGCGTGGCGCATCGAAATACCTGTCTACATACTCAAAATATGGACAACTTTAACGGTACGTGAACTCGATATACATTTTATGATATGAGCGACTCCCAAGAATGGAAGTCAAGGAATTCCAGCAATCATGCCGCGCTTGAGTTTATTTTGCTCGCGAATGGGTTGAGAGATGGGAAGGGATATGGCGTGGCTGGTGTCTTGTTTGTTCATATCAATTTCCCCGGGCAGTTCGGTTTCATCGCGGAGGCTCTAAAGAACCAGGGAGAAAATGTCGCAGCCCTTGGTTCTGGCAGTGCGAACGGGATTGCCGGCATCCCCATGGTCAGATGGTCTTTGAAGCGTGGCTCCACGCCGGGAATCTGGCCAGATGCGGTCCGGGCGGAGGCGGACCTCATCCGAGGCCGTGCCGCGCTTGATGCTGCCAGCCGCCTGAAGGCGCAGGGATTCGAACCCGATCTGATCATCGGCCATCCGGGATGGGGCGAGACTTTGTTCCTGACGCAGTTATGGCCGGATGCGAAACTCATCCTCTACGCAGAAATGTACTATCATGCGCAGGGACTTGACGTGGGCTTCGATCCCGAGTTTCCCAAACCGGATCTGACCGCCTCCTGCCGCACGCTGGCTAAGAATGCGACAATGGCCTGGGCCTATACCGAAGCGGATTGTCTGGTCTCTCCGACGCCCTTCCAGGCATCGACCCTGCCACGCAGCTTGCGGGATCGTGTCTGCATTATTCATGAAGGGGCCGATCTTGCGCAGATGGTTCCCGACTGGAAGAGCCCTGTCGTCCACGAGGATCGGGTTTATGAGCCAGGCCTGCCGCTCCTCACATTTGTCAATCGGGTGATCGAGCCGCTAAGAGGATGTCACACATTCTTTCGCGCGCTGCCAGCCATACTCGACAAAGTGCCTGAGGCGAAGATTGTCATCGTCGGTTCAGAACAGGGGCCGGGCTACGGCCTGCCCTCGCCCGCCGGAACGACATGGAAAGAGCATTTCTGGAAGGAGGTCGAGCCGCATATCGATAGCACGCGCGTCGATTTCGTGGGAAGCCTGCCGCCGGAGAAACTCCATCAGTTGATGGCAATTTCGTCGGCTCACGTCTACCTGACCTATCCCTTTGTCCTCTCGTGGTCGCTTATGGAAGCGATGGCGAACGAAGCGCTCGTCATAGCCTCTGATACCGCGCCAGTGCGTGATGTCATCCGCAATGGTGACAATGGCGTGCTGGTCGATTTCTTTCGACCCGACCTGCTAGCCGCCGCCGTCATAACCGTTATCGAAAAGCCCGACGAGTTCTTGAGCATGAGATCGAGAGCCCGAGAGACGATTGTTCGAGATTACGATCGGCAGGGTACATGCTTGCCGAAATGGCTGGAGCTGATACGGCAGATCAGGGCCACCTCTTAATCAGCTTATGGTTAGAGATTCGCGGAAATCCTAAATTTTGGGGCACCTCGAAAGTCAGGAGCTCTGCAAAACGGGTGAATGAGAATGTATAAGCCAACCAAGTGCCTCTTGGCCCGCCAGCGTTACGCGGATGGCGCGTGTTTCTTTCTCTCGTTCCACCCAACCGTTTTGCCGGCAATGTTCGCATAGCGCTGCCCCGAGCAAGCCGCCAAGGTGGGCGTGCCCATGCTGGCTCCAATCGGGGCAGGCGAAGGCGAAGCGCCGCCGCGTACCTTCTCTGACTGCGTTGTCGAGATCAAAGCCAAGCCGCGTAAAGACTTTCGAGGCGTTCGGTCCTGGTTCAATGCTGTCCCAAGGGCCATCCGGCTTCGTGATTGCACCCACTTCCACGAGACCCGCCATGAGATCGACGCCAAACCGGCCTGCCAGATGATCGTAGCAGGTTCGTGCTTTCTGAAGTGCTACGGGCGTCGAAGGTGCGTCGGCCGCATCCGAACCGACCGCTGCCCAGGAAAGCGCAGCGATGACTTCTGCGATTTCCGGGGAGGCAACACGATAGAAGGTCTGTCGGCCCTGCTTGTCCGCCGTCACCATGCTCCCTTCACGCAGAAGCTTGAGATGATTGGAGACGTTCGGCTGGGAAGCTCCGGTCGCCTCTACCAGTTGCGCGACGGAGCACGGCCCCCAGGTAAGAAATTGCAGGATCGACAACCGCAACGGATCGGCGAGAAGCTTCGCGATGTCGGCAGCAGTTTGCATTTCATTCATCATTCACTCGTGATGCGTTGTCGTTCATGAATCCACATATCACAAATTCATGATGCTTGCACGGCCAGCGTCCCACCGGCCGCCGGTCCACCCCTGGAGCGCGCAATGCTGAATCTGCCTGCCCTGAACCTCGCCCTCTCGATGGTCATCTTTGGAACCATCGGGCTTTTCGCCGTTGAGGGAGGCCTACCGCCCTTCGCCACCGTTTTCTGGCGCTGCATCTTCGCCAGCTTGTTCCTCACGGCGTGGTGCTTCGGGCGCGGTTATCTGCGCCTGCGGGATTTGTCGCTGCGATTGATCCTGATGGCTGCCGTTGGCGGCGTCTGCAACATTGGCAGTTCGGTCGCGCTGTTCGCGGCCTATACGTCCACCACGATCGCCACGGCCACGATCATCTATCATATTCAGCCGTTTTTCGTGGTGCTCATCGGCGCGCTGTTCCTGAAAGAGACAATCCGCCGCCACGAGCTTTTGTGGATGGCGCTGGCCTTCATCGGAATGGGGCTGGCGACGGGCTTCGTGGGACAGGAAATTTCCGCCGGCACTGGATGGGCGCTCGGCCTTGGCTTGTCGCTGCTCGCGGCGTGTTACTCTATGCGGTCGGCACGATCCTGGGAAAAAGGCTCGCAGACCAACGGCCGGAGGTCACGACGTTGATTCAAGCCGGGATCGCCGCCGCGCTGCTCTTCCCCGTGCCGGAGGTTACGCAGCCGGTCCCGGCGTCGTCGTGGATATGGCTGGTCTGCCTCGGCGTGGTCCATACCGGGATAGCCTACACGCTGATGTTCCGAGCGCTGCCGAAGCTCTCCACCCCGACCATAGGTGTTCTGGCCTTTGTCTTCCCTCTGGTTGCCATCATTGTAGACTGGCTGTTTTACAAGCAGCCGATAGGCCCGCTTCAGGCCGTAGGAATGGGCCTCATCATGCTCGGCACGCTTGGAGTGCAACTCGGATGGGGTTTGGGAATGCGTAAGGAAGCAGATGCAATCTGATCGAAACCGCCTCCACGACCTGCCGCAAATGCCCCGAATTTTGCATCGCATGAATCTCTGATTTTTGTGCGAGGTTCGGGTAAGCGCCCGCATTCTCAAGTGTGAACGACGCTCGTCAATGGGTTCGTCACTCATGGCCTGCCACGTCCCCACTTAGAAACAAAAAAAGCCGGACTCGCAAAGCGAAGTCCAGCCATTTAATTTGTGCTGATCAACCCTGTGTAGGGGAAGAACGCGCGCACCATACTTGAGGCACGTTAAAAATCTCTTAACGCCAGCGTTAGCTGCCAGAAGGAGGGGCCGGCGGGGTAGGATTCTTGACCTTCTCGGCGATGTTGTTGAATGTATCGCCCAAGTTTTCACCCAGCGTTGATGCGCCCGCAATAATGGCAACCGATATCAGGGCGGCGATGAGACCATATTCAATTGCCGTTGCACCAGATTCGTCGCGACGAAGGCGACGCAGAAGCTTCATCATAATGCTCTCCGTTAGTTAGACAAAGGCCGAGGCCGTTTGTCGCGCCTCGTCTAAGGCCCAATATAGAAGCCAACTTTTAGGAGAATCATAAGAAGGGCAGTTAATGCTACATTAATATTTGCGCAAATATTGTATCTACAAAGTATAAAATCATAGATTCGCTATATTTTTAGTAATCCAAGATATTCCAGAAGCATAGATGAATGTGCCGGGACGATGCTGTGGGGAGTTATGGAAGTCGGCCTGATCGAAATCAGGTGTGGGGCCAAAACTGTTTACTATAAGTGTAGTCCGTCAACACCGGAAATTCGATCAATACAATACACGAGCTTAAATTAGCGAAATAGTTATAATTCTATCTGTTTCTGCTCCCTAACATTTGGGGGCGACCATGTTACGCAAGCTTTTTCAAGACAGCTCCGGTAATTTCGGCATCATCAGTGCCCTGTTAATGGTGCCCTTGATTGGCGCGGCCGGGCTGGCGATCGACGTTACCAGCGCCATGACGGCCAAGGCCACCCTGCAGGCTGCAGCGGATGCCGCCGCCGTTGGTGCCATCGCCGAAAAGTCGCCAGGTGCGATCAAGGCCATGTTGATGACCACCAATGGCAACGTGGATGTTGCCATACAAGATGCAGAAAAGATATTTAGGGCTCAGGTTTCCGCTACCGGATTCCAACTTGAGAGCAGTTCGGCCCAGGTAGTCCGGCAGGATAACGAGCTGAAGGCCGTATTCACCTACTCGGCCACCGTTCCGACCACTTTAATGCGCATTCTCGGCAAGCAGAGCATCACGGTCTCGGGGCAGGCCTCAGCCATCTTCCAGACCCAGACGTTCCGCGATTTCTATCTTCTCCTCGACAATACGCCGTCTATGGGCGTCGGAGCCACCCCGGCCGATATCAATAAGATGGTGGCCAAAACATCCGACAAATGCGCCTTTGCTTGCCATATCGTTGATAACGGCAAGGAAGACCCGAACAGCTACTACAATCTCGCCAAGAAGCTGGGGGTAACCATCCGTATCAATGTCGTGGCACAAGCAACCGCTGCGCTTATGGATACCGCCATTTCTGTCCGCGAGAGCCCCAATCAGTTCCGGATGGCGGTCTACACGTTTGGTAAGAAGGCGGAGGATACCAAACTTCTCGAAGTGAGTTCACTGACCGACGACTTAGCCGCAGCAAAAAGCAAAGCCTCACTCATCGACCTGATGTCGATCCCCTACCAAGGCTACAATAATGACCAGCAGACGGATTTCGATCTGTCGTTCAAAAACATCGGCGAAAAAATGGGAAAAGCGGGGACTGGCTTAAGTGCGGCCAGCCCTGAGAAAATTCTGTTCTTCGTATCGGACGGGGTCGGTGACAGCAAGAAAACCACAGGCTGTACCAAAATGCTGACGGGCAGCCGCTGTCAGGAGCCGATCGATATCAAGGCCTGCGCTGCCCTGAAGCAGAAGGGCTATAGGATCGCGGTTCTGTACACGACATATCTACCTTTGCCTACCAACGGGTGGTATAACCAATGGATCAAGCCCTTTCAGAGCGAGATTTCCGTAAAAATGCAGGAATGCGCTACGTCAGGATATTTTTTCGAGGTCAGCCCTTCAGAAGGTATCTCGCAGGCGATGAAGGCGCTCTTCCTCAAGATCGTTTCAGCACCTCGCCTCACGAGTTAAAGGTTTTCTTGTAAGCGTCTAAGCTCCGGTTGCTTTCAAGATTTTTGCTATACCCTGCAAGTAAAGAAAACGATCGTTTTCTAGACATATCGCTAATGGCCCTCCCTCCCCTCCCCTGCTATTCCACCAATTTCATGTAAGGAAACTATGTAAGGAATTCTATTGACCAGAAAACGAGCTTGAATCACTATCCTTACATGCTCATCGGATACATTCGCGTCTCGACCGCCAAACAGAACCTCGATCTCCAACGGGACGCGCTTTTGCGCGCCGGTTGCGAGAAGATTTTCGAGGAGAAGAAATCCGGCAAAGCAGGCACCAAGCGGCCTGAGTTCGATGCCGCCCTCGCCTATTTGCGTCCAGAGGACATTCTGGTGGTTTGGAAGCTCGACCGGTTTGGCCGTTCGCTCGTCGAAATGATGCGCACGATCGACAAGCTGCGCACCGATGGCGTCAAATTCCAAAGCCTCACCGAGAGCCTGGACAGCGAGACGGCGCAGGGGCGGTTCTTTCTGCAGGTGCAAGGAGCCATGGCGGAATACTACCTCGATCTCAATCGCGAGCGTACCATGGAGGGCTTGAAAGCCGCCCTCGCCCGTGGGCGTAAAGGTGGCCGCAAGCCCAAGCTATCCGACGACGACAAAAAGGCCGCGCGTGCTATGCTGGCGGCAGGCGACATTTCGGTTGCGGAGATCGCCAAGCGCCTGGGCGTCAGTCGGCCGACATTCTACGGCTACTTTCCGCAGGCCCGCATGCGCGCAGGGGTGAAGGCATGAACAACGAAGCTGACGATCTCGTGAAAACACTAGCAGTCACCGTGCGATTGATTATGGGCCATAAAGGTGAAGAGCGATCCCGCATTGCTCAGGCCTATGCCGAGGCCCAGGATAAGATCGCGGCAATCGCGCTCGATGACGACGGCTCCCCTCGCCCGCGCATCTTGGCGTGTTTCCGGCAGTTCGACGCCCTCAAGGCCGCCGATGACATCGGCGCTGCAGGTTGGATGCTCACCGCGCTGCAGGAGCGTATCCGCGAGGGCGATTTGCTTGAATGGGAAAGCATGGCGAAGGTCGCCGAGACCGCCGCCACATTGCTCCGGCCGCAACGAATGCTGCATTAGCCTGGCGTGGCGCGCGTGTACCTCACTCACGGCCTTGAACATTAAGGGGCACAGATATACGGCAGGCGTATTATCGAGCCCGTTGCCCTGGCTAATTGCCCAGTCTACGGAGTCCTTCCACAAGCTCGGCGTGGATTTCCGGAGCTGAGAAGACGACTTGTTCACCAAAAAGATCGGGCGGAATTCCATTTCGTACTGGTTCAAGGAAGCTTCTTTCAGCACCCGCCTCAGTCGCGATCAGACCAGCCCCGGCAACATCCCACGGAAAAAGCGTTTAGGTATGAGCATCCAACCTTCCCATTCCGACATAGGAGATGTCCAGTACAGGGGATGCAGACCGACGATCGTCTAGCCTTTGCGCGGGGTGTGGCGATCACCTCGATCAAGGACAAATTTGTTGTCGCCGCCCTTGCCGACGAGATGCGGCGACGCCGTATCGTCCCGGCATCACAGTGATCAAACGGATGGCCGGGCAGGCCTGCACCGAGCGAAGCCAGCCCGACGTTTTGTGACACCAGACATGTCAACGGTCGGGAAAAAGAGGTTGATGTAAGAATTGGAAAAGTCAGGGTTTTTGCGAGAATATCGCACCTGATTTCGAACGTGAGTAGAAGCCGTATACCCATCCAGCAGCGATGCCGCCGCTGATCGACGCCCCCAAAGCAAGTCGGAATTCAGATCCGCTGAATAAAGCGTTATGGAGGACATACTGCATCAAAGAGACGGCGCAAGCGCCGCAAATTGCACCAGCTATCACGAAGGGAAATATCGATCGCGGGGCGCGCTTCTGGACGAGTAGAACCGATGGAATTGCCAGTGGCATGACGAACGGCAGCGAAAATAGAAAGCCAATGGGAAGCATCATCCAGGCGGTTAAAGGCGACTTGAACGCATCACCGAGGTTGCTGATTTGACTGATGCTAAAAATTAGCAAAAATATGTATAGGCCGGTCAGATGAGCCATTAACAGACCCGAGAGCATGCGAATTAGTGATCTGAGCACGGTGCCTCGTTAGGTTTGTCGCGAAACTTTCGGATTTTGCTCGGTATGTTAACCCGACTTTCGCAGCGCTACAAAATTAATATTTACGCGACAGCTTTGGGACGGCCAGCGCTCATCAGTTCATTAAGTCTTTCGAGACGTGTCACCACGTCACTGGTTTCCAAGATTTGCTGCTTCTGTTCGATACTTGTCGATAGTAACGGGGCAACTGTGTCAGCCAACAGTCCTGGATCGCCAATAGAAGGTAGGCCGAAACGGACTTTGGATCCCGCCGGAAGCGGGGAGAAGTCGACCTCGGCGTAGGCCTGGTAGGCATCAAGAACCATACTCGTAAGAGCGGCGGTCTCCTTTGATTGGCCGCCCTGTTCTTCAATCGGCGCAACCTCCGCCGCCAGGAACTCACCATCGGTCAGCCGAACAATGCGTGTTCGCTGAAGCCCGCGTACCGTAACCTTGAGAGTTCCGTCCACCTGAGTCGGGCGGTCTATCACATTTGCTAGGACCCCTACTCGATGGAGGGCTTCGACGCTATGGGTGTATCCTTTGCGTAAACGAACGGAGAGAGCTGGCCAAGGCCCTGAATCTCGACATGCGCCAGCATTGGGATCCCAAAACCCCGTTCCTCTCCCGCTTGTCCAAGGCACAGATACAGAGGTGATGGAAGACGCCGGTTGCGCGAAAGCGCCATCAAGGCGGCGGGCAAGGCCCCGAAGGCCGAGGCTGTGGAACTGGCGGGAAAAGCACTTTGCCGGAAAGCGTGGCTCCCCGCCCTGCTGCGTGCGCCCATCAAGGCCCCTGAACATTAAAGGGGCACAGATATACGGTAGGCGGATCAGATCGAGAACGGCAGGGGTCGGAAGCCGGAATCGTCGAGCGCTGGCTTGTCCTCCCAGATGTAATCCCCGGTGAGATTCACGTGCTCCCAGGAGAGCGGCGACAGACTCGACAGCAGGTGATCGGGCACATGCTGCCCGCCGACATGCAAGGCTTCGACGACGCGGCCGGTATAAATTGTGTTCCAGTGAATGATGGCGGTGACGACCAGATTGAGGGCGGAAGCGCGGATCGAGAGGTTTTCCTGGCTGCGATCGCGGAAGCGGCCGAGACGGTGTAGATTGACTGCACGTACGAGGCTGTTTCGGCTCTCGCCCTTGTTCAGTTCTGCCGTTGTTGTCTTTCTCAGATCCTCGTCATTAATCCAGTCCAGCGTGAACAGGGTCCGCTCTATGCGGCCCATTTGCCGCAGGGCTTGGGCAAGACCGCTTTGCCTTGTGGTGGCCGACAGCCTTTTGAGCATGAGCGAGGCACTGACGGTGCGCGTGCGCAGCGAGGTCATCAGGCGCAGAATGTCGTCCCAATGGGCCCGGATCAGATCGGCGTCGATGCGATCGCCCATGACATTCTGCAGAATGCCGTATTGCTTGCCTGGTCCAAAGCCATAAAGGCATCGGCCGTCGAGATCTGGAATACGCGGGACGAAGGCAAAGCCGAGCGCATGGCAAAAGGCGAAGACGAGATCGCTGACGCCGCCGCCATCGACATGATGGCGAACGATGTCGAGGCCGGCATCTGTTTCGAGAAGCGCGTCAAGAACATGGACGGCCTCGCTCGCCGTGGCAGCGATGATTTTGGTATGGAAAGGAGATTGCCGTGTAGAGCTTGATGATCGGGTTGGTGCCGTAGCGGCCGTTAACGCCGCCGGCGATTTCGCCGCCGTCACCGAGATGAATATGTTGCCCGTCAGAAGATGATATAGTGTGCGAACCAAAGACGCCGGCAAATGGCGCGTCGTGCTGGGCCTCAACCAACCGGGCGAGCGCCAACGTGAAGGTTTCCTCTCTGAAGTGCCAGATCGCCATTTGCTGTAGCTGGCGACGGGTGATACCGGGGCAGGCCAGGGCCATCTTCGAGAAGCCGAGATTGGTGGCTTCAGCGATGAGCGCTGCGTAGAAAATCCGCATGTCGCCCGGCGTCCGCCCTGTCTGAAGGTGCTCGAAGAGGGAGCTGAAACCGGTCATTCGATCCACATCGGCGACAAGGTCCGTCAGGCGGATCGGCGGCATGCTACTCGCCACTCGCCTCGCAAAAGCGAGTGCGGCTTCGGTCTCGACGGTTTTGACCGCCGGCACCCGCAAGCCCTTCGCACCGATGCGCGTGTCGCCGCGACCGGTTTCCAGCCGGTTTTCTGCTTCGCCAAGTTTCTGGTCGAGCGCTTCGGCCTTTTGGGCGAGATAGATCTCGACATCGACCGGAATGGCAACGGGAATGCGAGCCTCAGCCTTGATGATGGCGTAGGTCTGATGCGAGATCATACCCTCATCGAGGGCACGGTATGTGCGAGAGCCTTTGATCCAGATCTCGTTGGCAGCGATCCGGTTCTTCAACTCGACGATCATGAAGAATTCGAGCACTCTGTGATCGACAGAGCCGTCTGATGCCCGGATTTCCCTGCTCCAGCGCTTGTCGACCAGATCGAGCGCACCTTGCACCCAGGCGGCCTCCAAGGAGTGACGACGGCTTTTCCCGGCATCCTTCATTTGCATCACCACGCTGATGAAGTCGCGGCTTTGACGATTACCCTCGAAGGTGAATGCGCCGATAAACGGGGCGGCGAAACGTCGGATGCGCACATATTGCGCAGGAAGGTAGGCGATCAGATCGTCGTCCTTGCGGGTGCGCGATGCGGCTTTTGCTGCCGCAATCGCCTGCATTAGTTGTTCCCAACTGGCGACCGCATTGATGGCCTCATCGAGAGAAAGCCCGGTTTCCCGCTTGGCCGCGATCGCCTCGCCGAAGCCCACGAAGAAATCCAGCGCCGATGTCGCCGATGTGGCGTTCTCAAGCAGTTGCTTGTCGCGGAGAGCCTCGCCCTGCCGGAATGCCTTGCCGATCAGGATTTCGAACATAGAGATTGCTGAATCCGTGAGGGCTATCTCCGTCTCCAGAAGGAAGGCTGCCATGATGGCATATCGGCGCCCTTGCCGCATTTGCTCGAAGTTCTGAGCGGTCAGGCGGCGACCTTCCTGGGCCATGCGGCTGACGCGATGCGTCGGGACAGCCTGAAGCACATCACTGGAAAGGCCGACATGGCGCACGGCCTCAAGCCGATCGATCAATCCTCGCATGGCTGCATCGCCAGCTTTTCCGGGCGGTTCACGTAACCACGAAACGCCGCTCTGGCGGACGCGTGGTCCGATACCGAGCAGCGCCTCCATCCTGACAATGATGTCCGGCGATAGTCTTGCCGTAACATCGGCGAACAGCGCTTCCTCAGCCTCAGTGCATGCCTGCCCGGCCACCCGTTCGATAACGGTGATGCCGGGAATGACGATACGCCGCCGGCGCATCTCATCGGCCAGAGCGGCGACGACGAATTTGTCCTTGGTCGAGGCGATCGCCACACCCCGCGCAAAGGCCAGAAGGTCGGCGCGCGCCGGGTGGCTCAGTTCGCTAAAGCCGTAATGCTGGCGAAGGACGGCCAGTTGCTCGTAGCGGGTGGGTGCTCTCTGTGCAAAGGTAGTAAGAGCTTCCGGCTCGATCTGGAGCTGATCGGCCAGAAAGGTGAGTGAGCTTTCCGGGATGACTTCCCCGCGCTGGATGAGACGGCCGGGATAACGGAGCGCACAAAGCTGAAGCGCCAGGCCAAGGCGAGTATCGTCTCGCCGACGTGTTTCGAGAAGACGATGGTCTTCATCGTTGAGGCTCCAATGGCGGATCAGGGTGTCGTCGTCGGTGGGCAGGGCGAGAAAGTTCTGCCGTTCGGCATCCGTCAAAATCATGCGGCGAGGCATCGGCGCTCCATATGTCACAAAAATAATGGAGAAAACCGTTCGCGGAGCTTACTTTGCAAGACGGGTTATGTGACAATTTACAGGCTTTGGGGCGGCCAAATCAAAATTGTCACGCAGACGGACGAATAAATGACAGCTCTCATCGGATATGCGCGGGTGTCGAAAGCCGACGGCAGCCAGGTGCATGACCTCCAGCGCGATGCACTGGCTCATGCGGGTGTCGAGGCCAACGACATCTATGAAGACTCCGCTTCGGGCAAGAAAGATGATCGTCCGGGTCTAACGGCGTGCCTGAAGGCTTTGCGCCGTGGCGACACGCTCGTTGTCTGGAAGCTCGACCGGCTCGGCCGCGATCTTCGCCACCTCGTCAATTTGGTCGATGATCTGACCCAACGGCATATCGGCCTCAAGGTATTGGCCGGTGAAGGTGCGTCGATCGACACATCGACGGCGAATGGCCGGCTGGTGTTCGGCATATTCGCAGCGTTGGCCGAGTTCGAGCGGGCGCTGATCATTGAGCGGACAAAAGCGGGCCTCGCCGCCGCTCGCGCCCGTGGACGGAATGGCGGAGCGCCGTTCAAGATGACGCCAGCGAAACTGCGCCTTGCTCAGGCAGCAATGGGGAAGCCGGAGACGAAAGTGGCTGATCTCTGCGCCGAACTCGGTGTTACCCGGCAAACGCTTTATCGGTTCGTCGGGCCCAAAGGTGAATTGCGCAGCGATGGAGAGCGACTTTTGGACCGCAAGTCCGCTCGTAAGGCTGCAACGCCGACGGAGAAGAATATTGTGAGGACCAATGCCTGATTTACATTATGATCATCCGGATCTGGCGGAAATTTACGATCTGGACAGTGGCTGGTCCGTTGATCGGGACTTTTACCTCGATCTGGCCAGCGGAGGCCCTAAGAGGGTCCTTGATCTCGGTTGCGGGACGGGCTTGCTCTGCGACGCATATGCATCGCTCGGCCATGACGTAACAGGCGTCGATCCCGCGAAAGCCATGCTCGATATCGCTGCAACCAGGCCTTACGGTTCAAGCGTAACATGGGTCGAGGCAACCGCCCAATCGTTCGGAGCGGACAAGGTATTTGATCTGATCGTCATGACCGGGCACGCGTTCCAGGTGTTTTTGGATGATGCGGATATCCTTGCCGTATTCCGCACCATGAAGACCCATCTAGCCGAGAATGGCGTCATTGCGTTCGAAACACGAAACCCAGCCATTGACTGGGGCGCACGGTGGCAGGGTGAAACCTCGCTGACATCAGGTGAGCAAGTTATTCGCCAATCTCGCGTCATTCTTCAGCAGGACGAAAAGGTCGTCTCATTCGAAACTCACTACCACTTTCCAGGAAAGACACTCACGTCATTCAGCAAGCTACGGTTCCTGGCCAGACCGGAGATTGAGGACCTTTTGCGGGAATGCGGTCTTGAAGTCAAAGCCGTCTACGGCGCGTGGGACAAACAGCCTTTCGATGAAAGCCTCTCCGACGAGATGATCTTCATCGTTCAATCAGCTTAAAACCTCCACCGTATAACTGTGCCCCTTTAATGTTCAGGGGCCAGGTAGCGCTTGCTAAAAAACTGTTAGATCAGGGGCAGCCCGCACGTAGTGTCGCCGCGATACTGAAGGTACATCCTGCCACCCTGTACCGCTATATTTCAGGATAAACGGTTTATAGCGAAATTCTGGTCCGCTTCTCCCTTTGGGTGAGCGATCGCTAAAAACCGCTACTGCAGATTTGCACCTTGCAGAATCACTGCGAATCACCGTTTCATGTAACGATGAGCACAGCGAAACCAGTCAGAGAAAAAGTGGCCGCCCATCGCCAGCGTTTACGTGAGGCCGGGCGAGTGTACGTAAGTACCGACCTTCCCACGGATTTGGTGGATTGTCTTGATAAGATCAAGACAGAACGCGGGCTGGCGTCGCGGGCGCAAGTGTTTGAATTAGCTTTAAAGGCGTTTGTTGACAATGAAATGAGGGCATAACGAAAAAACCCCTCGCCGCTGGTAACGGCTAGGGGTTTTTGGTCAGTTAAGACGTAGGCTTTGTTGGGCCAACTATTCCAAGTCCCAACATAGTTGAATGTTCACGAACCTGCAAGGGGATGCCCTTTGCCGGAACGGCGATCTTTGTCCGCTGTCCACAGTCGTGCCCGCCTGAACAGGAGGCGGAAAAGACATGTTTGAACAGATAGGGGTGGTGCTCGCAGGGGCACCGGCCGAACGGGAACGTGCACCCGTTCGGCGGCAGAGCCGTGCGCGCGGCCGCTGCGAAGGTGTATTCTGGCACCGGACGAACCGGCAAGACGTTCGCCAGATCCTGCTTGCTGCACGACGCTACGAGCTGGCCGGCCGACAGCCGGGCTCCCGTAATGGGCCACTTGGAAGCGTAGCGCTTGAGATCATGGAACTGTTTGCCAACCTGGTCGATTTTCGCACCGGCCGGCTTGAACCGTCGATCGACACGCTCATGCTGAAACTACGCCGCTCGCGTGACGCGATCGTGCGGGCGCTGAAGAGCTTACGTGTTCATGGTTTTATCGATTGGTTACGGCGATACGAACCGACAGGCAACGGGGGGCGTGGCCCCCAGGTGAAGCAGGCCAGCAACGCTTATCGCATGTCCCTTCCCGATCGCGCACGACAGCTCCTCGGGCGTTGGAGCGTGACCCCTCCCCCTCCAGACGATCACGCGCAGGCAGAAGCCGAACGTGCCGCCGTCATGGCGATGCACCGGGCATCGCTCGATATCGAGGCCCGAACTCTGTTTGACGTGGGAGACAATCCTTTGGGGCAGGCTCTCGCTCGCCTTGGAAAAGCAATCAATCTACGTGAGTCCGCTAGGCAGACTGAATCCCAATCTAGTTTTATACCCTATAGGAAAGAATAGGCGGACGCCGCTGTTCGGGTCTCTTACGAGCCCCTGCGGCGGTTCCGGCCCGCGCCAGTTGCGGGCCGGCGCGGCACCCTTGTGACCAAACATTGCCCGATCTCATTTTAGGAGAACAACAATGGCTTTTGAAAGGGAGAGAGGGGTTGATGGCAGTGCCAGATAATGCGAATATTAGATAAACGCACCGTTTTTATCCGATAGGAGTCACCAAATGGCGTTGGAGACTATTGACGGCAAGGCTGTCAAAAATCTAGCCGGAGCGCACGCCCTGAATGGAGCGGTCGTGTTCGGCCAGCCGGGAGGATTTGCCGTTCTCGTCAGGTACGGCGTGAACGAAAGGGCGGTCGCGGCCCAGCGGTCGCGCCGCATGCGGATCTGGCGGAATTTGAATACTGCGGCGACCTATGTTCGCGAGGAACTTGGGCTTGCCCGGTTCGAAATCGACATGACAGACCACGATCCTGCTGCCGTCGAAAGAAAACGGCCGGACACGGCTGAGCGCCAACGGCAGATACACGAAGCTGCCGAACATGACGCGTGGTTTCGCGGTGAGGTGCAAAAGGCTCTCGATGGTATCAAGGATGGCTCGAACGCCATTATCCCCGATAATGAGTGGGCGGCGCGTGCCAAGGCCAAAAGAGCAGATCTCCAACGCCGCATCGTGACAAATGGCCACTAACCGTATGCGCCTTGTCAGGCGCGATTCCTACGCTGGTGACCTTGATCGCATTGTAGAGCGTATCGCTGAGAACAATCCAGCCGCAGCGCTGGACATGTGGGACGACATCGAAAGTCAGGTCGAGCGGCTTTGCGATTTTCCGCGCTCTGGCAGAACCGGGCGAATGCCGGGAACCAGAGAACTGGTCGTCACGGGTACAGCATATATCGTCGTCTACATAGTCGGCGATCACGTGGAGCTCGTGCGCGTCCTGCATGGCGCGCAACAATGGCCACCGGAGACTTAAATTCCAGCTCTCGTTGGAATGCGAATAGCGCTTCGCCTCAAACCTTGTTGCTGTTTTTAGCTAGGAGATCGACCGCCTTCTCAAACGCCTCTCCTAGAACCCAACCGTTGGCATCGGCAATTGCGTAGAATGCCTCAATAGTGTCTGGACGAACCTTCAGGTTGAGCTGCGCTGAGCGACCAGTGCGCCGGCGCCGGGTGGCCCGAACTGCGACTGGAGCAGGCGTAGGCTTGGGCTCTCTACTCTTGAAGTTGGCCTTTTCCGCTGCCTGCGCCATGGTGTCTTTGTCGGGACGCTTAGCCGGCGTAGGCTGGAAACCACTTAGGTCAAGGACGGGGTCCGGTGTGACTGCCTCATTAACGTCGTCCTCAAATCCAAGGCTAGGACGATGATTCATCAGGCCGCCCTCCCCTGTTCGTTTGTCTGCTTCAGACGTGCGATTACTTCCGCAGCGAACGCCATGGCGTTCTGGACCGCCTTATCGACGTTGCTAACCTGTTTAGGATCGAGGTTGGACAGCAGTCCGCCGAAATCAAGCAGGTCGCGGTAAGCCGCGCGCTCGACGATTGATATTGCCAGCACCTCGATACCTGCATGGTCAAGCTGATCACGCACGTTTTTAAGCGATCGAGAAGTGACCGCGGCACTGACGCGAGTCAACAATACCGCGAACGGTATTTCGCGGCGCGCCATGCGCGATTGGTTGCGGATCAGTTTAATGGTCTTCGAGGCGCCTTTCGCATCCATCGATGCGCCTTGGGTAGGGATAATCACCAGGTCCGACATGCCAATGGCGTTGGCGACCATGAGACTCGCAGTCCCTTCGCAATCAATGATCACGAACTGATTCTTGGAGGACGCATCCTCTATAGCATCGCCAATAGTGTCTTCGGTCACATCGCCGATGATCGTGACGTTCGCAGGCTTGCCGGGTAACGCACCCCACTGAGAAATCCAACGCTCGGGATCTGCGTCAATGATGGCAACGCTTGCACCCCTTGCCGCTAGCTCACCAGAAAGCAGCAAGGCAGACGTAGTCTTACCGGCACCGCCTTTCGGGTTGGCGAATGAAATAACAGGCATGGCTTTGTCCTTCTTATCGTCACCAACCAACTTACCGCCGAAAGCCTAACAGATAGCTACCAGCTACCTGATGGTAACATGATAGCTATGGATAGCGATAGGTAGCTATGTGCTACTGGTAGCTACTAGCTATCATAAATAGGCGCGCTTTGATTGACAAAGCTACTATTTGGTAGCTGAGGCTACCAAATAGTAGCTTTGCGGTGCGTGCGTTGCTAAAAAGCCGAGATTAGGGCCGAAAGCTAACACTCCCATCAAATGGGGCTGCTTTGGAATGCAACGGACTCTCCCGCACCATGATATGGATTTTCTGCTATTTTGGAGCGACGGCTCCGAGCCACTGACATGAGAGCGATGGGCGTGACAAGCGAGGTTTATAAAAGCGAGGCGATGGCCGCCGTCCATGAAACGATGGAAGGCTTCTATGAGACTGGCGCGATCGACAGGAAGACCATGCGCGAATTTGATGCGGGCTGTCTGACGACATTGGAATCCCTGACGCCTGCTGAAATCCGATCAATTCGTGAGGGCGAAAGCATTTCCCAGCCCGTGCTTGCCCGCTACCTCAATGTCAGCAAGGGGCTGGTTTCCGACTGGGAACGTGGCGTGAAGCGGCCGAGTGGTCCCGCGCTGCGCCTGTTGACCATTGTGCGCGATAAGGGACTGCAGGCCATCGCCTGACGCGCCGCCGAGCATTCCGATCCGCTCTCGGCCAACCCTACGGCCCTTTTCGATAGAGCGGGCCAGCCGAGAGCTACCGATCCAGGATAACGATGGGCTGAGGGCAGGGGAGGGCGGCGATAGCCGCTTGCGCTCCGGAGGTGAACGCGCCCCCAAATGCGCCGTAGAGAACCGGAGGAGCGGCCGGAAACATGCCCCGCCGCTTCAGCGTCGGGACCATCTTGTCTCAATTGAAATCCGATCGGTCGTATACGCCGCGATATTGCCGATCCCGATAGTAGGCGACCTTTTCCGCGATGATCGGCCGGATGGCCTTGATCTTGAGAAACAAGGTGTCTTCGTTCAGGTGCATCGCCTCGTCAGGTGTCAGCAGCTTTCGTTGATGGGTCTCATAGAGGCTGGGGCCTCCGACCAGGTAGCGCTCCTCCCGTCCGGCCACGGTGGCATCGCCCGAGAGATCGGAGACATAGCGGGCGGTCAGCTCGTCATTGATATTGAACGCCTGGAAGACGCCGGCGTTGGCGGCGAATGTGTGGGCTCCCCGTTGATACAGTTCTTCGAGCTGGCCCCAGTTCTGTAGGAAGGCCCATATCTGCAGGCCGAAGCCCGCCATGAGACCCACGGCGGTCTTGATCACCGGGAGATCGCCGATCGTCGCGAACTCGTCGAGGATAAAGAGAACGGGGGCAGGGGGCTTTGTCCGGTCGCGCTCAATATCCTGCATGGCGCGGGCGATCAGCAGCCTGATCCAGCGGCCATGCGAATCCAGTCGTGATTGCGGCAACACGATAAAGACCGAGCTGACCCTCTTCTTGAGCGTGGCGAAATCGACATCCGAGCCTTTCAGGGTCTGGCGCAGCTGCGGACTATCGAGAAAATTCGTCTGCTCCTGTGCTGTCGAGAGGATGGCGGCAGCTTCTTTCTGGTTCTTGCCCAGGAAGACATTCGCGGCCGCCGCGATCGCTCCATCGGCCTCGGGCATCTGCGCCATGCTGTTCAAAAGCAGAGCGAAGCGCTCGGTCGGATAGGTCAGATATTCCCGCAAGCTGACCAGATTTCTGCGGTCGCCTGGCTCGGATACCATGACCGCCATGATGAGACCGCGCACCAGGGCACGGGCCGCTTCATCGAAATGCAGTTCTCGGGCATTGGGGGCTGAAACGATCAGAGCACTGGCGATCGATGCGGCATCATCGACAAAGTCCGGATCGTAGGTCGACAGACCGGAAAGAGGATTGTAGGCGCAATTATGCTTGCCGCTGACATCGAACGGATCGAGGATGTGAACCGGGCCGAATGTTGATCGCCGGCGCGCCGTAATCTGTGCGTTTTCGCCCTTGGGGTCGATGCAGATCACGCTCCTATTGACGGTCAGCAGGTTCGGGATAATAACGCTCACGCCTTTACCCGATCGTGTCGGCGCCACGGTGAGCAAGTGCTCGGGTCCATCGAAAAAGAGCGGCTTTCCATTGCTCCGACTGCCGACCGTCAGGCTCGTATCGCGGCCCGAATACAGGTTCTTCTTCTCGGCATTCGTCGCATATCGTGCGGTGCCATAGGCGGCCAAATTGGTGATGTGCCGCCTGGCGAAAACGTCAAAGCCCAGAAGCCATAAAATGCCCGAAAGCAGAATTGCCGGGAGCGGAAGAAGCACGATCGGCGTCAGACCGAGGAGCCAGAACTTGCGCAAAGGATCAACGCTGCGGCCACCTTCTGGCAGCTCAACATAGACCGGCCGGACAATATAAAGGCGATCTTCGAACGCCCCGGCGACATAGAGAAAATATGTGATCGCGCCAAAGACGCCGGCATAGAAAATGACCGAAACGGCCATGGTGGCGGTCACGCGTCGCTGCCAAAAATCGCTCATATGAAACCTACGAACTTTCCGGGACTATGATTTTAGGGCGTCGGATTCTCCCTCCGGTTTCAGCAGATCGGCAAACAGTGCCTTGTCACCATCGCGGGTGAGGAAACCGGGCAGCTCACGGCGCAGCCAATCTGCGAGGCGTTTTGTAAATTCCGGATCGCCGGTATTTTCGAGACGATGAAGGACCAGGGCACCGAGCAGAACCTTGCGCCGCGTATCGTTGGCCCGCTCCTGTTTCCCCAATCTCGCCTTTAGCGCCGATCGCTGTGCATCGAGTTCCGCCAGCCGCTGTTCAATTGTCTTGCGAGCCAAAATCCTACTCCTTTGAATAAACGTCCTTGATCCTGCGAAGGGCTTCTTCGCTGCTCATCTCCCCGGCTTCGTGAGATGCGGTAATCGCCGCGATCTCTTTTCCGCTTGGCAGAAAATGCGGATTATCAGCCGTGGCCGTATGTTCGAGCCGCGTGCTGGTCGCCGGGAATACGATGCCGGTAATGCCGGTGTCGTTCTCGAATACGGAGGCGATCAGGGTATCGACCGTCTCCATATATCCACTCGGAAAATCACGGCTGACCAATAGGTCGCCATGATCCGTCTTGATCGTTACGCCACCCAGCGCCGGCACGAGATCGAAGATCCGTGTCAGAGCGCCGACGGTTTCCGCCGACAGATGAACCGGCTCATCCGTGTTTCCGATCGTCGTCAACTGCCAGGGCGGCCGACGCGATGAAGCTTGCTTCAGCTGGGAGATCGCGGATGTCGCATACGTGCGTTCAGTCAATTTACCGCCGCCTTTCGTTCCGATTGCTGATCACTATAGCGAAAGCAGGCAGGATGATCACGGTAAAGATACCCTCTTTGGCCAGAAAGCTGCCAACAGATTAGCCATTTCATGCGTTTCTGTAGCGCATTAATGTTATCCGCAGCCGGACACCGATGATTTCGAGAGCGTAGCAAACAGGATCATAAGGGCGCACTTACGACTTGCTGCGCAAGTCAGTGCTTGGTATCCTCTTTACGTTCGGAGGATACCGTTTGGCGATCTATCACCTCAGCGCAAAGCCGATATCGCGGTCATCCGGCCGCAGCGCTGTTGCGTCCGCCGCTTATCGGTGTGCTGAGAAGCTGACGAACGAGCGCGATGGCCTGACGCATGATTTCACCCGGAAAGAAGGGGTGGAACATACGGAGATCGTGCTTCCGGAGGGAGTAGAGGCCGATTGGGCCCTGGATCGTTCCGCTTTGTGGAATGCGGCTGAGTTTGCCGAGAAACGCAAGGACGCCCGTGTAGCCCGTGAGTTCGAGGTTGCGCTTCCGCATGAGCTGTCGCCGGAAGGACGGATCGAGGCGGCGCGGACCTTCGCTCAGGATTTGGCGAACCGCTATGGCGCAGCGGTGGATTTTGCGATTCATGCGCCGCATGAGCGGGGCGATGTTCGCAACTACCATGCGCATGTGATGATGACGACGCGGCAGGTGGGCGAGGATGGTCTTGGCGAGAAGACGTATCTTGAGCACAAGAATGCGCGGCTGTTGTCGAACGGTATGGCGACGACCGACATGCAGCTTCGCGATATCCGCCAGTCGTGGGAGAGCATCGCCAACAGTCAGCTACAGCGCGAGGGGCTGGATATCCGGATCGATCATCGCTCGCATCAGGAGCGCGGGCTTGAGCTTTCGCCAACGGAGCATGTCGGCGTGCATGCCACGCAGATGCAGCGCAAGGGCATGGGCGTCGAGCGTTCGCGGCTGGACGAGGAAGCGGCACAGCGCAACGCCGAGCTGATCCGGGAAAAGCCGGAACAGGTTCTTGCAATCATCACCCAGGAAAAGAGCGTGTTCGATCGGCGCGACGTGGCGCGCACTCTGCATCGTTATATCAACGATGATGCGCAGACATTCCAGAACGCCTTTGCGACCGTCATGGCCTCGCCGGCACTGGCGCAGCTTCAGCCTGAGCGCATCGACCAGCAGACGGGCGAGATCGAGCTTGCGAAATACTCCACCCGCGAAATGGTCGATCTGGAATCCGGCATGGCATTGTCGGCCGAGCGGATGGCCGAGGCGAATAGTCATAGTGTCGATCGGCGGCATGTCGATCGCGCCATGGAGCGGCAGGACGCAGCCATTCAGAGAAGTTCCGGCGACGAGTCGGCGCGGCTTTCCGACGAGCAGCGGCATGCGATCGAGCATATTACCGGGCCGGAGCGTATCGCCGCCGTGGTCGGGTTCGCCGGCGCTGGCAAGTCCACCATGCTTGCGGCCGCGCGTGAGGCATGGGAGGCGCAGGGTTACACCGTTCATGGCGCGGCGCTGTCCGGAAAGGCGGCCGAGGGGTTGGAGGAAAGCTCCGGTATCGAGAGCCGCACCCTGGCGTCATGGTCCCGCGGCTGGGAGAGGGACCGCGGCACGATCGGCCGCGGCGACGTATTCGTGGTCGACGAGGCGGGCATGGTGGGAAGCCGCCAGCTCGCCGGCTTCATCAACGAGGCCGAGCAGCGCGGCGCGAAGATCGTTCTTGTCGGAGACCATGAGCAGCTACAGGCGATCGGGGCCGGCGCACCCTTCAGGGCGATTGCCGAGCAGATCGGCCATGCCGAGCTTTCCGACATTCGCCGGCAGCGCGAGGGCTGGCAGCGGGAGGCGTCGGTTTCCTTCGCCACCCACAGGACGGCCGAGGGCCTGGCTGCGTATCGGGACCATTGCGATATTCATCTTGCAGAGACCGGCGACGAAGCGCGGGCCGAGATCGTGCGGGATTATCTTGCCGATCGCGACGAGCGACCAGATGGGACACGGGTGGCGATGGCGCATCGCCGTGCCGATGTTCGGGCGCTTAATGAGGCGATCCGGACGGAGCTTCAGGATCGCGGCGAGCTGCCGAGGATGCCGGAGGCAGGCGAGCTGGCCGTAGAAGGGCCAGCCGGTCGGGAGCAGGAGCGACCACGCGCGCTCAGCTATCAGACAGACAACGGCCGGCGCGAGTTTGCCGAAGGCGACCGCATCGTCTTCCTGCAAAACGATCACGACCTCGGGGTGAAGAACGGCATGCTTGGAAACGTGCTGGCCGTCGAGCAGGACGCAATACAAGTTCGGCTCGACGGGAAGTCGGCCGATGGGCCGGACATCGTCAATGTGCCAATGAATAGTTACCAGGCCGTTGATCATGGCTATGCGACGACGATCCATAAAAATCAGGGGGCGACGGTTGATCGCGCCTATGTGCTGGCGTCCGGCACGATGGACCGGCATTTGACCTATGTCGCCCTGACCCGGCATCGCGACGGGGCGCAGCTCTATGCCGCCCAGGACGAGTTCACCAGTCGGCAGGCCGGCAAGTTGGTGGAGCATGGTGTTGCGCCCCACGAGCACAGGCAAGGCAACCGGGACAGCTATTTCGTGACGCTGGAGAACGCCAAAGGCGAGCGGAACACGACATGGGGCGTCGGGCTGCAACAGGCCATGAAGGACGCTGACCCGGAGATCGGGGCGACGATCGCGCTCAAGCATGAGGGTTCGGTTCCCGTCACCCTGCCGGATGGGACGGAGACGCATCGCAACGCATGGCGGGTTCAGGACGCCGGCGAGCTGGTCTATGAGCGGCTTGAACAACGCCTGTCGCGATCCGGGGCGAAGGAAACGACGCTGGATTACACCCGCGATTTTGCCGAGCGGCGCGGTATTGCCGAGGCGATCGGCATCCGCAGCGAGATCGAGATTCCGGCCGAGCGCATCGGCCATGATCTGGCCGGGAAATCAGTTCAGGACGATATTCGCCTCCCAAGGGAAGGTCAGGACCGGCATTCGTCCGAACGGAACGTTGACGAGGAACGTATCCGCCAGACGGTCGGTCCTGACCGCCTTCCACAAAAAGCCGGCGTGGATCTTGCGCAGGATCCCCATGCTGATCGGCTCGCGGCTCCTGCGGCCGATCGAGGTGAGCGCCAGCCGCGACGGGGCATGTTCGAGGGCCTGAAACTGTCGCGCGGCTCCACGGCCGAGCGGTCGCAGCCGGATCGTGCCGGCGACGATGGCCAGCAGCTTGACGGGCAGATGTCGCAGAAGACCGAGCGCCAGCGCCGGGGCATGTTCGACGGGCTGAAGCTGAATGCCAGCCGTGGGGGCGCAGCGGAGCGGCCGGAAAGGGAAGGTGAGCGGCTGCGCCAAGATCGGGCGACAAGCGATCGTCTGTCGGAGCGGGTTCGGCCCATGTCGGGTTTTGAGCAGGCCGTTGACCAGTATGCGCGGGCCTATAGTTCGGTCGATCGGCAGCTTGGCCAAGACTTGCCCGTTCTCGAAACGCAGAAGCAAGCCTATCGCACGGCGGCGGTCGAGCTGGATCAGGCGCGGCCGGGATCGCATACGCTGATCCGATCGGCCATGCAGTATGACCCGAAGACGTTGGAGGCGATGACGCAGCTTTCCGGCCGCGAGCGCGTCGGTCAGCTCGTCGCCGGCATGGACCGCGAGCGCGCCCTGCAGGCGGACCCGGATGTGCGCGCGGATCGGTTCATAGAGCGCTGGAACGAATTGCGGTCCGAGCGCCAGCAGCTTCGCGGCTGGAGACAAGACGAGGCGCGCGGCAAGGTCGAAAGCCAGATGCGCGGCATGAGCCAGAGCCTCGAACGCGATCCGCAGCTTGAATCGACCTTGCGCAATCGCTTTCAGGAAATGGGGATCAGCCATATCGGCCGAGAGCAGACCATTGCCCGCGAAATGGAACGGCAGCTTACGCAGAGCCGCAGCCAGAGCCTGGGGATGGAACGATAGAAGGGAGACGGCATGACGGACGACGATCGCGATCAGCACCGGGAGGACATGGAGCCGGAAGCGTTCCGCGAGGATGAAGCCAGCGACCCGACTGCTGCGTTCGAGGCGTTGCGCGGGACGATCGAAGACCTTGCCGTCGATCTCGGCCGGGAAATGACCACTATCCGCAAGGGCGTGGAATCCGCCTTCGACCAGTTCGAACGGCAGGGTGCCCCCGTCGATTACAGCGCCGACCTCGGTGTCATGAGCCAGCAGCTCGCCACGGTGGCCGAGCGGCTTCAGGCCGTCGAGAAATCCCCCGTTCTTCGGCAGGGGGCCGAACACTATGCCCGCGTGCTCGAGCGCAGCGGCGAGGGGATGGTTCGCACCGCCGTTCTTGGGCTCGAGCGGCAGGCGTCCGACCTCGAGCGCGTCAGCAACGTTCTTGCGTCTCACAACCGGAGCGCCCTTCACCGGAAGGATCAGGATTTCCGGATGTGGATGGCGGCGGGGATCGGCGTCATCGCCGGCGCGTTCCTGTTGGCGCTGGTCCCGCGCTTCCTGCCGTTTTCGGCGGACGCCCGCGTTGCCGCGCTCGTCATGGGCGGCGATCGCATCGACTCGGCCTATGCCATGATCGAGTCCGTCGATCCTTTTGGCCTCAAGAAAATGAAATGGGGCGCTCAGTTTTACGACGCTGGCGGCGGTGAGATTTCGGCCTGCCTGGAAAAGGCCAAGCAGACGGGCAAGGACCAGAAATGCACCGTCACCGTGCCTGCGCCAGAGAAGTAAGAGTGGCGTCATCATCGCAATGTCCGCGCAAGCCGCATTGGCTATTCAGCGGAATACGAGAGAGTTCCGATGACCATTCCCACCTGTGTAAAAAGAAACTATCGCGATCGCGAGCAGGTTGATAGACGCGCTCGCGGATCCAACATTCTGAGGCGTAATCGCATAATTGGTCTCATTCTGAAAATACCCGCACCTGGCGCTGGATGGAGCGCGGAGAGCGAGACGGGCAAAACCGTTCACAATCTTTCCCGCAGAGCCGCGATACGCTGGCTGGAAGCAGAGGCGGGCCCTGCACTGGCCATGTGAGTGTCCCGCGAACGTTCGCAGATAGCCTCGGTGAGCTTGTACGTAGTTGTTGGCCCTCCCGGTTTATCTCAGTCTATACCACCTACTAAGCGCAATTTTGGCGTGCGGCCTCCATACTCGCACAAGTTTAGTGGGGCAAGTTTTGTGGAAATGCGGAAATCCACTCCCTGCGCGCGTAAATTGCGCAGCATCGTTTTCAGGATGCTCATATGACCACGATCGGCAGTTTATCTTCTTCCAGCACCTATAGCTCTTCGACAAAGACCTCCAGCAGCCAGGCCTCAAGCACGTTTTCAGACGCGGCGGTGACGTCAACGACCAGTAAGGCGGGCGACGCGAACAGCACCGTCATGTCGTCGCTTGCGACGTTGCGGCAGAATGCGCTGAGTTCGTTTCTGCAAACCTTCCTAGATGCACTTGAGAATGGAACGAACAATAGCGACAGCGACACCCCGTATGAGAGCCAGGAGAAGACCTATCTCAACGGCGGTGATGGCGATGATGAGATCAGCGCTAAGAGCAACGCGATTATAGAAGGCGGCGAAGGCGACGATAATATCGAGGCTATGTGGTATTCGGCCGTGGACGGCGGCGACGGCGACGATACGATTTCGGTTTACGACAATTCCGTGGCGTATGGTGGTGCCGGGAACGACCGAATTAACACCTATAGTTCGTCATACGTCGATGGAGGCGAGGGTAACGACTACATATCGACTGCCGAAAATTCCGAAGTATACGGTGGCGCTGGCGCCGACGAAATTGATACTTATGAAAACTCCAAGGTCTATGGAGGTAGTGGCAATGATACCATTCGGACCTACGAAAACAGCTATGTCGATGGCGGGGTGGGTGATGACACCATTAGCGTTGGCAAAAACTCAACAGTCATTGGCGGCGAAGGTGACGATCGGATTGACATGGGTGGAGGGCTAGAATCATTCGTTGATGCAGGCGTCGGCAACGACGTGATCATGGGTGGTGCCACGGTTCTGGCTGGAGACGGGGACGACACGATCATTGGTGGTAAGAATGTCGATGCTGGTGCGGGTAACGACGTCTTAGTCTCCAGGACGACATCAACAGCAACCCTTTCCGGTGGGGGCGGTGACGACATTCTCTGGGTTGGTGGTGGGAAGACCATAAAGTTCGGCTTGGGCGATGGGAACGATAATCTGAATGTCTCCCGAAACGGCAACACGCTAGAACTCGGCGAGGGATTGAATGCCGAGGATATGCAGGTAAGCCTATCGGGTAACACCGCTACCATCACGTTTGCGGGCAACACCACCGATTCAATCACAATCGAATTCAGCGGTTATCACACAGGCAATAGTATCAGTACCATGGGACACGTTGAATTCGCCGATTCGCTGACGGTTTCTTTTGCTGATGGCTCGACAATGACCATCGAACCGGAAACTCTGGGAACGGAGGCCGACTATTTGTCGTTCGAAAGACACGCTGGGGAGCTGCAGTCACATTCTTTAACCTTATTTCAATAAAGTAAGCCTAGTCATCGCGTGGACCCCAGGGGCCCACAGGTAACCGCAGGTACATGGCCGGGCTAGCCCTGCCATGTACCTTATTCAGACCTAAGCGAAGACGACATCCGCATTTGTTATCGAGGTGGATACGACGTTCTCGATGTTAACGTAGATTGGCGCCGCACTGGCGGTGGTGTCGTCCGGGTAGAAGGTGATGGTCATTTCGGTGTCATCCACAGAGCCGTCGCCATCTGTGTCCTTGGTTGTAACGCTCCAAGTCGGAGACAATCCGGCATCGGTCACGATGTAGATCGTGTCTGTTCCGTCTACGAAGCCCTTGATCGTGTCGGTGTACGGGTCGGTCGGATCATAGTTGTCGGGATCGGTCGGCGCTTCGAAATAAAACCGATCTGCGCCAGCCTGACCCTGTAGAATATCATTGCCGTCACCGCCATAGATCCGGTCATCACCGGATCCTCCGTAGATCCTGTCGTCGTCTGCTCCACCATACAGGTAGTCGGTGTCTGCGCCACCGTATATTGCATCGTCGCCATCCTCACCGTAGAGGTAGTCGACGCCGGCGTCACCCTGCAGCCAATCATGGCCGTCGCCACCTGTTATCGTGTCGACCCCGTCCCCTCCATAGAGAGTATCATTTTCAGTCCCACCATCTATTGCGTCGTTGCCGGCGCCGCCGGTGATCACGTCGACGTCCGCGCCACCATAGAGGTCATCGGCAGCCGAACCTCCCGTGATCGTGTCGTTACCTGCACCGCCGTTGATGGTCCACGAGACGGTGG
>Ga0209795_10000493_pt1 | contig 30072 bp, 24 predicted proteins | sample AgamicOrMarz_FD_187166 | JGI IMG/M metagenome (GOLD analysis project Ga0209795, IMG submission 187166) | Agave microbial communities from Guanajuato, Mexico - Or.Ma.rz (SPAdes) (version 2) | ecosystem: Host-associated > Plants > Phyllosphere > Phylloplane/Leaf | place: Guanajuato, Mexico...
GAGGTAAGAAAAACAAAATGTGGGATGGTTGCAGTATTTTGATTGTCCAGTTCTAACAATAACAGATTGTTGAATGACAATTATGCAAATTATGACTGATCAGACGCATAAGAACAATACGCCTAACGGATAATCGCGATGTAAACTTGAGGAAAAGATAGGATGTTTTCATTATTGTCAGCTGAGAGAGGCCAGTAAATATAACAATACAGCCTGATTCGACTGAGCCTTACTTAATATAGGCTTTTTTTATGGCAAGATAGAATGAAATTTTCCCGATTGGGATTGAAGATGACATGAGTATGAATAAACAACCCCAAAATGCGGCTTTAATCGTAGTTGATGTACAAAATGGTTTTACACCGGGTGGAAACTTAGCAGTTGCTGATGCCGATACAATTATTCCAACCATTAACCAATTGGCGGGTTGTTTTGAAAATATTGTTCTGACCCAAGATTGGCATCCCGATAATCATATATCTTTTGCACAAAACCATTCGGGCAAACAGCCATTTGAAACGATTGAACTCGACTATGGACCGCAGGTGCTTTGGCCTAAGCACTGTGTGCAGGGCACCAAAGATGCTGAGTTCCATGCTGATTTAGATATTCCAACCGCTCAACTGATTATTCGAAAGGGCTTTCATGCGCATATTGATAGCTACTCGGCCTTTATGGAAGCAGACCACACCACAATGACGGGTTTAACGGGATATTTAAAAGAGCGTAGCATTGATACGGTTTATGTGGTCGGAATTGCCACGGATTTTTGTGTCGCATGGACTGCTTTAGATGCAGTAAAACAAGGTTTTAAAACTTTAGTGGTTGAAGATGCTTGCAAAGGTATTGATCTGAATGGTTCATTAGAAAATGCGTGGCAAACCATGCAGCAACAAGGTGTTGTCCGTATTCAATCGACTGATCTGTTGAGTAAGCACTAAGTATATTGCTCTAGTATTTTAACTTTCATATTTTATTTTTAGGGATAGAAAATATGGCTGCATTTCTGCGTTTTACTCAATTTATTCAAAAAACTTTTGCCCTATGGGTGATTGTTTTTGCAGCTCTGGCGCTATGGCAGCCTGAATTTTTTGTCTGGCTCAAAGCATATATTCCATGGATTTTGGGGATTATTATGCTCGGCATGGGAATGACCATGACCGTTGACGACTTTAAAGGGGTATTACAAAGCCCTAAAGCTGTGTTGATTGGGGTGGTGGCACAGTTTGTGGTTATGCCGGGTTTGGCATTTATCTTATGTAAATTATTTAATTTACCGACTGAAATTGCTGTCGGTGTCATTTTAGTGGGATGTTGTCCGGGCGGAACGGCTTCAAATGTAATTACTTATATGGCTAAAGGCAATGTGGCTTTATCGGTGGCCTGTACATCGGTATCTACGCTTTTAGCGCCTGTGTTAACACCTGCAATTTTCTATCTGCTTGCGAGCCAATGGCTAAAGATTGATGCAGCTTCGATGTTTATTTCGATTTTGCAGGTGGTCCTGCTTCCTATTGTCGTGGGTCTGATTTTAAGAACATGGCTTAAACGTCAAGTCGAATCTTATATTCAAGTGATGCCTTTGGTGTCAGTCATTGCAATTGTCGCGATTGTGGCAGCCATTATTGGCGGCAGTAAAGCGGCAATTTTACAGTCGGGTTTGCTCATTTTGGCTGTGGTGATATTGCATAATGGCCTTGGATATTTATTAGGTTTTACCGCAGCACGTTTCTTTAAATTACCTTATGCGGACAGTAAGGCAATTGCCGTAGAAGTAGGAATGCAAAACTCAGGCTTAGGCGTTGCGCTTGCAGCAGTACATTTTGCTGCATCTCCAATTACTGCCGTACCAAGCGCAATTTTCAGTCTTTGGCACAATATTTCTGGTCCTGCACTTGCGACTTACTGGGCAAGTCGTAAAGATGTAAATGATCTTGCTAAAAACAAAATTGAGTAACTTTTAAAGAGGGTGCTCTACTAACCAATCTTCAATTTCATTTTCAGAAATCACTTCAAAACCATGGCGCCGCAACAGTGCCGTGGTGATTCCAGTTCCCACAATTTTTTCGCCTTGAAAAGTACCGTTATAAATTTTTTGACTGCCGCAAGACGGACTATTTTCTTTTAATACCACACAACTTGCTTTTATTTGTTGTGCGACTTCTAGTGCGCGATAAGCACCTTTTAAATATAGATCAGTCACATCTAAACCAGATGAATCGGTAATTTTTGCTTTGCCATCAAGCACATCTTGCCCTGTTCCTCCTACAATCTCTGCAGGTAAACGAGGTGTAGTAAAACCCCCTAATAACTCTGGGCATAATGCTTGGGCTTTTTTATTAATTAATAGCTGCTTAAGTCGGGTATTTGGACAAGATTTACCATCATATCGAACAGGTTCACCAATTAAACAGGCGCTCACTAAGATCATAAGTTTTCCTAAATCAAATGGATGGTGTGGCTGACTATAAGAATCATAAACAAAATTTGAAAACTGACCATTAATTTTAAAATAGCTTAATTCAAGATTACTAAAATTATGCAATTCATAATTAAGTTATGTATTGCATAATTTAATTGTTTTTAGTAGCATCTAATTCAAGGTAAATGGCCATTGGAGATCCAACAAGGATGTTGGTCTCCATAAATCTATAAATGATTTTTAGGAAAAGACGATTTTTAAAGGTTTATTGAAAAATCTCAATCGTACTTTTAGATAACAAAGGACAGTGTGTATGGAAAATAAACACCACATGGAACGGAAATTAATCATCAAAGGCTTTACGCCCATCATATCTTCGTTTTAGCGACTCGTTTTTTTCTCATAGGATGCGTTGGGTTAAGGCATTTTGACGGTTCAAATACTCACCCAATGATTACGTATTCTATAGAGAAAGGAGCTGAGTTCATCAGCAATAGAGATAAACGGAACAGGTAATCACCAGAGGGAAACTAGATGGATATTTTAGAGAACCCATTAGAATTATGCGGTTTTGCATTTATTGAGTTTGTTTCAAAAGAAAATGAATTAGATCCAGTTTTTGAAACAATCGGCTTTTCAAAAGTAGCCAAGCATAAATCGAAAGAAGCGTACTTATGGCGTCAAGGAAATATCAATATTATCCTGAATTATCAGCCAGAATCTTATGCTTCATTCTTCTTTAATGAACATGGTCCATCTGCTTGTGCGATGGGTTTCAAAACACGTGATGCAGCAAAAGCTTTCCAAAAAGCAGTTGAGCTTGGTGCTGAACCAATGTATTCAAAAGTTGGGCCAATGGAGCTCAACATTCCAGCAATTAAAGGTATTGGTGGCATGCCAATCTTTTTAGTTGACCGTGATATTTATGAAAATGACTTTGTTTTCTTTGATGATGCTGAGAAACGTCCAGTAGGGGCAGGCTTAAACGAGATTGACCACTTAACTCATAACGTCTACAAAGGCCGTATGGAGTATTGGGCAAACTTCTATGAGAAAATCTTCAACTTCCAAGAAATTCGCTACTTTGATATTAAAGGCGAATATACAGGTTTAACGTCTAAAGCATTAACAGCGCCAGACGGCATGATTCGTATTCCTTTAAACGAAGATTCGGACAAAGGAAACGGCCAAATTGCAGAGTTCCTATCTGACTTTAATGGTGAAGGTATTCAACATATCGCATTTATTTGTGATGACTTAATCTCGACTTGGGATAAGTTAAAAGGCCTGGGTCTGAAATTTATGACTCCGCCGCCAAATACGTATTATGAAATGCTAGAAGATCGTTTACCTGAGCATGGTGAACCGACTGATGAATTAAAACAGCGCGGTATTTTGCTCGATGGTAATACTAAAGACGGTCAGAAAAAGCTGTTATTACAAATTTTCTCTGAAAACATGATTGGTCCAGTTTTCTTTGAATTTATTCAACGTAAAGATGATGATGGCTTTGGTGAAGGTAACTTCAAGGCATTGTTCGAGTCGATTGAACGTGACCAGATTCGCCGTGGTGTTTTAGAAACTAAATAAATAAGCTGAGCTTTATTCCTGAGCTAAAAAAACCAAGAGTTGATCTCTTGGTTTTTTTATCGCTATTGATTAGCGGCTTTTAATATATTGATTGATGAGGTTCACTTCATTTTTCAAGATTTCAATCGTTTTACTGTGAGGGTCGACTGGTAAAAACATTTCACTGTCCAGTGCGACAATACAAAACTCAATGCTTTGATTTGAGTTAAACACAGGTAAACCCACCGCATTAATCCCCGTCAGTAAATCACCTTTCGCTGCCGACATTTGTTGTTGGCGAATAGTGTCTTTGAGCGCTGTAAACGCTTCCCAGTTTCGTGGTGCGATGTGCAGTCCAAGTTCTTGATGCTTTTGCCATTCAGCTTCCATTAAAGGACGAACAAAATGCTCTGGAAGATAAGAAGCAAATAGACGTCCCGCAGCAGAATTGACTAAAGGCATAATTGAGCCGACTTTAGTGACAATCGAAATAGGGTGGTTCGATTCAATCGATTGAACCACGACAGGACCTTTCGGTGACCATTTACTGATTTGTATACCGCAACCAATTTTGTTTTGTAGGTCGTAAATTAAATGCTGTACCAGCTGTAGTGTGTCGCTATGCTGAACACAGTTTAGACCTAAGCGCCATGCCTGATCACCTAAAGCATATTGCCCATCATCAAGCTGTTTTGCATATTCCATACGAATAAGGCTGACCAGATAACGATGTACCTTGGCAGGATGCATGTCGAGCTTGCTCGATAGATCTTTGAGAATAATAGGTTGATTGTGTTCCAAAAGGGCGTTTAGTACAGATAAACCGACTTCAAGTGATTGAACCCCCCCAGATACTTTTTCTTCAATCATTTAAATACCCTTAATAAATTTACTTCAACTGTTAAATAGTGACGATCAAAACATAAATTGAAATTGGCGCGTTTTACATCATGCCTGAGCCTAGTGAAAAATAGAAATCACCTTTTTCTATTAGCGAAATTGACATGTTTAATAATCAACAATTTTCTAAAATCACTGTGCTCTTATTTATAGCGCAATTTTCTAGAAATTTAGCAGTATTAAATAATATAAATCGGCATTGATATAGAACTGCTCGTTAAAAACAATTCTAATCAATGCCGACTTTTTAGTTCGCTCTTTTAAAATTAGGTTCCTAACTCTTCTTCATGTAAGAAATGAGTGTGGTGCGGAGCGCGTTTAGTTTTGCTCCATTCCTCTAGCATTTCAACTTTCATCTCTTCAGTAATTTTCGCAATTTTTTCTTCAGCATGCACATCGTTATAAGTTAGCTCTAAACGGTGGCCATTTGGGTCAAAGAAGTAAATTGAGTGGAAAATACCATGGTTGGTCACGCCTAAAACTTTCACACCATTTTCTTCTAAATGTTGCTTGGCAGCCATTAGTGCATTTAAGTCTTCAACTTCAAAAGCAATATGTTGTACCCATTGAGGCGTATTTTCGTCGCGCCCCATTTCCGGTTGAGTTGGCAATTCAAAAAATGCCAAAACGTTACCTTGGCCGGCATCTAAGAATAAATGCATATATGGGTCAAAGGCTTTAGTTGAAGGTACATGGTCCTCAGCAAAAGCTAAAATAAAGTCCATGTTGAGCATTTTTTTATACCACTCAACGGTCTCTTTCGCATCCTTACAACGATATGCAACGTGATGTATTTTTTTAATGGCAAATGTCATATTAAAACTCCTTTTTACTATTCCCAATCTGGTTGTTGTTCTGGCGCCGCGTTATAGAAGGCTGGGATAGACAAACAATGGTGATAAATCGATTCAATTTTTGGAAACGCAGATAAATCAATCTTGAAGCGTTTCGCGTTGTAGACCTGTGGAATCAGGCAGCAATCGGCAATAGTTGCTTGCTGTCCAAAGCAAAATTGTCCATTTGAATCTTGAAGTTGCTGTTCGAGATTTTGAAAGCCTTCAATAATCCAGTGCTGATACCAATAGTTTTTCTGCTCATCTGAAACATTTAATTCATTTTTTAAATATTTCAGTACACGTAAGTTATTTAATGGGTGAAGATCGCAGGCGATTGCTTGGGCAAAGGCACAGATTTTGGCTCTCTCTTGCACATCACTTGGAAGTAACTTGGTTTCTGGATATTGCTCATCCAGATATTCCAAAATACTTAACGATTGAGACAAGTTTAAATCACCGTCAATTAAGGTCGGCACAAGAGCACTGCGGTTTAACTTTAAATAGTCTTCGCTCAGCTGTTCATTTTTTACCAGATGAACTGGAACAGTCTCATAAGCTAAGCCTTTAATGTTGAGGCCAATCCGTACTCTGTAAGCTGCAGAGCTACGAAAGTAACTATACAGCTTCATAGTCAGGCTCCGAAGTTTCTGCAAAATCGAAAGTTAATGCAGGAAGAACCGTGTTTCGAACCTCGCCAAAGCCAATGCGAATACCATTTTTCTCACAGTGGCCTTTCATAATGAGCGTATCGCCGTCTTGCAAGAAACCACGAGTTTCACCATTGGCGAGTGTTAAAGGCTTGGTGGTGTTCCAAGTCAGCTCAAGCAAGCTGCCATATGAATCTGGCGTAGAACCAGAAATTGTACCTGAGCCCATCAAGTCACCAACCTGAACGTTACAGCCTGCAATGGTGTGGTGAGTCAACTGCTGAGCCATTGACCAATACATATATTTGAAATTGGTTTTGCAGATCACATCAGGTTGTGCTGATTTCGGGCTTTGAATTTCAACACTCAAATTAATGTCGTAACTATTTGCGATATTTTCTTGTAAATACGCTAAAGGTTTAGGGTCTTGTTTTGGGCCTTCAACTTTAAATGGCTCAAGTGCTTCAAGTGTTACTACCCAAGGAGAAATCGAACTTGCAAAAGTTTTTGCGTTAAAGGGCCCAAGTGGAACATATTCCCATTGCTGGATATCGCGTGCTGACCAGTCGTTCAGCAAAACCATTCCAAAAATATGGTCCCATGCATTTTCAATCGAGATAGGTTGCCCAAGCTCCGTTGGTTTACCAATAACAAATGCTGTTTCAAGTTCAAAATCGAGTTTACGCGTCGCTGAAAAAACTGGGCGCTCTTCATTTGGAAGCTTAATTTGTCCAGATGGACGAACGATTTGAGTACCACTGACTACAACAGAACTAGCACGGCCATTATAACCAACAGGCAATTCACTCCAGTTTGGCAGTAAAGCATTTTTAGGATCGCGGAACATACAGCCCACATTGGTCGCATGTTCTTTAGAAGAATAGAAATCGGTATAACCCAGGACTTGAAGTGGTAAATGCAAAGTTACGCTGTCTTGCTTAACCAAAACTTCTTGGCGCAATGCTTCATTTTCTTGAAGTGTTAAATTTTCAACCGAGAGAAGAGACTGTAGTGTCTTACGAACTTTTGACCAGTTGGCTTTGCCAGACTCGATAAATTTATTCAGTGTAGGCTGGTTAAAATATGTGTCTTGTTCTGAAAGTTTTAAAAGCCCGTGCTTTTCAAGCGCAGCGAGATCAATCACCCAATCACCGATTGCTACACCAACTTGACGCTCACTTTCGTTAGCTCTACTAAAAATACCGTAAGGCAAATTATGAATAGTGAAATCAGATTGAGGTGAAACTTCAATAAAAGAGTTTAGTTTTTGTTCCATTTTCGCGTCCTTGTCTTTATCTCGGGTCTTATACAAATAAAAGTTCGGTCTAGGACTGAGCTACTCAATAAGCTTTTAACCTTTGTTTAGATCATCTTTAGTCTTATGAGTTTGATATAGACCGAGCACAACCAATTGCTTCATGTCTCTATAATACTGAATTCATCAAATTACGCAATACATAATTTAATTACACATTTCATAATAATTGTCATTTCTTGTATTTTCTGTTTTCATTCGCGGTCATGAGAAAAGTCACGCAATTATTTTTTCATCAATCTCTATGAAAGTTTGATCAATTTATGATATACGTAATTTATTGGAAAAAAATTACGTGACACGGATGAGAATAATCATATGTCAGCACAAGAGCAAGGAAACCTGAAACATGGTTTGAGTAATCGGCACATCCAGCTTATTGCATTGGGTGGGGCGATTGGCACAGGGCTTTTTCTTGGTATATCACAATCGATTAAATTAGCAGGTCCATCGGTCATCCTCGGTTATGCCATTGCAGGATTTATTGCTTTTTTAATGATGCGCCAGCTTGGTGAAATGGTGGTTGAAGAGCCAGTAAGTGGTTCTTTTAGTCATTTTGCCTACAAATATTGGGGACCATTTGCCGGGTTCATGTCAGGTTGGAACTATTGGGTACTCAATGTCCTCGTCTGCATGGCAGAACTCAGTGCAATTGGTCTTTACATTCAATATTGGTGGCCGCAAATCCCGACGTGGGCATCTGCTTTAACCTTCTTTGTCTTAATTAATGGCATTAATCTGCTACACGTTAAGTTTTTTGGCGAAATGGAATTTTGGTTTTCTATTGTCAAAATCTTGGCGATCCTTGCAATGATTGGCTTTGGTTCATATCTACTTGCAACAGGCACAGCAGGTCCACAGGCAAGCATTTCGAACCTCTGGGCACTTGGCGGTTTCTTCCCGTTTGGTGTTGAAGGCTTAGTCATGGCAATGGCGGTCATTATTTTTGCTTTTGGCGGTATTGAGCTGTTCGGTATTACTGCGGCTGAAGCACGTGACCCTGATAAAACTTTACCTAAAGCTGTGAATCAAATTATTTACCGTATTTTGATTTTCTATATTGCGACACTTTTTGTTTTATTCTCGCTATTCCCATGGAATCAAATGGCACAAGGCGGAAGCCCGTTTGTGATGGTTTTTGCTTCTTTAGATAGCCAAGGCATTGCAACGTTATTGAACTTTGTCATTTTGACAGCAGCAGTTTCAGTTTATAACGGCACAAGTTATTGCAGTAGCCGTATGCTATTGGGCCTTGCACAACAAGGAAATGCACCAAAAGTATTTGCACGTATTAATAAACGCGGTATTCCAACCAACGCAGTGATCCTTTCTGCGGCAGTCACTATTTTATGTGTCCTGTTAAACTATATTTTCCCTGAAAAAGCATTTGGTTTACTGATGATGCTGGTGGTTGCGGCGATTGTGATTAACTGGGTAGTCATTTCATGGACGCATTTAAAGTTCCGCAAATATATGCAGCGCCAAGGGCAAACAACCAAGTTCCCAAGCTTTATGTATCCGTTTAGCAACTATCTATGTATATTATTTATGCTTGGTATTTTGATCGTAATGTCTTTAACACCGGATATGCGTGTTGCGGTCATGATGATTCCTGGCTGGATTTTGTGTTTGATGGTGGCTTATCAATTTAAACGTCGGAAATTAAAAGCTGAGCAGTCTATACGCGCTTTAGAAGCAGATATTTAATAAATTATTGAGTTGTATTTAAAAAAGGGCGTATCTCATACGTCCTTTTTTATTTTTAAAATTTAGCAACAGAAATTAAAGGATTTTATTATTGTTATAATATAACATTTCGTTAATTTAATGTTGAGCAATTTTCCCATTTTTGGTGAAGATAGAGCATATTTATGAAGCGTTATTTAGGTTTACTTTTTTTATCTCTCACAGCGTGTAGTACTCAAACTCCCAAGCCAACAATTCCTCTGCACACCCAGACCTCTTTACCTCAACCTACAAAATCAGTGGTCAGAATAAAGCCTCAACCCGAGGCATATGTTGCATGGTTAGCTACAGGCGATCACAGGCAGTCTGTGCAAGCTTACAAGCAATTTCTTAAGCAAAAGGGTCTTGCCGATTTAGTTCCAGATCATGAGTTATTACGTTCAGCTCGAGACTGGCAAAAATGTGGAGTCGAGCCCTATGCTGTACCACCGCGCGAGATTTGGTCCAATATTGTTCCGACACTTAGCATTTTAAAAGCATTAGTTGATGATGGTGTGATTAATGATTTTGAAGTGACTTCGGTCTACCGTGCTTTATCTTTAAACCGCTGTGCAGGTGGTGCGGATGCTTCCCGACATGTCTTTAATGCAGCTCTTGATTTTAGAATTGGCCCAGAACAGCCGAGTGATTTAGACCAGTTTAATATTCAACAAACCAAAACCAAACTGTGTCAATTCTGGGCGACTAAAGGCCAAGCTTTTAATATGGGTCTGGGTGTTTATGCTTCGGGACAAATTCATATTGATAGCCAAGGGTTCCGTTCATGGGGACCTGACCATCACTATAGAACCTCAATTTGTCAGTGACTATAAAAGCAATTTTTTCAAATACTAAGAGTGTTAGCTTAAATAAAACTGGAATAAAAACTTGATCAATGGTTATGTTATAACATAACATAACATAACATTATTGTGGTTTAGAAATAGATTACGCCTGTGATCTGGTCATACTTAAATGGCCAGCCATGATCAGTTTAAAGATTATTCAAAGAGATCAAGCCATGCACACTGCAATCGCCAACTCATTTGCCAAGCTTCCAGTCACTGTTTTGTCAGGCTTTTTGGGTGCAGGAAAGACCACATTACTCAACCATATTTTAAATAATCGCGAAGGCCGCCGTATTGCCGTGATTGTCAATGATATGTCAGAGGTGAATATTGATGCGGCATTAGTACGCGAAGGTGGGGCAGAGCTTTCAAGAACAGATGAAAAGCTGGTTGAAATGAGTAATGGCTGTATCTGTTGCACGTTACGAGAAGATTTACTGGTTGAGGTTAAACGCTTAGCCGATGAGGGACGCTTTGACCAATTGGTGATTGAGTCTACTGGCATTTCAGAACCTTTACCTGTGGCAGAAACCTTTACCTTTGAAGATGAAGATGGAAACTCTCTAAATGAATTCGCTCGACTCGACACCATGGTTACGGTAGTCGATGCTTTTAACTTTCTTAAAGATTACAGTTCGGTTGACTTACTACAAGAGCGTGGTGAATCTTTAGGCGAGCAAGATGAAAGAACTGTGGTTGACCTTCTCATTGATCAAATCGAGTTTTGTGATGTAATTGTGCTGAATAAAATTGACCTGATTGACCAAGCTCAGCAAGACCAACTCATCGCAATTTTAAAAACTCTCAATCCGCGTGCCCGAATTGAAATTGCTCAATTTGGAAAGATCGCTTTAGATAAAATTTTAAATACACAGCTATTTGATTTCGATGAAGCCGCGCAAGCACCAGGCTGGCTAAAAGAGTTACGTGGCGAGCATACGCCAGAGACTGAAGAGTACGGAATCAGTAGCTTTGTTTACCGTGCCCGCCGACCTTTTCACCCAGAGCGTTTTTATGATTTAGTACAGTCTGAATGGCTGGGTGTCGTTCGTTCTAAAGGCTTTTTCTGGTTGGCTGCTGAACCGACATTGGCTTATTCATGGTCACAAGCGGGAGCAATGGCTCGCTACGGCTTAGCAGGTTACTGGTGGGCGGCCGTTGCAGAAGAAGACTGGCCGAGTGACCTAGCCAGTATTGAAGAAATTAAGAAAAACTGGGATGCCCGCACAGGTGATGCCCGTCAGGAGCTGGTTTTAATTGGTATGCAAATGGATGAGCAAGCCTTAATACAACGCTTAGATCGTTGCTTGTTAAATGATGAAGAAATGGCTTTAGGACCACAAGCTTGGCAGAGCTGGTCTAATCCTTTTAAGCAAGATAATGAAACCATGTTGATCGCTTAATAAAATAAAGCCCCTATTTTAAAGGGGCTTATTTTTATGATTTATCTTTAATAAAAACCTTTCGAATATAGCTGTTAAGTGGGGTCGAATAATATTTTTCAATCGCGGCGCTGATAATAAAGGTCAGAATCAGATAGCCAATTAAAAGTATAATTTTGATGCTAGCGTCGGTTTGAGCTGGAATAAAAGCAACTTTCATAAGCCCCAGCACAACCAGATGGAACAAATAAGTTTCATAACTTCGTTGCCCCAACCAGACCATGACTTTTGTAAATAGATTATGCGCTTGCGCTCCTGAAGGATGTTGAAAACACAAAATCAGTAAGCCTGTGGCAAAAGCAAATAAGCTAATCCCCCATGTACTCACTTCTTTAATTGGTGCATATAAATATAGAGCGGTCATGCCCAAAATAATCAACCACGAAAGAGGTTTTTTATAAGTCCAGTCTGGTCGATATGTATGAGAAAAAATGGCAGTTAAACAGCCAATCGCTATACCATCAAAACTCGAAAAATAATGATATAAATAGGCGCCGCTTTCTTCTCCAAAATGTAGAGATCTAAAATAAGGCCCATATAAAATTACTCCAATCAGTACAGCAATAAAGACCTTATTACTACGCGTGAGCAGGCACAATAATGGAAAAACAAAGTAAAAAACTTCTTCTACAGAGAGCGACCACAACACGCCTAAAGCATAGTTTACCCAACCAAATTTAATAATCAGGATATTCATCCAGAAGGTTAAAGCTGCAAAAATTGTTAATGGATAAGAGACCTCAATGCCATTCGGGGCTTGGTTCATAAAGGGTTTTAAATCAAATGACCCAAGTAGACTTACCCCTAAAATGAGTAATCCTAGACACGGTAAAATACGCGCTGCCCGTCTGATATAAAAATGCTTGAGGTTAATTGCGGAGAATTGTTTATCTCTTTTTAAAGTGTGATGGGTAATTAAAAAACCCGAAATCACAAAAAACATGGTGACGCCATAATTTCCATTTCTTGCGATGACTGTGCTAAATGCTTCACCTAAGAAATCAAAACCTAACCATGTGTCTTTAAGTTTATAGGGAATATTAAAATGATGTAAAAGAACCAAAAGGATAGAAATTCCTCGGAGAATATCTATTTTATAATTACGCATTCGATGTGCTTCCAGTTTTATTAATATACTGTGTGGCAGAAGAATACTATCGATCAGTTATTTTAAATAAAAATTTTAAGCAGCGTTTCGTAAATTAGAAAAGGCGATACTTTTTACATCCTTGAATTGAGCATAGTCTTAGCAGAAATAACTATTAAATAAATATTGATAAAAGCCTAATATATTTGAATTTCTCTACATAAAACTTTAAATTAGCTCTTATTGAGCTATGTTTATTTTTTAAACTTTTTAAAATCTGTTTAATTCATCAATTAACATGTTGTATGTAGTTGTATATACATAGCATGTCAACTAAAATACTTTTTTGCCTGCCGCCTTTTTGAGTATTTGTTATGCCCAGAACATCAAAACAAGAACATGCTGAGCTTTCGATTGAAGCTGATAGTCCAGTTCCTTTATATCAACGCGTCAAACAGCTGATTTCACAAAAAATTTATGAAGGCTCGTGGGCTGTAAATAAAAAAATTCCTTCGGAAAGTGAACTCGTTAATCAACTCGGCTGTAGCCGTATGACGGTAAACCGTGCGCTACGTGAGTTAACGACTGAGGGCTTGCTTGTGCGAATTCAAGGCGTTGGTTCTTTCGTAGCTGAAGGGCAAGGCCGAACTGCACTTTTTCAGATTAATAATATCGCCGATGAGATTATTGCACGAAACCATAAGCACCACGCTGAAGTTTTAGTCTTAGAACAAATTTATGCAAATGCAGAGCAAAGCGTGTTAATGCAGACTCGTGAAGGGCAAAGATTATTTCACTCGATTATTGTGCATTATGAAAATGATGTACCTGTTCAGGTCGAAGATCGTTTAGTTGATGCAGCACTGATTCCAGATTATTTAGAACAAGATTTTAAAACGATTACGCCTAATGCTTACCTCATGGCAAAAGCGCCTGTGACAGAAGGCGAGCATATTGTCGAGGCCGTTTTAGCATCTGCTCAAGAGTGCAAGTGGTTGAAGATCACCAAAGCTGAACCATGTTTATTAATCCGTCGCCGTACATGGTCAAATAAACAACTTATTTCAAGTGCACGTTTGATCTATCCGGGCAGCCGCTATTATCTCGAAGGGAAATTTAACCCATGATTGAATTGATCAGGGCCGATCAATATACAAAAATGCTTTGGAAAAATGGTGCGGGTTTCACTTTAGAAATTGCCAGAAGCCAAGGTGAGGCTGACTTCGATTGGCGCATTTCAATGGCAGATGTGACAACTTCCGGACCATTTTCGCTATTTCCAAATAAGCAGCGCATTATTAGTGTACTCGATGGACAGGGCATGGTATTGCATGTCGATGATCTTCCTGCCAAAACGCTAAACCAAGGCGATATTTTTGCTTTTCATGGTGAGAGTCAGGTTCAAAGTGAACTAGTAGACGGTGCAATTCGAGATTTAAATTTAATTTATGATCCGGCAAAGTTTTATGCTCGTTTTCAGTGGTTGAATGAAGCAGCGGAGCAGACATTTATTAGCTCGGCAGATCTAATTTTTATCTTTAATCAGGGTGGTGAGACACAAGTGAACGTTGATGAGCATTTCTTTGAAATTGCTGCCCATGAGACTTTAAAAATTGAAAAAAATACTGGGGTAACATCGATTCATTTTACTCAAACTCAGGTAAAAAGTTGTTATGTTATTGAGCTAATTCAACGTTAAAACTTAAGTAATTTGCTTATTCAAAAGCACATGTCTAGTGAAAAGACATGTGCTTTTTTTATGCTAGTTATAAAAATAAATTAATTTAATTCATAAGCTTATTCAATTTTTTTAAAAAAATATGAGTAACCCTCTTCACGCCGGAAAATATTTGTGTAGTATATGGATGTATATACAAGTTAATACATTACTATACAAATGCAGTAACAAGTGATGTTCTGCTGATGTAAGCTCAAAGGAAGGAGTCCGCCTGTGACAACAATGACAACAAAATTTCGTGATGTAGAAATTCGTGCGCCACGCGGCACTGAATTGACGGCTAAAAGTTGGTTAACTGAAGCTCCATTACGTATGTTGATGAATAACCTTGATCCGGACGTTGCAGAAAACCCGAAAGAGTTGGTTGTATACGGTGGTATTGGCCGTGCAGCACGAAACTGGGAATGTTTCGACAAAATTGTAGATACTTTAAAAAATCTTGAAACTGATGAAACTTTATTAGTTCAATCAGGCAAACCAGTAGGTGTATTTAAAACTCATAAAGATGCACCACGCGTTTTAATTGCAAACTCAAACCTTGTACCGCACTGGGCAAACTGGGAACACTTCAACGAGTTAGACGCAAAAGCACTTGCAATGTACGGTCAAATGACAGCAGGTTCATGGATCTACATCGGTAGCCAAGGCATTGTACAAGGTACTTATGAAACTTTCGTTGAAGCAGGCCGCCAACACTACAACGGTGACTTAAAAGGCCGTTGGGTACTTACTGCCGGTTTAGGGGGTATGGGTGGTGCTCAGCCTTTAGCTGCAACACTTGCAGGTGCGTGTTCTTTAAACATTGAATGCCAACAAGCAAGTATCGATTTCCGTTTACGTACCCGTTATGTAGACGAACAGGCAACTGATTTAGATGACGCTTTAGCGCGTATTGACCGCTATACAAAAGAAGGTAAAGCAATTTCAATTGCGCTTCATGGTAACGCTGCTGAAATTTTACCTGAGCTTGTTCGCCGTGGTGTACGCCCAGACATGGTAACTGACCAAACAAGTGCACACGATCCACTTAATGGCTACTTACCAGTAGGTTGGACTTGGGATGAATACCGTGAACGTGCGAAAACTGAACCAGAAGCTGTTGTAAAAGCTGCAAAACAGTCGATGGCGAAGCACGTACAAGCGATGCTCGATTTCCAAAAAATGGGTGTTCCAACATTTGACTATGGCAACAACATTCGTCAAATGGCGAAAGATGAAGGCGTAGCAAACGCTTTTGATTTCCCAGGCTTCGTACCTGCATACATCCGTCCATTGTTCTGCCGTGGTATTGGTCCATTCCGTTGGGCAGCGTTGTCTGGCGACCCAGAAGATATTTATAAAACAGATGCCAAAGTTAAAGAGTTAATTCCTGATGATGAACATTTACATCACTGGTTAGACATGGCTCGTGAACGTATTAGCTTCCAAGGCTTACCAGCGCGTATTTGCTGGGTAGGTTTAGGCTTACGTGCAAAACTTGGTTTGGCATTTAACGAAATGGTTCGTAGCGGTGAATTATCAGCTCCAGTTGTGATTGGTCGTGACCATTTAGACTCAGGTTCAGTTGCGAGTCCAAACCGTGAAACTGAAGCAATGCAAGACGGATCGGATGCAGTATCAGACTGGCCTTTATTAAACGCATTGTTAAATACAGCGGGCGGCGCAACTTGGGTGTCTTTACATCACGGTGGTGGTGTAGGTATGGGCTTCTCTCAACACTCAGGCGTTGTGATTGTGTGTGATGGTACAGATGAAGCTGCTGCACGTATTGCTCGTGTACTGACCAATGACCCTGCAACAGGTGTTATGCGTCATGCCGATGCGGGTTATGAAATTGCGATTAACTGTGCGAAAGAGCAAGGCCTACACTTGCCAATGATCACGCAATAAAAATACACGGAAGAACTGGCGGTGCTTTTTGCAATTGTGAAAAGCACCGTCTCAGCAGAATATAGTGCAAAAAATTAGGAAGCCAACATGGAATTATTGATCCAACCGGGAAAACTGACCTTAGCCGATTTACGTCAAGCGTACCTCAATCCGATCAAAGTTAAATTAGATGAAAGTGCTTCATCTGCAATTAATGCAAGCGTGGCTTGCGTTGAGAAAATTGTAAATGAAGGGCGTACAGCTTACGGTATTAACACGGGCTTTGGCTTACTTGCTTCAACCAAAATTGCTCCTGAAGATTTAGAAAAGTTACAACGTTCATTGGTTCTTTCGCATGCCGCAGGTGTTGGTGAAGCACTTGATGATGCAATGGTTCGTTTAATCATTCTATTGAAAGCAAATAGCTTGGCGCGTGGTTTCTCTGGTATTCGTCGTAAAGTGATTGATGCGTTGTTGGCTTTAATTAATGCCGAAGTTTACCCACACATTCCACTGAAAGGTTCAGTAGGGGCTTCAGGTGACTTGGCACCCCTTGCACACATGTCTTTAGTGTTACTTGGTGAAGGTAAAGCGCGTTATAAGGGTGAATGGTTACCAGCAGTTGAAGCTTTAAAAGTTGCAGGTTTAGAACCGATTTCTTTAGCAGCTAAAGAAGGTTTAGCACTTTTAAACGGTACACAAGTTTCAACCGCTTATGCTTTACGTGGCTTATTTGAAGCTGAAGATTTATTTGCAGCTGCAACGGTTTGTGGTGGCTTAAGCGTTGAAGCAATGCTGGGTTCACGTGCACCATTCGATGCGCGCATTCACGAAGTACGTGGTCAACGTGGTCAAATTGATGTGGCTGCGGCTTATCGTGATCTATTGACTGATTCGAGTGAAATTGCACATTCACACGAAGACTGTAGCAAAGTTCAAGACCCATACTCTTTACGTTGCCAACCACAGGTAATGGGCGCTTGTTTAACCCAAATCCGTCAGGCTGCTGAAGTACTAGAAATTGAAGCGAATGCTGTATCTGATAACCCGCTTGTTTTTGCTGAACAAGGTGATGTGATTTCTGGTGGTAACTTCCATGCAGAACCTGTAGCAATGGCAGCAGATAATTTAGCATTGGCCATTGCAGAAATTGGTTCACTGTCTGAACGTCGTATTTCAATGATGATGGACCGTCACATGTCACAGCTTCCACCGTTCTTGGTGGCAAATGGTGGTGTGAACTCAGGCTTTATGATTGCTCAAGTGACCGCTGCTGCGCTTGCGAGTGACAACAAGGCACTTGCACATCCTGCAAGTGTTGATAGCTTGCCAACTTCAGCGAATCAGGAAGACCATGTATCAATGGCTCCGAATGCGGGTAAACGTCTTTGGTATATGGCTGACAACGTCCGTGGCATTTTAGCTGTTGAATGGTTAGGCGCTTGTCAGGGTCTAGACTTCCGTGAAGGCTTAAAAAGCTCGCCTAAACTTGAACAAGCTCGTAAAATCTTGCGCGCTCAAGTGCCTTACTACAGTGAAGACCGTTTCTTTGCTCCTGATATTGAGCAAGCAAGTGAATTACTCTCAAGCGGCTGCCTAAACGAGTTAATTATTCCAAAACTACTCCCTAGTTTATCTGAAGTGTGATTGATAAAACGGTCACATGGAGTGGCCGAATCTAACTAAATATCCTCAAGGATTGGAGATTATAATGTCACAAAACTCCACACTACAGCGGGGTTTAAACACCCGCCATATTCGTTTCTTGGCATTGGGCTCAGCAATTGGAACTGGGCTTTTCTATGGTTCGGCAACTGCCATTAAAATGGCAGGGCCTTCAGTTTTACTTGCGTATATCGTTGCAGGGATTGCAATTTATATCGTTATGCGCGCATTGGGTGAAATGGCTGTCCATAATCCCGTCTCTGGCTCATTCAGCCATTATGCATCACAGTACATTGGTCCTTTGGCTGGCTTTACGACAGGCTGGACTTATGTCTTTGAAATGGTGATTGTTGCAATTGCCGATGTGACTGCTTTTGGTATTTATATGGGGTTTTGGTATCCCGATGTACCACGGTGGATCTGGATTTTATCCCTGATTATGTTCTTGGGTGCAATTAACCTGATTCACGTTAAAGTCTTTGGTGAACTCGAGTTTTGGCTTTCTATTGTCAAGGTGAGTGCGATTGTTGCCATGATTTTAGGTGGTATAGGCTTAATGTTCTACGGCTTTCATGCTGACCATAGCAGTGTGGTACCGGGGATTCAAAACTTATGGATTTATGATGGCTTTATGCCGCATGGGATTGCAGGCTTGGTTGCATGTTTATCTGTGGTGGTATTTGCTTTCGGTGGTATCGAAATTATTGGTATTACAGCCGGCGAATCACAAGACCCGAAAACAACTTTGCCTAAAGCGATTAATGCTGTTCCAGTACGTATTTTACTTTTCTATGTACTGACCATTTTTGTTTTGATGTCGATTTTCCCATGGAATCAAATTGGTAGCCAAGGCAGTCCATTTGTACAAATTTTTGAAAATCTAGGAATTCCATCTGCTGCGCATATTTTAAATATGGTGGTGGTGACCGCCGCGATCTCGGCAATTAATAGTGATGTGTTTGGTGCTGGCCGTATGCTTTATGGTATGGCAAATCGTGGTCAAGCGCCTCGAGTTTTTCAGAAATTATCACGTAATGGCGTGCCATGGATGACCGTAGTGGTTATGGCTGGTGTGTTATTAATTGGTGTAGTGCTGAATTACCTGATTCCTGAAAATGTATTCATGATCATTGCGTCGATTGCAACTTTCGCAACCGTTTGGGTGTGGCTCATGATTTTACTTTCGCAAGTCGCAATGCGCCGTAAGTTGTCTACTGCTGAAATTAAGGCACTGGATTTCCCTGTATGGGGTTGGCCATATGCACCTGCATTTGCGATTGGTTTTATGGCGTTCATCTTAGTCATGATGGGGTATTTCCCAGATTCACGTCCTGCAATTTATGTAGGAATCACTTGGCTTGCTCTGTTAACAATTGCTTATCGCATTTGGGTAAAGCCAGAGCAAAGCTTGGGAAAGGAAAGTAATCCTATCCAGCAAAATGTTGAGATAGAAAGCTAACAAATGAACTGCCCAATGGTTGAACTATTGGGCAGTTTTGAGGAAGGGCTAATGAAAAAACTTTGGCAAAATTGCCACATTGCGACCATGCAAAATGGGCAATATTCCTACATTGAAGATGCTGCAATTGTCACAGAAGGGCATCTCATTCACTGGATTGGAAAACAACAACAACTTCCTACCGATACTTATTCCGAAACAGTTGACTTAAAAGGCGCTTGGGTAACCCCAGGGTTTATCGACTGCCATACGCATAGTGTATTTGGTGGCAACCGTAGTGTTGAGTTTGAAAAGCGCTTACAAGGCGTGAGCTATGCTGAAATTGCAGCAAGCGGTGGCGGTATTGCCAGTACTGTTCGTGCAACGCGTGAAGCAAGCGAAGAACAACTATTAAATTCAGCACTTAAACGTATTCGCTGTATGCAGCAAGATGGTGTAACCACCATTGAGATTAAGTCTGGTTACGGACTCAATTATGAAAATGAGCGCAAGATGCTGCGTGTGATCCGTCAAATTGGTGAAGCTTTACCAATGACGGTTAAAAGCACGTGTTTAGCTGCGCATGCTTTACCGCCAGAGTACAAAGACCAAAGTGATGCTTATATCGAACATATCTGTACAGAAATGCTGCCTAAACTGCATGCTGAAGGTTTAGTTGATGCTGTTGATGCTTTCTGCGAGCATTTAGCATTTTCACCTGCTCAGGTCGAACGTGTTTTTAAAACGGCACAATCATTGGGTTTACCCGTTAAGCTTCATGCTGAGCAGCTCTCATCGCTAGGTGGCTCAAGCTTAGCCGCACGTTATCATGCTTTGTCGGCTGACCATTTAGAGTATATGACCGAAGATGATGTCAAAGCCATGGCAGAGTCGGGTACGGTCGCTGTGTTATTGCCGGGTGCCTTTTATTTATTACGTGAAACACAATATCCACCGATTGAAAGTCTGATTAAGCATGGCGTTCGTATTGCGCTGTCGAGTGATTTAAACCCGGGTACATCTCCAGCACTTTCTTTACGTTTAATGCTCAACATGGGCAGCACACTATTCCGTTTGACACCTGAGCAAGCATTAGCAGGTGTCACTATTCATGCTGCACAAGCGCTCGGTTTAGAACAAACGCATGGCAGTCTGGAGCAGGGCAAAGTCGCTGACTTTGTGGCTTGGGATATTGAACATCCATCTGAAATTGTTTACTGGCTTGGCGGAGATCTGCCTAAGCGAGTCGTTCAGCATGGACAAGAAGTTATTTTTTAAACGGTGTCATATGAATCACACATTTAAATGGCAAGGTCGCCATGATGGCGAGGGTGAAGCACACCAACGTATACACCATATTATGAATAAAACTCAACATGCCGAATTTGCCCTGATTGGTTTTAGCTCTGATGAAGGCGTGAAACGTAACAAAGGCCGAGTCGGTGCTGCCGGTGCACCAGATGCAATTCGCACACAACTTGCCAATTTACCCATTCATCGTCCAGTCAGTATGGTCGATTTGGGTACAGTGACCTGTGAATATGGCAATTTAGAGCAAGCCCAAACAGAGTTGGCTGAGCAAGTCGCAGATAGCTTAAAAAATGGTTTAAAACCGATTGTATTAGGCGGTGGACATGAGGTTGCATTTGGCAGCTTTAGCGGCCTGTTCCAATATGTACAAGCTCACGCGCCAGATAAAAAAATAGGCATTATTAATTTTGATGCCCATTTTGACTTGCGTGAAGCAGAGCATGCAACTTCTGGAACACCTTTTTTACAAGCAGCGCGACTTTCAGAACAGCATCAAAAACAATTTAATTATTTATGTATTGGGGTTGCCAACCATGCCAATACAAAGGTTTTGTTTGATACAGCCGATGCGCTGAATTGTTCATATTTACGCGATCATGAGGTTAATATTTTTAACCTGAATAACGTGCTCGCGGCGGTAGATGCTTTTATTGAAAAAGTAGACTGTTTGTACGTTACGATTGATTTAGATGTCTTCGCGGCTGCGGTTGCACCTGGAGTCAGTGCACCAGCTGTAAAAGGAATTGATTTAGCCACTTTCGAAGCAATTTTTAAGCATATTCAAGAGACTGGAAAAATCAAACTTTTAGATATTGCTGAGTGCAATCCAAAATTTGATTTAGACAATAGAACAGCAAAGCTGGCTGCATATATTGTTTATCAATATTTGTTTTCTTGAGAAACAATTTTTAATTTAGAAATAAAAAAGTGCACTGAGATCGATCATGTGCGCTTTTTTTGGTTTCTGGATCATTAAAGTCAGATACGGAATATAGATAGCAACTATAAATAATTTAATTAAAAAGAAAATTAATTTATAAAATCATTGAGTTAAAAAAATACTCGATTTTTACACCATTTTATATGCTGCTTGGCACGTAATTTGTTTTGTCTTTATTTTAACCTTCGTTAAATATTTCTGGATAATTAAATGAAAAACAGAACCTTACATTTTGCTTGTATCAGTGTTTTATTTTGGATATCTCATTCTTCTGGTGCTGCAACTCCCGAAATAAATACAAATACCATCGAAAAATCACAATCTAAACAAAAGAATGATATCTCTGTTCGGGTGAAAGCTTTAAACCAACTTTTACAGGAACAGTGGGAATATACTTTGAAAAATAACCCTGAAATTGCAACGACTCTAGGAGATTTACGCTACAACAATCAATGGACTGAGCTTTCAAAAAATCAGATCGAGAAAGATAAAAAAACTACGCAAAATTTTTTAAAACGTTTTGAAGCAATTGATAGCACAGGGCTTTCAGCAACTGATCAATTAAATAAAGATTTAATGATTTATCAGTTGAAAGAGACTCTTAAAAATTATGATTTGAAACTCTATGAGATGCCTTTCAATCAAATGTGGGGGCTACATTTACAGTTTCCGGGATTTATTAGTTCGATTCCATTTAATAATGTGAAGCAATATCAAGACTATATTGCTCGTTTAAAACAAATTCCTCTTATTCTTGATCAAGGTATTCAGTTAGCGAAACAAGGACAAAAAGATGGTTTGATACCACCCAAGTATTTAATTGAAAAGGTGGCAAAGCAGATTGATAGCATTGCAACTCCAGCAGGGAAAGACAGTGTGTTTGCTTCTCCATTAAAGCAATTTCCAAAAAACATTTCTAAAGCAGAACAAGAACGTTTAAGCCGTGAAATACTACAGGCCATAGATCAGAATGTTCGCCCCGCTTATCAAAAACTCGAAACGTTTATTCAGAAAGACTACTTACCTTATGGGCGACAACACGAGGGGATATGGAGCTTGCCAAACGGTGACGAGCTCTATCGTTTTTATGTAGAAAATAATACGACAACCTCGGAAAGCCCTGAAAATATTCATCAGCTCGGGTTAAAAGAAGTTGCTCGTATAGAAGCGGAAATGCTGAAAATTGCTAAAGCACAAGGTTTCAATGACTTAAAAAGTTTCCAACAATCCTTAAAAACAAATCCTGCAGTTTTCCCAAAATCTCGTAAAGAAATTTTAGAGATTTATCGTGGGTATATTGCCCAAATGCAACCCGAGTTGCCGAAGCTCTTTGGTTTATTACCCAAAAATAAAGTCGAAGTTTTGCCTGTAGAGCAATATCGAGAAAAAGAAGCGGCAGGAGCGGAGTATCACCAAGGCACGCCTGATGGTTCACGTCCCGGACAGGTGTATGTAAATACTGGTGACTTCTCTGAACGTTCCAAAATATCAATGGAAGCGACTGCTTACCATGAAGCCATTCCCGGCCACCATATGCAGATTGATATTGCCCAAAACCTGCCAAATTTACCGATGTTCCGAAAGCAACCCAACCATACAGCTTATATTGAAGGATGGGCACTTTACGCAGAGCAATTGGGTAAAGATGTGGGTTTTTATAAAGACCCGCTTTCAGATTATGGAAGGCTCTCGAGTGAGTTGTTCCGTGCTTGTCGTTTAGTGGTGGACACTGGTGTGCATTATAAAAAGTGGACCCGTCAGCAAATGATTGATTTTATGCGTGAACACTCAGCTTTAGATGAACCAGATATTCAGGCAGAGGCAGACCGCTATATTGCTATTCCTGCACAAGCATTAGCTTACAAGATGGGCCAACTAAAAATCTTAGAGCTACGGGAGCTAGCCAAACAGGAGCTTGGAGACCGTTTTGATATAAAAGCGTTCCATGACATGATCTTAAATGCAGGAACATTGCCTTTAAATATATTGGATGCACGTATTAAAAATTGGATTAAGGAACAAAAAGTGGCAGCTTAAAATAAAATTCGAAATTTAGGTCAGGTCCTCGTTGGGCCTGATTTAAAAACGGATAGAAAACATAATATAATAATGAAAAATATAGTTTCTTTTAAAATTTTAAATTGGAAAAATAATGAACCAGAAGAATAACCCGATTGGAATGATTGATTCTGGTTTAGGTGGGCTGTCTCTCTTTAAGCACATTCGGCAGGCCCTTCCGAATGAAGATATTATCTACTTCGCCGACTCGAAATATGTCCCATATGGCGACAGAGAAAGCGACTGGATTGTTTCTCGAACCACGCATTTAATTTCAAACTTAGTTGCTCATGGCAAATGCAAAGCGATCGTGATAGCTTGTAACACCATGACGGCTGTAGCGATTGAAACCATTAGAGCGCAAATTAATGTGCCACTTATAGCGATAGAACCAGCCGTAAAACCAGCTGTAGCAATCACACAAAGTAAGCATATTGCGGTTTTGGCGACTGCAACTACGGTGAAGGGCAAAAACTTAAAAAGTTTAATAGAAGCGTATGCGCAAGATATTAAAGTGTCTTTAGTGCCTTGTATTGGTTTGGCCGAAAAAATCGAAACGGGTAAAGCACATACCGCAGAAGTTAAAGATTATTTAAAAAATATTTTGGCGCCGTTAGTTGAGCAAAAAGTTGATACGATTATTTTAGGCTGTACACACTACCCATTTGTTACAGATACGATTCAGGAAATTGTAGGTCGTGATATTCAAATTATTGAGCCTTCGGAAGCTGTGACAGCGCAATTAATTCGGCAGCTCAATCAATATCATTTAAATTCTGAAAGTCCAAATGAGGGAAATCATATTATTTGGACCAGTTCAGACTCGTTGGAAGTGGCGGACGTTACTTTTTCTTTGTTATCTGAGAAATTGTCTGTAAAAGCAGTAGAACTATAAAAAGCCCGATATGCATTAATACATATCGGGCTCTAATCAATCAGTTATTAAAGCAAGTGATACCTTAATAATGACCTTTTTTGAATTACTCTACAGTTACTGACTTCGCCAAGTTACGTGGCTGGTCAACGTCTGTACCACGTAATACAGCAACGTGATAAGACAACAACTGAACTGGTACGCTATAAACAATTGGAGCTAGCCATTCGTTTACTGCTGGAATATGTACAACGTGTTGACGGTCTTTTTCATTGATTCCGCTATTTTCATCAGCGAAAACAAATAACTCACCACCACGTGCCTGAACTTCTTCCATATTTGACTTTAGCTTATCAAGCATTTCATCATTTGGAGCAAGAATGACGATCGGCATTTCATTATCAACAAGTGCCAATGGGCCGTGTTTTAACTCACCAGCTGCATAGCCTTCTGCATGAATATATGAAATTTCTTTAAGCTTTAATGCGCCTTCCAATGCGATTGGATAATTCGTACCACGGCCTAAGAATAAGCAGTGATTTTTTTCAACGAATAATTCAGACAAACGCAAAATTTCTGGATCATGTTTAAGCGTATCAAGAATAACTTTCGGGCTGTGCCATAGCTCACGCGTAATTTCTTCAGTAAGAGCAGGGCTAATACGTTGTTTCACTTGACCAATTTTCAAGATTAACAACATAAGCGCAGCGAGCTGAGTCGTGAACGCTTTAGTTGAAGCAACACCAATCTCAGGACCAGCAAGCGTCAATAAGTGATGATCAGTTTCACGAACCATTGAAGACGTAGCAACGTTACAGATAGTCAAAGTCTGAATATCGATATTGTTTGCTTTAGCACGCTTTTGAGTTTCACGTAGTGCCGCTAAAGTATCAGCAGTTTCACCTGACTGTGAAATACAGATATAAAGTGTATTTTCAACAATTACAGGAGTGCGATAGCGGAATTCGCTTGCGATTTCAACTTGGCAAGGCACGCCAATCAGTTGTTCAAACCAATATTTCGCAATCATTCCTGAATGGTAGCTTGTACCGCACGCAATGATTTGTACGCTTTGAATTTTGTTGAAATCTGCATCAGCATTTTTCAAGAAATCATCACGTAAGCTATTGCCATCAAGCGCTTGAGAAATCGTTTGCTTGATTGCTTCTGGTTGCTCATAAATTTCTTTGAGCATGTAGTGCTTGTATTCACCTTTTGATGCACTGCTTACGGTTGCATCAAGCTCTCGCACTGGGCGTTCAACGCGTTCGCCATTTGCAAATACTTCAATTGAAGTACGAGTAAGACGTGCAATATCGCCTTCTTCTAGGTACATAAAGCGGTTAGTCACCGGTAAAAGTGCAAGTTGGTCTGAACTAATAAAGTTTTCACCAATACCTACACCAATCACTAAAGGTGAACCTTCACGTACAGTAATCAGTTCATCTGGATAGTCACTATGGATAATACCTAACGCATAGGCACCTTTAAGCTGCGGTACAACAGTTTCGACAGCTTCTAAAAGGCTATCTGTGCTTTTTAGTGCTTCAGCAACTAAGTGGGCAACAACTTCAGTATCTGTTTGAGAAGTAAAAACATAACCTAAAGCTTGAAGGTCATCTTTTAATTCTTGATAGTTTTCAATAATACCGTTATGTACAACAGCCACCTTACCAGACATATGCGGGTGAGCATTATTTTCAGTTGGTTTACCGTGCGTTGCCCAACGTGTATGTGCAATCCCGATCGCCCCTGTAAGCTGGTGTTCAGCAACAGCATCTGCAAGGTTGATGACTTTACCTACGCGACGCTCACGTAAAATTTGTTGATTATTTAATAAAGCAACACCCGCAGAATCATAACCACGGTATTCAAGACGTTTTAAACCTTCAATTAAAATCTCGGTTACACAACGTTCTGCAACGCCTCCGACGATACCACACATACTTCAATCCTCTTATTTTTTAACCTTTTGGGGACGTTGATAATTTGCTTTTGAAATTTGTTGCGCACGTTCAAAGGAGAGACTTTGTTCGGCTACATCTTTCGTAATCACAGAACCTGCACCAACTGTAGCGCCATTCCCAATGGTCACCGGAGCAACCAGCGAGCTATTAGAACCGATAAAAACGGCATCGCCAATAGTGGTTTTGTGTTTATTTGCACCGTCATAATTACAAGTAATTGTACCTGCCCCAATATTTGATTCAGCACCGATTTCTGCATCACCTAAATAGGTGAAATGGTTAGCCTTACTACCCAATCCAATCGTTGTGTTTTTAACTTCCACAAAATTGCCAATATGTACTTCATTTGCCAATTTAGCGCCTGGGCGTAAGCGTGCAAATGGTCCAATTTGAGCATTTTCACCGACAACAGCACCATCAAAAACGCTATAAGCCTGAACTTTAGTGCCTGCTGCAATTTTGGTGTTCTTTAAAATACAACCAGCGCCGATTTCGACAAAATCACCAAGCTCGCAGTCGCCTTCAATAATCACATTGACGTCAATACGAACGTCATGTCCAACTTTCACTGAACCGCGTAAATCAAAACGTGCAGGGTCTGCAAAAGTTACGCCTTGTTGCATAAGCTCTTTTGCTTGCTGTTGTTGAAACTCACGTTCAAGTGCAGCAAGTTGCAAACGGTCATTGACGCCTTCAACTTCAAATGCGAGTTCTGGTTGAATAGATGCAATTTCTAGCCCATCTGCAACAGCCATTGCCACGATGTCGGTTAGGTAATATTCACCTTGCGCATTTTCATTTGAAAGTTTAGGCAACCACTCATGAAGTTTTGCATTGCTAACACAGTAAATACCTGTGTTGATTTCTTGAATCTGGCGCTGAGCTTCTGTTGCATCTTTATGCTCAACAATCGCTTGAATCTTGCCTTCTTGACGAACAATACGACCATAACCTGTTGGGTTGTCGACATGTAAAGTAATCATGCCAATACCCGTTTTACTTGATTCTTCAACAAGTTGCTCGAGCGTTGTTTGACGTACTAAAGGCACATCACCATAAAGAATTAATGAAATACCGTCTTTAGGAAGTACGGGTAAGGTCATTTGTACTGCATGGCCTGTACCTAATTGTTCTGCTTGTTCAACCCATTCAATATTTTCTTGTGAAAAAGTTTGTTTGACGTGGTCACCACCATGTCCATAAATTGTAATAATATTTTCTGCGAGTATTTTTTTTGCTGTTTGAATGACGTGTCCTAAGAGTGGGCGACCCGCTAAAGGTTGTAGTACTTTAGGAAGCTGAGAACGCATACGCGTTCCTTTGCCTGCAGCAAGAATAATGACGGTAGTTGACATGAATAACTCTAATGATTTAACTCAAATGGATAATAATTAGTGTACAAAGAGCAGCCCATACACCGGCAATAATATCGTCAAGTATAATACCAAAACCACCATGCACTTGACGATCAATAACGCGTATAGGCCAAGGTTTCCAAACATCGAAAATCCGAAATAATATAAATCCCCCGATCACCCACATCCAATTCATTTGTTGTAAATAAAGCAGAGGAAGAAAGGTAATAGATTGACCTGCAAATTCGTCCCACACAATTCGACCATCATCGTGTACATCTATAACTTTTGCAGTTTGACCACAGATATAAATCCCAACCAATGACATGAGGAGGATGGCGATCAAGCTTAAGTTAAAGCCAAGAGATAACCAGATTGGAACGAAGAGTAGGGCAAAGGCAGAGCCAAAAGTACCGGGAGCTTTAGGTGCGAGACCAGATCCGAAACCAACTCCACAGAAAACGATGCAGCGGTTGAACCAAGACATGTCCTTAAAATGAATCGGTGGCTTATGCAAAGTGTTGGTATCCATGAATTTGCAATGGGTAATCTGAACCCAAATGCTCAAAAGTTAGTTGTGTTTTTTCAACGATCTCTCCGATCATTGTAATCTTAATGTCTAGTTGTTTTTGCAAAAGTTTTTCATAATTTTGCGGTGTTATTGTAAAACATAATTCGTAGTCATCGCCACCAGCGAGTGCATATTGCCAACGCTGCTGTTTTGGTAGTTCTTGTAGTGTTGAATCAATCGGTAATTTTTCTAAAAATAATCGGGCACCGACCTTTGACGCTTTTAAAATATGACCTAAATCTTGGGCTAATCCATCCGAAATATCAATCATACTTGAAGCTAATCCCTTCAACTGCTGTCCAAGCTGACAGCGTGGAGTTGGGTAGTCCAATCTTTTTTGTAATGGATGACCTAGGTGCTGTAAACCATACGCGGCATCACCCACTTGACCGCTCACACAAACATAGTCACCGACTTTGGCACCGGAACGTAACACAGCTTGTCCAGTTTCAACCCAGCCCATGGCTGTGACGGTAATGGTGAGATGAGGACCTTGCGTCGTATCTCCACCAATAAGAGCAACCCCAAATTGATTACAGCAGTCGTAAATTCCCTGACTGAATCCTTTAAGCCATTCATGGTCAATGGTAGGTAGGCTGAGCGCAAGTAAAATACTATGCGGTTTTGCCCCCATTGCTGCAATATCTGAAAGATTGACAGCCACGCTTTTCCAGCCAATTGCATGGGCAGAAGTATCAAGAGGGAAGTGACGTCCAGCAACGAGCGTATCTGCACAGATCACCAATTGTTGGTTTGCGGGAGGGGTAATTAAGGCTGAGTCATCTCCAATACCTAAGGTGACATCTGTATAAGATTGTCTGTTAAAGTACTGGTCAATAATAGAAAACTCAGCCATATCAACTTCAAACCTGTTAGTTTGCTTGTTGTTTTTCAGCACTACGTAGTGTTGAACTTAAACGATCTAGAACGCCATTAATATATTTATGGCTATCTGCTCCACCAAAGTGTTTAGCGAGTTCAATAGCTTCATCTAGAACGACACGATAAGGTACTTCTAAATGATCACGTAACTCGTAAGCACCTAAGCGTAATGTTGCTAGCTCTACACCATCAAGTGCACTAAGTTCACGGTCAAGAACCGGAACAAGTAATGCATCAAGATCTTCGTGCTGTGCAATCACTTGTGTTAGCAGTTCGTGGTAGTAGTTTAAGTCTACCTTGTGCATTGCATTTTCCGCACGGGTACGTGCTTCGATTTCATGTACAGGGTTGTGACTCATTTGCCACTCATAAATACCTTGTACAGCAAAACGACGTGCTTTACGTTTTGCTGCATAAGCGGCTTGCAGTGTTTGAGACATGCTTTAAATTGCCTTTAATAAATTAACCATTTCAATAGCAGTTAACGCAGCTTCGCTACCTTTGTTTCCTGCTTTTGTACCTGAACGTTCGATGGCTTGCTCGATGCTATCAGTAGTTAATACACCATTGATGACAGGCAAGCTGCTTTCTAACGCGACTACACCTAAACCTT
>Ga0209795_10000494_pt1 | contig 30064 bp, 16 predicted proteins | sample AgamicOrMarz_FD_187166 | JGI IMG/M metagenome (GOLD analysis project Ga0209795, IMG submission 187166) | Agave microbial communities from Guanajuato, Mexico - Or.Ma.rz (SPAdes) (version 2) | ecosystem: Host-associated > Plants > Phyllosphere > Phylloplane/Leaf | place: Guanajuato, Mexico...
TGGGAAGATGATTGGATGTATGACCGGCGACTTAGTATAAATGTCCTATTGACTTGGCGGGGACTATTGAAATCGAGAGATGTGATTAGCAGGGGATGTCAATGGCGAGTTGGGTCACTAAGCTTTTGGCGTGATTGGTGGTCTAGCAATGAACATCAGGATGAATGGCTGGAAACTTTAGCCACACAAAATGTCAGTCACTGTAGAGCCCTATTCCTCAGCCAAAGAGCCAGGCTATCGAAGTGGACAAGCAGAAGATAGTTCTCGTTTTGGGAGTTGTAGTTGCGTCCTGACTTGCCTTATTCAACTCCACTTAGCCTCCTAAGACGCGGGAAGCGAGACTGAAGAGGGCTAGCTCTCTTTCTTGTACGTCGAGCGGATTGTGGCACGAAAACGAAGATAAGATAAGGGCACTCACTCAATTCTGTGGTTAATGATATTTGTAAATCGGTCGTTCTTGGGAGGGTGCTTGTACAGAGTAGGGAGTTAGAGTTCTAACTTAGGCAGTAAGGTGCAGGCCGTCCTTGGAAATGGAATGATAGATAGCGTCAATCTAAGTGGTGAGGGAATACTTGAAATAAAGGGATAGCAGGAATTCCAAAGCCTGACGAGCATTGGCTTATTCAGGTGGTGGGTATAACTGAATCAGGGTCGTACCTTTTTCCTCCCCTGCCCACTCGCACTTCATTAGACAACCATCTTCTCCTTTATACCTCACTGTGGCCACTATTATTGAGAAGATATCTGATTTGACTGTGGCCACTATAATGGAAAAGATATCTGATTTGTAGGACCTACATTGCCCATTGATCAATCAAATGATATGCTAATGAGTGATTGATTTCTGCCTTAGGACAGTGAGCACCATTTGGCATTACCACAGGGGCTGCCTTGTGGATAAAGTTTCCGACAGTGACCTCCGGGTGAAAATATTAATGCCCTCCGAGTTGTTGATGGCTCAATATTCACAGTGTCTCCAGGAACCAATCCCCAGGCTACTCTGATGATGCTTGGCGGGTGAGTTGTTGCAGTAAATTTTATTCATAGTTATTTTGTGTATCCCTTTTTTTTTCATTTGTGTTCTCTATGTCCGGCTTCTCAAAGCTAATACATTCTGCACCTGCCATGAGAAAATTACTACTATTACATAATAGTTGGAGGTGGCACGGCTGGGTGTCCATTAGCAGAAACGATGAACTGAACCAAGAGGGCTTCTTGCCCACCCTCTTGCAGGTGGATACATTTGACTCCCCAGCACAAGCATTTACTTCAGAAGATGGTGTGCCTAATACTCGTGGCCGTATCCTTGGAGGCCATAAAGCAGATCAGGATTTCTATGTAAAATCCGAGATCAATTAGGATTGTTGACTGGTGAATGAATCCTATGAGTGGGTGGTGTAGAGAAAGCAGACTGCCTGTGATTTGCTTTCCGTGTATGAGTAGGATGGCTACAAGGGCATGTTCCCTATGCCCGAGTGAAGTATGTTCGTTGTTCCTTGCCTTTGAATGCCGTCAAGTGGATGGGCTGTACGGTAGTAGTTTATGTTATCTGCTTATCCGGTGCCTTCCTTAGGACTTTTGACCCTGCGGATAGAGTTTCAAAGCTTTCAAGCTTAGCTGCCTTGTCTTAGCTATCCCTTATTGGTAATCCGATTGGTCTTCTTTCCGCTCCTGACGTGAAGTCGATCCCTACTCCTCTAAAGACGAAGCCTTTCTCCGCCCGAAGCCTATCCCATTCAAAGGATGCGCCGGCGTTTAGGATGTTGGAAAAGCGGTCTACCTCACTCGTTGGCCTACCTGCCCGCACACTCTCACTTATCTGTAATCGGTTAATCGTATTCCCCTGTAAGCTAGCCTGTAAGATCCTTTGGAGAGCTAACTCCGGAAGTTCTTCCATCCCCCTTGCCGACTTTGAACCGTAAATAAAAAGGCAGCGCAGCTTGCTTTACCAGCTGATCTTTCTTCCTTCCCTCTGGCATTTCTTCCCATAGCTTTTCCTTCACTTAATATTAAGTAAAGAAATAAATTACCTTCACTCGCCTACGGCTGAGCTTGAACCAGAGACGATGGCTTCTCTTACCCCTTATTCATCCCTTTACTACTTTGTTTGATGAATTCCGAAATCTCCGTTGGAGTTGGTCCTACTAGTGAGCGCATCCTGAATAGGATCTCGTCGATCCTGTGGTCGGGGATCACCAAATCTTCGTCTGTTGGCCAGTCGGAAACAAGATCAGCAGTTCCACTGGTTGCTGATCCCTCAGGTAGTGGACATACGAAAATGGAGGTAGATTAATTGGGGGGAGGAAGACGGAGGGTTGAAGTGAAAATCTCTTCCCTATGACCAGATGTCAAAGAAAGAAGATTATGCTTGGTGTCTGCAATTGCTCTCAAGGAGCTGCGCGTCCTCGGCCTTCTTTGATGTTGAATTAGACATTTGAGATTGCAATTTCACCTGAGAGAAGGAATTGAGATCCCCTGTGCTGTTTATGTTGCAATCCACTTATTGAGCTTCATTGAAATCCAATTCTTGGTTCGTATTAGGGGTTTTGATTGAGGCAATACGATTGGGAATTCTCCTTGAAGAAGTTTTTACTAGGGTTTTTAGTTGACGCTGATGGTTTAGCCACGTGGCTGATTCCTCTTTCGACGCCTGTTGGGAGGTAGCATCAATGGTCCGAAAGGCCTTTGTTCCGACCCAACAAGCAAGGGATTGAGCTGCGCGTCCGTTTTCTTGCCCTCAAAAGCCGCCGGTGAGTGTTCTCCATAAGTAGTCTTCTTTTGCTATAGTTACCTTGGATGGTCTGATGTTTTGTCTCCACTTGCAAACAGTTAAATAATGCCCTATTTCCCCTTTGGACCATTACATTGCTCCAGTCCCAAAAGAAATGAAACTTTCTGCTCGTTGGGACTTTGGCACAGCTTTCTTAGTTACCACTCCAATCACTTCGACTTGACGCTGTGACGTCAGCCTCTTTATCTTGTTGCGTCTACTGCGTCTTTACTTGAATTTTAAAGTTTCTCCGCATTGAATAAATCATTGTTCTCGTACATTCTTCCCTACGTGCGGGTTTCCAGACAGAAAGATTCCCCTTAGTCATATGGGGAGAGTTTTAGCATTCCCCGCTGGAGGATTCTGTAACCACTAGATTCTTTCGAGGGCTTGGTTTGGAGATAGCTGCAGGTTCTGAAATGCAGACTCCTCACTACGGGGTCGGATGAAGGGATTCGAAAGACAGCATGGATCGGGGAGAGGGGAAATTTTTCTATTGATCGAGAAAGCTTGGGCGGACCCCCAACCATTAGCACATTCAAAGATTCAGATGACTAATTGGCTGGAGTTGCAGAGGGAGAAAGGTGAATCCGCTCATGATGCTAATAAAGTAGGGGAAGAGTCTGATTCAAAACCGTCTGCGATAGATCACGTCGAACTGAAGCACGACAGAAAGAAGCTGATAACTTTTGGTTGATTTTATGCTCGAGAAAAGCGAAGAGGCGTTAGGGTCTATGCTAATAGAGATCGACCGTTAAGGTAAGACAGTTTTTTTGTTTAGCCAGTTCAAAAAAGGGGAAGGTTCTAAAATGGATGCCGTCCTAAAGGCAAGTTCCTCAAGTAGAAGCAAATGAGTTTGGAAACACTTTCTTTTACAAAGGTACGCCTATGTGGAGTTTCCAGCCCCAGTATAAGTAGGGAATCTAGCTGCGTAAGGTTTTCATGTTTATGAAGGTTTGGCAAAGAAAAAGAGAAAGCCTATCAACAGGAAATTCCTTTTGCCTTTTCTTTTGATTCCATGCTTTAGGTTTTATTTAGGTTGAGAAAGAGTCCGTGAAAAATAATATGGGCATTGCCATGGAAGGAGGTAACTACGCTCTGGATTGGTCGACTAAAGTCCAACGTTTTTTACTCAACCCTTCATCTGGTCGATAAAGGGTTGACGGCCCAAGAGCAAGTTTTCCTGCACTGACTTTGAGACGGAGAAGACTCTTTTACAGGGGATCCACCATTCTCAAGGGAGTTTCAAAAATTGTCATTGATGGGACTGCACTATGACTGATTGTGTCGAGAATGTATTAGCCACCCGCTCATAAACTTTTTCTCCTACTTCCTTGGTGACTCTAATAAGCACACCCCCACGTACTCTTTCCAGGAAAGGATGTACTGCCTCTGGCTCGCATTCCGCCCCTTTTTGTGGGAGAATTATGGGATTCGATTTTCGAGGGAAGGAAGCTAAGCGCAGTAGCTAAGTAAGGACAGTGGTTTTAACATAGGATAAAGGTGCATTCAATCTGCTCTCACCACCCTGTGCTGGGAGTACGGTTCATTAGGTAACATTTTTTCACCTAAGCATAGTAGTCAGAGGCCATGACCATGTCTTCCTTCTCTACTTAGGAGTTTGAAAGCTTCAGTCCTAGGCGCACTAGAGGATAGCACAGGTCGGAGGTGAAGCTTCTACTTAGACCTTGAATTCCTAAATCCGCTGAAGGTTAGGAATCAATCCTCTCTTTTCAATATCCGGGCAGGAAAGGGCTAAATGGTAGATTCTTGATATAGTTAAGTTGGGTCTGTCCTATTTGATTTCATGTGATTTGGTTTAAAGAGTCTTCTTCTTCATACCTGGAAATCTCTGACAAAAGGCAGTAAAAGACTGATTGACCATTAATAGCGGGCGGCATGGATGTATTTCTCTTTGTTTACAAGAATAGGTTCTTAGTAGGTCTAATATTTTGACAGTCTCTTTGGAAGACTTGAAGGCAATAGGGATAACGCAACGATAAAAGAAAGATAACCTAAAAGAGCAACTTTCAAACACCTCTTTCGAGCGGGTGGAACTTGCTATCAGAGAGAGAGCCTTAGCGTTTAACCAAAAAGAAAAGTGTGTGAAAGATTACCTTCGAAGACGAGAGGTGCGGAGCTTAGAGAATCAGTTAAGATATACAAGAATACACCTTTGACGCTTGCATCTTTTGTTTTGATGAGATTGGGTTATTTTTTCGTGATAACGAATTATTACATATCCAAAAGACTACGGGATTGGGCTATTGGTTGGAAGACTTGAAGGCATCCTTGGAAGGGAAGTAAATTAGGGCTTCCGCCTTGCAACTCGATGGCATAGACTGAGAAGCTGACTAAGTCACTATCGGATCTTCCAATACACATTATTAATACATATTTTTTTACTGTAACATATGACTTTATAATACCTTATTAACTTTGATTCACTTTTACCAAATACATGGTTATAGTTTACATACTCTTGAAAAAGAATCGAGGGTCCGAGCTTCCCAAGCTCTATGCTGTTGGGGAACTCTGCAAGGGTCTTACCACCTTGCGGAAATGAATAGGCTTTCTTCCGCTTTTACACTCGCCTAGCTGGCTGGTATAGAGTCAAGAGTGAGATTTACAGGCCTCAATAAGAAATATATCTGAGAAGAGAGAGTGAAGATGAGTTATAAGGGAGATATGTTACCTATCTGGTCACATAGCATAGGAAAGAGAGATGAGAGGGTCCGCTTAACTTGGTCTTCCTTCGAGGTCCTTGATCGTCATAGGCGCCAGCTAATGAATAATAAAAAGAAATTCACTCCATTCTGCTCGACTTCTTTTGATGGATTGTTTGGTCGAATAAGATTTTGCTTAGACCATGGCCGTGGAAAAATCTATCTTCTCATGAATGAAGTGAGAACTTCTTCATTGATCTTGACTCTAATCTCACCAATGGAAGGCACCGGAGTGTGGTTCCAAGTCCAAGATAGGAGTTTTCAAGTCGGATGCTTCACTCTGAAACTGAAGCTTCCTTTCAGCAAACAAAAGGAGTGAAAATACCCTTGTGTAAATCAATTTCGAAGAATAAAAATAGGAAATGGAACTCCACCAATACCCCCTCATGTTAACACACGAGTAGTTCTCCCTTATTAAGCCACGACGTACCAACAGTTAACACAATTGCCCTTCCCACTTATTTTACGCTCAGCCGTCTGTTTCCGAGTATGAGGAATGAGGTATATCCTGAGTCCGAGTCCGTCAGCCAGTGAAAACAGAATCCACCACTTTCAAGTAGGAGGTACTATTTGGAACTCTGCCTCTCTCTCGTACCTAAGGAATTATCCGACGATTCACGACTATGAAGATTTACCGCCTATGACTATATGAGACCAATCAGCCTTTCTCTCTGATCACTATAATTCCGTTGATCTCTATTTTTACACTTTTACATTTGGAATGAATAGATTAGGGCTTCGAAGTCTTAGCACAAGGATTTCCTTCAGTGGGGACTGATGAAACCTCAAATCCATGAATTCTGTATTTTATCTCTGATGGTATACTTTCTCAATCCGACTCATAATCAAATGCTTATAGGCTCTTCATCCAATAGACGAGTTTACCTAGATGCACACTTAGTGCCCGACGTGGAGAAAACGATAACGAATGATCATAGAAGAAAGCAGGCTAACGAAGTATTCGGTAATCAAATAAGACTACATATCTCGTTATTCGGAAATTCGTTTTACTCCCTTAGAAAGGACTCTGTTGATAAGGTTTACGCAAAAGGAAAGGTTAAGGTAAGCGAGCGCACATCTACCCCCCCCACCTAAGATCCGAGTGAGAGCTCTTTCTTTTAATTCTCTGATACTATAGAATTTTTGATTCAAAGATCAAGGTTTATAAGGCAGCCATAGGGATTGGTCATATAGTAATCCCCATTTCGGATTGATATATAAGCTTCTTCCTTCATTCTTCATTCCAAGTCTGTCTTCTTAGTGGTACACATTTGCTCGACCAGTTAAGGTAAGTATCACTTGAATGCCTTCCATATTTGGAGGGGAATGAAGTGAGCCTTTCTAACCACTCGGCAGGCTTGGGCTAACTCCGGTAAGGAAATTTTCACTTCGTCAACCAAAGCCAAAGGGGCAAAGCAGCTAATGTTGTATAACGTTTGGGATTGAAGTGAAAAGAAGGGACATCCGTTGAATCAGCTGTTGATGCAATAGACGGTGGTAAAGTCAGTTAAGAAGATATATCCCTAAACTAAAAAAGTAGGGTTTTAGCTTCGACCGTGTTAACTCTTCTTTTTTATTTAATCGAATTCTTGAAGAAAGTCAGTCAGGTTAGAATAGAACTCGCCGACATGAGAAAGAGGATATTGATCTTCCTGTTCAGGAAATAGAGCAGACCAAAAATCCTGCTATTCCTTGGAGCGGTATGAAAGCTATTAAGAATAAGCAGTTCTTTACTAAAGGGTATATAAATTCTCATATTGTGACTTAAACCATTCATATGAGGTAAATTCTTTAGCAGCACCCTTGTGCTTTTGATTAGACTCACCCTATGTTCTGATTCTATAAAATAGCACTTCGGTGCTAAAAAGTATCCTTTCTTGATATTGTATTCTAGCTTAAACTTACCTAGTTCATAAGAATATCACTATACCTTATCAAATAGTTGTATCGGTTCGGGCAAAGGCATTCTTTGCTTTTAATTCGGAATCTGATTATTGTGAATATGCAGATGGGAGATTCAAAGGACTTCTTCCTTCCACTTAATACCTTCGTTGACCCCGGCCGGAAGTAACTGAACTAGCCTAATCTTCCACTGCGGAAGGACAAAATCCAAGGGTTAAAGAGCTTCTAATATCTGGTTACTAAAGCCACTAAGAGTTACAGATCTTAACCAAGAGAAGACAAAGACTAATCATATATGAATATGGGACATCGGGAACTCTGACAGCATCCAGCATTTTTCTTCTGGGATTTAAGACCTAAAGTAGGTAAAGCAAACTCTGCCAATTCATCATTACTCTTCTATTGAAAGCGGGGGAACTTCTTGATTGGTTTTTTTTTTAAGAAAAGATACTCGTTCTTTCGACTCGGTCATCTAATAAAAAAAATGGGATTTAGGATTATGCCAATATAGCCCGTATTTGTGCTTTTGTGTTTGCAGGAGTAGCAAACTTAAGTCTTTTGCAAGTTCAGGAGCAATCCCAGTTATCGGTACAGTCCACAAAGAAAGACGCATTTTCTTCTTAGATGCCTGTTACGGGTCGGCAGGGAAGATCGATTCCTAGAACACCTGTAACTATACTCTTTCTTAGTTCTGTGGGACTACAGATTAGTTGAAATCCGAAGAGGTCAGTCCAAGGAGAACACGAACACTCAAAGTAGATTTCTTAGTTCAGTGCGCATGATCTGCTTTCAAGGTGAAGTGTGAACGGCAGGGCGCCCTGAACCTGAAATGAAAAGGTAGGGCCTCAACGCCCAGTTTTGTAGGGAATTTTCTCATTGTTGCAACTCCCTTCATAGAGACATCGACCCCCTTCCTTCAATGAAGCGAGCGACTGACTATCAGGCGAGCAACAACTACATTTGATAATAGATTTCAAACCGCAAGACAATCCTAGGCCCAGAAAGGGTCTTGCATACTTGTTGGCTAGCCTATGCAGGTTAGCTTGAACCAGCCCAGCTACTTCGGCTTACACACTCTATTTCTATTGATACGCACTTACCTAGAAAGCATATTACTTTCGGGAAGACAGCACAGAGAGAGGTCTTACTCAACTTCCTCACTATCTCACTTTACTAACCCTAACCTATATAGGAGCCTTGTAAAGAGTTTGAATCAATAAGGCCGTTGTTCCCGTTCGATACTCCAGCTCGTTGAGGAGATTCCAGCCTACAGTCTCGCTTTCTTTCACTGAACACAAAACGGGCTTTCTAAAGATGGGAACATCTTCAACATAGACTTTTCTATGATTGATGGATCCATTCATAGCTTAACTACTACAAGTCGAAAGCGGTAACTAAAGCTAACAAAGGTGCCGTTCTTTAGCCCGAGAGTACCCTACGGATTCCTATTGGGAACTGAAGTCGAATGCTTGCACCCCTCGAGAACTCGTACTGTATACGTACGGATACCTTGTGATCCTCTTCTCCGTGCTGTCTGAACTCCAGACCCCTCGCATTCACAAGCGAGTCGAACGAACTGCTTACTGCATTAACAAGCAATTACTCTAACCAAACGAGGTTTGATTGAGATCTTTTCCGCTTTATAAGGCCGATCGATATCCCGAGAAAGGAAAAAAAGTAAATAGAAGAGAATGACTACCTATGGTGTGCCGGGTTTTCTTCCCGGATTTGCTTGTCTGGAATAACTTCCCTCAATCCCCCTCTTCTCATGACACTAATGGATTTCCACTTCTGCTGAACCCCACATATTCAATCAATTCTGTTTCATGGTCGGAGAGAGTCCACCTTTCCAGGGACTTGACTACTTCAGGTTGATCCGATCCTCTTCGTTGCCACTCCTCTTCCCTCCCAATTTAAGAACTAGCGCGAAGTACTTACTTTGAGTGCTTTGATTGACGAGGTCTAAATAGGATCAGGTTTAGAATTAGAAACATAATCTTATCTGGAATAGGATCGTGAGTAAAAAACAGATTTTCAACTATGTCTTTGAGATTTCTTTCTGGCGGTAAGTTCACATCTACAGTAGTCTCCACTATCCCTATATACAGGCAAAAGAATCTCGAGTGGATCATGAATTTTCTCTTTTACTTTAAGATTAAGAGCTTCGATCAGCTACCCTAGTTTCCATATTTCGATTCTTTAATAGATGGATCATTCGGCCAGCCTTAACGGCTACGAGAATCGCTACAGACAACCCATCCTAGATATGAAATCAGCAAGAAGTTGATCCTGTTGTATTATATATAAGTTCTCTAAAAGAAGACCGATAACTCGTATCCCGAAGATTACGAAGCGACCGGTCCTCTTCTTTTGCGTCGAAGCTCTTTTCTTCTTTTTAAGAGCCGAACGCCAGGAATGGTAAAAGAAAGGGCTATAATAGAATCTAAATATAAGTAGGCCGTTTGCTATTGTTATAAAAGCTGTTCGCCTTAGTTTAACACTTAGTAAGTACACTCCTTCGGGAGAATGGAAGTCAGTTTAATCTGCCCCCGCCCAACAAGGACTTCGATGGGAAAGAGCTAAACAAAAAATTCTGCATTATAGTTTTTGCTCGAAATAAAGCGTTAACCTTTTTATCGAAAAAGTACTAGTCCTATCTATCCACCTCTCCAAATACAAGATCTTGACTACCTATGATGGTAACCACATCTGCTGACATGTGATGTTTGGACATAAAATCGAGTCCTTGTAAGTGGGCAAAACCAGGTGCTCTTATTTTACAACGGTAGGGACGATTGCTTCCATTACTGACCAGAAAGACACCAAATTCTCCTTTTGGAGCTTCAACTGCGGTATAGGTAGAAGAAGCTGGTACGAAAAAACCTTCTGTATAAAGTTCGAAATGGTGAATTGAGGTAGAGTAGACCGATGATCCTGTAGTCATTTGGCCGGCTATTGAAAGAAAAAGCTTGCATCTGCTCTCCCTTTTATATAACCGGTCCCATCTCTCTCCAAACCTAACGTGGTAGTTTCCCATCATAGGGCTTTCTATCTATAGATTTTTTTCAAAGTAGCGCATTCGTTAGGAACCGGCGAAACGTCCTTGGATTCAGAAGTGAAATCGGACTTTAACACTACTACTGCGAATAACGCTTTTCTTAGTCTTAATATCGCTAACCTTTTGTTTTTTCTTTTTTCATTGTATAGTCTAACATTCTCTTTTGAAATCCATTTTCGAAAAGAAATTCCTCTGCTCCTCAAGGCGCAGCGGTTGAAGCGGTCGAAATGAAAGATCAAAATGAAGTTATAGAGACATAGTCAACATTCCGTTTTCAGAAAAAGAAAAAAGACGTTTCAAGTAATCTCTCTTCAACTTATACGAAAAGCAAGTCAGGGCCGCGCTAGAACTGCACGTAACCACAACGAACTTTTCACTTTTGTCTACTTATCTTTCTACTAAAGAATAATCACAAGGTGCAAAAATAGAAGATAACGCTTCGCCTTATCTTGGTTTACCAACCTGTTACTTCAAAACTAAGACTGCTCTCTCTCGGCTGGATTTTTTCCAGTCTACTAGGAAGATCTCGTATCCAGAACCTAAAAAGAAAGGCGTTAAAAAGCCCGAAACTTTATATCCCTTTACTAGTAGATAGTGGAGGTCCTGTGGTTCCTATTCCGGGCATTGAAAGCTGAAATCAAAAGACATCAAGGCCTAAGTCAGACAATGATGATCTTCTCTTAAAATAGCAAGAATAGCTGGTGGAGGACTCTGCACCCAGTAAGGTCGACACAGTCAGTCAGTCAGGAAGATGCTTTGCCACCCAATCGGCCGACCCGCTTTCAGATGTTGAATCGATCTCTATGAAATTCAGGATCGAATACATCTTTGGCTTATGAGTTATGCGTTGAGGCTTGTAGGAGTCTCTTTAAACAACTTGGCACTTTCGGCTAGTGCATAATCATGCCTATGGGGAGCAGTGGTCACAAGCTTGCCTGTGGCCCCCAGAAGGTGGCTAAGGTCTATGAGCATATCTTGTCTAAGTTGGGAGTTGATATTCGTTTTCAAAAATCTTTAGTTTCGACTTCAGGCTCTGCCGAGTTTGCCAAGAGGTTTCACCTGGGATTGAGGGTTACCAGGCTATCTCGATTAGCATCGAGTCTGGAGTGAATTGTGCTTAGGTCGCGACAGACCTCTCATCTCTCAAGCTCTACTGGAGTGGAGAAATGCGACCGCTCCCTAGCGTCCTCTCAGAGCGGATTCTAGCACAAGACCCGACTCTGTGCATGAATGTGCAATTTACTTACTTTCTTTCACCGCTTTCAGCCAAGCGATTGTAGATTCTCGGAACATGGGTGAACCCTAAAGCGCTTGATCAGGTCAATGGCAAGGCAAGTTCTTGTCTGCTGTCTCTTTCCTGTGGTTGTGTGCTGCATTGGACTGTGCGGGCTGCGGCTGACTGGCTTGTTGTTTGACTGCATAATCCGACATTTCATTTTTTCTATCAAACAAGCGTTTAACCTCCCTGCATTGTCTTAAACAAAGAAAGACTTTACTGACAACGAAAAGCAGCTGAAGTAGATACTCCATGAAAGGATCGGGCTGTTGGCTCGGGCAGAAGGTGGAAAGGCTAAGACAAAGCCGCTTCCTAAGTCACCCACGGAGCGGTATGGCTTTGGTTAAGTAAATTGACTCCATCTTCGCCAGTAGTCAGACAAGTAAGCAAGCCAGTGAATTGATCCTCGGGTGAATAGAGTAAGGTAGTGAAGTGATCCCAGTCCCAGCATGGTAAGAGTAAGAATAAGGGACTTCGACTAGTTCAGTCGGAATCTAAAGCCGGCTTGAAAGAGCTCACGTCATTGATCGCAAGCAAAAGAAACCTTCAAAATCGCATTCGCATGTTGGTTGTTCTTCACTAAACATCGAGGTTTCAGGTTCAAGTGAAGGTTCGGATCGGACTGACGTCTCGGCCTACGTCTCTTCAGGTCCGGTTTTCATTAAAGGGCTTCCTTCAAAGTTTATTTAGGATACCGCTTTAATAACGAAAATCGGATTGTATTTTTGTAGCTTCACTTTCGATAGGCCTACATCTCGCCTTCCACTACCGGAAGAAAAATGGATCTGCGACTCCCGGAACTTAGACGTACCGCTCACCGCAAAGAAGACTTTCTGTACTACCTATTTATCTATTTATAGCCAGCCATTGGGGACACTGAAACTCACGTCGTACAGCCAAGTAGAAAAGCAGCGAAAGAGTTGATTCGATCACCGGCTTTCAAAAAAGCTTTCCAGGTCAATAGGTTAAGCTATGATGGGTTCGTCGGGCTTTGATCCCCCGAAGCGTTCTGCTCATTGAGTTTTGTAAAAAGGTTCCGGTCTTTCTGATGGCTGCGCTCAGCCGTCTGTTATCTACGTTGACCCTTCTCAGACTAGTTTAAAACTAAGAGGAGAGTTTTAAAAGCAAGAAACAAGTGGAAAAAGGGCTTGTTACAGTGAATCAGAAAAGGAAGAATGTGCAGTTAGAAGGACAACTAATTGAGTCTTGCTTGGGTCTCCCACGTATGGGTGGCAGGTATCAGGCACATAGGTAAAGGTTGAAAACCGTTAGCAAGGCTACGAACCTTCTCTCAGGCTTACAGAAGAGTGCTTGCTTCCCAGATCAGATCAATAGTATAAAGAGAACCACGCACAGAAAGAGCCGCGTTAGAATAGGGTGTGGGGGAATGCGCTCTTTGAAAGAATAGGCTCTGGGACTCCCTCAAAGGGAATGATGGGACAAAGATACTACCAGACCAGGGGCGAGAGAGATATTTTTTGTTGATTAAGAGAGATGTAAGGCAAGGAAGGAACTGCAAATAGCGTATAAGAGAGAGTCAAATCTTTCCTTTCAAACATAGTTTGAGCGCGTCTACGAATAGAAAAGGGTTTAGGTATTAGGCCGGCCGTCTTGGGACTTTCTTTTCAGAAGGAAGAGGGCACAGGAGATTCGATTCAGTCAGCTTGGTTCTTGACTTTGCCATTTCAAAGACACTATTCAAGTGAAGTGCAAGATCCACCGCTTAGCCTCTGTAGGGGGAAGATCATACCGGAATGAAATTCTGCCTTTAAAGAAGGACTTTCAGGTAAGCATGCATAGCTTGATGGGAAAGAGAATAGAAGGAGTAGGTCCTCTTATAGTATTAGTATCCCTCTATCCATCTGTCTTGCATTGCTTCACTGGAGCTTATATAAAGCGGCGATACGAAGAATAGAGAGAATCTGTCTGTCTTTATAGTGCAGATGGACTGACTTTACTACCATCAAAGCTTCCGGTTCTATTCCTTTTTGAATAAAGGCTTGTTATCGACGAATAAATAAGCTCTTTCTACTTTGCCCTAAAAGCTCTAAGCAGTTTTAACTCGAAAAGATAGCTTAAGTTATAGTTATAACAGCTAAAGCGATAGCAACTCATGAACGAAGTGCTCGACCATAGCATAGGGAACGAGCGTAATAAAAGTTGCGAGTTAAGGGTTAGTTAGGTAAGTAGCAGAAAACTGCAGTATCTTCTATCAGGGTTCAGGACTTACATCAATGGCACATAGCTGGAGCGCCCTTCGTACTTCTATCCTCTCATATTATGCCAAGCCTTTCTCGGCCAAATGATAGAGGCGCAGGAGTTGACCTTTTCGGGACCTTTTTCAAACTGTCGATCTTGGGCGTTGATAGACTTCTCCCTTAAGAAGGGATTCTTCGATGCGAACTTCACTTCCCTCTTCGCTGTGGTATCAGACATCTCGCCCGATTACCTTCGTCCCTTCCTCCAACGATCACAATGGCATCTTACCTGATGCTCATTTGGTCCTTTCCTTGGTAGCCTGTCCTACTTGACTTGGGAAAAGAAATAGCCAAATATAGAAATCCGTCCTATTTTTAATCGAAAGCCCAATCCGCCTAGTCCGTTGAAGCTCATACCACGACAGCAACATTTCTTTGGCATGGTCTCAAAGAAGTAAGCTGAGTGACTCTACTCTGTGAAGTCAAGGAATTTATAATCCCATCGACTCGACTAAATGACCAGGGAAGATACCTGGGAAGAATATAAAATGTGTCCAGAGGAGTTCACTTATCTATCGACTAAAGGGAAATCATCGAAAGAAAAAGATTTACCGAGGACTATGCTTGCCCCAACTGAAGCCCCGGCTCTTGTCTTGTTGCAACCTTAGTTCGGATAATCCGCTTTTAATAACTAGTATGCACCCAAGTCAGTTAGCCTGCCTGTCTTCTTAGAGGATCTACAACGCTTAGGTCTTCGATCGCCCCGTCATTTCCCTTTCGCTGTCATTGTCTCGCCCGCCCATTTATCCTTCAAGCATGGGATCATGCGTTATTGGATAAAGTGTTTCAGATTCAACCTTTATTGCCAGTTTTGGTGACCGATATTTCGCCTGTTTATTGCAAGTTCCATGGGAAAGACTTTGTTGAGAGGTTTCATCTCTTGGAAATACCTTACACTTTCAATTCTTTGGATATAGTGATTGATTTACTTGCCAAGTCAGACTGGAGGACTCTCAATCCCGATCCTGACACGATTGAGTTTATCTTCAAAGAGGAAGTGTAATACCCTCATAGGGTAGAAGCTGAAGGTTCGAGTAAGGAAAGTAGAGTTGGGTCAATGTTTCCGCTTGAGCTTGGTGACATCCTTCTTTTCTTAACCCTAGTTTTTCGTCAATCAAAGTGAAGTTCGCATGAACGTGGTACGTGGTGAAAGTGAGAAGCAATTCTCAGAACCAATCAATTTCCCATTTTGAGGGAAATCTCAGGTTTTTCCGTAGTGATGACAGCTGTGGTAAACTGGTGCTTCGTGGTCTTATTCTTCTTCTTCACTTTGTGGTGCCAGCTTCAATGGAATTAACCTGCTTTCATATTTACTTTATTGACTGTCTGTCCGGGCTTTGAAATCCTTGGGCTACTTTCGTTTAAAAATTTCATTTCTTTCTGTATTTTCAGAGTGAGTTTAGAAATGCAGGCAAAGAGAGATGAAAGTCTTACTGGGCTTTAGTGGTCTTATTCTGGAGGTTAGGGTGAGCTTCAATGGAATGACTACGGTTATTCCATTCTTAACTGCCTTCGTCCAGTTCTTCCACTTTCTGCGCTTTCGATAGTTGAAGCAGTAGAACGGTGAAAGAATGGTTCTATGATCTGATTCCCCTTTAAACAATGAATCTTTTCTAACTTTCTCTTTCCACAAAGGAATCTCTCTCGACGCCGCTACCAGTCTGATCTCTCTCATTCGTTGTAGGAATTTTCGTTTGGCAATAGGGGCGAAGCTGGCACGCGGAGTGACGCTACTACGTAACGTTTTTCCACAGCTGACGGCTTGAAAGCAAAATAAGCGTATGCCAACGGTAAATAGCTTGAATTATCGCGCCTCATATCCGTTGTTATAGAGGCGCTATTTACGCCCATTACGATATAATAAATACGTATTAACTTACAATGTCTTTCTGGAGCAGTCATTCGCCGGCCAGACCGATAAGCTTTTTGTGGCTAAGATAATCTGAGAGTGCTATTTCTTAATATATAGTCAGATTCTTTGTAGAAAAAAGTCGACAAAATCGAGGAAAAATTCATTCTAAATCGAATCGAGAGCTTTCTGCGAAAAACCTGGCCTTAAAGGCATCCGTCCGATCGACTCCTGGGATTGGAAAACTCTTATGACGTTCACTAGTCATCAACCTTGATCGCAGAAAGGATTATTTCGTAAAAGATATCTTCCAAAGATCATCCCTGCCCCCAGAAAGCACGACAAGGCTCGAGTTACCAATCGATTCGGGTAACCTTCTATTATACTTCCTACAGAGAATGGGGCTTCAAAGTTGTTTTGCAGGTCGTCAGATCCGTTAACGAAAAGGAGTGATGTAGGCGATAGAAAGAAAACTTGATTTAGGCCAGAAAGAAAGGGCTTCTTTGCCGATCCTTTGGAACCTTCTTACTACAGGACAGCCCGCTGCTTTTCAATTCTACGGGGCTAATAGGATTTTTCAAGGCCAATTAAAGCGCTTTTCCCATTTCTCATGTTGAGTGAGGGAAACAAGGGATGACAATTCTGGTATTGGTATGGCTGCTTCTTCACTTACTTCATACTAGGGTGAGCTGCAATGGTAGTAAGACTTCTTGAAAAAGCTGTTCCAGCACCTTTCGCTGGCGAACCTTCCTACTAGCGCCCTACAAAAACCCCTCTCATCGTGATGTCCTCCTTCGTCATCTGAGTCATCAACGGCCATCCACGTCAGAAAGAACGTATCACCAAAGGCCGGCCCCCAGACTGCGTCAAAGCGAAGAGCACAAAGCCTCTCGTCGACAGCGAGAAATGAATTGTCCGCAATTGCTTTCAATCCCAATTTCCTACTTTTTTCTTTATATACTACGGGAAGCCTCGCGCGGACATAAAAATCCCAGGGATTCACCTCCGTATCCCATTGATGAATCACTGCCTATTCTCGTCTCTTAACTGATCCAGGGGAACTAACTAGAGAATCCGCTACTTTAAACTTTAGCAGATTAATAGGATCCTCTAACAGATCAACTCAACTCCGTGGGAACTCTTTCTTAGGAAGTAGCAGCCTTGGATTCAAAGCAAGCAACTATTAAATGTTAGCTTGAAGCGAGAGAAAGAGTCTGATCGGACTATTATCCTATTGGAGAGTGCAGGCTTCTCTGACTATTCTTCTCTCTTGCTCCGTAACTCTTACTGATGAAAAGCCTTAAATATAATCAATTACGGATCCCGGGTAATCACTGCCAAATTTGCAGGGAAAAGTCATTCTAACTCTTTGATGAAATCCCCCTTACTGCGGTAAGAAAGAATGCAATTACTAATTTAGCAGATGCTGAGATTAATCTGTCTATTTTCTTGTTGCAAGCCTTTCTTGAGCGGATAAAACAACTCTAAGTCAAGACAAAGACGGCAACATCCTCAACTGCTGCAACCATTTCCTCAGTCTGTTAGCGGATAGAGGAGAAGATGATATTAAAGGGCATTTACTACTTTGTAGCCTCTTCTACGGCTTTGCCTACGTCTGTTCCCGGATCAGAGATGTTGAATTGATTCAAATAGGGTTTAGAAAAGGATTATTAGGGTCTTGGGCCCCCTAACTATCAGTCTTAATCCAAGGACGGGAATGGTTGAAAATCTTCCTTTCGAACTTGACTTTAAAGCTGAACTCTTTCTTCCTGACGGAATCGTAACTCAATAGATAGAACTTTGAATCTCCCCCCGAAAGCAGTAACTCGAAATCCTTGCCTACTTCCCTGCCAATGCTCGAAACTGACTCCTCAACTGCAACTTAGTCAGTATCTTCCTAGGGGACAGAGAGCGGGACTGAGTCAAGACCTTTCTTTTCTAATGGCTGCCTTGCCCACCTTTAAAGATGCTTTTGCAGGTCTTTATTAACTTCTATCTTTACCGGGCTTGCCTGTCAGAGCCTACTGAGATGTTAGCTACTTCCTCAACTTCCGGATGAATCGGCGGGATGAGCTCAAGAGCGAGATTGCGTGATCTTTTGCCTCTAACTTAATCCGAATAGGAAGATCAGACTCAATTCAAATTCAAGAACTAATGAGGAATAGGGGGCATTTGAGCTGTATTGGTCACGAAGGGAATCAGACTACTTTGACGCTTCTTACTTCAATCCTGCCTTCTAAGTCTTCCCGCTTCTGACTTCATACCTGCCTTTTCACTCGGGTTCTTCTCTAACGCCTCAGGCGTTAAGGTTTGATCCCATTTGGGACTAAGAGATCATAGGCTGGACTAGGCGGAGAATCTTAATTGATTCCCCTGGGAGTAGACATAGATTCCCTGGCATTAGACTGAGAATATGGCTTTTACGGGTTGAGATTATCAGGCTGCTCTCTCTCCCGTTTAACTTAAGAGAAAGGATTCATACTGGCTTCCTTCCAGGCCTAAGGTCTTTCTTATTTCTTACTTGACTCTTCGTAAAGCTCTTCTTTGTCTTCTGCTCTAGTAGTTCAATGACCAGGGCACGGACGAAGTCTGATTAGTTGCTTTCCTACTACTTGTTTCTTGCTTCTGGCCAAAAGGCTTGCACGTAAGAAAATCTCAATAGTCAGATCTGACGCTTTCCCCGAGCCTACTGAATTTAGTCTTTATCTTCCCAGGGTTCATCTAAGGCTCAATTGCTAGATTATGTTCTGTTTTGCCCTATAGATAGGCCCTGAGACTACAACTTATGGGAATTATGTAAGCCTCTTCCTTGGGAATGAAACTGTAATGATTAGCTACTACAGGATCAGATGCAGTAAGAGATTGAGGAATTTCTTGCTACCTTCTCTTCTGAAGGTCGGGATGGCAACACTCAATATCAAAATATCAATAGGAAGCTCAGCGAAATTAGGAATAGGCATTGATTCTTTCTTACTTCTTTGCTGCCAGATCAGGGTTACGGACGGGATTGTACTAGAAAGATGAAGCTCGGCATAAAGATGAATGGATGCCTATGGTAACTGCTAAAGAAATTACTAAGGAGAAAGCCTTCTTAGTGTATTCAAAGTTACGGTTTTCTCCCGGGTGATTCAACTGGTAATGGTCACGAACGAAGTCATCTTTGATACCTGGGCTAAGATATTCCCAGTGAATCTAGGGAAGAGCAAAAGAAAGCAATTGCCTGATGTTGTGCGCTATAGGTTTTCCTTGTCTGGTCACCGTCTTAAGGAAGGTTCGGAGTGAATGAGTAAAGGAGAATGTGTTAGGACTAAACTAGACCACTATGCTCATAAAGAGTTTCTTTGTCGCACCTTTCCTTTCCTATGTGTGTATATACTAGAATAGGACGATGCACCTATATTAAACTTCAAGGCGAAGTCATCGAACTAATGGACGGAACCAAAGTACTCTCACTCTTTAACTATAGGAAGTACCTACCGACCTATTTTGAGAGCAGCTTATGCCTTGTCTTTTAAGAAGGATTCTATACATTGATCGAGAAAGAAAGGGAAAGGGGCACTTGATAGAAAGCATTCGTCCCTCCTAGCGTGACAAAGAGGCCAGGCATCATCATACGCAGGAATGGAATCGTCAGAATATTGAACCAGATACCAGCTGCCATTGAAACAAAAGGAAATCACTTCCGGGCCGGGCTTAAGGGAGTTCCTCCGAGGGGAGGCAGAGAAGAAGGAGCCCTTTCATCGGTTGTCGGAAGAGCAGTAGGTCTTGGTGCTTGAGTCAGTCCGTGGTCAGAAGTGGAAACAGTAGAATCGGTAGCTGTTCTTGCTCCTGTTCAACTGCGTCTAAGAATATCTGACGATCGAATGCGACCTAGAAAGATTCAACTTCTCCCACAGGGCAATCAAATCAAGCCTTATTAGTTCAAGTTCAGCTAGCCCATTAATTAGATCACCTGTGCGTACGTTATCTAGTATAAGGAAATACCTCGCTCCAGGTAGCGAAAGGGAGATCCAGTAGATCACAGAACAAAGAGAGTCAGAGTAGTGAAAATCACCGAGTGAAAGCAGCAAGCAGAGCGATAGTAGCGTGTGTCACAACTCGAAGCTAAACTGATTCCAGATAGGTAGTGCGAACTACACTACTTTTCTGTAATCACCTCTTTCACTCTAAGGTGAGTGAAGTGCCCTAGTCCTGCCCTACTTCTTATCTCATCTATCTCACGGGTAGTGGTCTTGATCCTGGTGAAGGACAAGGATTCGTGTCCTTTTCGCTGCTTTTTACATCTATAGCAAGTCCCTCTTCAGTTGCAGTGCACCTTTCTGCCTTGGATCGAGTTGAATTGAACTTCAAATAAGATCAGAAGGGAGAAGCGCCTAGTGAGCTAAGATTTTTACTGGGAAACTAGAGAAAAGAGCAGGTAGCGCATAAAGCCCTTTGAAAGCGTACGTAACATTCCTTTCTCCAGTCAGAAAGTCCTCAGCTAATGGATATTGATTGAGTGGGGAGATTTCTTTACCGTCTAGTTCAAGGTAGAGCAGAAGGAGATCCGCTGTTAGCAATTCAATCAGTAAGCGCACTTATTCTTCTTCCTTAGTACGTAACATTCCTTTAAGTCTATCTGACTTATTCAGTTCCCTTCTAAGAAGTATTCCTGGGAAGAGATCAATTCGAACCACTTCTATTTAACTAGAGAGGAACGTAGTAGCTCGACCTTCCCTTGAACCTAACCCTCGGAGCGTAGCCACGCAAAAGACTTCCTTGAGAGGCCCAGAAGAATGTCGTAGCCATCCTGCCCCAATCGGCCACGGAGCGGGGAGGAAAGAAAGAAGCTTTAGGGTACGGTAGCTCGAGACCGGGATGGAAAGCAGAATAAGAACAATCATGAGATTGACTCTGTATCTTTTCCCTGTCTTCTTTAGAAGCGAAGGTAGTTTACTTGCTTGCTTTAACGAGTAAGGAGAAAGAACCAGATTCTCTGTTTCGGTGGGTGATTCCACGGCTGACTCCTATTCCGGATATATGCTTTCAGTTCCGCTCGCTGCATCCCTAACTTGAGTTAGTGAACGTGAACGGCAACAGCTTTAAGGAAAGCGTTAACATTAACGATTGACTTGACATGACGTGATGTGTAGGAGAAAATGCCTGATTTTCGACCATAGCGATCTGAGTTCATCAGAGTAGCGGGCGATGGCCTTAAGTTCCTACGCAACTACTACATCGAAGAAAGGTGTGAAACTTCTTACTATATAGAGTAAGGAAGCAATTCCCCTTGCGTTGAGGATAGATCCGCTCTTACGCTTGCTTTCGCAGACCTACTTGCTTGCTAAAAAGAGAAGCGGGATAAGTAGGACAGGGAGATGTAGGGCACCGTCTACTGATAGAGTTGCTTGAGCTCTTGGAGCTAGTACGAGCATCTTCCTCTTTTTCTTTTTTCCCTTCGATTCTTTAACGCTTCTTGAAGGCTTCTATGAGGTGTCATTAAGCTCTTCTTTTTTTCTTTCTATATGTCATATGCTTTCCTTCTGAATGAGAAGCTCCTTTTGAACAACAAGAAGATAGACGCGAGATGGTCTTACCTTCGCGCTCACTTGGCAGACTGTCTCCTTAGATATAGCTTCATACTCGACCTGGAAGAGGGAGAATGAATTCAATCCATCCTGGGGCGACGCTTTATTCAAACTATCTCTTTTCTCACGAATTGGATTTGAACCAATATTCCCCTATCTGGGGCTACTTTCCCTTTAGTAGATCGTGAGCGGGTCTGTCCTTAGGCAGTGTAAGTAAAACTCCTTAAAAGGAACTCCACTTTCACTCCTATCCCTTTACTCATTTCTTTATTTACGACAACAAAACAAGGCATCAAAGAGTCTCAAGACCGTGTTTTTCTCGCTTTAAAAATGTAAATAAGACGTCGTTCTGTCTAGTACTTTATTATTTTAGGTACCTGATTAAGGTAAAGTAAATGTTATCTTTTTGAAAGTCTTTTATTCTTTATGTCTCGAAGGAATTTCTTTACAGGATTTCGCACTCGCAAAAACGAATGAATAAGGTAAGCTAAGCTTTCGTAATAGGCTGTTAATAAAGAAAGGGCCACTCGTGAGTAAGACGTTCTATTTTTCTATTTTAGTTTAGCTCGATTTTACTGAAATTGGGAGGAAATTATACTCCACGATGTGGAGAAAGATAAAACGAAAGACATTTATTTCATTGGATCGAATAGCTATAGAGAGCAGATACATCAAATATGATATTTATATAGTTATATTTATACTAGCAATTCAAAATTTATTTAGGTTTAGGCATGACATTAAGGGATGAGCCCTTGTAAAAAATGAGTCATTGTGCCAGGATATGGTCTTTGCATTTCGTTGAGATAGAAGGCTAAGCTCTAAATTTTCTAAACCACGGATCTCAGGAATTTTAGGCTATCATTCTAATACTTTCCTACTACCAAAGAAGAAAATAAAAAATCATAATCTTTCTTTGTCGAGGAGATCGAGACTGGTATGGGTTCCTTTCCCGAGACGAGGAAGAAGATAATGACATTGATAAAAAAACCTCTTCGTAAAGAAAGAACTGACTTAGAGAAGAATGCACCAAAAAAAGTCTACCGGTAGTCTTTGCTTACTTCATCTTTGCTGATACTGAATCATACACCTGCGGGTCCAACTTTTTTCTGGTATTGGACTTGCCTACATACATATCCGGACCCCGAAATCAAAATCAAGCCACTGTAGTTCAGTCAATCAAAGTCCAAGAAGACCGAGGAGTCCTTAGCACAAGCACTAAGTAAGAAAGAGACCTTGGGGAGAAGGTAGCGCACGAATTCTATCCTCCTTTCCGTGCTATTGCTTTTTTTTTTCTTTTTGTCATCCTTAGATCAAAAGGAATCTACCTAAAGTTTTAAATGCTCTTCTTGGGTCTTGAAATATCTTAAGCGCTTTCGTTGCGCATGGCTGCTCTCTTCCGGACAACCTCGCTGCTTCTTTCGAGAGAAGCACTACCGTAATGCCTTTAAGTTAAAAAGCTAACTATTCCGCTCTTTCGTATACGAGCTGTGAGTAGCAGCCCGCTCGTGTGACTACGTATTTCTGTTTATTGTTTATAGAGTTTTACTTAGCCGGAGCAGTGAGCGAGATCCTTAACAAAAATTATACTCCGCCGCTAAGCGAGCAAGGGCAGAATAATTTAGAAGATTGCTACCTGGGGGGATCATCTATTTACTGACTGCAGGCAGCCTTATTACCAATGTGAAGCATCTGATTTTGCGAAAGGTTACTCTTCTCTTGCGTCCGATTCTGGGGCATCTCTTTACTATTTTTAGTGGGAATTTATTCTACCGTTGAGATAAAACCATGGTTCATGGACCAATCAATAGAAGCCCATAGGAGCGTATGGTCATTAAGAATGCTTCCTATCTCTGGTCATGTCAGAAACTGTCTAAGATTAATTAGTGGCTGGTGAAGTATACCCATAGATCATGGCACAGTCTGAGAGTAGATCAATGATCAACGCTTGCTTTGCCCCAACATTATCCTCTGTCTCCACAGGATCTCACTACACTACTGAAAGCTCCTCGCCATATAAGAAAGCGATGATCGATCAAGTGGCGAAAGAAGCGAAAGATGATCTTCCAGACCGTCTCAGCTCTGCAACTGGCCTAAGAAACATGGAAAGTTTCTAAAAGAACTTGCATCCGACGGCTCGGAACGAATGGCAAAAGAAAGATTCAGTAATTCGGGCACAAAAAAGGTATAAAATAAACCCGGTTTTGAGTGATCCCTGGGAAAGACCTCCAGTTTGAACGGTGAAAATCGAAAAGCTCCTGACTTCACTGCCTTATAGTGCTTATTCTGTTGGGCTCGCCATCTCTTCTATTGCGTTGGCGCGGCCCTTCGAAACGAAGATGCCCCCATAGGAGATAGAGTCTCTAATGATCTAAGTCTCAAAGAGGTTGTACCTAAAGTGAAATTATGCCTCAGTTCCCCTCTATGAGTGAGTTGAGAACAAAAGTGTCCTCTCTCTCGTGTGCAGATGGTATCTCCAGGGGCCTATCTTTTATTTTTAAGCAAGCGCAATCTCACTAGAAGAAAAACAATAGTAGTAAGGAATATCGTGCAATCCATAATTGTGCTTGGCTTGGATCGGGATAATGAGGATCAATAAAGCCAGGATAACCCTACTGCAAAACACCATGTCAAAATGCATTCTTGACATCCAATTGTTTGATTACCCACGACTGAGAAAGAGCCAATGTTGTGTTGAAACTCCCTGACCACACGAAGCCAGCCGCCACGAGGTGCTGACGGATGCGTCAGACTTTTCCATAGGAGAGGTGCTCATACGTATGGATACCGACATGGCTACCAAAAAGGTTTTAATCCTTGATTGGATTATGTCACTAAGAGGGGAAACCCTAAAATTGAGTGCATTCGCGAACTCTGGTGAGCAGAAAGAAACTGCTTTTACTAAGCTGATACTCCAAATAGAAAAAACAAAGAAATACAAATCCGAGGTTGTTAATAGCAGAAAGATAAAGCGGCTGCCCTTCATGTAGGCAAAAAGATCTCCTAGAACACGACTAGTGCGACCACTTTTCCTTAGGGTGCCCGCCGACATCGAGGTTGTTTTTTCTTTTCCACTATTTTGACCGAAACTCAAAATAACGAAAGCTTGCTGATCTCAGTGGAACATACAGCGTCAGCTTGGATTCCTCCATCATTTTAATAGCTGGTTAGAGATATTACATTAGATTATGCTCGTGCAAGGATCCGGATCTCTGGAGTTTTTGGTTGGTAAATAAGGTAAAAGATTAGTCCTCGTTACAGTCATCTCGAGGTACTGAGTTCTACTTTTATCGTGCTGAAAGCATTGCTTTCAGTAATCGCTTGACCGGCTGGTCACTGCCTCCTTTTATCCTTTCGAGTTATATCGGGAATAGCTTTCTCAACATGATTATTTGGCACAAAGAATCTTGAAAGAAAAAAAGGAGGGATCAATGAATGAATTGATATCAGTGCTTCTCTTTCTTTTCATTGTTAGAAATTTTTGCAGAATAGATTCAATTGCATCAGTTTCATAAATCCGCATGGTACTTTGGTACTTTAGTTCGTTCTCTTTTCTTCGATAGATTGAGTTGATGATTGACTTCCCGTGTCTGAGTTATAGCTCTTCTTTGACGTTCTAGTTTTATTTGACCTAGCCCCGAGCCGGGAACTCAAATCAAAAAAAATAAGACTGGAATGAGGTTCAGCCAGAAAGATGGGAGAGATGAATGTCAGGGCGAAGATGGTCTTCGGATGCTAATGGGCTTGAAGAGTCGGAGAAAGTTCCACAGTCACAGCCTTATTCCTTATTGAACGTCACTCGGGGAAGATCAAACTCTTTTCTATAAGCAATAGGATTCGAAAAGTGACTCTTTGAATGGACAGACTTTCTCTTTTTTACCAAAAGCAAGGCTGATTTACTACTTCTCGATAGCAAGTACAGGGTTTGGAAGTTCCTGCCCGATAGATAAGGGTGGGACTATCTCAGCGACGTAAGACTAATCTTTCTCTTTCTTTTGACCTATCAATCTGTCTGCTTCGCTCTCCTCCACCAGCAGCATAAGGCCTAGTTCAAAATCATCCTGACGCAGCAGTGGAAGTAAGACTAGTTGTAGCAGAGGAAGCGTCAGACAGAAGCAACGAACGATAAAGGTAGTTTACTTGCTTAGTGCTTGTGCGCTAAGGCAGGAGCAGAGCCTTTTTCTTCCCACCTACTACCACTTAGATAGAGAGCCAGTTTTTAGTTAGGACCCACCTTGCCTAGCATCTCCACCAGTTCGTATAGCAGCATACCTTCCATTTCGAGATCAAGAGCATTACTTTCCTGTTGAAGCCGATCTGCTAATAGTTTTGACAAGTGTCGTCCTTGCTTTCTACCTTTAGGTTCTTGCCTTCACATTCTGACTACACCGCCTCCCCGGAAAAAGAAGTTAACTGTCCAAAAGAGGCAGACATCTAAAAGTTGCTTTGGCGAGGATATCTAAACAATATTCATTTCCTTCCTCCCGGGTGACTGACATAAGCTACCTATCTTTCTGGTATGACGCGAAATGGCAGCTGGATTCAAAATTGATTGCTAAACATTAGTATTTCCCTTTGAATCCCTTCTATCCTTCGCTCCTTACTAAACGTCACTCTGTCTACAGAGCAAAGCTATCTCAATGCCATCATGAAGCCATAGATATCTCATTGGAAGTGGAATGCCTCTAATGAGCTCTTTCCGGCAGCAAGTCTCGCTATCCTCCCATCCATTGCAACGCATTCAATAGCATATCGCTTCTCAGCCTAAGAAAAGTAAACCTTAATCCCCAAAGCTCAGGAGCCGAAGGCCACCTGATAAGGAGAGGAGCCGAAGGCCACTCTTCCTAACTTAGGGAGAGGAGCGAAGGCCACTCGACTGAAAGGAGAGGAGCGAAGGCCACTCGACTGAAAGGAGAGGAGCGAAGGCCACTCGACTGAAAGGAGAGGAGCGAAGGCCAAAAGACTAATAAGGAGAGGAGCGAAGCTAACACCGGGAGAGGAGCGGAAAGCCACTCTCAAACCGTGAGCTCAGAAGCCGTTGGTTCAACTCTCTCGTATACGTCATTTGAAGATCTGACTTTGACGGCCGAGTTCAGGCAAGGACGAGTTCCGGCGATTACTAATAGAATCACAATCTCAAATCAAATCACTGACGATAGTTGATTCTAGTTGAATGGAAGCGGCATCCCTTTTCATTGATTCTGTCGCACCGGATATTCTATCTCTAATCTAATCGGGGAAGTCCTCTTTATTCAATTTTTCCAGCACTCGTGCCAGTCCGGCTGAGAGCAAAGAGTCCGCTATCGATCTGACAAAAAAGAAGAAGGGAGGCAGAGAATGTCATGTTTTCAGCATATCTGTCTTGCTCTCCTAGGTCAAGCCCTTCCTCAGCCTCAGTGTCCGAGCTTTTACTATTCAGACGAGCTAGCCCATCATATCATCACTGACGAGAACGAGAGTGGGATAGAGGGGTTTGTCCCAACATAGACTGAGATTAGATAGTGGATTCAAGTGGAATGGCACTTTCTTTCAAACACAAAAACACTAGGGCTAGGGCTAGCGGTCAAAGCATTGATTGGCCATGTCATGGCATGGGTGACTGCATAGCTTTCTTAGAGGAGGTCCCACCCCACTATAAATAAGGGAAATACGGGAAGACTCTTTCTAAGGTACCTGGTTCACCAATTCCATGACCAAGACTATCTTGTCATATAGGTCTGTGAATGCCAGTGGGCTTGAAGTTTCAGTCAAACACAGAAGAAGAGAATCTGAGCTCTCTTTTGAAAAGCCTTCCTTGTATTCGTATTCAAGAAGTTCAACCGCTCAAACAAAGAGAGATGAGCGGAACCTCTGAAACTAGCTTGAGCTGTGCCCAAGAGGTTCAGGATCGATAGCAACTATCAAACCATCGGCGGAGGAGGATTCGACTATTCATCCGTCCGGCTTTGCGCTATTATGAGGCAAGGAAGCCGAGAAGCTAAGCTTGACCGTCCGTCGGCGTCGGGCTCATGTCAAAGGAAAGATTCGCATTTAGGGGCTTAGACTGAGAAAAGAACGGGATTGATTGACCTACCCGAGGATGGGAAGTCAGCAAGAGCAGCTTCAAGGGCTTCGGCAATTAGTTCCACTGCTTGACTTTCACTTGTTGGAGTTGAGCGAAAAGCCCTTTTTCTTTTAGGCTGAGCTTGCCCATCGAATCGGGAAAAACTACGTCATAGAGTGAACCCGCCCTGACTTCAGGGAATTGAGTTGGGGAAACAGTCTATTCATGTCTTCTTTTTCCCCCGGGTTCCTCACCTCTGAGGCTAGGAGCTACCCCTCCGATTCCGATTGAAGTCAAGTGAAATCCGAATTGGCTTTGTCTCTTTGATACGTCTTAATCAACGAGGAAGAAAAGAAAGGGTCTCGGGAGAGCGAACAGCACAGCCGCATATAGGTCAGCTGCATAAAAGGTAGCCGAAAGAGTCGATGTCGATGGGATGGATAGGGAGAAAGGGGAAAAGCCAACTTCAAAGCTCCAAGTGTGAAGTCGTTTGTAAAAAAACTTGTGCGCATGTATATGTGAGGTTTATATATCCTATTTATAGCCTTCGTCTTTCTTTGAGAGAGTGGAGATCGGATTTCTCTTCCAATCTCCCTGAGGACCCATGGCTTCGTGCCAAGTATCGTAGGGGACCCGGATTCGAAGACTCTTCTCTCTTTTGAGATCTTATCACAGTTTTTTTGGCTAATGGCCTCTTTCCACGTGGCAAGTAGGTCTCTCGAGCCTTTCTTAAAGGATAAGTACCAAGAGGTCTTGTTCAAATGCACTTATCCAATTGAATTGGGCTGCAGGGTGAAAAAACCCGAACCGCGCAGGCTTGTCAATCATTAGGTATTTGAATACCCACAGCAGCTTTTTCAATGCCAACACTCCTCCATAACTTGATGAGATCCACTTCTAACAAAGCCCATCAAGCCTGAAGAAACCCTAAAGAGAAACCATCGTCTTTCCTATTTGATTATTAGATTTTTCAGATCTCCCCTAGATTGAAAACCGCTTCTTCAATCTCTTCTTTAGAAAAAAGGGGCTGAACATTTTTCTCTGATTTCCAAGGACAAGCACGAAAAAGTCACCCAAAACAGTGACGGGCGCCAATCCAATTTATATAACTTCTGGAAAGACTCGATGAACAAATTCTCCATACCCTCAAACGCACTACTACTCATTCCCGTTGTCTAGGAATTAGATGAAGGAGCTTGGAATGCCATCTAGCAATCATAGTACGATGGAGAACAGCGATCTTTTTACTAACTTCTAGATCTTCTTGACCTTTGCTTTCATTAGCTTTCTTCCTGGGAAAAAAAGTTTAGCCATTCCTATCTCAAATGAGTCCGGTAGGATTGTTCCTCTTCAAACAAAGGAAAAAACTATTCTTTATGATCCAACTCCCCCTTCCAAATGGTCTTGAGCCCTAGCACCACCCTTAATGCCAAAATTTCCCGTCAATCCGGAGGTTCTCCTTCTTCACCTCTCTTTCCCATCAAGCCTCTTCAAGGAAGCTAGCTCAAGACCCTCTGGCGGATCAAGACGACTGACGAAAGGGGGAGAAAGGACGGATCACCCGCCGATCTGTGATCAAACAAAACTATACCTGAAGAATGGGATACAGATTGACCGGCACAAAAGCCATCTCTATCAATCTACACTCATTGATGAGACGGCGACATAGAGAAGAAGAACCCTTTCTCACCCCCCCTTTCACTTAAAAGTAAAGAATAAATACAAACAATGGAATAAAAATTTGGTGGAATCGAATAGCGAATGCACTTGCGGTTAAGACAGGTCCTGCATCTCCTACCTAATGCAATTGACCGACCCGGCATCTCTTTCGTTCAAACAAATATGCCTTCGCTTCAAGACGCTATTTACCAATAAAAAAAGGAAAAAGACACTACCCTTTTGAATTGAAGAAGCCGAAGGGGTGAACGAGCGCTGCGGTAACGAGCCGTAAGAAAGATGAGCAGAGCATTCCTTCTTAGGGAGTAGGAGAGCGTGGTGAGATAGATAGACGTCCAATCCTTAGGCAGCTAGTTGCTCGGCCTTAGTCTTGGGCGGATCTCACACTTCAATCAACCCCTTCGTACTGCAATCCAATCAATCGATCGATCTTCAGGCGTCTCTCTTTTGTTTGGGCCGGTAGCTAAAAAAAAGAAAGTCCTCGGCTGTGAACTGACAGTTCACAGGGCAGCATAGCAGACGCTTCAATTGAACAAGCTCAACCTTGAAAAAGAAAGGTGGTAGGCCGAAGAACCGTTGAACGCTTCAACTTGGCCACTGAAGAAGGCGAAGGCTGGGCAAGAGAAACGGCCAACTTACTGCCATGCCATGGTTTAAGCTTTAGGCTCCATAGACGGAACTTTTTTTTAGGTATTAGGGAGTCGATGACTATTCATAGCTTTTACCTTGACACCAAAGAAGAGTTCGACCCAATGCTTTATTTCTGTCCTAGTTGATCCTGATTCGACATTAGAAGTATATTGATTTTTCACCAATAACCGAATACTTTTGTCTGTAAATACTGCATATTTGATTCCATCCATAAATCTATTTTCTTCCCTATGAGTTCTAGTCTCAATAAGAATGCTAGTTCTTACTGTTCATATGTTATGATATGA
>Ga0209795_10000496_pt1 | contig 30033 bp, 20 predicted proteins | sample AgamicOrMarz_FD_187166 | JGI IMG/M metagenome (GOLD analysis project Ga0209795, IMG submission 187166) | Agave microbial communities from Guanajuato, Mexico - Or.Ma.rz (SPAdes) (version 2) | ecosystem: Host-associated > Plants > Phyllosphere > Phylloplane/Leaf | place: Guanajuato, Mexico...
CTTATCGTATTTTCTCTATAAGGAATATATTTTTATATACTTAACCTTGCTTTAACACTGTATAATCCATACATTTTTAATTAACATAATATGATACAAGAACCAATAAAAGTTCGTAAAAGTATACTTTTACGGACGGTTCTTTTAGATATAAATTCTATAATTTTTAACGTTCGTTTATATTTGAAATTAAATTACGAACGTCCTCTAAAAGTTACATACTTTCACGAACATTTTGTGGAATAGAAAGGAGATAAACACGAAATAAGTATAAAAATGGAACAAATGATTCTTTGAAAAAACGAATTATATTCTTTCATCAGGCATAAATGCGCGAATTCCCTCTTTGTTCATTTTTGTTTTTAAGTATCTTTTATTTTCTCCTACAATATTTTCTTTTAACTTTTGTTTCATTTCTAATGTTAATTTACATCCATTTAATTGATACTTACGATTGAACTTTCCTGAGCAACTTAAAGAGCAGAATTTACTTTTGAATTTGTATTTTTTTAAATGATGAACTGTACGTTTTTCAAACTCTCCGATACTTCCACATTCAGGACATTTAAATATCAACATGTTTTTTCCGTATTTAGGAACGTCAAGAAGCATATCGAACTTTTCTTTTTTTCGTTTTAAGTACATTGGCGGATTCCAAGAATATAGCCATTCAGCAATTCTAACTACAGGCTTTACACCACCATATGTGAGTCGATATATATTTCCATCCTTATAAAGCTTATTAGGTTGGATTCCTATTTCTTTTTGAAATACATCCCTAATACCCACTAAGATATCTTCTGTTCCTGCTATAGATAAACTAGCCATTTTATTAGTAGGATTAAAGTGAATTCCACCATCCCCATCAAAAATACCGAGGATAAATGGACGGTGATCCGTTACAATATGGGTAGGATATTTCAATAAAAATGTTTTTCTAGGCATTAGTCCATATCTAAGCAGATCATTGTAAATTTTAGAGCTTCCTATTTGGAATTTTGCATACTCATTACCTATACAATATCCACTCGTTTGTTTTTCATATGTAATAGGACGCTCAGCTTGTAATAGTTTTTTAAAGTAATTCAAAATGTAACTGTCTTTTTTTTGTATTTTAATAGAGAAACCTTTATATCTTTTATCTGGATAATTAAATACGCAACCATCGCTATATATCCAGCCTAAAAAATAGAGTTTCTGTGGATCATTTAATTCATTAAAATAATCCTCATTTAAGCTATATTTTCGTTTATCATAAGAATAGCCGTACTTTATTAGGTAATTTCTAATTACACCATGGGTGGTATTAAATTGTTTTGCAATTTGTCTTAGGGTCATATTATCTTCTTGATGAAGCTTATTAAATAAGGTTGCATCTTCGATAGAAAATCTTGGTTTCCCCATAAACAATGTCCTCCTAAATCTTAAAGATATCCTCTCTAAGAAAAGTATATTTATGGTGTTATTTGATTAATTTAACGTTTCAATAAAATATCCTTTGCCCATAAAGCAGTATTAACAAAAATTCTTAAACAAATAATCTTCTCCACAAGTTATTTATTCTGTATTTTTTATGTAATTTACCAAACTAAACTATTGTGAAAGATATGTTAAAATAAACATTATATTCTAATTTGATTAGATTTTGTGAATATTAACTAAAGAGAGCAGATGGTAAAGTGGCTAATATAAATGATTTAATTGATGGAATAACAATAATACTAAGTCAAGAAAAAGCTTACGACCTTCCTAATATTTGTACTAAATATGGGCTGGAAAATGGCGATGAGCAGGAAGCTTTTCGAAGTAAACGAGTATATATACAAAGACGCCTTAAAGGAAAAGATCAATTATTTCTCTTGGATTTAGCAAAAAGAATAATGGATGATTACAACGATGATGCTAAAGACCTTTCAAAATTACTTTCACACATTAGTCCAGCAGGATTATTTTCTATTAGTGAAATCACTCGTAAGAATATATTAGGTGATCTATATTCAAAGGTTAATATACCAGGAAGAATGGATATAGTTTCTTTTTTAAAGAGAATTTGGGATCTTGATAAAATGCCTTCGACTGATAGTAGATATTTAAATGCATCAGGAGACATTTGGCAGCATATGGTTAATAACGATGATTACGATGAAGAATATTTATTTGAGGAATACTTAGAAATTCTTACAGTAAGTGATGAGTTATTTATCAACTTTCTAGAACAACTCGTTCATCCTTTAGTAAGAGAAACCTATGAACAAGAAGAGTGTATAAGTTTACTAAATTCTCATTTAAAGAACGATGGTTTTAGACTATTACAGGCAGATTATATGTCCGGTTATCCAATTTACAAAATAAACAAGATAAAAGACGGTGTAAAAGGATCAGTTAAAAATCTTATTTTTGCCTCTATAGGAGCGAAACCAGACATAGTTATTAGTGATTCATTAAATAATAGTATTAGGATTGTAAAAAACGAAGATAATTGCTTGATATACGAACAACCAATACCTTCAACCGGCTTGTTCTGGGACGATCTTGTCAACTGGTGGAAAGAATTGAACCCTTCCCTTGAAAATTATAAGGATATCCAGGTATCTTTATATAACAGATTATTTAATTCTTTAGATTCTCCCCCTGAAAAGATATTCTTTAAGAGTTATTTTAAATTGCTAAAAGAAAGCTATGATAAAAACCTTCCGGCACTGATTCCACAGGTCTATCTACATTATGATCCGTATACTAAAAGTCAAAGAAATGGACAAGCTTATTTAGCTCGTCAAAGAATGGATTTCTTATTGATCCTTCCTAATGAACAAAGAGTCGTCATAGAAATAGATGGAAAGCAACATTACTCTGAGGGCAATATATCTAGTCCCAAGAAGTATGCAGAAATGGTTTCCGCAGATAGAGACATCAAGTTACAAGGTTACGAAGTATATAGATTTGGTGGGTACGAGTTATTAAAAGAAGAAACAAGTTTAATTTTGTTAGAAGAGTTCTTTAAAAGGCTTTTAAATAAGCATGAAATCAATCCTATCGCTTAACTAAAAAAGCAGCTTATTAAAATATAAGCTGCTTTTTTAGGTTCTTGTACAAATTCTTGGAGAAGATGAAAAATATCCTTTTTTTCTGAAACTTGCTTTTTACTTGTTTCTCTCATACTTTAAAGTACATCGACTTTTCTCATTTTTAGTCTTCTTCAAAATATGAAAAGTCAACCTTTTTGACGATGAATTTTTCTTTTAAAGCCACACCAATATTATAATCTATCATTAAATTAGCAAGTGTTACACCATTTATTAATATAATCTTTTTACTCTGCAACCTTTCAGCATATTCAATAGCATGTTTTGTGAAGTGAGAAGTAGTGATAAATACACCTTTTTTGGCACCCATATCATCCAAAGCTCCTGAGAAACTTTGAACTAGTTCTCTGCCTATAGCATTATCCCATCTTTTTGCTTGTAAATATATATTATCCAATCCCAATTTATCTTCTTTAATTATCCCATCAATTCCACCGTCATTAGTCTTGCCAGCGATTGTACCATCACCGTATCCCATAGCCATTAACAACTCCACAATAATATATTCTAATTTTATCCAGTGGGTTTGTTTTACTTTTTGTATAATTGCTTTAGCTAAATCTTTTCTAATTTCATCAACTTTATCAACAATAACATCAAAAGGATCAATTACTTCTTCCATTTCTTCTATTTCATCTTGAACTTCCGGCCTATCATCATTGAGTAACATCAAACCTTCTTTTGTAATTTGATATGTAGATTGGCTTACTTCATCTATGTAATTAGAATTTTTCAGACTGTATCTTACTTGCCTTATTCGTGTAATAAAGATAGAATCTTTACTATTCTCATATGTTCGAGTCCTTTGTTCTTCCGTCAAATTAAAGAATTTAGTTAATTCCTTTGTAATGTGAGTTGCTGTGTACGTTTTGCCATCACAAATTATTTTTAGAAAAGGTAACATAATTTCTCTCTGTGGAGGAATATCTCCTGTACTTATATAAAAACTTTTTATAATTAAATCTACATCTTCATTAGTTTTGGGAATCCCTTTATCATGAAATACTTTGAGTATTTCTTTCTGGGTCAATCCATTTTCACTAAGTTTTTTAATCACTCTTAACACAGCTACAGACTCATTGTTATATCGAACTGAGCTCCCTATCTTCACGTGGGGAATGTAGTCTTTAAAGACATTAATCCACCTCCTTCCACCACTTTCTGACCAACCCACTGACTCTGATAACTTAACCTTCGGCATTAGATTATTATCCATACTTATTTCTCCCATCTCATTAGATATACTAATTAGCCCGAGCACTTAATTGTATGAGTTTGTCACGATCTATTAATACTATATTGTTTGCAACTGCTAATTTTTTTGCAGGTTCTGTAAAGTAATTGTTAGTTATAACCCAAGCCTCTTGTGCGTGATAGTAACTTTTTGCACCACTAACTTGTTGAACAGCACTAATTCCAACTTTTTCACTATATCTCTTAGCTTGAACAGCAATTGTTATACTGTTTTTTGTAATAATTAGATCAGCTCCATAGTCCCCAGAAGTTGGTGTAACTTTCGTCTTGTATCCTATAGATTTAAACAGAACATCTAGGTAATTCTCAAATTCAACACCATTCATTACATCTATTTCTTTGATATTAGAACGCCTTATCATCCTAAATCTTTTTAATTTCCTATAGATAAAAAATCCTATAGTGCCTATTGCTATAAGTAACAAAAATAAAAAAATCTTTGGTTGAGATAAAATTCCAAAAAGAAAAATCACTCCTAAAATCAAAAGTCCTAATTTATTGTCTTCTTTTTTCTTGCGTTTAGCCATTTTATTATGATCCCCTTTTTTTTATATAGCCTAATCGTACCATCAAAGGTACAAACTTGTAATATTCATAAAAATTAATATAGGAAAATCATTCATTTATAGGGTGTATGTGGTATTGTTTTTACAGAAAGATACAAAAAATGAGGTGAAATTACTTGAATAGACTGATTGATAAATTAGAGCAATCAAAGCATATTGAAGAACTTGATGAATTATTAGAAATAATAAAGCCTTATCAAGACGACGTTAATTATGATTATGAAAAAATGGCATTTAGTTTTACTACTGACGGGGACTATGCCTATGAAGTAGATAGTTATTTTAAGCCTTCATTTCATTTTGTTACAAAATATCCTACATTGGAATCTATCACATTAGAAGTATTAACTTATTGGCAAAAAAGAGCTACAGAAACTTCAAATGATATTTTAAGAGCTAGATACGGGGACTTAGTATGGAACTTTCATAAAGCATTGAAGATTCAAGTGAACGGAGCTTTTAACTGTGCAAAATTATCTATTCAAAGTTATTTATCAATTGTGAAAAACCGTTTAATAAACGATCCATTTATCTTAAATGAAATGGTAACAAGAGCATATTATTTAGCAAAATCATTAAATCAAAAAGATGATATTGAACAAACTCAAGTTGCCATGATAGACCTTGAAAAGTCCATACCAGAAGACTCACATATCAGTTTTTGGGGGTTTTCATACGATAATTTAATTCTAGAGAAAAGTGAGATTAATGAAGAACAAAAAACAGCAATAATTGATGCTATTAAGTTACGATTTTTTGCTCTTTTGCAAAAGGCCAACAGTGGTGAGAATAATTGGGATGCATTGGAATTTGCTGCTTCTAAGATCATAACTTACTATTTTAGAGAAGGTGATAAAGAAAAAATTAAACCTATATTAATAGAATTAGAAGGTTCAGTTGATCAAAGTAAATTCAATAGTCATTTAAAAGAGTATAGGTACCAACAGATTTATAAGTTGTATGAAAATGTACAAATTCATACAGAAGCATCTAGATTACTTAGAAAAATAGAAGATACAGCTGCTGAAGGATTAAGCAATTTAAAAGAGATCAGTGTAACAAAAGAAATGGAACAGAAGAAGCTAGATGCGTTTATATCATATTTTACAACTGGTGATATTGAGATAGATATACTTAGAATAGCTTTCCATTTTACTCCTCAGATTGATAGATATGAGCTTCGAATTCAAGAACGTGAATTAAAAGGTATAGGAATTCTAAGTAGATTGTTTTCTACTAGTCCAATTAACCAAGCAGGTTTGGCTATGGCAACGTTAGATATGAGCAAAAAAGAAAACCAATTAGCTCGAGAGATAGCAGGAGATTTTCAAATAAATACTCAATTTTTTTTAGCAATTATGAATACATTTATTGAGAAGCACCAACTAAACGAAAATATATTTACAGAGATCTTATCAAACACATTAATACACGATAAAAAGATGGTGTCTTTACTAAAAACAGGCTTGAAACATTACCTTAATGAGGATTATATAAGTGCTGCTCATTTATTAATTCCTTATATAGAAGCTACATTAAGGAATATTATTCGTGAAATGGGAGGAAATATTTATAGGCCTAATAAAAAAGGTGGATATGACGCATTCTTATTAGGTGATATATTGTCATCTCCGTTTTTAAAAGAAGTATTCACACAAGACACTTTATTTTACTTTAAATTAGTCTATAATGATGTGCGAGGCTATAATTTACGAAATAATTTAGCCCACGGCCTAGTAGAGCCATCTTATTTTAATGCATATACAGTACAGTTAATTATTCATTCACTGATGATATTATCAACTATACATCCTGTGAGTAATGAATAATAAAGGGTAGAGATCTTTTGCTACCCTTTATTATTTTAAGTCGTTATTTTCTTACAACGTGCATTTTCTTTAACCTATTTTAAATAGATACATTTGTTTTGCGCCAAATACTTCCGATATTATACTTTTAAACGTACCTTTTTTTACTAATGAATTTAATTATTATATTTAATACAAATTAGATGAATGAAAAACCCCCTATTATACTTCAAATATATGTAATGTGTAATAAGGAAAAAGAGAATGTCTTTATGTGTTAGAAGAAAAAATTCACGGAACTTTTCTAAAGAAGTGTATCTTTCATAATCTCATCAAAAAGTCTTTTGTATCTTGGACCAAGGGAAACACTTGATAATTTGTACCAAACTTCCTCGCTAATGTTTATATTCTCTACACACCAAATTTTATAATGACATTCTTTTGTAGTATAAAAATCGATTTTTATAGGCTCGTTAGTCGTATTATCTAGATATTTTTTGCAATAATCATCATATGGATATTGATTTTTGATAAAGTCCATATGCCTAAACACTTTCTGCTTAGGATAATATTTTCCGTGTATAAATGTTACGCAAACAGTATCTTGTAATTTATTCTCCATGTAAGGAAGTTCCTCAAGTTCAATATGCCAAAACTCTTCCTCAAGTTCTTTATCGTAATCCTTCTTTATTACCATTAGCAGTTTATCGAAAGTTTCCAAATCACCATGAACAACAATATTTTTAACCTTTTCTAATCGGGTATTATTAAAGCAAAATTGTAACCCTCTAAACTTCTCAAATGTAAGTTTATCTGAAATATCTGCCTCTCCAAGTGGAACAGCTAACCTTTCATCTAATCTTAAATAGAAATCAGCATTATTCAAGATGATATTATCTGATAAAATTTTGAAGGTAGCAGGCATTTTATCGAAAAAATCCAGCTTATTCCTTTTAATAAAACGATTATATAAATAATACTTATTATCATAAATAAGTCCATCTGGACAAAATTGAATCTCATTAATTTTTGTTAATTTATAGTCATTTATTTCATAGTTAAATTTTTCTCTTGGACAAATTAAATTAAAATCCCATTTATTAAAACAATTAGAGTCTAGTGTATATGCCACAATGGCACATGAAAGTTTATCAGCATCTATAACTACTTCTTCTGGTATGCTCTTTCCAAAAGATAAGATATCTATTATTTCCGATTCATTTAAATCTAATCCATTATTGCTGGCTAATATATTATGACATACATAAAAATAAGAAGAATTATCATCAGAGTTGGCCAAACTCGAGAGTATCTCTTCTGTTGTAATTTCGCTTTGATGTAAAATCTTTTCGGTTTCAAGACATAATTCTCGGAGATAATATGGAGTACCCTTCCATTTTCCGACGAATAATCTCCAAAGTGGTTCTCTGAGATGAGCAGTGTAATAACTTACGTCTTCAAATGTCTTGAGCTTTTTTATATTGTCTATTATTTCATCTACTTTTAATAAATACATTTTATTCCAACCTCTCAAATTCTAATTTATGATTCTCACTTTACTTTAATAAAAAATCTAAATTTTCAATTACTAAAAAGGCAGCCAAGAATGATATTTGGCTGCCTTTTTAGTGAAATCGAACAACTAATATTTTATTGCATCATTCTGTTTTATTAATTGCATTTGAAATATATCCTATTCTAAAATTCTATAGAACTAGAAAACGATCCTTCTATATATTAAAATGAGTTTCTGTACAGATACTCTTATATAGAGCTTGCCTTTTAAGGAATCGGCAATGCTTGAACTGCGTCTATAAATTGATTTGCTGTTGTAGCCAATGCGGTTCCACTTCCTACTAATCCAGTTACGTTTGTTAGTGCCTTTGTTGCTCTTCTTATTAATGTGGGTTTTACTTCTTCTTCATTCTCTACTTTCTCAGCCACTTCAGTTACATAATCTAAAGCATCCTCTTTTAAATCTGAATCCTGAATATCAGTCTCTTTCAGCAGTTGAATTAATTCTTTTGCTAGATCTTGTAGCTGTTGACCTTCTGTATTATTTACCTGATTGATATTGACGCCACCGTGAATATCTCCTTCGGTATATGTCATGTTACCTACTGGCCCGTTTAGTATTACCTTAGCATTTGGTCGTTCATCAATTCCCATATCGATTGCCATCTCCTCTAAAAATCTTGTTATTTGATCTACAAACAACTTAACAACTTCTTTATTAAAATTATTTACCATGTCACCATACGTTGCACCTCTATATCTTGCGTATGCAAAAGTAAATTCAAGATAAGAATTGCATTTTTCTGTAACAAACTGAAGTAATTGATAAATATAATCTAATTCTTCATCTTCACGAATAGGTAGCTGGAATTTCTCTTCTTGATACTCTCCTATTATTTTCTCAAAATCATATACTTGAGAATGTTTCTTTACAATAAAATCTTTAATTATAGGCTCTTTATCGATAAACATTAAAAAACGCTTAGCTAAACGCATTGCCTCATCTGGATCACTATTAGAGAGCATTTGCCCATAAACTACTCTAAATTTTTTAGAAATCTTTTTAAATTCTTTAACTGGTATTACTTGATTCATTTAATTCCCTCCACAATATGGACAATAAGGTCCTGTTCCTGCTGCTACTGTTAAGATAGAAAGTTTAGCTGCCTTTGAACAACAGGTAAACTCAATTACCTCTAAATTATTTTTCTCATACAATTGTTGAGGCTTTCTTGTTATTATCGGTTTCCCTTTTTTAACTTGAACATTTTTACTACTTTTAAAGGTTTTATCAAACTGCTTGAATAAATCCCCTAGCATGCTTGCTAATTCTTGTTTAGCCAAAGCATCAGCATAATTTACTATATCCTCTGTGTAAAAAGCAGAAGGTGCTGAGGGTATACCACATGAAGGACAAAATATATCTAATACATAATCCTCCTCTACATCTCCTGGAGCAAGTTGAAATTCTTCACAACAAAGATCACATTTAAAAGAAGAAAAACCATCGTAATCTGATTGCTTGGTGACTGTTAAATTCTTTCTCATTACTATTTTTCCTCCTGCAACAGAATAGGCCTACTCTATTTTTCTTTAACTTTGTTGTAGTTCTACAGAACTAATTAAAAACCCTTCAAATGTACTGGTAGTGTCAGTATTAATTCTTATTATGCAGGTGTCACGATTTACATTTTTATCCTTCGATTAATTTAATCCATCTTTAGTTTGATAGCAATAATCGGGAAAAGATTCCATTGAATAAAGAACGTTTGTTCGCATATAATAAAGAACAAATGTTCTTTATTAAGGAGTTAGTTCAATGGATTATGGGCAGCTACCAAACAGAGTCATTATTTGCATTGATATGAAAGCATTTTATGCTTCGGTTTCATCTGTCATACGAGGTTTAAATCCTTTGAAAACAAGGCTTGCTGTTGTAGGAGATATCAAACGGTCGGGATCTGTTGTGTTAGCTGCCACACCTTTATTAAAGAAAGAAGGGATCAAAACAGGAAGTCGCCTCTTTGACATTCCTAAAAGGAAAGATATCCATGTGGTGAATCCATCCATGGATAGATACATCAAGGCTTCGAACTATATTTCGAGTTTGGTGTTACAGTATGTTGCTCCTGAAGATTTCCATGCGTATAGCATTGATGAGTTGTTTATTGATGCAACGGCTTCTTTGCATTTATTTGCTCGAACACCAGAGGAGCTAGCTCATCGAATAATTAATGAGATCTATCGCAAAACAAGACTGACAGCTACCGCAGGAATCGGTCCTAATCTCTTACTGGCTAAAGTCAGCTTAGATCATGAAGCAAAGCACAGCCCAATAGGAGTTGCTTACTGGCGATATGAGGATATTCCCTTTAAGTTATGGTCGATTCATCCAATGAAGGATTTCTGGGGGATTTCGTCAGCTACAGAAAGACGCTTAAACCGGTTAGGCATCTATACCATAAAAGAACTCGCTCTTTCTTCTAAAGAGATGCTACGAAAAGAATTTGGCATCTTGGGCGAAGAACTTCACCAGCATGCGAATGGGATTGATTTTAGTCGTATTTCTGATGTGTATATTCCTAACTCTCGTTCCTTTGGAAAGAGTCAGATTCTATTTTGCGATTATACAAACCGAAAAGAAGTGGAGTATTGCTTTTAAAACTCTTGGATGATATGAGTTTTCGCTTAAGGATGTATCAAGTGGTAATGAAACACTACATCGATAACAAGCTTGAAAAACGTGATCAGCATACGCTTGGCTTCATTCGACAGTTTTGTTTGTAAGCAACAAATAAATTTCTTGTTTAGATAATACACCTACCGAAACGAGCTTTTTATCTGATTCAATCAATCTTATAAGCTAAATATGTAATCACATTTTTAAATTTTACATCGATCACTTAGTTTGAATAAATAATAGTTTACCATCTTATGAAATGAACAGCTGAATATTTAAGCCTGCTCGAGAATAAACGATACTATTTTGTATCCTGCTTGATAAATAATAAATGTAATTTTTAAGCCTGTATAACAATATTATTAAATATTATATTTATCGCTAAAAAAGTAACTGAAAATTCCATTGAATAATTTAACTGCTAATGATAATATTTAATTATTAGTTAATAAATAACAATTGCTTAATATTTTTTTATAATAGAGGGGTTTTTATGAGATGGCTGGTATAAAGTATTTTAAATTAAATGGAACAGAAGGTATGCAATTCGGTAAAAAATTCTATAATGTTACTTTTAGATTTCACGAGCTAGAAAATTTCTTTGATGTGTTTCAAGATGTTCAAAGAAAGATGGATTCAAAAAAAGTGCAATCTATATGTGAATATGTGTTAAATGGTCTAAAAGAAGATAATGCTAGCTTTTTAACATCTCTGACAACTACTTGCCGAGGCGATATTCTTTATAATCATGCAAAGGAAGAGATTCATATTGCTCTAAACAGTTCATTATCTGTAAATGACGGACAGCATCGTTATAGAGGTATAAGAAAAGCGATTTCAATGCTAGAAAAAGAGAGAGCAGAGGAAAAAGATTCAAATAAAAAAATTATGCTTACTAGAGATTTAGAAGATCTAAAAAATATGCAAATTCCTGTTGTGATTTTTTCAGGACTGGACTCAGATATGGAAAAACAACTTTTTCATGATTTGAATAATTTAGCTAAAAAGCCACCAAAATCAATTAGTTTAAAGTTTGATCAAAACGATTTATATACTAGGCTAGCTAAGTATATAGCGAAGAAAAATAAATTTTTAGTAGAGTTTGGAGTAGAAATGGAAAAGGGATCTATTTCTCTTAAAAATCCTAATTTATTTTTGTTATCTACTTTAAAAAATTCAGTAACATTTTTAATTGATGGAAAGGTGTTATCAACTGAAAGTACACTTAGTAATGAAAATTATGAAGAATTCAAAAATATAGTTAATAAAACCATAATTGATATATTTAGTGTGTTACCTGCTGACATTAATAATCGAGAAAAGTATATCTTTGGTAAATCTTTTGTATTACAGGGTATATGTAAATTTATTTTTCTTTCTAAAAACGAAGGGTTTTCAATAGATGATATCCTAGAGTCTATAAGTAAAGTTGACTGGACATATTCGAACTTTTGGGTTGAATTTGGGGCTAAAAAAGAGGATGGAAATATTACTTTTAGTGGTTCAGGTGCAGGTGTTAACGGAGTGTATAGAGCTCTTCTAGCAAACAGAAAAGAAAAATTGAAAATATAAAATAAGGTATTTAACTAATAGAAAACAGAGTAATAAAAAATTTCCTCTTGGTATGTGTAATTGAGGAGACTAAATTTATTAAATTACAATTAATTCCCAATTATTACCTTGCTGAAAATAGCTATTTTATATTAAATAATATAATAATTGCTATAAGAAGTTTACCTTTTAGTTCTAATACACATGGCACTCTTGAAGAACATACAGCATTTTAGCTGTCTGTTCTTTTTAATTTTATTAGAATAATTAGAGTTTATTTAGAAGGAAATAATACATGCTTCTCACGAACATGATCAAGGCAAATATGATAGCTAACTACTTTGAAATATCACAAGTAAAAAAAGATATACGTAGATAAACTTTTAATTCACATGTATTCTAGAGGAAAAAAGTAAGCTAAATTCTTTCTAATGACCTTTTGAATAACAAAGCCTTATTTAAAAAGTGAAAAATTTGGAGTAGCTATTAACAAAAATGAAAATGAAGAGGTTTACAATAATTTTATTCTTTAATCTTTATTCAATTTTATCAAAGGAGTTAAGAAATCATGTCACCATTGGACACGATACTGATCAAGTTGGGATTAACATATAAGGAAGGCATTTCTACAGAAGAACTTTACCATGCAACCAGTGTAAGTTGGAAATTAAGTGAAAATAAACTGAAATCCGGAGACTATAAGTATTATTGTGCAGTTTATCGTAACAAAATTAAAGAAGTTTACGAAATTAATGATTATGAAAAAGATTCACGCTCTGACAAGGCTGGACGTTTTATCTTGAAAGGAAAAATTGCAAATGATTCGCTTCGCTCTAAACTGTTGGATTTAAACGTGGGCAACATTCATGTAAGTTCTGGAAATCCAATAAAATATACAAGTATAGGAAAATTACTTGATTTAGCTGAACATACCAATGAATATGAAAATATCACTGAAGAATTTTTGTTTGAAGATGATTTATTTTTAAGTGGAGCTATGCAAGAAAAAATCTATCGTGTATTAAATTATAAAAAAAATATTATTTTGCAGGGACCACCGGGTGTAGGGAAAACATATCTAGCTAAAAAGCTAGTCCAAAAGTGGTTTTCAGCTGATTCTCATCAAATGTTACAAGTTCAGTTTCACCAAACTTACTCTTATGAAGATTTCATTGAAGGCTATCGTCCTAATAAGGATGGTCAATTTGAACTACAGAAGGGTCTGTTTAGGGAATTTGTCGAGACAGCATTAAATGACCCCGATCACAATTACTTTGTACTTATTGATGAAATCAACCGGGGAAATTTATCTAAAATTTTTGGTGAATTATTTATGCTGATTGAACACGATAAAAGAGGCGAAAGTCTTCAACTAGCTTATTCAAAGGATAATTTTACAGTACCCAATAATTTATACATTATTGGGACAATGAATACAGCAGATCGCTCGCTAACAAACCTCGATTTTGCTTTACGTAGGCGCTTTTCATTTATTTATATAGAACCGGCCTTCGAGGAGGAAAGTTTGACTAAATTCGCTAACTTTCTTGAAATACATGGAGTAAGTTCAAAAACTGTTAATCGATTAATTCGCAATGTGAAACAAGTTAATGAAGTAATAAAAAATGATTATCATTTGGGAAAAGGATTTGAGATCGGACATGCTTATTTTACCAACTTAAGTAATCTAACAGATGAACAAGAATGGTATCAAAATATTATTGAATTTGAGTTAGTTCCTCTTATTGAAGAGTATTATTTTGATGATGAAACCAAATGTATTGAGGTAAAAGAGGTATTAATGCGTGATTGAGAAAAAATATAAAGTCCCAATACGTAATCTCTTTTGTATTCTATGCTATGTTCATGAAATGCCAGAAGTTGTTTCAGCATTAAATAGTAAAGATGAAGACTTACCCCAACTACATTTACTGGCTAAATTATTTATTGAGGAAACAGATCGTATAATGATGAGAGGATTAATGAAGGATTATCATGAGCGTGCTGAAGAAACTAATCAATTAAGTGGTAAGATCTTATTTGAACAATCATTAAATCACATCATTCAAAAGAAGCCATCCTTAGTATGTGAAAAAGATCAATTTGACGAGGACATTCTAATAAATCAAATTCTTAAGGCAACGTTAAATACTTTATTAAAAATTGAAGAACTACCGAAAAATCAAAAAATAAAGATCTCCATGCAACTAAAGAAACTTCATCACGTATCGGCTATTAACCTTTTCCGAAAAATATTTTATATGATAAGACTAAATAGAAATAAAATATATTATCAGAAAATGTTGCTTCTAGCACGTTTTATTTATGAATTAAACAATCTTTCAGATGAAGATGGGGCTTTTGATTTGATAGCTATTCTAAATGATGAGAGGAAAATGCAGATTATTTTTGAAAAATTCATTTTAAATTTCTATCGATTGGAGCAACAACAGTTTCTTTCTAAAATAGAAAGAATGAAATGGCGGATGTTTGGTGGAAATTTAGCTATTATACCAGAGATGAAAACAGATATTTCACTAATTGATCGAGTAAACAAGGAAAAAATTATTATTGATGCAAAATACTACGCTGATATTTTCTCGAAATCGTTTAATGCAGATAAAATTAGAAGTACACATTTATATCAGTTATTTACTTATTTAAACCATAGTTCAGATATTTATCTGACAAGGGGAATTATAATCTATCCAACAAATGGTGTGAAAGTAGATGAAATATACAACATATCAATTCAAGTTGGAATAGAAATTCAACAATCAACTATACGAATTTTCACTTTAGATTTAAATCAAAAATGGCAAGATATTTATAATCAGATGTTTGTCTTGTTGAAATAGTAAAGTATAGATATGGACAAGAAAAGTTATTTTACAATTTATAAGTTATATGTGGTGATATCTTATTAAGAGCTAGGGAGTAAAAACCCTAGCTTATTATTTTATCTCAAGGTTGGATACAGCCCCAATTGCACATATTAATTTATGTTTTCTCAAAATTTTATAGTGAATATTCGGTCTCAATATACTATTAAATAAGACCTTTGAAATATGATACCTATTATATTATCAAGATTTAGTCCTTAATCGATATTTTGAACCCACAAGCTAATTTTAAAGAAGACCATCCTTTACTTTGTCCACCAACAAACTTAACCCGTAACGAAAGTTTTTCTTGTTCATCATTCCAATATAAAGTTGTATGTGTAGGTCTAGGGTGTTGCTTTAAAACAAAAATTTCACTATCTACGTCATTATATTTTAAAACTTTACTGTCATTGTGTTTATAAAAGGTAATAACTACTGTCGAATTTCCAAGAATAGCCTGAATCCCTTTACGTAAATTTGCTTGAGTTGCTAAGGCTAATTTTACACCTAATTCTTCAGAGACCTTCTGTAAGCTATTTTGATGATCAATAGCCCCCTTTAAAAACAGCTGTTTTGTCTCTGATACTACATCTGAAAGGTCCCCAACATGAAAGTATTGAGGTCCCAAGATCTGTCCTATCCCAGGATTTTTAACATTAAGGGTAGTATTCTTATTAGATAATGCTTTAAGTGAAAAAGCCTCTTCAATATATTTGTTATCGATAAATAAAATCAACTGTAAATCTGCCGTATTTAATCGGTCTTTCAAGTAACTATCTGGGACCAGTTGAATACTATCAATTTTATAGACACCGTACTTATTCTTTAAGTATTCATTAAGTTTTTGAATTGTAATTTCTGAAGCTTGTTGTAACGCCAACAGATCCTGAAGTTTAATCTTTGGTGAATGTTCACCTAACATTGTACAATATTCGTTTGGATCTACTTGGTTTATCTCTAAGTTATTTTTCAGAAGTTGATAGTAAATCATCGCTTCATTACATTTTCCGATAGGATCACTAATATTTTTATTCTCTATTTGTTGATGATTTTTAATTATGCTTTCGAACTTTAAAATAGTGCGTTTATTTTTTTCAATGAGCTTCTTCTCACTGGGGAATTTTTTATAACTTGTAGCTAACTTAACTGATGAAATAGGACTACTTTCAAATTTAAATCTGATAGTAAGAGCTTCTTCACCACAACGAATGCCAATTGTATCGTTTCCAATTTTATAAATATTTATTTCATTCTCTTTATCAACATTAAATGTCAATTCCTCCACATAAGAACTCTTGTTCCCGTTGTAATAACGAGTTATAATAATAGTGCTATCAAGCATAAAAAATTCTTTAAATGCGTGTTGTATACTGTCGCTGACTTCGTTGTATTCTTCCTTTAATAATTTAAAGCAATATTCCCTTAAGCAAAAGAGAAACTTTTGACGAATAGAGTTAATTTCTGATGTGAAACTGGGATAGTAACTTTTAACTTTTTTCTTTAATTCAGCTGTTTGACTATAAAAGTCCTCATTCTCTCTAGTTTCAAGAATAGATTTTAGGTAAAAATTGTATTCTTGGATAAAATAGTCATTAAAAACAAATTGCATTTTTGGAGAAAGAAAGTACTTTTCTAAGAAGCTTTTTGCACCTAGGTTTTTAGGTTGGATAGGACTTTTACCATTTATGTAAAAAAGGTTAATTTTTACTTCTTTATCATTATCCAATAACAAGCGAAGATCGGGATTATGATCTGGTTGCTCTGTTTCAAATTTACAATACACTTCTTTAATATCAGGGTACCGTTGAACAAGATAGTCAACTGTTTTTTTTGTGGTGTCAGAGACATTTTGGATTGAATTTCCCGAGAGGTACTCTCTTAGTGCTTGGTACACGTTTTTAACATGAAGATCACCTGTTTTTCGAGATATGTTCATATGTATCACTCCTACTCATAGAACATTTTATCTCAACCCTTGTAAATATTACATAATAATCTGTAAGCTGGCCTTTTTAGAATTTAAATGTTAAAATAAATAATAGTCATCGGAGGTGATCGTATGAAGATAGAAGAAAGAGGCAGAGCTAAATATCGCCCATTACAAAATTATGAAATCGACCAAGTAAAAGATTTACTTATAGAGAAAATTCAGCAGGAGCAAGAAAATGCACAATTATTATCGGGCGAGGAAAAGCTTGAAGAAGTTAACTATAATACTGCCAAGCTTAACATGGTAAGTTTATTCTCAGGTTGCGGTGGTCTAGATTTAGGCGTTGAGCTTGCTGGTTTAGATGCTGTAGAAGAGAAGAAATTTACAGATTATGTACTTTCATCTCGAGAACAATTTGTAGAAAATAGAGGAAAAAGCATATTCCATACTATTTATTCTGTTGATATGTTTAAGGAAGCAAATCAAACATATAAATTAAACTTCCCTGAAACAGTTATCCAAAATGAGAAGGATATCAGAAAAATTAAAGATTTTCCTAGTTGTGATATCGTTTTAGGCGGTTTTCCGTGCCCAGGGTTTAGTGAGGCTGGTCCAAGACTTATTGATGATGAACGTAACTTCTTATATATCCATTTCATTCGCTGCCTAATGCAAACAAAACCTGCATTTTTTATTGCAGAGAATGTAAAAGGGATGCTTACTTTAGGAAAAGGAGAAGTTATTAAACAAATTATCCAAGACTTTGAATCGGCTGGATATAAAGTGAAATATAAGTTAGTAAACTCAAGAGATTATGGTGTTCCACAATTAAGAGAACGTGTATTTATCGTAGGAGTTAGAAAAGATATTGATTTCGAATATGAATTTCCTAATCCAACTCATGGTAACGATCAAAATCAAATACCATATGTTACGCTTAAAGATGCTATTGGAGACTTAGAATCAGAACCCGGCGAATGGTATGAAGGTGGATTCTCACCTATATACCTTTCTCGTAATCGAAAGAAAGACTGGGATGAGCAAAGTTTTACTATTCAAGCTTCTGGTAGACAAGCACCTTTGCATCCAGGTGGAGAGCGAATGAGACACATTGGAAAAGATCATTGGGAATTACCTGGAGGAGAAGCTGCAAATAGACGACTTTCAGTTAAAGAGATTGCTCGTATTCAAACGTTTCCTGACTGGTTTTTATTTTCTGATGGAAATAATTCCTCGATTAGTAAAAATGGAAGAATTAATAAGGTATATAAGCAGATTGGAAATGCTGTACCGGTTGAGCTTGCGAGAGCAATCGCTCAACCAATAGCTGAATGGACTATAAAAAATATGGATATTATCAGTAGCAAAAGGCTTCGTTTACAGCAACTTCAATTATTTGAATAATTGAATCCATAGATGAGTTTGTAAGAAATACAAAAGGTACAAAGCATAAAGCTTTGTACCTTTTCACCTTAACATACATTTCAATGACTTTTGAAGAATCCAATTTTCTCATCCGTCACCAAATTTCTATCAAGGTATCTATTCCAATGTTCACAAGATGTTTCTGGAATATGAGAACAATTGTAGCATGCTGCACCATTTAATCCATTTACACCTTGCCCTTGTGATTCGCCTAGTTCAGTACATACTGGATCTGAGCTACACCATTCTGACTTCATAATTGCTTGGTCAAGTAGAGGGAAAAACTTTTTCTTTTCTCCTAATCGTACAAGGCCCCCTAAAGTTCCTTCAGAGTCCCCCGCAGAAGTGTAAATTAAAACTCCGACTTGGTTCTCTCCTAAATACAAACGCTCACGAATAGATGCTCGATTATAACCACTTGTATTAGCAAATTCGTCAATTAGAAAATGAGATAAAGTATGCAACATGACATTTCTTGGACTCAATATTTCTTCTGTACGATGTTGTACATGTCGTACACGAGTTAAATACTGTTCAAAATATTTTTGAACCTTTGGGTTGGTTTCCCACTTATTAATTTGCTCTAAATTCAATTGGATAAAAATACCTTCTCCGTAGACTTCATGAGCAGGTAACCATTTTTCCTTCACAGTATCATAATCTCTATACAATGTGGGATAATAACTTTCATAATTCTTTGACATATCTTCATCTTTGCGATCAAAACCATACAAAACAATAGTTTCTTTTAAACGCAGCACTCTAGACAAGCGTTGTAAGTAGGGTCGATAATAATTTCGCGCAGTTTCTTCGTCTTCATAAATCCATTCTGGTTCGATTTTTAATGACTCTGATTGAACATGCTCGATTAGCTTCTCAAACTCTTTTTCACGCAATATAGCTTCTGGATTCTCTAGCTCTGTTTCCTCATATTCTATTGTAGCTGCCGATTCTAAATAAATTAATGCTGTTTTAATTTCCTCATCTGTCGTATTTACTTTTAATTCCATTCTAAGATTATCACGAATAAAGCTAATTTTATCTTTCATGTTATCATGTCGGACCAAATTCAAGCGAAGCATATATTTGGCAGGAGAATCTATTTTCGATATAATCCAATCAACATTCTCACTATGATTTCCAGGTATAGCGATTGCACTAATCTTTTTTGACATATACACATTAATGGAGTTTCTTAAAATTGCCACAGGAGGGGCTTCACATTCTTCTTTTATGTCCCCGCACCAAGGTCTGTATCCTTCACATTTATATTTTTTAGAACCCTCCGAATTTAAATTATCGCCTAAAAAACTACCTGCTCGTTCATCCTTATATGTGGAGGTTACTCCTTTCAAACTACGTCTATCTTTACAACCTTCACATACAATCTGCCAAGAATCTAACGTTGTACCGCCACTCATTTTGATACGTAAACTTCCTGTACATGTTGTATGTTCATTTCTATGAACCCATTCATGCCATGGAAAATCGGATAAGTGCCCATGTTCACATACAACAACAAAAGGTACTTGTTTGAAATACCGCTTTGCCTCGCATTTTGGACAATCTATATAAATGGATGTTTGATCTAATTCTAATTCTTTTAATGTTTTACAAGAACTACAGTAATGCCATCTAGGAAAACGCATTAACGGCATTACTATGTTGCTATTTGGTACAACTTCAAAAGCATTAGTACTTTGTTTGCGAAACTCTGGAGGCTTATAGAATTTATCAACACCTAAAATAGCCTTTAATCGTGGTTCAGTGATACGAAACTCCTCAATATTAACTGCTTCGTTGCCATATGCATCTCGGAACCAAAAATCTAATGCACCTACCACAGCTGTTTCACCCTCTGGACTTATTACTAACGAACCCGGTCCTTCAGTACCTACTAATTTTGATCTTCTCATTGGTAAATAGCGCATTAATCAATATCCTCCCAATCTAGATCTGTTTCCTGTTCTAGTCGAACGATTGACCCTCTACTTTCTGCATCTACACTGCGCAAGGAGTTAATTACAGGAATACTATCTGGATACTTTTCCTGATCGATTAATTTACCTGCTTGATGCATTAGCCCATGACTGTCATCTGATACTCTCCAAGATTCATATCTATTTTCAAATGCTCCTTGCATAAATATTTTCACATGCTCTTTCCATACATCGATTTGATCTTCATCAATTAATCGTACGCGTGTATTTGCTCGCCTTCTAAATTCAATAAATCTTGGATCTTTATTTGCACGCTGAATTTCTTTACTAGTAGGGGCCACTGCAATATCCCAGGATAATCGTTGACGTAAAAATCCAATTAAAACTGCTGTAATACCACGCTCAATTGAGGCAGTAGAAAATGGGGTTAAGCTAGTTGTTTCTACTTGTGCATACAATCGCTGATGATACTCGTTAAAATGTTCGAAGTGCGATTTATCACGCGAATTCTGATTCGAATAAATCGTAACAATTAAACCCGGACGTTCATGTGGTCGACGACCTACACGACCACTGACCTGAATATATTGCGCTGTCATTTTCGGTTGCCCTATTATTCCCATTAATGAAAGTCTGTCAATATCTACACCTACTTCAATAATATTAGATGCTAAACAAGTTGTTAAAGCTTGAAGCGAACTTTTCTTTACACCAACACGATATGGGATATTCAAATCATCAATTGTTTTTGAAATCTCGCTACTTTGTTTGCGTGAAGTGAGTTCTAAAGGCATAGTTAGAATTCTACGCTGGGGAAGCCCTTCTCTTTTTACTAATGAATCAATATAAGTTGGAATGTCACTATTAAATAAATTTATTCCTGCCCCTAAATCTCTTAAACTATTATAAAAAGAAAGTAATGTCCAAAATGGGTCTCTTTCATTCTCAGGAAACCCTTCTACTTTCTGCAAAATTGCAGCGTAGGACATAACCTGCGCCATCAAAATTTTCACTCGTGAAGTGAACACACCTACATATTTTCTGCCAGGCATAGGTATTCCTTTTTCATCAACTGCTACTTTTGAGAAAAATGAATTGTCAATGTCAATACCAGGACTTGGAAATAATTTCGCTGAAGTTCTTCCAAATAAACATTTAGCTTGCTCCTCAAATTCTTTAATTGTAGCTGTTGCTGAAATAATTTTTGGATAAATTATTTCTTCCCCTCGGTCATCAATACATAACTCCTCAACTAAAACCTCATAAAGTCCTGCTAAAGTTCCTAATGGTCCTGAGATTAAATGTAATTCATCTTGTACAATTATTTGTGGTGGAGAAATAAAACGCTCTCCTAATTTATTGATACCAAATAATTCCCTTGCTTCTGGTTTCCATGTGAGTTGCACAAACTTGTCAATAGTACCAATTAAAAATGTTGGTTTTTTCTTATATATTATTTCATCAACAAAATAAACAGGAATTTCTCCACTAAAATCACATTTTTTATCTGGGCATCTAACAACGATTTCATTTCCTACGTTTGAAAACCCAACTACTAAAGAATCATTTGATTTTCCTTTTTCATCAGTTACTATGATTTTTCCTAAACTACAACCACACCAGGGACATCTCGTGACAACAAAGTTATCACGCCCTTTAGATCTAGGCATAGCACGTAATTGCTTTAATGCTTCCTTATTGTTATTAGGAGAAGTTGCTGAACCTACCCAAATACCAATTGAATATGGAATCTCTCCTAACAGGTATTCATTTTGACGACGAATGTACTCCATTGAACACATTAACCGTGAAGCACGTTGAAATTGATCAGCTGTTAATAATCGTAGCGTGTAGCGCATCATTACATCAACACCTGCATCAGATGGGTCTAAAATTCTTCTATAAAACATTTGAAATGCCGCCACTCCGAGATACGCTTCTGTTTTACCACCACCAGTTGGAAACCAAATTAAATCGACAGTTTTTCGATCGACTGAATTTTTTTCAACTAGCGATTGAATAGACAATAAGAAAAAGGCAATTTGGAAAGCACGCCAACTATTTTTTTGTTCAAATAACTTATCCATTTTTTCCATTACATCTTCAAATGGTTTATCAAAATTCAAACTAAGCTTATTTCCTTGTTTGCTTGCAAAAGGAGTTCTAATTTCTTTACCATTAATTTGTTGTAATAATATTGCTTTATTTGCTAGTTTAAACGCTTTAAGGACATCTGGATTCTTTAGTAAATTCAATCCCCTATCCATTCGTCTTAAACTGTCACGACATAACTCTAAATTCTTATGAGCAGCTTTATTTAATTGTGGTGATAGTTTTTTCGCTTCTTTCTTACAGTCTAAAATCCATTGTTCATATCCGTGTATAAGTGGGCTAAGAATTTGTTTCGCTTCATCATAAGTCTCAACTTGCATTAAATCATACATACGAATCACAAGTGGAACTTCTCTATCACCAACTTTAATTTTTATATCAGGTGTCATACTCTCTGATTCATATCTCGGGATAAATGTTGACCTAATCTCAACAATCGATTCTTGATAATGATTCCAGATAACCGAACATCCATGACCGAATGCATAATTTGCTTTATTTTTAAACAGTAACTCATTGTTCCACTCATCTTCAGTTAAATCGATATTTCGTTGATAAGCTTTGGGATAATTTAAAAATGCACCTGATTCTTCTTGAATTGTTATTTGAGACTGAAATACTGAATATTCATCAAGCTTTGCTTTAAAAGGTATATTTGTCTTATTTAATACGGTTACTGTAATTAAAAGATATTCACTCTTAACTCGACACTGTATATGTAAGTACAATTGAACTCGATTAACACAATTTCCAACTAAGTCCTCAAGTTCTAAAGGAAACTCTTTTACTGTGGTAGATTTACTAACAAATTCATTAACATCAATTGTTTTTTCAGCTTTAATAGACTCTCGAAGCCACCAGTCTCTGTTGAGCTTATGATGTCCTTTTTCATCTTGAACATTGGCATAGATTTTATGTTTTTTATACATGCCTCCATCAAATTTTACTGTGAATTTTTCTGCATTTTTCGCTAAACAAAATGTCATACCCATACTTGAGGGCATATAATCATTTTGGTTAATCTTTGGTGCTGTTTCTTCTAATCCTGATTCTTCAATCATTTCCTCAGAAGTTACTTGATTACCTTCATTTGCAGCATAAAATTCTTTATTTTCTTCATCCTGTACTTCATTAATTATTAATTCAACCTCTTCGGCTTCTTCATACTTAATATGTGCAGGATAAAGCATACCTGCTGCATAACGTCTTGAGGGGCTATCGTTTTGAAGTACTTCTTCTTTTTTACCTGCGCTAATCCAATAATAATTCGTATTAAGTTCCTCGAATGTATGAAACGTGTCACTTCCAATCACATTTAATAGTCTAGTACAATTTTGCATATTTCCCGGTCCCACAATCTCTTGTTCAAGACCTTCTATAAGAGCTTCACGATTTTCCAATGATGTTTTTAATACTTTTTCCATAGAATCACCTCAGGTCTTAAAGATTTTTAATACATCTTCCTCTGAAACCAAATAACTTTTATTCGAGATTTGTTTTATTTCCTCTATGTTGAAGGCTGCACCCGAAAAAACCTTCGACTCGAACTTGTAATATCCATTTTCATCTAAAGAATTCTCTAAATTGATATTTATCTCTTCCATAAGCGATTGTGAAATTTTATGTCCAGCAGAAATATGTGCTCTAAAGATCGAATTAGCCGAAAGAATAATTTCTTTTTTCTCTTCTTCATTAAAGTTAAATACATTTAAAATTTCACCTAAATACTTTGGTCTAATGGAATAGACACTAATCCAATTTTTTAAATTATTTTCTGTAGCTGACGAAATACCGTATTTCTTAACTAAAATCGTTGAAACTTTACCGATTCCTTTTTTTTTAATGTTCAATCTTAATTTCTCTTTCCATTTTTCAATATTACTGCGATAATACGCGGCCTTTTCACCAATAATCTGATCTGCTACTTCACGAATTAAAGTTGAACCATTATGACTTCGGAACACCAATAAAGCCCCTTTTACAAGTTGCTTAGTATCTCTTTGAATAACCTTAAATGACTCTCTATCTAGTACATTTACTTTTTGATCTACAGGAATAAAAATGGAACATTTATTAGAAATGATAGCTAATTTGGCAGGTACTTTTTCACCTAGTGGAACTGATTTTTCTTCTAGTTCCTTTGCTAACTTTTCTTGGTCACGTGATCCTAATGGTTTTTCAATCTCTGTTTTGAAATTAATACCATTAAATCCTTTCCCTAATATTACGTCTTTATAGTTTGTATTTATAACTTCTTGATTAGTAACTAAGTTACTAAAAGCGTTTCTCTTAACAATTTTGTTCTCAAAATACGAATAGCCTAAAAATGTTGTTTTTTTCGAATAAAAGACTTCTGAGAATTTCCTATCATAATAAGAAGGTGTACCAATAAAAAATAAATGGGTTGCAAATATTGATTCATTAATAAAATCACACTCTTTAAATATCTTTATTTCTTGATCAGCAATGTGTAATGTTTTTTCTTTTAACTGATGTCTACTTATGACAAACACATTGTTTATTTCATTATGATCTTTTAAAATCTCTTCCAATTTCTCCATGTAAGCATTTCGTACTTCATATTTTAATTTTTTTAAAATCTTAATAATTGGCTTAATATAACCTTCGAACAGTTCCTTATAAATACTCGCAGAAGTAAATTTAAAAAACCTTCTTATATTTGTCTCATTCGCTCTGATGAAGCTAGAATAATTGTCAATAACCCCTACGATTTTTTTGAATTTTTTAGAGAATATATCTACTTCTTCTAAAAGAAGCAAGTCCTGCTCAAAATATAAATTTACTTCTATTTTTAATCTTCTTATACCTTCAATCAATTCCAAGATTAATGGATCTGAAATTTGGACAAAGTCCACAGTATTTGGAGTTACATATAATTGATTCACTAATTCCAGGTTAACTCTCCTGTTTCCATGCAAGTAATTCCACTCCTTTAGGCAATTGTATATTTCTACCAACCAACGTCTCTATAAAATCATTATTTATGATTTCACAACCTTGTGTTAAGAGTCGCTGTTCAATTTTGTATTTCAAATCGTCTAATTTTTCAGTAGAATCGTGTTTGTCAATTATATAAATACATCTATACTGATCAAACTGTTCCATTCTAAGTAATGTTTTACCAGAGCCAATAAATATTACTGTCGAGTCCTTAGGCAATGTATAATCTATATTTTGAGAGATAAATTCAATGTTTTTAAATGGGCTTTCTGTCCCATCAAAAATAAAGTGTCTTAAATTAATTTCGTTATTTTTGAAGTCGAGTTTAAGATTTAATAAGTACTCCAACCATTCCTTTTTATTTGCACATATATATGTATGCGGCATATTTAAGCTTTCAGCTAAGCTTAATTTTTCAGTAGAATAAAAGTTTTTTAAGGTAGAATGCTCACTTAGCCTCTTTATATTCTGAACAACTTTTGCATTCTTTACTTCAATAATCTCATCATTAAGTAATCTAATATGTGTAAACCATTGATGCTCCGGAACATATACTGTTGTTTTTAAATTATCTAGTAATACCACTGCTTTTAAATCAGGTTTATATGGTGATTCACCTACCTTCAGAATTGAACATATTTTCCATTTATCACCCGATAAATAAAGGACTCTATGTCCTTTTTGTAAGCCTAGATATTGTTTTTTTAGCTCCTCTTGTGAAGTGTTTTCAAAGTCATAATCAATAGCGCCTATAACTACAAAATATGAAAATAACAAATTTGATGGTACGGAAATATAAATTTTAGTAGCCATATCTGTCATCTTTATATAATTACCGATAAAAATTCCAAATTTCATCCAGGGTTCTAATTCTATAGAATAATTTTGATTGTCTAATTTATACTTTAATTTTTCAATAAGCAACTACTTCACATCCATATCTTTCATTTAATTTGGTTAACATAGGGGGAGAATTGCTTAATGGTCTCTTCCTCATTAAATAACTTCTTGCTTCTTGTAATTATGAGGATTTTCTTCCTTATAATGGTTATTAAACAGTTTATTCTTCCCCCTTATCTCTACCCTTTATATTGAAAGTAATAATTAATTATTTAAAACTAACCTAACAATTATTTTCAGATCTTTAAAAGAGAATTAGTTCTTATAAGCTCTTCTATTAACGACTCACCCTTTAGTCTATAGTTAAATTGTACTATATTTTACTAAAATAAGCTAAATATTACATAATGAAAATCTCAAATTGCATTAATAAAAAATAGTTATATGTAAAAGGACAATTATTCAAAGGAAGGTTAGCAAGTTCAAGTAATAGCATACCTATTAAAGAAAAACAGCAACAAGAGATCGATCTTAATACAGTATATGAATATGCTGGATATTCATATAAAATAAGTAGGCGATATGACAATTGGAATTCAGCTTACTTTAAAATTGCTTTTTCTTTTGTTGGAGAGAAAGTAGATATACCTGAACATTATAATAGTTTCTTTGCACCTGGTATAAAACCAGTAGAATGACCTATGGAACAACCTACTTTAGTTGAACTGTGAAACTTATTAACACTGAAAATCAGCGTTTGGATCTTGTACTGCCAAAAAAATCAGGTGAAAAGGAATTATAGCCATACTTAATCTCTACTGGTCTATAGCTAACGTATATAGGGGGATTTTTAAGTTTCTGTCTATATCATGAAGGAATGCATTATAACCCTATTAAAAATATAAAATATCTTTTAAGTCAACGGTAACAATAACTATATTTTTTTAGATGGAATTAAACTTAGAATAAACGCTCTTTATAAGGAAGATTTTAATTGGTTCCGATAATCAAACTTATGTCAACTCGAAAAGAAGAAGCCTATATACTTGTCAGGAGTATATAGGCTTCTAGTAATTAGCACTATTGATATATACAGTACCAATATTTATTATTTCAGTAACTGCTCCATCTTTTCTTCTGTTCCTCTTTCTTGGCGAGGTTGATAAATGGTTACTTTTAATTCTGGTGCATCATATACTTGGAGTGTGATATGATCCATAATCATTTCTCCTGCCACAGGATGAATAATTGTCTTCTTTCCACAAGGCGTACCTAAAACTTCATGATTAGACCACCACTCATAAAACTGAGGACTTTCCTCGCTAAGCTCACTAATAATCGTTTTAAACCACTCATCTCCTACGAAACATGTATAAGCTAGACGAAATTGAGCAATTAGCCGTTGGGCATGATCTTCCCAATTTTGAAAAAGATTTTGATATTCTTTGGAAGTAAAGCAGCGCCACACTGCATTACGATTTCGCTCATCCATCTCACTAAAATCCCCAAACACCATCATAGCAGCCTTATTCCAGTCTACGATGTTAAGTTTTTCATCTGTTACATAGGCAGGGCAATGACCTAATTGGCTTAATAGATTTTTTACCACACGGTCTATATTTTCCCTTTCATTCTGTACGGTTGTAGATGGAAGTGGTTGATTACCTAATAAAAATAAATGCTCTTTTTCCTCTTTATTTAATGTGAAAATACGTGATATAGCTTCTAACACTTCAGAAGATACTTGTATATCTCGTCCTTGTTCTAGCCACGTATACCAAGTTATTCCGATTCCTGCTAGTTGAGAAACCTCTTCTCTACGTAGTCCTTTGGCTCTTCTCCTTGCTCCAATCGGCAAATTAAAATCTCCTGGAGACAAGCGTTCTCTTCTTACCTTAAGAAAATCCCCTAATTCTCGTCTTCTTTCTTTATCGCTTAACATGATGTGACTCCTTTTTATAGATAGTACTTTTAATACTAGTATAAATAGGCTCCTATTTCCATTATAATCCTTATTTTATTATCTAGGTAAGGGAGGTGAAACAGATGACAGTAAAAGATAGCGAAGAGACGTCTCATATACCCAAAGGTTTGGTTCTTTTAATGGCTTCGGTTTGTGGGTTTACAGTGGCCAATGTCTATTTAAACCAAACACTTTTAGTTAGCATGTCGTCCACTTTTCATGTTTCTGCAGCTAGCATAGGCATTATAGCTACCTTATCTCAAATTGGATATGCATTAGGGAATCTCTTGTTAGTACCATTAGGAGACATCTTCGAAAGGAAAAAATTGATTTTAGTTTTATTATTTGCTATATGTATCGTTCTCACTCTAAATGCTCTATCCATTAACACAACATGGATGATGATTACAAGTTTAGCTCTAGGGATAGTAACCGTTGTTCCTCAAATTATTGTTCCGTTGGCTGCTAATATAGCTTCGGATAATAATAGAGGAAAAGTTTTAGGAAATGTCGCTATTGGATTGGTTTGTGGAATTTTAGGCGCTCGGCTTGTTAGTGGCTTTATTGATGTTCATTTTGGATGGCGAGTGGTGTATTGGACAGCTGCTGTAGCCACACTTCTTATGATTTTCTTAGTTTATGCGTATTTTCCAAAAAGTAAAGGAACAAATGCAACCAATTATAAATACTTACTCATGTCATTAGGTCCGTTATTTATAAAAGAAAGAGCCTTACAAAAAGCATGTTTAAGTCAAGGAATGATGTTTGCTTCCTTTAGCGCGTTTTGGACCACTCTTGTCTTTTTATTACATACACAACCCTATTCTTATGGAAGTGACATGGCAGGGATCATAGGATTAGTCGGAATAGCTGGAGCTTTTGCTACACCTATTATCGGACGTCTAATTGATACAAAGGGAGCAAGGTTTGCAACCCTTTTATGTACGTCTATTTCCTTAATTGCTTTTATAGGCCTTTTATGGGGAGGATACTTGTTACCCGGATTAATTTTAGGAGCCCTCTTAATAACCATAGGAACTCAAGCGAACCAAGTCGCCTGTCAGTTTAGTATTTTCCAATTAGGACAAGAAAAAAGAAGTCGATTAAATGGGCTATATATGGTCTCCACGTTTTTAGGAGGTTCCCTAGGATCTTATGTGGGTTTGCTGGCATGGAGTAAATGGCAGTGGCATGGAGTATGTGCAATAGCAATACTTATGATAACGATTAGTTTTTGTTCTTTAATCCAAAAGAAAATTCCTAAAAGAACGATAGGAACTCTAATGAATAAGAAAGGAAGTAATATTTAATGGGAACATATACAGATAACTTTCAACGAGGATTAGATATATTAGCTAAGATTGATCCAGAAAACTACAAGGATATAATGGCTGGCTTTGAACATTCCGTTTTACCTGATTTAGGAACTTTAGCTGTAGAGTTTAATTATGGTCAAATCTTTTCTAGGCCTGGATTAGACTTAAAATCTCGCCTTCTTGCTACAGTGGCTGGCCTAACTG
>Ga0209795_10000497_pt1 | contig 30012 bp, 25 predicted proteins | sample AgamicOrMarz_FD_187166 | JGI IMG/M metagenome (GOLD analysis project Ga0209795, IMG submission 187166) | Agave microbial communities from Guanajuato, Mexico - Or.Ma.rz (SPAdes) (version 2) | ecosystem: Host-associated > Plants > Phyllosphere > Phylloplane/Leaf | place: Guanajuato, Mexico...
AAGCTCCACTTTCAATAGACTCTTTAGATACATGGCTCAATTATTGGAGCCATGTTCACGTTACAGGGATAGATCTTGGTCTGGAACGTGTAATTCCTGTTGCAGAAAAGCTGGGTGTAACTCAGCCCCATGCTAAAGTTTTTACAGTAGCCGGAACGAATGGTAAAGGCTCAACGACAACCACACTGGCTGCGATATTAAACGCACAAGGTTATAAAGTTGGGCTATATCAGTCACCGCATATCTATCGCTTTAATGAGCGAGTCAAATTAGGTGGAGTCGAAGTCGATGATCAAAGTCTGATTGATGCTTTTGTTCAAGTCGATCAGGCTCGTCGCGATTGCGATTTAAGCTTATCTTTTTTTGAAGCAACCACTTTGGCTGCTTTTGTTATTTTTAAACAACAACAATGTGATGTATGGGTGCTCGAAGTCGGTTTGGGCGGGCGTTTAGATGTCGTCAATGTGATTGATCCCGACATTGCAGTAATTACTAATATTGGCCTAGATCACACAGACTGGTTAGGCGATACCATCGAAAAAATTGCTTTTGAAAAAGCAGGTATTATTCGTCCACATATTCCGGTTATTTTTGCAGGCGAGCAACCATTGCCGCAAGCAATTCAAGATAAAGCACAAAGTACACAAGCAGAGTTATATACCGTTAATCGTGATTATTTTTATAAGCTCGCAGATGATGGACAAAACTGGTACTTTGCTTCGGAAGGAACTACTTTAAAACTTCCGTTAGGTACATTAGCGATTGAAAATATTGCTGGGGCAGTTGCTGCCATTTTAAATAGCGGACTTGAGATTTCTCAGTCAGCATTAGAAAAAGGTATTCAATCTGCTCGCTTAGCAGGGCGTTTTGAACAGCGCCAAGTGGATGGGAAAACGGTCATTTTTGATGCCGGACACAATCCTCATGGTGTTGAATTTTTGTTAAAGCAATTGCGAAATTTCTTAGAATACAATAAACAGTACACAGAAGTTGTCGCAGTATTTTCAATGCTGGCAGATAAAGATATAAAATCAGTAGTCGATTTATTGAAACCTACTGTTTTACATTGGAAAATTGCTGAGTTGAATGTGCCGCGTGCTGCATCAATTCAGCAACTCAATGATGCCTTGCAAGGTCAGAGAGTACAACAATATGGCAATATCAAAGAGGCTTTTAAATCAGCGCTTGAGCAAACAAATAACAATCAGCTGATTTTGGCCTGTGGTTCGTTTCATACTTTAGAAGCGATTTGGGAGTATTTGGAAGAATGTCAATGAATAACAAACAACGCTGGATGGGTGGCGTTGTTTTACTAGGAGGTGGTGTTTTATTGGCAGCATTACTTCTAAAAGGAAATGAGGAAATAAAACAGGTTGAAGTTCAACCATCCGCATCCACATCGCCAAAAACTCAAACTAAACCAAAACAGACAACTGAAGGGCAAATGGTACAACTACAACCGCTTGCGGTTGATGTTGAAACTGAAAAACGTTTGCTTGAAGAACAACGTCGTGCGCGTGAAAAGGCTGTTGCCGAACAAGAAGCACGTGCAGCTGAGTTTTTAGCAATGCAGCAGCAGGCTGAAGCTGATGCTGCTCGTAAAGCCGCAGCAGAGTACGCTGCAATTAATGCGCGCCGTACAGCGGCTCAAGAAAGTTCAGATAATATTCCACCAGAGTTAGTGGGTGAGGCGAAAGCTAAAAACCAGCAAACCAATACGGTGAATAAAACAACTGCTACTTCAAAAATAGATGCAGATAAAAAAGCTGCTGAAGCAAAACGACAAGCAGAAGCTGATAAAAAAGTAGCAGATGCTAAGCGCCAAGCAGAAGCGGATAAAAAAACAACTGAAGCCAAACGCCAAGCGGAAGTTGATAAGAAAGCAGCCGAAGCCAAACGCCAAGCAGAAGCTGATAAAAAAGCGGCAGATGCTAAGCGCCAAGCAGAAGCAGACAAGAAAGCAGCTGAAGCCAAACGCCAAGCAGAGGCTGATAAGAAAGCAGCCGAAGCTAAACGCCAAGCAGAAGCTGATAAAAAAGCTTCTGATGCTAAACGAAAAGCGGAAGCGGAGAAAAAAGCTGAAGCTGAAAAGGCGCGTGAACTGCTTGAAAACGGTGATAAAAAGTGGATGGTTCAAGTGGCTTTGGCTGCTAACCAAGCAAATGCAGATGCAGTGGTTTCTAAATTACGAGCTAAGGGCTATAAGGTAACTACAAGCCCAACCAGTAAGGGAATCCGTATTATGGTTGGTCCTGCGAAAGACCGTGATACAGCAGATGCAGCTCGTAAGAAAATTACTTCTGATTCAAGCTTAAATATGAAATCAGCTTGGGTAATTGACTGGGTGCCGCTTGATCAGCGATAAAGGCTGATCATCCCCTAAATCAAATCAGGAACACTTCAAAGGCTGTATTCTTGTGAGGAGTGTTCCATTCAATAGGGGATTTTGAAGATGAATACAACAATTAAAATATTAGAAAAATTTGTTTTTGCACAAGATTCAATGATTAGCGCGCTGTCTGGAGTTGCTTGTGCGGGGGAAGATGTTTATTTTGTTGGCGATAATCTCCCTTATCTATTAAGAATCAAGCGAACCCAGAACATGGCCGATGCAAAGGTCTTTGAAAAAATTCCATTATTTGATCCTTCAGAGCAAATACCGTTAAGTGTATTAACCAAAGAACAGAAACCTGATTTTGAAGCTTTAACTTCCATAAATTGGAGCGGCCAATCACAGCTTTTGGTAATGGGTTCGGGTTCAACAGAAAATCGAAAACGAGCATTACTCTATAATCCTGCCAATGATCAGGTCAGGACCTTCTTGGATGCGGTTGATTATGATTTTTTGCAGCATCAGGTTGAGTTAACAGGCGGGGCTGATCTCAATATAGAAGCCCTATGTTCGGACCATCGTTATCTCTATATCTTTCAACGTGGTAACATAAATAGCCATCATGGGGTTTTAGTCTTTGATTTAATCAAAATTCAAGCAGGAGAACCCTTAGCAAATGCACTTATACATTCCCTCAAACTGAGCTTAGCTGAGCTTGATGGTTCAACAAGCGGCATTTCAGATGCTTGTTTTTTAGCGGATAAAAATTTGATTGTTGCTACAGCTACGGTCGAACAAACACTCAATACCTATGATGATGGTGCTGTCTTGGGAAGTTTTATCTTGGTGTTTTCACCTGATGGTAAAGCTTTAGCGACTCATTTGATTCAAGATGCGAAAGGACAGACGCTGCCAATCAAGGTTGAAGGGATTACTTGGTTTGAGTCGAGATCTGATGGCGAAGTCTTTTTATTAGTAACAGACAGTGATGGTGGTGATTCTGAGATTTTGAAGATATTGCTTAGCAACGCCGCTTTGGGAAAATCATAAAAATAAAACATATTTTTGATAGTTATCTCTTTTTAAATGTATATTTTTCGATGTATTTAATAAAAATGAAAACGATAAATAAGTGGGTAATTGAGCCAATTTATATGCCTAGTAATTGGATTTGTATGCAAATGCACTCGAGTCTTTAGCTGCTAGAATTCGATAGTTGTTGTTGAATCCATCTTACATTTTCAGGGGTAAATAATCGGTCAATGTTCTTCCAAATAATATGATAACCATAACCCCCGTGTTTCATTTCTTTAACGGCATCATCAATTGCCCAGTTTTCAAAAATAATGCGATACATGGCAACGCTGGCCCCTGTACGATCTGAACCATGGTAACAATGCAATAAAACGCGTTGATCATTCTGCTTAGCCATTTTGATTTGTTGCATGACTTCTAATAAATCTTGTCGGTTAATTGCCCATGTGTTGATAGGAATGTGTACAAGATTAAAATTTTCATTTTTAAAAACTAAAGTATCTGCGTCTTTGGCCCTTAAATTAATGATCGTACCAATTTGATTTTTCTTTAATTCTGAAATCATGGCAGCATTTGGTTGTTCGCTGCGAAAAACATCATTACTAATTTGGTAAAAGTTATGGGTTTGAGAAACTAAGCTTCCCCAATCTTGTGGTCGATGCTCATGAGCAATACTTTCGTGCTGCATACAGCCTTGTAGATTTATACAGATCACAAGTGTAAGGAGCGATAATTTCTTCATGTTTGATACCGTTTCAGCTCATCAGGGTCGTGAGCACAAATTATTTCAATTGTTGGCTCATGTTGAGCCAAATGCTGTAAGCGTTTGAGGTTGAAAATACGTTTTTCATTATCCTCTGCAAATGTTTTTTCCAGCAGATTGAGCGATCTTAATTTATTTTTAGGATTTAACTCTAGGTGTGAGTAGTAAGCATCTCCACAAAATAATAACCATTGATTTTGTTGCTTTATAGCAATACCGCAATGTCCAGCCGAATGACCTAGTAGCGGTACCATTAAAATTTCATCTTGAAACAGGGGAAAACCTTTTACTTTTTCGAGGTTGAACCATCTTTCACCTTTTTGATATTCAACAAAGTTCCAATATCGATGATCTTTATATTGATTGGTTCTATAGCGAAGTTTGCCTTTAAAATTTGGAAGTTGGGCTGCGTTATACTCAGATGCTAAAACATGGACTGTGGCATGGGGAAAATCTGAGATTCCACCTGCATGATCAAAATCAAGATGAGTAACAAAGATGTGCTGTACATCTTTAGGGCTAAATCCGAGCTTTTGGATTTGCTGGATCGCGCTAAATTCAAGATTATGCTCAATCTTGCCTAGATGTTTCACTAATGAGCCTAAGCGCTGCTTCATATGTAAGTAGTCTTGCAAGCCAAAGCCCGTATCGATAAGTACTAAGCCTCGATCAGTTTCAACCAGAAGGCAATGACAGATTACCTCAGCTCGGAAACCCTTTTGTCCAAACAATGGGGCACAAACCGGGCACATGCTGCCACACTTTAAATGATGAATTTTATAGATCATGATTTTTATTTTTTTACCGAATCGGTCCGAGTTATAACTGATCTGAACAATAAAAACCATGAGTATTCAATACATAAATAAAAAAGCCACCGCGTTGGATGACTTTTTAAGGTGTGATATTTAATCAACGTGTTGACCTATCTAGTAGGGAATCTTTCAGATGTTTGCCTACGCACTGCGTTTGTCTTGCAAGTAATAAAACCTTTAGTCGGTTTTATTACTTTCAGGCTGTGGCGTGAGGCGTAAATAAGGTTTAACCGCTGTATAGCCTTTAGGGAAGCGCTGTTTAATTTCTTCTTCATCTTTAAGTGATGGCACAATAACGACATCTTCACCCTGCTGCCAATTCGCTGGTGTAGCGACTTTATGCTTATCTGTTAATTGTAAAGAATCAACAACACGTAAGACTTCATTAAAATTTCGGCCAGTTGAAGCAGGGTAGGTAATGATTAAGCGAACTTTTTTGTTAGGATCGATAATCACTAATGAGCGCACTGTCAAAGTTTCACTGGCATTAGGGTGGATGAAACCGTAGAGCTCAGATACCTTCCGGTCTTTATCCGCAATGATAGGGAAGTTGACAGTTGTATTTTGTGTTTCATTAATATCGTTGATCCAGCCTTTATGAGACTCTACATCGTCTACTGACAAAGCAATCGCTTTAACATTACGCTTCGTAAATTCATCTTTTAATTTTGCTGTGTAACCTAACTCAGTTGTACATACGGGTGTATAGTCAGCTGGATGCGAAAATAAAATCCCCCAACTATCCCCTAAAAAATCATAAAAATTAATTGTGCCTTCACTCGATTCTTGTTGAAAATCGGGAGCAGTATCTCCTAATCGTAGTGTCATGATCGTTCCTCAATTGCTCATAATTTGTTATTCGATCAAAAGAATATGCAGCATTTGCTTTATGATTAAAATTATTGTTTTTATATTTTATTATGAATTTTTTATATAAGTGTAAATATATATGACTAAAACTCATTATTTTAACTGCTTAATCAATGTAACTTTAAGGTAAATTTGCTAAATTAGATTTCTCGGAAGTTATGCTTAATCGATGAGCGTTAATGGTGTGTTTTTGGTGCTCGGCACATTAAGGGGAGATTAGATGAATGAAAAACCGTTCATCTAACTATCAGATTTTTTTTAGGGGTTTTGTGCAAACCCCTTGTACTTCAAATTTCTGGCACCATAATAAACGACTGAGAAAAAGTTTATTCATTTGACCAAGCAAGATTTAGAGAGTTTATCCATGTTGGCAAGTCTGATCGGAGGTATCTTCGGTACAAAAAATGAGCGCGAACTCAAACGCATGCGCAAAATTGTTGAGCAAATCAATGCGCTCGAGCCGACGATATCAGCTTTAAGCGATGCAGACTTATCTGCAAAAACTCCAGAATTCAAACAACGTTATAATAATGGCGAAAGTTTAGATAAATTACTTCCAGAAGCATTTGCAGTGTGTCGTGAGGCCGCTAAACGTGTGATGGGCATGCGTCACTATGACGTTCAGTTAATTGGTGGTATTACCTTACATGAAGGTAAAATTGCCGAGATGCGTACTGGTGAAGGTAAAACCCTCATGGGTACTTTGGCATGTTATTTAAACGCTTTGAGTGGCCAAGGTGTACATGTCATTACTGTGAACGATTATTTGGCACAGCGTGATGCCGAGTTGAACCGCCCATTATTTGAGTTTTTGGGTCTATCAATTGGTACGATTTATTCAATGCAAGGTCCGTCAGAAAAAGCGGCAGCTTATCTTGCCGATATTACTTACGGTACCAATAACGAATTTGGTTTTGACTACCTTCGTGACAACATGGTGTTTTCTTTAGCAGAAAAGAAACAACGTGGTTTGCACTATGCCATTATCGATGAAGTTGACTCCATTTTAATTGATGAGGCACGTACACCATTAATTATTTCTGGTCAAAGTGAAGATTCTTCACACCTCTACAGTGCAATCAATACGATTCCACCTAAATTACATCCGCAAAAAGAAGAAAAAGTAGCAGATGGTGGGCATTTCTGGATTGATGAAAAGCAGCGTTCAGTTGAAATGACCGAAATCGGTTATGAAACTGTTGAACAAGAACTTATTCAAATGGGCTTGTTGGCAGAAGGCGAAAGCTTATATTCAGCAACAAACCTAAATCTTGTTCATCATGTATCGGCTGCTATCCGTGCGCATTTCCTGTTTCAACGCGATGTTCACTATATTATTCATGATGGTGAAGTCGTTATTGTTGATGAACATACGGGTCGTACGATGCCGGGTCGTCGTTGGTCAGAAGGTTTACATCAAGCTGTTGAAGCAAAAGAAGGCTTGGAAATTCAGCCTGAAAACCAAACCTTAGCGACAACAACATTCCAGAACTATTTCCGTCTATATAAAAAGCTTTCAGGTATGACAGGTACTGCTGATACTGAAGCTGCGGAAATGAAAGAAATTTACGGCCTTGATGTTGTGATTATTCCAACGCATCGCCCAATGATTCGTAACGACCAAAACGATTTAATTTATTTAAACCGTAACGGCAAATATAACGCGATTATTCAAGAAATTATGAATATTCGTCAGCAAGGTGTTGCTCCGATTCTGATTGGTACGGCAACGATTGAAGCCAGTGAAATTTTATCTTCTAAGTTAATGCAAGCTGGTATTCATCATGAAGTGTTGAATGCAAAGCAGCATGAGCGTGAAGCTGACATTATTGCTCAGGCGGGTAGCCCGAATGCAGTAACGATTGCTACTAACATGGCTGGTCGTGGTACGGACATTATCTTGGGTGGTAACTGGAAAGCTAAGCTTGCCAAACTAGAGAATCCAACTGCAGAAGATGAAGCACGTTTAAAAGCACAATGGGAGCAGGACCACGAAGATGTATTGCAAGCGGGTGGTTTGCACATCATTGGTTCTGAACGCCATGAATCACGTCGTATTGATAACCAGTTACGTGGTCGTGCCGGTCGTCAGGGTGACCCTGGTGTTTCTCGTTTCTATTTGTCTCTTGAAGATGACCTTATGCGTATTTTCGCAGGCGACCGTGTTGTTGGTATGATGCGCGCGATGGGTTTGAAAGAAGACGAAGCGATTGAACATAAAATGGTGAGCCGTTCGATTGAGAATGCTCAGCGTAAAGTTGAAGCGCGTAACTTCGATATTCGTAAAAACTTATTGAAATACGATGACGTGAATAATGAACAGCGTAAGATTATTTATTCACAACGTGATGAAGTATTAGCTGAAAATACCTTAAAAGAATATGTTGAAGAAATGCATCGTGAAGTGATGCAAGGCATGATTGCTAACTTTATTCCACCAGAGTCAATTCATGACCAGTGGGATGTGGAAGGTTTAGAAAATGCTTTACGTATTGATTTAGGTATTGAGCTGCCAATTCAACAATGGTTAGACCAAGATCGTCGTTTAGATGAAGAAGGTTTAGTTGAGCGCATTAGCGATGAAGTAATTGAGCGTTATCGTCAGCGCCGTGCTCAAATGGGTGACGAATCGGCAGCAATGCTTGAACGTCATTTCGTTTTAAACTCTCTTGATCGCCATTGGAAAGATCACTTAGCTGCAATGGATTATTTGCGTCAAGGTATTCACTTACGTGGCTATGCGCAAAAGAATCCTGAACAGGAATATAAGAAAGAAGCTTTCAACCTGTTTGTAAATATGTTGGGTATTATTAAAACTGATGTTGTGACTGATTTGTCTCGTGTACATATCCCAACACCAGAAGAACTTGCAGAAATGGAAGCTCAACAGCAGCAGCAAGCTGAATCAATGAAGCTTTCTTTTGAACATGATGATGTAGATGGTTTAACTGGTGAAGTTACACTTTCTCAAGAAACCATGAACGAGTCTGCTGATCAGCAAACTTTCCCTGTTCCAGAAAGTCGCAATGCGCCATGTCCATGTGGTTCAGGACTAAAATATAAGCAATGTCACGGTAAGATCTAATCTGCCTTCGCAAAAAAAAGCAGAACAATTGTTCTGCTTTTTTTATGTTTGTAGTAAGCCTGTGAATAATGTTTGCAGTTTTAAGCATTAAATGATATTTACTTCTCATCCAGAGTGTATGTTGGAAAGACAATGAAAAAAGTATTACAACCTTTATTTTTAACTGTTCTTGCTGTGCCTAGTTTTGTTTTCGCAGCAGAAACAGCTTCAGCCCCTCAAACGACAACGGTTGATAAAGTTCTTGCAGCAAAAGGCCCAACTTCGGCTCAAGCTGTAGTGAAACAAGAAAATACTACAGTGATTAGCCCACGTACTGGTATTCGCTATACGTTGGGGAACACAAATAATCGCCCAATTATTTTACAAACTACTGCGATTGCTCCAGCAAACTCAGCAAACATCAATCGTATTGTGGCAACTAACCCAGCTCTCTCTGCAAAGAGCCAAGAAAAAGCAAAAGTTGCTTTAATCGGTGAAGCAGCCGTAGCAGGACCAGCAGCTGTTGCAGCAAGCAATGTTACAGCTCCAGCTGTATCAAATAGTATGGCCCCTTCGAATCCAGCAACAATGAATTAAGACATATATGTATAAAAAAAAGCCGGTTCAATTTTGAACTGGCTTTTTTTATGGGGTGTTTTTAAAACTTTAAATCTGGTTATTTACATCATCATTTTTTGTTTCACGAATGAGTAAGAACGCGATGAGTGATAAAAGTGATGCGGCAGTAAGATAATAACCAACCGCATATAAACCATAAGTTTCAGCAAGCTTAGTCGCAATGAGTGGGGCAAAAGATGCACCAAAAATACCAGCCAAGTTAAAAGTTAATGCTGAACCTGTATAACGAACTGAAGTTGGGAAAAGTTCAGAAAGAACTGTACCAATTGGACCATAGGTTAAGCCCATAATTGCCAAGCCAGTACATAAGAAAAGGAAGACAATTAAAGTATTTCCAGACTCTAACATACTAGAGAAGAACAAGCCGAAAATCGCAGCAGCAATACAAACGCCAATAGAAGTTGTTTTACGACCAAATTTTTCTGCAAAAATAGCCGATAAAGGAATGAATGCGGCAAAGCAAAGTGTAGCAAAGAGTTGAAGTTCTAAGAATTCACCACGTGCATAGCCAAGCTTTGTGGTTCCCCAGTTTAAAGCAAATACGGTAGTAAGATAGAACACGACAAAGGTACAAATTGCTGCAACTGTGCCAAGAATAAGTTTACCTGTATGTTTAGTTAATACTTCTTTAAATGGAATATTAACTTCTTTTTGCTTATCTAAAACCTTTTGGAAAGCTGGAGTTTCATGAAGCTTTAAGCGAATGTATAAGCCAACAATAACCAATACAGCACTGGCAATAAATGGAATGCGCCAGCCCCATTGCATGAATGCTTGCTCAGGAATAACTGCACTTAATAATAAGAAAGAACCTGTTGCTAAAATAAAGCCAATTGGAGCACCTAGCTGTGGAAACATGCCATACCATGCTCTTTTACCTTCTGGGGCATTTTCAGTCGCTAATAATACTGCGCCACTCCATTCACCGCCTAAGCCTAGACCTTGTCCTAAACGACAAACGGCTAATAGTAATGGTGCGACAATTCCGATTTGAGCATAGGTTGGAAGCAAACCAATACATACGGTCGAAATACCCATGGTCAGTAAAGCTGCAACTAAAGTTGCTTTTCGGCCAATACGGTCTCCGAGATGGCCGAATAGTGCAGCACCAATAGGGCGAGCAATAAAGGCAATTGCAAAGGTTGCCAGAGATTGTAAGACTGCGGCACTGCCACTACTAGCAGGGAAAAATAGGTGTGGAAAGATAATCACGGCAGCTGTTGCATAGATATAAAAGTCGAAGAACTCAATGGTTGTACCGACTAAGCTTGCAAACAAAACTCGTGTCTTTGAATTAGTGGCTACTACAGGAGCAGCAGTCGCAGAGGTTGACTCCATATAAGTCCTTATATAAGTTAAAATTTATTTTTAATTACTACTCTTTTTAAAGATATATTTTTCTCAAAGAATAGCGTGAAAGAACATCATCCATGACTCTTTCAGGATCACTGAATATGAGTGAAAAATGGATTAAACTATGTACCAATAGATGGCAAGAAAATGTGCCCCTGCACCTAAAAGCACAAAAATATGCCAGATCGCATGGGTATATCTTACCTTTTTTAACGCGTAAAACAATGCTCCAACCGTATAAGCTAATCCGCCAATGATTAAGAAAATCAATGCATCTTTGCTTAAATAAGTACGCATATCATCCATAACAAAAACAGCAAGCCACCCCATAAGAATATAAGCAAGTAAAGAAATTTTCTGAAAGCGGTGAATGAAAACTAACTTGAAAAGTGTACCAATTGCAGCAATGCTCCAAAGTGCAATAAGCAAAATATGAGCTTTTTGTGTAGGAATCGCGATGCTCAAGAACGGGGTATAGGTACCGGCAATTAAATAGTAAATGGCTGTATGGTCGAGTTTTTTATACCAGTAGCGCAGGTTTTGGGTTTGAGCAAAATGATAGAGTGTCGAGCTGGTAAAAACTAAAATAAGACTAAATGAATATACCCATAAACCCACCCACTGAGCAGTGGAAAGATAAGATCCTTTTATAATTAAAAAGATAGAAGCTACGACTGCCATAACAACACCAGCGCCATGACTATAAGCATTAAATAGTTCTTCTTTTGGATCGTAAGTTTCCAACACAGATTTACTCATAACTTTAATTTTTTTGATTAAAAATACAAATGTATAGAAATACAAAACAGTCGTAAAGTTATTTTATTTTTAATCCTAGACCCTTTAAACTTCTATTTTATATGAGTCTTCATTTTTAGGTATATCCGTGTCGGTTTTCTCCTTTGAGCAAGAACAGCAATTTTTTCATGAAATCAAGCAAATGCTTGACCAACAAGCTTTTGAGCGATTGATCTTGAGCCAATATAAGGGAGAGTTGGCGCAGCTGGAAAAAATTACTTTCCGTATTGTAGAGCTACATGGACAAAAACAGCTTTCAGCTTTATATCACTATACCACCCAAGATGTGACTAAAAACTATTCATTTGAAGAAGGCTTGCAACAGATTGAGCAATTAATCACTCAGTGTAAGCAAGCAAACTTATTTTCGACTACTCAAGAAATTCAACTTAAAAAAAATAAGAAAAAAGCCATATTGAATATGGGTAAAAAGCAGGCGGTAAATGCGACACAAACGGTTCAGTCACATGACCGTGAAAAGCAGCGTTGTGTACAGCAGGGGAATGCATTTTTAAAAGAGCTGGGTATTACTGATGAAAAAGCTCAAGTCATTCCAAGCATGGCTCGTAAATGGAAACAGATTAATAAATTTATCGAAATTTTTGCGAGTGCTTATGAACAGATTGATGCATCTCAACAAGAGTTACGCATTGTCGATTTTGGTTCAGGGAAAGGTTATTTAACTTTTGCTTTGTATGATTATCTGCAACAACAACAGAAAACACCCCTCATTACGGGTGTAGAGCTGCGTCGTAATTTGGTGGAGTTTTGCCAAAGTGTTGCAGACAAAGTGCATTTTAACCATTTAGACTTTTTTGAAGGTGATGTACGCAGTTATCAACCGGAAAAGCTAGACGTCATGATTGCTTTACACGCTTGTGATATTGCGACTGATTTTGCTATTCATACTGGAATTCGTTTAAACGCTTCGATGATTATGTGCGCACCATGTTGTCACAAAGAGTTGCGCCCACAATTACATAGCCCAGAAGTTTTACAGCCAATGCTACAGTTTGGTATTCATGCTGGGCAACAAGCCGAGATGCTGACCGACACTTTACGTGCGTTACTTTTAAAAGCGTATGGCTATGAAACCAAAGTGTTTGAGTTTGTATCGCTTGAACATACCAGTAAAAACAAAATGATTTTGGCAACAAAGCGTAAAAATGTTTCACAACCTGATGCCAAGATTATGGCTCAAATCCAAGCATTGAAAGAAATGTATGGAATTAAGAAACACTCACTAGAATTGCTGTTACAAGATCAGTTACCAATCGAAAATATTGGCTGCAAGTGCTAGGACGGTGAGCGGATGTATAAAATTATAGAGAGTGGTTGGGAACAACTTGAAAAAGATGCGAAATACATCCGTGAGCAAGTCTTTATTCAAGAACAGGGAATTGCACCTGAAGATGAATGGGATGACTTGGATGCCATAGTTTTGCATTTTATTGTCTATGACAAAGAACAGCCTATCGCTACAGCACGTCTATTACCGCAGCATAGCGTAGGGCGTGTTGCTGTTTTAATGCCTTATCGAAAGCAGGGTATAGGTAAAATTTTAATGCAGCATATTATTGAATATGCGCGTCATCATAAATTGCCTTACTTAAAGCTTTCGGCGCAAACCTATGTGACCGCTTTTTACGAAGCTTTAGGCTTTAAAGTACAAGGCGAGGTTTACCAAGACTGCGGCATTCCACATATTGATATGGTTTTAGAATTAAATTGAGACTTCTTTTTAGAAATCTCAATTTTAATTTATTTCATTGCATTCCAACTTTCGATGGCTTGTAAGCCAGTCTCTAAACCAACTTCATAACTGTAGCGAAGCTTTTTCGGATTGGTCGTTAAACGGCCAGCCATATTTTTAAGTGGCGGTGGACACACTTCTAAAATTTGTTGATCTGGATTTTCACCACGAACAAAATCTACTGAAGCGTTATAACGAGCACAGCGGCTACGCAAACTATTTGCAAAACCATAATGATGTTTAAAAGCATATTTTGCGAGGAATTGATCACCTCGACTACTTGCCTTGAAGTAGTTTTTCGGGCGAGTGCGTAAAACTAACAGTTTTTTGACGCCACTTTGCTGAGCCGTCCAGCGAACGGGTAAAGCATCTGCAACACCACCATCAAAATATGGTTCACCCATAATATCGACAGGATGACGCGTTAAAACTGGAATTGAGCTAGAAGCACGAAGTGCATTGAGTAAATTATCTTTACCTGCACGAAGATATTCCGCATGACCAGTTTTGGCATGGGTTAATACCATATAAAAATCTGGATTTTTGGCAAAAAGACTTTGTTGATCAAGTGGGTGCTCTTGCTCACCAATTTCCCACATCCATTTTAAATCAAGTAAATCGCCGCCTTTAAAAAAGCGTTTGTAATCGATGAATTCCGGACGAAGTGAATGATCAATATAAAAGGTTAGCGTGCGGCCTTGCTGGCCTGCTAAGTAGTTGGCAACATTGGTTGAGCCAGATGATACACCAACATATAAATCGAAAGGGTTGAACTGTTGCTGTAAAAACGCGTCAAGTACACCACTGGTAAAGGCACCGCGCATGCCTCCACCTTCTACAACCAGTGCATTACGGGAAAAATCTGTCATTTGAAAAATATCTAATTACTGAGTTGATTGCTTGTGTTCTTGCATATCCATTTCAGGCATATTGTCACTATGTTGAGCGTGTTGCTCAGTAGAGTGTTCAGCCTTTTGCTGCATTTGCTCTTGTTGAGCTTTACGCTGTGCACCTGGCATATAGTCAGGTTCATTACTCATCGCTAAATAGAAAAAACCAAGGAAAATCGCACTTAAGACACCAACGATCAGAACAAATTTCCAGCCTAAAATTGCTGACTCGGAAGAATTTTTATCGGACATAAGGATTTCTCGAATGTGCTGTAGAAGCACAAAAATGAAGTCTATTTATAGCATATTTAGGTAGGGGCTGAAATCTTAAAGGTTATAAAGAAAAACCCATATAAATAAAATATATTTATATGGGTAAGGTTTATGCAGTTTTTGAATATTCAGTACGTCTAAGTTATTGAATATTTTGTTTCTGCTCAGCTTTAGCTTTTAGTAATGCAGGTGGGGTAAAACGTTCACCATATTTTGCAGCCAATTCTTCGGCACGTTTTTGTGCTTTATCAGTACCATACTGATTTAGGAATTGAATTGCTCCTCCCGTCCAAGGTGCATAACCAATTCCAAAAATAGAACCGACATTGGCATCAATTACAGACTCTAATACACCTTCTTCATAACAACGTAAGGTATCTAGCGCTTGTACAAACAGAATGCGATCAATCATATCTTGTTCAGAAATATCATGATCTTTTTTCCAGCGGTTTAAGCCTTCCCAAAGGTGCTTTTTGCCATTTTCAGGATAGTCATAGAAACCAGCACCAGCAGCTTTACCTTTACGGTTTAGCTCATGAATCATGGTGTGAACTACTTCATCTACAGAAGTTTTCGGTAAATCTTTTCCTTCGGCTTGTAGGGCTTTACGTGCTTCACTGGCAACATGCTCAGTTAAGGTTAAAGATACTTCATCTTGAATCGCAAGTGGTCCAACTGGCATACCTGCTTTCAGTGCAGCCATTTCAATGCGCGCTGGATGGACGCCTTCGGCAAGCAAGCGCATGCCTTCTTGAATAAAAGTACCAAACACACGACTTGTAAAGAAACCTCGGCTGTCATTAACGACAATTGGTGTTTTTCCAATTTGTTGTACAAAGTCGTAGGCTTTAGCAAGAGTTTCACTTGAGGTATTTTTGCCTTTAATAATCTCGACCAACTGCATTTTGTCGACAGGGCTAAAAAAGTGTAGGCCAATAAAAGCCTTATCATCCTTACTTGCTTGAGCTAAACCCGTAATTGGTAGGGTTGAAGTGTTGGAAGCCATTACGCCGTTTGCAGCTAAGTATTGTTCAGCTTCTTGAGTAACTTTCGCTTTGAGCTCTTGGTTTTCAAATACCGCTTCAATAATTAAATCACAGCCTTGTAGATCTGCTGCTGAAGCTGTAGCCGTAATGAGCGATAAAATTTGATCACGTTTTTCTGCAGTCATGCGGCCTTGTGAAACACGTTTATCTAGCAATTTTTGTGAATATGCTTTGCCTTTCTCTGCATTTTCAACAGATACATCTTTAAGTACAACAGGAATGCCTTTAATGGCTGTTGAATAAGCAATACCCGCACCCATCATGCCTGCACCCAATACACCCACTTTAGTGGCTTGCCATTTTGCAACATCAGCGGGGCGGCTTGCACCAGACTTAATTGCATTTAAACCATGCCAGAAAGTGCCGATCATATTTTTAGAGATTTGGCCTGTTGCTAGTTGAGTAAAGTAGCGAGACTCAATACGCAGTGCAGTATCTACATCGACTTGAGCGCCCTCAACTGCGGCAGCCATAATCGCTTCAGGGGCAGGGTAACAACCTTTAGTTTTGTCTCTTAACATGGCTGGTGCAATTGCAAGAATTTGTGCAACTGCTGGCGTTTTTGGATCGCCACCCGGAATTTTATAACCCTTCACATCAAAAGGCTGTTGAGATTTTGGATCGGCTTTGATCCAAGCAATTGCTTTATCTAAAAGTTCTTGTTCATTTTCGACAGTGTCATGAATTAAGCCTAAAGATTTTGCTTTATCAACACCAAACTGTTTACCTTCCATTAAAAATGGGAACGCGTTTTGAAGCCCCAGTAGACGTACCATACGTACGATACCACCGCCACCCGGTAACAAACCTAAGGTAACTTCGGGTAGGCCAAATTTACTTTTCGGGTCATTAATCGCAATACGGTGATGGCAACTTAATGCGATTTCCCAACCACCCCCAAGTGCAGTGCCATTTAATGCTGCAACAACTGGAATACCAAGCGTTTCAATTGTACGTAAATGGCCTTTTAGCTTTTCAACCATATTAAAAAAGTCAGTCGCATGTTCAGGCTGAACTTGAATCAGCTCATCTAAATCACCGCCTGCAAAGAAAGTTTTTTTAGCTGAACGGAAAATAACACCTGAAAGTTCTGTTTCTGCTTTAAGTTTCTGAGTCGCTTCATCGAGCGAGTCACGGAACTCTGCATTCATGGTGTTTGCAGATTGACCAGTTGAATCAAGCGTTAAAATGACAATATTGTCGGCATTTTTTTCGTATCGAATTGCACTCATCTTTTATATCCCTAATTTTTATACGCGTTCAATAATGGTGGCAATACCCATTCCACCGCCCACACAGAGCGTTGCTAAACCGCGCTTTTTATCTTGTCGTTCAAGCTCATCAAGTAGTGTGCCTAAAATCATGGCACCTGTTGCTCCTAATGGATGGCCTAAAGCAATCGCGCCGCCATTTACGTTGACTTTTTCAACAGGAACGTTGAGCTCATTAATAAAACGCATAACAACCGCCGCAAATGCTTCGTTGACTTCAAATAGGTCAATATCATCAATTGTTAGGCCAGCTTTTTCTAAAGCTTTACGTGCAGCAGGAGCAGGGCCGGTCAGCATGATGGTTGGATCAGTACCAACCAGTGCAGTGGCCAAAACTTTAGCGCGCGGTTTTAAATTTTGTTCTTTTACTGCTTTTTCTGAGGCTAGTAAAACAAGAGCTGCTCCATCAACAATACCTGATGAGTTACCTGCGTGATGAACATGATTGATTTTTTGTGCTTCCGGATATTTTTGTAAAGCAACTGCATCAAAGCCCATTTGCCCCATCATTTCAAAGCTTGGGTTGAGCTTCGTTAAACCTTCGAGTGTGGTGTTGCCTTTAATAAATTCATCTTTATCTAAAATCACCACGCCGGCGTGATCTTTTACTGGCACAACTGAGTGATTGAAATAGCCATTTGATTGAGCCGCCGCCGCTTTTTGTTGTGACTTCACAGCAAAATTATCGACATCTTCACGGCTATAGCCATCTAAGGTTGCAATAAGATCGGCCCCAATACCTTGTGGAACAAATGATGATTTAAGGTTTGTTTCTGGGTCTAAAGCCCATGGCCCACCATCAGAACCCATTGGAATGCGTGACATTGATTCAACACCACCAGCAACCACTAAATCTTCCCAACCAGAGCGGACTTTCATTGCTGCCATGTTGACTGCTTCTAAACCTGATGCACAAAAACGATTGATTTGCACCCCAGCAACATCATCGTTCCAACCTGCTGCAATCGCTGCTGTTTTAGCAATATCACCACCTTGGTCGCCAATTGGTGTTACACAGCCTAAAACAATGTCGTCAACTTTGGATGTATCGAGTTGATGGCGCTGCTGTAATTCATGTAATAAGGTGGTCAGTAATGTGATTGGTTTTACTTCATAAAGAGAGCCATCTTTTTTTCCTTTTCCGCGTGGGGTGCGAATGGCATCAATAATATAAGCCTCGCTCATAGCAGTTCCTTTTTTATTACTTAAACTTTGTTGTGTTTTGAGTGTACTGGTTTTAAGAGCGAGTGCAATGACGATAAGCGCACCCATCAGGTGATGATTTTTGCCAATAGAAATACAAAAAAGCCCAAGTTGAACTTGGGCTAAATGTAAAGCTAAATAGATTTAAGTATTAATGGTAACCGTGTAGCTGGCGATAAAGGCCAGGGGTTACTCCAGTCCATTTTTTAAATGCACGGTGGAACGTACTGGTTTCACTAAAACCAACTTGTTGAGCAACGTCTTCAAGCGTTAACTCAGGGTTGAGTAACAGGTGAATTGCAGCATCTCGACGTAAGGCGTCTTTTACGCCTTGATAACTTTTACCTTCGGCAGCTAAGCGGCGACGTAAGGTTTGAGGAGATAAATACAACATTGATGCAACGTCATTAAGCGTTGGCATTTCTTCACCAATCTGGCTTTTGAGTACTTCACGAATACGAGAAGTTAGCGAGTTGGTATTTTTGAATTTTACTAAAAGCTGAGCAGGTGCTGCTTTTAAGAACTCTTCCAGCGTTTTTTCATCTTGGCGGATTGGCAAATCAAGATAATCAGCTGCAAAGGTTATTTCAGTACGCGGTGCATCAAACTGCATGACTGGTGCAAAAAATAATGCGTCATATTCATCTGCATGTGCAGGGCGTGGATAGCTAAAATGAACACGTTCTAATGGTAAACGGCGTTCAATCAACCATGAGGCTAGACCGTGCCAAATCATGAGCATACTTTCAGTAATGAAATGATCTGGATCTAAAGTTTTTGGAATAAGAGGAACGAGACGTGCTTCGTGTTTGTCACGTTCTAGTGTTACCGACCATTCATCACCAAATAATTTATAAAATTGAGATGATAGTTCAAGGGCTTGACCTAATGTTTTTGCGTGAATAATCAACTGACACATAATGGCAAAAGTGCCCAGACGACGTGGTTGTACGTCAAATCCAACGTGTTCATCCTGCGTGACCATCCACAACATTTTTATAAAACGAGTGTATTGTTCTGGTGAGATTCGAGCTTTAGGTTGACGTAATAATTCTGCTTCAATACCCACATGTGAAAGGAGCATTTCAACATCCATGCCAAGGCGTTTTACGCCTGTCAAAGCCGCATTCACGAAGTGGATGCTAATCGTATCGCGACTCATATTGAATCCTTCAGTCTCTTTGATGTTCACTTTAAATTGACCTAAATGACCGTCTAAAAAAATAAATTGGCGATTTACAACAGAGTAAAAGCACTTTTTACATGTTAAATTGCCGAAATGATCAAGGTAAATGGCTGAACATGACATTGTTTTAGAATATTTGCTTAACTAATATAAAAGAAAATATGAATAATAGTGGTTAAAAAAACGATGACGACAGCATTAAATGGACTTAAAGTTCTCGATTTCTCGACACTCTTACCTGGACCTTTTGCCACAATGTACTTAGCCGATATGGGTGCAGAAGTTATCCATATCGAATCTCCATCACGACCTGATCTAATTCGGATCATGCCGCCATACGCAAATGGGCAAGCAACAGCACATAGTTATTTAAATCGAAACAAACAGTCGATTGTTCTCGATTTAAAAGATCCGGCGAGTATTGAATTAATTAAAGCCAAGATTTCTGATTTTGATATTGTCATAGAGCAGTTTCGACCTGATGTCATGCACCGCTTAGGATTAGACTACTCAACACTTGCCGAAATTAACCCGCGTTTAATTTACTGCTCAATTACAGGTTATGGTCAAACTGGAAGCTATAAAGATAGAGCAGGGCATGACATTAACTATTTAGCCTTAGCTGGTATTGCTGGGTATAGCGGCCGACAAGACAGTGGTCCGCCACCGCTCGGTATTCAAGTTGCAGATATTGCAGGTGGTTCCCTTCATGCGGTCATCGCTATTTTAGCTGCGGTGGTTGAACGTGAGCGTAGTGGAATGGGGCAATATATTGATATTTCCATGACCGATTGTGTTGCTAGCTTAAATAGTATGGCTGCTTCAGCCACACTTGCTGCACAGGTCGAGCAGGCTCCAGAGCATGGCATGCTCAATGGTGGCATTTTCTATGATTATTATATGACGCAAGATGGTCGTTATCTTTCAATTGGTAGTCTTGAACCACAATTTATGTCAGGTTTATCAATCGCTCTTGACTTGCCACTATTATTACAAAAAGGTGCTTCATTAGATGCCGAAGATCGACAAGAAGTTAAACAAGCTATTCAAGAAAAAATTAAAAGCAAAACATTTAAAGAATGGCATGAAATTTTTGCAAATCTTGATGTGTGTGTAGAACCTGTCTTAAGTCTAAATGAGGCATTAAATTCGCCCTTAGCACAACAACGTGGATGGATTGTGGAGGTACCTTTGCAAAATAATACAGCCGATACCGAACCACAATTAGCTTGCCCAATTAAGTTTTCAAGATCAAAAATGAGATATTCCTTTATAGGTCAGAAACTTGGTGAAGGCCAGTGGTAAAGAGCAGGGGCTATTTGTTATACAATGTGTATTAAGATTATTATTAGATTAATCAATTGATTAACATTTTGAATAATTTCTTTACATAAAATTAGCGTACCCTTTATAAACAAAGACATAAAAGGTATGTAAACATGAAAACACATAAATCCTTGATGGCTTCCTGTTTATCCGTTTTATCAATTACTCTTTTTATACAGCACGCACAAGCTGCTGCTGCATTTGACCCAAATAGTCCTTGGATGTTGGGTGATTGGAACGGTCAACGCACCGCGTTACAAGCACAAGGTTATGATTTTTCTTTTGGATATACCGGCGAATATGCCGGTATTTTAGATTCAAAAAATACATCTACGCATGGTAGTGCTTATACGGGGCAACTGGCATTAGGAACTCATTTTGACCTAAATAAAATTTTAGGGTGGCAAGATACCGAAGCTCAAATCACATTAACTTATCGTGATGGGCAATCGCTTTCTGAACACTCACCAGCTTTAGCAGGGCATTTAAGCTCGGTACAAGAAGTGTGGGGGCGTGAGCAAACTTGGCGTTTAACAGATTTGTGGATTAAGAAAAAATTCATGGATCAAAAATTAGACGTTAAAGTCGGTCGTTTTGGTGAAGGTGAAGACTTTAATAGTTTTGACTGTGATTTCCAGAACTTGGCGCTTTGTGGTTCGCAAGTCGGTAACTGGGTGGGTGAGCAATGGTATAACTGGCCAGTTAGCCAATGGGCAATGCGTGTTAAATATAACTTGCAGCCTGACCTATATACGCAAGTAGGGGTATATGAATATAACCCAGAAAATCTGGACCGAGGTAAAGGTTTTAACCTAAGTACTGATGGTTCACATGGGGCAATTATTCCTGCCGAAGTGGTGTGGTCACCTAAATTAGGTGCTCAAAGCATGGCTGGTGAATACCGTTTAGGTTATTACTACAGCACTGCCGATGCCGAAGAAATTACAAATAAGGCTCAAACATCTCATAAGCAAGGTGTATGGGTAACTGCAAAACAAAAATTATTCCAGCCTGCTGATCAAACAGACCGTGGGTTGACTGGTTTTGTGAACCTGACGTTCCACGACTCTGATACCAACAAAATTGATAACATGCAAAATGTAGGCTTGGTCTATAAAGGTTTGCTCAATCAACGTCCTCAAGATGAGTTGGCATTAGGTGTTGCGCGTATCCATATCAACGATGATTGGAACGATGTCCAAACTAAAGAATATGACACTGAATACAATACCGAGCTTTACTACGGTATTCATGCGACAAACTGGCTGACTATCCGTCCAAATGTGCAATATGTTCGTCATGTTGGTGCATTAAAAAATGGTGATAACACTTGGGTAGGCGGTATTAAATTCTCAACTGCATTCTAAGCGTAATTACTCTGAAAACGGATTGTCGAGGACTAAATCATTGATTGAAGCATCCTGACCTTCCGTTTTTTCTTTATGCCTGAATTTTGTTTTAGATGTATTGGTGATGTCGATTTTTAATTAAAAACTCGGCATATCTTTCCGATAAAAATGATGATTGATAAGAGGTGGTTTATGAATCAACCTACTTCAAGATCAGGTTTAACGACTTTTACCGTAATTATTATTGGGTTATTAGCGTTATTCCTGTTAATTGGAGGTATTTGGCTCGCTACATTAGGCGGTTCAATTTACTACATTATAGCTGGAGTGTTGCTCCTCATTGTTGCATGGCAACTCTACAAGCGTGCTTCTACTGCTTTGTGGGTTTATGCTGCATTAATGCTAGGAACTATTATCTGGAGTGTCTGGGAAGTTGGAACAGACTTTTGGGCGCTTGCACCACGTTTAGATATTTTAGGTATTCTTGGTTTATGGTTATTGGTTCCGGCTGTAACTCGTGGAATCAACAACCTTGGATCAAGTAAAGTTGCTTTATCTTCAACTTTAGCAATTGCAATCGTGTTGATGGTTTATTCAATCTTCAATGATCCGCAAGAAATTAATGGTGAAATTAAAACTCCTCAGCCTGAAACTGCTCAAGCCGTTCCGGGCGTTGCAGAGAGCGACTGGCCTGCTTATGGTCGTACTCAAGCTGGTGAACGTTATTCTCCATTGAAACAGATCAACGATCAAAACGTAAAAGACTTGAAAGTTGCTTGGACTTTACGTACTGGCGATCTCAAAACAGGTAATGACTCAGGCGAAACGACCAATCAGGTTACACCGATTAAAATCGGTAATAACATGTTTATCTGTACGGCTCACCAGCAATTAATTGCGATTGATCCTGCGACAGGTAAAGAAAAATGGCGCTTTGACCCGAAGCTTAAAACGGATAAATCGTTCCAGCATTTAACTTGTCGTGGTGTGATGTACTACGATGCAAACAATACAACTGAGTTTGCAAAGAGTCTCCAAAGCAAGAAATCTAGCTCTACACAATGTCCGCGTAAAGTATTTGTACCAGTGAATGATGGTCGTTTAGTGGCTGTGAATGCTGACACTGGTAAAGCATGTACTGACTTTGGTCAAAATGGTGAAGTGAACTTGCAAGAGTTTATGCCATATGCGTATCCAGGCGGTTACAACCCGACATCTCCTGGTATCGTAACTGGTTCAACAGTTGTTATTGCTGGTTCGGTAACCGATAATTACTCAAATAAAGAACCATCTGGTGTAATTCGTGGCTACGACGTTAACACTGGTAAACTTCTTTGGGTATTTGATACTGGCGCAGCAGATCCAAATGCAATGCCGGGCGAAGGTACGAATTTCGTTCATAACTCACCAAATGCGTGGGCTCCTTTAGCATACGATGCCAAACTTGATATCGTTTATGTACCAACAGGTGTAGGTACACCAGACATCTGGGGCGGTGACCGTACTGAGCTGAAAGAGCGTTATGCAAATTCAATGTTAGCGATTAATGCTTCTACTGGTAAATTAGTGTGGAACTTCCAGACAACCCATCATGATTTATGGGATATGGACGTACCATCACAACCATCTTTAGCTGATATTAAAAACAAAGCTGGCCAAACTGTTCCTGCAATCTATGTATTGACAAAAACAGGTAATGCCTTTGTTCTTGATCGCCGTAATGGTCAACCAATTGTTCCTGTGACTGAAAAACCAGTACCACAAACAGTTAAACGTGGACCACAAACTAAAGGTGAGTTCTACTCAAAAACTCAGCCATTCTCTGACTTGAACTTGGCACCACAAGACAAATTGACAGATAAAGATATGTGGGGTGCCACAATGCTTGATCAGCTCATGTGTCGTGTATCTTTCAAACGTCTAAATTACGATGGTATTTACACTCCACCATCTGAAAACGGTACTTTAGTTTTCCCTGGTAACTTAGGTGTATTTGAATGGGGTGGTATGTCAGTTAACCCTGACCGTCAAGTTGCTGTAATGAACCCGATTGGTTTGCCATTCGTAAGCCGTTTAATTCCTGCTGATCCAAACCGTGAGCAAACTGCAAAAGGTGCGGGAACTGAACAGGGCGTACAACCGATGTACGGCGTACCTTATGGTGTAGAAATTAGCGCATTCCTATCTCCGCTTGGTTTACCTTGTAAACAACCAGCTTGGGGTTATGTAGCTGGCGTTGATTTAAAAACTCATGAAGTGGTATGGAAAAAACGTATTGGTACAATCCGTGACAGCTTACCGAACCTGTTCCAGTTACCAGCTGTGAAAATTGGTGTGCCTGGTTTAGGTGGTTCAATTTCTACTGCCGGTAATGTCATGTTTGTTGGTGCAACTCAAGATAACTACATACGTGCGTTTAACGTCACTAACGGTAAGAAACTTTGGGAAGCACGTTTACCAGCTGGTGGACAAGCAACACCAATGACTTATGAAATCAATGGTAAGCAATATGTTGTAATCATGGCTGGTGGTCATGGTTCATTTGGTACGAAAATGGGCGACTATTTAGTGGCTTATGCCTTACCAGATAACAAATAAAAAGCTTTTATAGAAAGGGCCCGGATTTATCCGGGCTTTTTTATGTCGATTTGTATTAAAGCTTATCAATAAAACCGTTATTAAATATGCAAAAAAAGCATTTTATTGATGAATAAAAGCTCGCTATGCTATCCGCCTTAATAATGAATCTACTAGCCATACGCCATGTATTTATATACCGATTTCGACCAGCAGCTGGTTAATGAACGAGTTGCTCAGTTCCGTGATCAAACAGAACGCTATTTAGCTGGCAAACTTTCTGAAGACGAATATCGTCCATTACGTTTGCAAAATGGTTTATATGTGCAACGTTATGCGCCTATGCTGCGTATTGCTGTGCCGTATGGCTTAATGAATTCTAAACAATTACGTAAAGTCGCTGAAGTTTCAACTGCTTATGACCGTGGTTACGCACACGTATCTACACGTCAAAACATTCAGTTGAACTGGCCTGCACTTGAAGATGTGCCAGACATTTTGGCGGAACTTGCAACTGTACAAATGCATGCCATTCAAACCAGTGGGAACTGTATTCGTAATACGACAACTGACCAATATGCTGGTGTGGTTGCTGGTGAAATTGCAGATCCACGTCCAACATGTGAATTGATTCGTCAGTGGAGTACATTCCACCCTGAATTTGCATTCTTACCACGTAAGTTCAAAATTGCTGTTTCTGCACTTGAAGAAAAAGATCGTGCGGCGACTGCATTTCACGATATTGGTGTTTATATTGTACGTAATGAAGCGGGCGAGATCGGCTATAAAATTATGGCTGGTGGTGGTTTAGGCCGTACCCCAATCATTGGTAGCGTCATTCGTGAGTTTTTACCACGTGAAGATTTAATTGCTTACTTAGAAGCGGTTTTACGTGTTTATAACTTGCATGGTCGTCGTGATAACAAATACAAAGCGCGTATCAAAATTCTAGTTAAAGCATTAACGCCTGAAGTGTTTGCACAGAAAGTTGAAGCTGAATTCGAACATACACGTGAAGCATTGAAAATTCAGCCAGAAATCTTGAAAAAACTGGATGAAGAATTCACTCCGTTTGATTATCAAGATTTAGAGGATGAAGACTTCACAGCTTTATTTGCTGAGCATCCAAAATTCAAACAATGGTTTAACATCAACACGCATGCACATAAAGTGAAGGGGTATCGTATTGTTACGATTTCTCTAAAACGTGCAGGTATCGCACCGGGTGATATGACCACTGAAGAAATGAATTTTATTGCAGATCTTGCTGATAAATACACTTTCGGTGAACTTCGTACTACTCACGAACAAAACATTGCTTTGGCTGACGTACCTCAAAAAGATTTGTTTGATGTATGGCAAGCGCTTGAACAACAAAATATGGCACGTGCACATATTGGTTTTATTACCGATATCATTAGTTGTCCAGGCGGTGATTTCTGTTCACTTGCAAATGCGAAATCAATTCCAATTGCTGAAGCAATTACACGCCGTTTCGATGACTTAGACAAAGTTTATGATCTTGGTCATTTAGATCTCAATATTTCTGGTTGTATGAATGCTTGTGGTCATCACCACGTAGGTAACATCGGTATTTTAGGTGTAGATAAAAAAGGTGCTGAATTCTACCAAATTACATTAGGTGGTAATTCAGACCATGATGCATCAATCGGTGACATCTTAGGGCCATCATTTGCAGCAGATGCTGTGCCTGATGTCATCGAAGAGGTATTGAATACTTACCTTGATCTACGTACTGAAGGTGAGCGTTTTGTTGATACATATCGCCGTGTAGGAATTCAACCATTTAAGGAGCGTGCATATGCTTAATACAGCTCTACCAGTGCTTTATAAAGATGGCACGATTGCAGATAATACTTATCAAATCATTGCTGAAGATGGTGTTGTTCCACAAGGTGATGTTGTTGTAACAACAGCTCAACTCGATCAATTGGCAAACATTCAAGGTAAAAAAGCTTTGTATGTAACTGTGAATGATTCACCAGAAGAACATACATTTCCATTAAATGAACTTGATGCAATCTTTATTGAGTTTGCAGGTTTTGGTGATGGGCGCGGTTATTCATTCGCTGCACTATTGCGTCGCCAAGGTTTCCAAGGTGAACTCCGTGCAACAGGTGATGTATTTAAGGATGTTTTAAACTACTTAAAACGTTCAGGTTTTGACAGTTTTGTGATTAAAGAAGGTAAAGATGTGCAAGAAGCGGCAGCTGGTTTGCAAGACTTTACTCGTCCATATCAAGCTTCAACAGCCGTACCGCAAGCAAGTTATCAAACTGGTGCTTAAATAACTTTAAAATATAAAGGCTGAACTCTGGTTCAGCTTTTTTTATAAATAATTTTCACATGATTCAACTGAAGAATAATAATGTTAGGTTTAATTTCAAAAATAAATCCCGGTGCTTGGTGGTTACTGTTTGCTATAGCAACAGATGTTCTTTCAACATTTTATTCTGCTAAGGGGAATGGCTTAGTTAATAAAACAGCTCAGGGCATTGCTCTGGTTTTATATATTATTTCTTTTGCATGTGCTGCTATTGCTTTGAAGTACATGCAAGCTGGAATCTTATATGTGCTTTGGTCTGGAATAGGTGTATTAGCGACGGCTTTTTTAGCAAAGATTTTTCTTGGTCAGAATATTGATATTGCAGGGTGGATAGGAATCGGCTTCATTACAGTTGGTTTAATGATTATTGCACAATATTCCAATATCGATGTTTAAAGCCCTTATAGAAATAATAGGCATTTCTATAAGGGCTAAATATTGAAAATATTAACTATCAAGCTGGCAGTTAACCATCCACTTTATACCGAATTGGTCGGTAAAAGCACCGTACAGTGCACCCCAGAATGTTTTTTCTAGAGGCATTTCAATTTGACCATTAACAGATAAAGCATCAAAAAGCTGTTTTGCTTTTTCTTGCTCGTCCTTTTCGAGATTAATTGCGATGTAGTGATTATTTCCTTGAGTAAAAACGCTGTTAGGCGCACAGAACTGATCATTTGTATCTGAGGCCATAAGTACAGTGTATTCATTAATCGGTAGAGAAACATGAAGAACCAGATTTTTATCGGCTTCCGATAAAGTTACTCCTTCAGGCGCGGGCATATCACCATAACGGCTTAACATACCGAATTCACCACCAAATACTGATTTATAAAAGTTAAAGGCTTGCTCTGCTTGACCTTGGAAATTGAGATAGTGATTGAGTTGCATTGTTATTGTCCATTGTTGTTTTCGTTTAAAGGAATAAGTTAAAACTTAAAAGTGATTTTGTGGGTCATTTTTTGTAGTTTTTTCATAAAAAAATCCCGCCGAAGCGGGATTTTAAAATAATGAATTTGGATTAAATGAGTTCAATTGCAACTGCTGTTGCCTCACCACCACCAATACAGAGTGCAGCAATACCTTTTTTACCACCAGTACGTTTTAGTGCATGAATAAGGGTAAGAATAATACGAGAACCCGTAGAACCTACAGGATGACCTAGGGCACAAGCACCACCATTGATATTCACTTTTTCTGCATCAAGTTTGAAGTCATCGATTGGGCACATGGTAACCATCGCAAATGCTTCGTTAATTTCCCAAAGGTCAACGTCTTGAGCATTCCACCCCGCTTTTTTAAGCACTTTTTCGATAGCACCCACAGGAGCAATCGTAAATTCTGAAGGATGCTGAGAGTTTGAAGCTGTCGCGATAATTTTTGCAAGCGGTTGTAAACCACGTTGTGTAGCAACATCACTTGAAGTTAATACTAATGCAGACGCACCATCCGAAATAGAACTCGCATTTGCCGCGGTAATTGTACCGTCTTTTGCAAAAGCTGGTTTGAGTGACGGAATTTTGTCAATCTTTGCATTTAAAGGTTGTTCATCCTGATCAACAATGACATCACCTTTGCGACTAGGTACGGTAACTGGAACGATTTCATCTTTGAAATAGCCTTCAGTAATTGCTGTTTGAGCACGCTTCAAAGAGCGAATCGCAAAGTCATCCATTTGTTCACGTGTATAGCCACGAGTATTTGCCATATCTTGAGCAAAAGAACCCATTAAACGCCCAGTTTCAGCATCTTCAAGCCCATCAAAGAACATATGGTCTTTAATTTCACCATGGCCCATGCGGTAGCCAGCTCGTGCTTTTGGTAAAACATAAGGTGCATTTGTCATAGACTCCATGCCGCCAGCAACAACTACTTCAGCACTACCTGCTTTAATCATATCAGCAGCTTGCATGACTGCTTTCATACCAGAGCCACAAAGCTTGTTAATTGTTACTGCACCCGTAGAGTCTGGTAAGCCAGCTTTACGCATGGCTTGACGAGCAGGGCCTTGTTTTAAGCCAGCAGGAAGAACACACCCCATAATGACTTCTTCGACATCAGTAGGTTGTAAACCTGCTCGTGCGATTGCTTCTTTAATCGTTACAGCCCCTAATTCAGGCGCTGTAAGTCCTGATAATGATCCTTGAAAACCACCCATGGCAGTACGAGCACCATTTACAATTACGATGTCAGTCATTGTTGTAATCTCCAATTGTTCTTAATCTCGAAATAAGAAATATTTAAAACTTAGGCAGTATATTGCAAAAATTAAAGAGAGATATCTTCTGCATTAGACTGTAGAGTTCTAACAATTTTTTAGGTCTTCTAAACGAGTGTGCCCCATTTTGCTGAGAACTAATTTAAAGTTTTTAAGCTGGTTATAAGAACAATAAGTAAAAGTGCCGTTAGATTCTCGTGGAAGGCCAGTATCGCCTTGAAATACAATACTATTTAATTTTTTTCCAAACTTTTGAAATTTTAAAGAACCGTAGTGGTGAGCAAGTTCAATATTGCTCAAAATCTCTTCATTGCTTTCTCTCAGTAGGTTATGATTTGTGTCTACAAAGCTAATAAGACTTGCATCCCAATTACTATTACATATAGACAAATCAACACTTGGACAAAGTACGACGCTCTTATGTCGTAGAATTGCGTCGTATTTGGCTTTTTGTATATGAATTGTGAGTAATCGAGAAACATTTTTTAATTCTACAGAAGCCATAAATTGATGGTATAAAGGTAGAGCTATAATGACCATAATCATAAGAATTGCGAGTGTTATAGCGAGTTCAAATAGCGTAAAACCGGGAGATTTAAACATTAAAATTCCTTAATATATGGATAAATATTTTGATTTTATGCTTTCTATCAATGATTTATAATGATTTTTATAGTGAGGAAACACAAAATTAAATAAAGGTTATCAGGATGCTAGAATACTGGTAAAATCACCGTAAGCGAAAGAAAGAAGTTGTTCATATTTACTAGTTGAGTGAAAAATTACCGAATTACAACGGAAATTGTAAGTAATTTTGTCAATAATTTACTTGATTAAAATTATCAAGCACTTGGAAAGTCTATCAAGTGTTTGTATGATTCAAATGTGAATAGCTTAAAAATAA
>Ga0209795_10000500_pt1 | contig 29929 bp, 27 predicted proteins | sample AgamicOrMarz_FD_187166 | JGI IMG/M metagenome (GOLD analysis project Ga0209795, IMG submission 187166) | Agave microbial communities from Guanajuato, Mexico - Or.Ma.rz (SPAdes) (version 2) | ecosystem: Host-associated > Plants > Phyllosphere > Phylloplane/Leaf | place: Guanajuato, Mexico...
ATTTGACACTTTTATTAAATCGACCTAATATACGCCCACCTCTGAAACGTCCCTATCGTCTAGAGGCCTAGGACATCGCCCTTTCACGGCGGTAACCGGGGTTCGAATCCCCGTAGGGACGCCAATATTTTTTTCAGATGTATGCCTCATATAAGTCCCTATCGTCTAGAGGCCTAGGACATCGCCCTTTCACGGCGGTAACCGGGGTTCGAATCCCCGTAGGGACGCCAAATTCAAATCTACTGTAGTCTACAGTAGTACACAAACCCTTGAATTCATTAAGTTCAAGGGTTTTTTGTTGTCTATAGCTGTTCACAATATTTCCCCCAAATCTACCATTCTAAACGGTATATTTAACGGTATATCTTGATACCGCTACGATACCGTTAAGGGGAAAGCAGTTATGTCCAGAGCAATAAACAGACTAACAGCCTTAAAAGTAAAAAATTTAAAATTCGATGAATCTACTAGTAACAAGTACACTGATGGTGATGGTTTATATCTACAGATCAACAAGAATGGTAGCAAATACTGGCGCATGGATTACACCAATCCAATTACCAAAAAGCGCAATACACTTGCTCTAGGCGTATATCCAACGATTGCACTAGAACAAGCAAGAAAGCGCCGTGATGAAGTAAAGCTACAACTTGCAGAAGGTAAAGACCCAGCCAGTGAACGGGACAGCAAAAGAGAACAAGCTAAATTAAGCATGATTAACGCTTTTAAGTTTATTGCTCAAGATTGGCTTGAACTACGAGAAAAAGAAGGAAAGAAAGATAGTGAAGTTATACGCCGTTTAAATAAAGATGTTTTACCCTTTATTGGAGATATGCCCATATCGCAAATTTCACTTGAGATTATTGAAAGTGAGATCACAAACCGTATTGTGGAACGTGGTGCACTTGAATTAGCACGTAAGGTTCTCATTTCAGTTAAGCAGATACTTGAGTACGCCAGACGGAAAAAGCTCATACTGATCAATCCAGCGCATGACGTGATACTCCCTAAACCGATAAGTGGAAACTTTGCAGCAATTACAGACCCTTCTGCTCTTTCAGATCTCATCAAGGCTGTATGGGATGACACAGATACTCGCATGACATTTGTGACTCGATGCGCTGTAAAAATCTCTTTATTTATCTTTTCACGTCCAACAGAAATTAGAACTATAAAATGGTCAGATTATAATAAGAAGGAAGGAGTATTAAACATATACCCCTTAAAGCAAAAGGCAACAAAGCAAGATACAGATAAATCTAAGATAGTTATCCCCTTACCTACGCAAGCCATTGAACTACTAGAACAACTCTATCCGCTTACAGGACACCGAGAATACATATTTGCAAGTAATCGAGGTGAAGAACCCTATATTAGTGAAAGTACTGTTAATGAAGCACTCAAGCGTATTGGATTTAAAGGAGAACAAACAGCTCACGGCTTCCGAGCTACTGCCAGAACGATACTTGAAGAAGAACTTGATATTGAACCAGTATGGATTGAAAGACAACTTGCACACAAAGTAAGAGATGCTAATGGAGAATCCTATAATCGTACTAAGCATGTAAAAAACAGAAAAGCTATGCTACAAATATGGGCTGATTATATTAGCAAATTAGAAACATAGCCGATATAAGACCTTTGACTGAAAAGAATTTAGTGTAGTTTTTTTAATAACTGATTAAATTAGATTTATAATTTCCTAAGTCGATAGAAAATTTATATTCTGGGGTGTGATTAGATGATAGATGTTAGTTCTGCTGAAATAGTGAAGATTATTGTTCATAAAATTGGAAATAAAACTCGAGAAGAAGGTTTTGAGCTTTCTTCAAACATTACTCAGACAAATGTAGAGTTAAATGAACTATTTCTAAAGCATTACTTACGTCCATTAGCCCTCCAGAAAGAAAGTTTTAACTTTTTCCATGAATCAGATATAACACTAAATGCAGTCTTTAAATTTTCATCTCAAATATTTGAAAATAATCAGGTCTTTGTAGAGCAAACACATCATCTAGCAAAACATCTATACAGTGTCTCTACACATCCGAATATCTCAAGTGGTGAATTGATCATTTTTCTAATTTCAGATATTCGTATAAATGATCAGCAACATCAAGGACTAGCAATTTTAAAAATTGAAAATAGAGAAGAGTTTCTGGACGTGGTTCAAAATAATAATAGTTTTGAGCTGACAGAAAAATCAGGTATTTCTCTTACTAAAATACAAAAAGGCGCTCTAATTATTGATAATACAAATCAAATATTTGTGATAGATAACTTAAGCCAGAAAACTAAATATTGGCTAGACAATTTCCTTAAGATAACTCCCGAGAAGACACCAGAAGCATGTGCGAAACTGGGAAGTTCAATTATTAAAAAAATTTCAAGTCAAATTGATAATGCACAAGATGCATTAGCTATGAAAACTACATTAGAAAAAACCTTAAAAGAAAAGGAAGAAATTACTCTTAATGAAATTAAAGAATTATCTTCAGAATTTTTAGAAGAAAAAGATATTGATGAAATAATAGAAAAATCAACAGAAAAAGCTAGTTTTAATTTAGATGAAAATCTGCCTATAAACACTGAAAATCTTTCAAAATATACAAAAAAGATCGTAAGAAATACGAAGTTAAAAGATGGTATAGAACTTGTCTTATCTAATCCAGATTTTACTATCAAATCTATAGACATTATAAATTCAGAAAGCGGTTTTCAAACAATTATTGATATAGACTTTAAGGAAATTTAAGATGGGCGGTGAAACCTCTAAACGTTCAGGTGAGATTGGTGAATTATTAGCTAAGAAGTTGTTAGAATTAATGGGTTGGAGCCCTTCTATTCAAAACATTTCAATAACGTGTAATAATTCAAAACATTTAAATGAGGAAAATAAGCAGAGAAGCTCTCATGGAGAAGATAGAATATTTATTTATAATAGCCCGTTTCATGATGACCTAACCCATATTGTGCACATATCTGTAAAGAATGAAAAAGGCTGCCCTCCTTCAGAAACAACTCTCAAAAAGAAATTTAAGAATTACTTAAAAGACCTGCAAGAAATTATTGAATGTTCAAAGAATAGTCCTAAATTATCATCAATATTAAAATCTTTTCGTCCGAAGAGAAATATTACACATTCAGGGCTCTTAGTTTGGTTTCATAATGATCAAGACTATTTAGAATATAATATTAAACCTACTTTAGCTAATTCAATTATAGATAAAAGTATAACTTACCCCATGTCTTTAATCGATAATGCAAGAGCTGCATTTATACTAAAAACTATTGATGATATCTATAGAAAAAATGGAAACTCTGAAATTGAGTTCTACTATCCACCTATTGGAACTTCGATAAAACCAGATGAAAATCCTACAGGCAACTTTCTTCCTTTAGAAGTAATTGCATCAGATATTATATCGCACATATCAAAAGAAAATAATGAAACAAGCTTAACCTTTTATGCCGATCAGAAATTTACAGAAGCAGCCTACATCAGACTAATGTCATATGCCCTAGATTTTTCCAGAGGTTTAGTTAGTGATCTCAGAATTGGAATGCCTAATTTTAGTGTATCAGAACATGAGGATGAACAAGCTTCTGCGAGAATGCATTTTTCTACACGCAAAGAACGAATAACTCCTTTCTCTTATAATCGCTCTATTCTAAATTTTCTTGAGGAAGAAGTATAATATGAGTTTCGAACAATTAGATATTGACTCAGTAATACCATCTGGTAATGATTTAAGAATTTTATTAAATAGTGATCATATTAGTTATGGTGAAGTACATAAGCTTTTGCAAGAAAAAGGTATGTATATAGGAGAAAGTGACAAATCTGTAACAGTTCCTTTACTATGTTCAACATTATTGCTTCCTGATGAGTTTTCTCGTCTAATTGAAGCTAGTATAAATCGGGAATTAAAGCCAAAAAATAAGAATTCCTCAGTTGAGTTAGTAAACACATCTAAAGATTGGACTGATCCAATTCGTAATTTAGATTTCTCTGATGATCTTTTGCCACATAAAGGGCTAGATATTACACAATTCAGTTACCCACCATTTGTTGAGGTGGAGAGTAAAAAATCTGTTAAAATAACTTACTCAATTACGAGTAAAAAATATAATGAAGATTGGATTAAATCCGAATTAAAATATGATGCTGAAATAAAAATAACTAATATTAAAGGGAAGTTAAAATTAGACTTTTATAGTACTCATACCTCAAAAGAAACAGAAAGTATTAACAGAAATATAATAAGAAAAATCACTACAGCTTTATATACTGAAAAAATTATAGATACTGAAAATTTAAATCAAATTTGCTTTAAATCTTTCAATAATCATGAACGTGTTCGCTTTTTTAAAAGATTAACAGCAGGACTCGGTAAAAAACTAAGTAATGGTGATGTCGATAATATTGAAATTACATTTGACCAATCTAAACAAAATCTTCCTGATGACCCCAAAATAACATGGATGAAAAACACTGTTAAAAAGTTAAAAATTGATGGTGAAAAACTACATGAAATATTCTTAATATCAGATGATATGTACTATGACTATTACTACATCCAAAAAATGGATATTGAATATCCTTTTAAAATTGGGACAAATAATGGTTCAACTAAGATATGCTTCTTTTTTAGTGCCCCATCCAAAAAAGAAGAAGATTTTTTAAAAGGAGAACTCACATTTTCATTTATAAAGACCTCATTTGACATACCCCCCAATAAAGATGCAAAAATTAAAACCCATGAAGAAATCAATATTATTTTGCAAAATATGATTGAAAAGTCATATCAAACTACATTAACAGAAAGAAATGCTAGATTTCAAAAGCATCTAAAACGTTATAAATGGACTATTTTTAATAAAAATCCAGGATTTCTTTTAAACCATTTTAATTTTATAAATTTAATATACACAATATAAAAATATCAATTTAAAATTTAACCTCCTAATAATTTTATTTTCATTAGGAGGTTTATTTATTTTTGATTAATAACATCTAATAATTCACGGTAGTGATACCATTTTTCTTTAAACTCTTGATGCTCATCATCAGAAATGATCCCTAAATCTCTAGCAAAATCAGCTTTGGCTTGAAGTGCTCTTAAATCAGCTAAAATATATTTAATATCATTCCCTCTATCAATCATAGTTCTAATATGTCTTAAACTACCATTAAGAAGAGAGAGCGCAGTGTCATGAATTTTATTTGTCATGGATACCTCTAAAATTGATTCTAATTATGCTAATAAGAAATTATATGTTTTTTATTAAACTATCATTCATCGTTACGAACAACCAAAATATGATTTAAATGACACAAAAATATAGAGTAACGCTGAATGATAGTATCCAACCGACTGTATGACATTAGATACACAATGAAAGAAACAGAGGGCGTGGAGGATTGCCTCCCCATGAATACGATTTAACCTGAAAGTGGATACTCGACCACAAATAACTCCCCCTCAAAACGGAGTGTCTTAGGGTACGGGGGCAAAAATCAGGTATCCCCCCTGTTTATTACTCATACACTTAGGCTATATCATATCTAGGGCTTTGAACTAAAATATAACATACTCTATATTGCTCTCATTTCACTTTAGAGCAATTTTAGAATAAAAGCATAGGATGGATGACAAACATTATTAAATGGCTGTATGAAGCTTATAGAACTAACTAAAAGCATATTAGCTTTCACTTTAGATGGTTATAATTATTCTATCAATTTGACACAAGCTCATCACTAATATATATTAGCTCTTAATAAAAATAATTCCCTATGATTTCACCTCTTCTATCATTCCAACATCTTTATCTGAAAATACCCCATATCTCCGTTAGTATAAAAACCCATTTAACACTATAAAAACCCCATCATATATGATTTTTATAGTGGTTCATCTATAACGTGTATTATATAGATATATACTTAGTTATATCTATTCCCTCTACACGCTATCACCTCAAAATAAACTAAAAATTAAGAGAAATTATAAATGATTAATCCAAAATACCTATTAAAGACTACAACTTTCAAAGGCTATGAAGTAAACCCATATTACTCACTAAGAGCAAGCTCATTAGAAACCATACACTCTTCAATGCTTTGGTCTTTAGAAAACATATCAAAGCCTAGAGCAATGCACATCACTATAGGACTTACAGACAAGGATACTTTTAGTATTGAGAAGTTTAATCGCCGTCTAAAGAATAAATTTAAAGATGAAGGTTTAGTACACCTCTATAGCTTTGAACTATCGGAAAATGATAACCATCACTTACATTGCATGTTCATCTACAATGCTGAAGTACATCGTAGTTACTGCACTGTTTATAAGATGATATATGAGTGTGCTATGTTGGATGGAGTGAGAAAAGAAGAACTAATAATAGAACGGACAAGCTAATGAAGTTAGATGGACTATTGCTTATCAAGAAGGTAAGAACTTCCCTGTACATTACTTAAGAACAGAAGAACAGTTCATAGATGCAATGTACAGATATAGTTACTTAGCTAAAGTAGATGACAAAGAAGGCATAAGACATAAAGGATTTGGAGTTATTAAAGTTCCCACGAAAATATGATGAACGGTAACTTAGAATTTTCAAGCTAAATTCAAATATTATCTAACAGAAGGAATCGATGCCAACAGTTATAAAAGCATATTGTTTTTTATTTTATAGCTACTCCTATAATCTTACCTATATTTTATTTATTTTTAAAGACTACGCCTTTCATCGCCACACCCACTACAATTCCCATAAAGAATGAGGTATAGAAATTATTCCAAAGAGCATCAGGAATAACTGGCAAAAACAACATTCCTATTAAAAAAAACAAAAGAGTTATTACGCATGAAAAAAGCAATGAAATTAATTTAAAAAAAATGTTAATGGAGAAAATTTTAAAAAAAACTTTCTCCATTCCCCCATAAGTTAGAACAAATACTTTCTCATAACATAAACCAACTACCCAACCAATAGTTACTCCCAGAAAAACTATTAAAATTAAATTTTCCAACATATAAATTTAATCCTTACATATTTATTTAGGAGCAGGCTTAGATATTTCAAGATACAATCCCCCAGAAGTCCACAATTCAGGGTCATATCCTATATTGCCTTTATAGTAACTACCATATTGACTATTATTAAGAAAATTATAATTTATATGGCTTCCCCAATTAAACATATCATTACTCGCCATATTAGCTAAAATATTTCTATAAAGAGTCTGATCCCCAACATTAGCATAGAATAATTGATTATTATTAATTTTATTTGCTAATGATTTTGAGATAAATGGTGAACTAGCTGTAGGTATTTTTAACTTTGATACTACTGACCCACCTATACCGCCACCAATAGCTCCACTTACTGCATTAATTATAACATCTTTTTGTGTAATCATCTGATTAGAAAGTTTTTGATTAATCCCATATTGTATTACATTTGCTGTCGAACCAGTCGCGATTGCCCCAATAGTTGTAGTTGCTGTCCAAGGAGACACAGCTCCTGCAATAGCTCCAACAGTTGTAGCCACACCAACCTCTCTCCAATTTACGGTTAGCCCCTTATTTTTATATATCTGGGTAAATATTGATACACCTCCTCCCATTACTCCACCGATAGCCCCAGTTACAATCGGTAAAGGAATCTCGCCACTAGAGTCCTTAAAAGTATATGAATCATTCCAACCATACTGATAACGATTAGTCTGCCCATACCCTCCACTTATAAATGTTACAGGGTCAGGTTGGTAGAATCGTCCCAATACAGGGTTATAGTGTCTTTGCTTTAAATAAACCAAGTCATTCGCATCTTGTACTCCACCAACAAATCCTCTTGGGTTCTTTAAGTTACTTGGTTTCTTTAACTGTAGCTGTTGACCAAAAGGTGCATATTGGTACGACTGACTAACTACACCTTGTTCGTTGATTACTTTTAAAGTTGAACCATCAAAGTTTTGAACATGATATTGAATTCGATCTTTCGCAAAACCTAACTGACTAACAAGTAACACAAGACTCAATACGATCAAATAAACAGTACTTAGCCAAGTATTTTGTAATGCAGTATTTATATTTTTTTTCATCTGCTTTCTCCTTAGTCATCTTCCAGAATCAAGGCCAATATTGGAGTCATCCAAGCTGCAAGATTTTCATTAGGATCAGCAACATCTGGCTTAACTGAGGAACTCAATACCCCTTTTGCACCTAATAAGCGATACTCATAGCCATCTTTGTGTCCATCTCCATCTGTATCAGGATTATTAGGATCAGATCCAATAAAACGTTCTAAATAATCAGGTAATCCATCATTATCAGTATCTGTATAACTACCCAATAAATCTGTTAACCCTAATTCAGCAGCTTCAAAATCATTAACAAAGTCAAAACCTTTATTAGCATCGGGATAACGCTCTAAAGTCGCTACCAACTTACCTGCCACATAGACATAAGCTCGGCTATAACCAGATTTATAATTTATGTCATACAATAAATTACCATCAAGATCATAAATATAATCTGTTAAGCCATCATCTCTTACAGCACGGACTCTTAGTCCATCAGCATTATAGAGATAGCTTTCATTACCATTCTTATTAAGGCGGCTATAATTATCGTAAGTTAAAGCATGCATACCATCATTTGTTACGTTACCCATCGCATCATAAGTAAAGCTATAAGTTGAGCCACTTACACTTGCTAATCGAGAAGTATTATTTACATAGTTATATGTATAGATAGCTGGTGCGACAGTCGAGCTTTTTGAAGTGATATTAACTTTAGTAATGTCATCATTATTATAACTATATTGATAACGTGCTTGATCTAACTCAACAGTACTCATCAAACCTGTACCATAACGGTCAATTGTAGCGTTATAAACTGATCCACATTTGTCTGTAAGCTTATTAATTCGGTTCAATTTATCGTAACCATAATCAATATTTAAGACACACTTTTCCAGACTTGTAGCAGAGATATTATTCAGCAATCCGCTATCATTATAACTATATGACCATAAAGTATCAGCATTGGCTTGCACAGTTGTAAGTTGTTGTCGTGCATTATAATTCAAGCTTTGTATTACATTTGGTATTGATGTTAGTTCCCCTAAAGCATTCTGATTAGATAAATTTACAGATTTACCATTAGGATATTGAATTGAAGTAACTTGGTTTAATTGATTATAGCCATATCTTACAACATATGAATTATTGGCATCATTAGTATTGATTGTTTGTGTATGGCTTATAACACGGCCATATGCATCAAGATCAAATACTTCACTAGTATTTGCATTACTCGTTGTTTTTAAACGCCCAGCAAGAGAATAACTATAAGTCGCCTGAACTTCTCGCCATGTACGGGACGCGATGAGGTCATTCACTGGGAAATATTTGATCGTTTCTACTGAACTATCTGGATGAGTAATTGAAGTAACCCGACCAGTATCATCATATTTAAATGTCTTTTGTCCGCTAATACTATTATCTTTTTCTGTTGCTAAAGTCGTATTAGAGTTATATGTATAACTTTGTGTAGAACTGCCCGATACGGCAACTTTTGGTTTTAAAAGTGCGTTTTCAAATTCAGTTGTTGTCTGAAAGACTGATCCATCTGTACCTTTTCGTGCAACCAGTGTTTTTAAATCAGTACTAAAATCTCCTGCTGCTAGTAGATTAGATTCTGTTGTACCGAAGCCATCTGTTGTTTGTAAAATTGCACCAGTTTTTCCACCACAGGACTGATAGCAATATGTCACAACACTTCCATTATCATTGACAGTAATTGGGCGGTCAAAGACATCATAACTGCTTGTAGTTCCACCTGTTGCAGCGCTAAAACCAGGATTGGATTTAAATATCAGGTTTCCAAATGCATCATACTTATTAGAGTTAATAATAGATTTATTTGATATCTTATCTTCACTCGAAATAAGTAAACCATCACCATTATATTTTTCTATTCGGCTCAGTTGCCCACCACCAGTTACAACCCTAGAAACAGTTAAACCATCGTAAGTAAATGTAGAATAATTTAACCCAACAATTGGTGTATCTATATATAATCGACCAGCATCATCATATTGTTTTCTTGAAATAACCCCATCTGCATCAGTATGTTGAGTTATATTTCCAAAGTCATCTACAATATTTGTTTCTGTCGCCCCATTTGCAAGTTTAATTTGAGTTGGAATACCTCTTTTGTAACCAGCAAATTGAGTAATTTCTTTACCATTTCCAATATCAACTTCAATTGGTAAACCCATATGTTGGTCACCTAATACATAATTTGATAAGCAACTAACAAACTTTGACCATTGAAAGTTCGCTAAATTTCCAAGACATGTTGAGAATGATACCGTTTCATATTTATATTTGGTGACACGACCAGCCTGAGTATTACTACGTATCGCTCCTTGTGCATCATATTCAGTAGTTTGTAGGGTAAAACTACCTGATATTTTTTGTTTTGGTAATCCGACAATCCAAGGTAAATTTCCTGTATTTACATCATCACTTGCAGCATTAGCATTAAAATATGTAGCCGTTGTTGCTGGGAATTGAATAGCACTCGTACCATTCAATCCAGTCATCTGGACTGATTGTGCATTCCCATATTGGTCAAAGTTACTATAGGTAGTTTTATACTCACCAAAATGAATAATTGCTTTACTAGCAAGACGGACTAAACGAACATCCTCATAATCAGTATAGTTATCATCTATAGTCTTAGGTTTTTGCCCAATTAAAGATAGGGTTGTCCATGTATAACTTTCTTCTCGATCACCTATCTTAATTTTTTTCAAAAGCCCATGTAAGAAGTTCTCAGCACCACCACCTAAAAATGCATGCATTACATAAGTATAAGCCTTTGAAAGTCCAGTTACAGAATCTTTGCTAGTAACAACTGTTGTTTGCTCATGTGTAGAGTCATCTCGGCTATAGCTATAAGTCACATCATATGAATTAGCATTCGCTATAGAGTATTTAGAACTTGTAACTTTAAAAGATTTTTCCTCTGTAAAACCTGGTCTTGAGCTATTCACCAACTCATAAGTCCAATCCACAGAGAGCGCATTAACTAAGCCACTCTTAGAATTCTTATAATACTTAATGGCTGTCAAATCACTATAGAACCAAAGAAAATCTTGTGCGGTTATACCACCTATTTCGGACGGGCTTATATTACCCACAATACGATATGGCCCTCCATATGCATAAGATACTTTATCTCCAGATATATAACTTACAGTATCTAAATAAAAGAGTGCAGCGTTCTCATCCTGAAAACTACCAATATTACCATTTAAAAGAATTGAATCATTTAACTTATAAGTTGTTCCTGCTTTAGCACCAGATGAATAGGTATAAGAAACCCAATCTTTATAGCCACCATTGATGAATCGAGAAATTTTCTTTAAAAGGATATCTCCTTTTACATTATCAAATTGACTTTCATCTGTATTTTCCGTCGTATTTAACCTTTTTACATAATCAATTCTAATTTCTGGTGAGGTTGCGTTTATAAGCTTGTCATCTAATGTATGTTGAACAGATTTTAGAAAAAGCTTATTAGAAGTATTAAAACCACTATAAATTAAAGTGTTAGCCTGCTTATTAAAATAGTTTAAAATATAAGCTTCTTTGTATTGATTTTCTATTTTTGAAGCATAGACAGTTACTTTTCCAGGAATATACTCATTTGCAAAGAAAGAAGTAAATCCTGTTTGATTTTCTCGATTAGAACTAGGAAAATAGTAAGTAACACCATTATTAGATCGTACAACAAAGTTTTTTCCACTTTCAGCACAGCTAATAAACCAGTTATCTTGAGATACATATTTAGCAGATTTAGGGAATCCAGTTACACGTTCATTAACAGGATAAAAAATAATATTCTTTTGACCTGGAAGATATAGACTAATCACTCTTTGTCTTGAGTCGACATATGAAGATGTATTAAGAGATACTGTTGAGTAAATCCCATTTAACACTTCGTTAGACTTTGCTACTATTATATTATGATAATAGAGGTATCCAACAATAACTTGTCTTATCACTGTGTCAAGTATTACGTTATTTGTCTTCACAGTAAAACTAGAATTAATGGCTAAATCATCTAAAACAGAACTAATATTTCCTGTTGTCAAGGATGTACCATTGACTTGGATCTGTACCTGACCAGTGTCCAAGACATTTTTTAAACTCTGCTTATATTTACTTTTTTCTGTGTTTGCTTCAGTACTACTAATCGAAATTGCATTTACATTTGTTTTAAATGCATCGTAGAGTTGAGCTTGTAACTTTGATAGAGCAGATTGAGCCTGTTGATAATTATATTGGGCATTCGAATCCCCTGTATCAGCTCCAAACTGTCCAATTAAGTAGACAATTGAATTTAAAGTTTGATTCGCTAAGTTTAAATTTACTTGGTTTACATATGATTCTTCAATTTTATTTTTAAATGAAGTATTTAGTAAGGATGCAGTAAAACTAGGTCGTCCAGACGAATTGTTTGTTGCATCTCCATTTGCCTCACAAATACCAGTACCATCTGTATCTCCTTTTAAAATAGTAGATGGACCAGTATTCATTACTATTCTAGGGATTTCTAACTCCCAGTTTCCCATAGCACGAAAACCATTGTTCACTTTCCCATAAGACTTAGAAAGTATAAAATCTAGCCCTCTATCACCTTTTAATATTACTTCAGGAGTATCATAAATTAGATTACCACTCATTAAATCTACATAACCATTAGGTGTCTTTTCATGCCCTGTATCACCAATACTTTGATCACTAGGAAATGAAGTTTTTGCAACAGCCCAGTCTATTTGTCCAGCATGAATAATCAAACAAAAAAAGCTAAATACAAAACCTATTAGTATTCTCATGATTATGTCCCTAGAACTGCTTATTCTTTATCAAACAACTCTAAAGTTATTATTTCAATTAATATCAAACAGTTAAGATGCAAAAAACTTATTTAATATTATTTTTTTCAATACTAGAATTGTTAAACTAAATTTAAAATACTTGTACACTTATTAAACAATAATATATATTAAAATAACCAAATACAATACGTGAAGTATAGTCATGATAAAAATAGTTCTTTCTCTTTCTATATGTATTTTTTCTAGTACTGCCCTAGCAGTAACTAATTGTGGTCCATATAAAGTAAAAACAATCCAAACACAATCAAATGATATCTTAGTAGAATTCTTAGCTAGTAATGGGACATCATACTTTAAACAAATTGGCCTTTGGAGCAGTTCATCAACACGTCCTTATTTAGCAACTATTATGCAAGCACTTGCAATGGATAAATCGATTATGATTAGATATAACCCTGATGATTATGTATGTGCCTCTACTGACTATAGCAATGCGCCTGTTATGGTCCGACTTATCAAGTAAGTAAATATTAAATTATCTGATTAATTCGACAAGTTTAATGATTAACCAACATAAATATTTTTTATCTAACTAGATTAGAGTATTCATATGAAAAACTTATTTTTAATATCTTATCTTCTGGTTCAAAGCTTCTTTTTGCCTTCACCCACCGCATTTGCGGCAACTAACAGTGGTCAGGCTTCAATTGGAACTATTTCTAGAATTTATTTGAATGGCAACACCTACTTTTTTCAACTTAATGGAGTAGATACATGTGCAAAAAAAGCTAATGGTTACAATGAATATTATACTTTTACCACTACTCACCCTAATGCAAAAAGCTTCTATGCTCTAATATTAACTTCTGCTCAATCAAGAAAACCTGTTACCATCAGAGTAGCCACAAATTGCACCACTGATGGAGATAAAGAAATTACCTATATTTATCAAGACTATACTTAAAGTATTGAAGCAATCTAATTGATAGATAGAAAAACGCTATTTCACGAAATTTAGTGGTAAAGAAGGCATAAATGTTTTGGAGTTATTAAAGTACCAACTAAGTCATCATGAATTACTTATGTATCAGATAAATATTAAATAATATATATAATGAAATATCTCATAGGTAATCTTAAATAAATATACACTAAACTTCAGGCTCTACCATATTCAAAATTTGTGAATGAATTGGTTCAGGGAACGTGTATTTCCCTGCTTGATAGATTCCAACAATATAACGACTAGAAGTACCTAGATATGCACCATCCCATTCATCTGTAGGTTCTGTGACAAGGCACTTGGCTGGGATTGCATAATCAAGCACAATATCATTAATATTCAAACCACCTTCGGGAATTTTGATGATTTCATCGAAGACATTTATATCCTTATAAACTTCATTAAGAATTGCTCTAGCCAAACCAATTAATACATGATGTTCAATAGCACAGAATACATGTTGATTATTTAATGAATCTGTCCACATGAATCTATCATAATATTTATCAAAAAACTCATCAAAACTTTCTTTCATTTCAGATCTCATCTTCCCAATAAATACATAATTTAATAATTAATAAAATGCAATCAAATTGCATATTTTACACTACTACTTACAATGACTATATTAAACCATCACTCCATAAAAAATCATACGTCACCATTCGCTGCATTTAAACAATCCACTAAGATATAAAAAAACAAGGATGGGAAATTTTACAAAAAAATGAATGTTTATTTAATTTCCCTTAACATTTAAAATAATTTATAAAAGCCCCTTTGTCATCTGTATAGATAGCCATAGGATAAGGGTTACTCCTACCTGACTCCCGACTGATATATAAATAAGTTTTAATATTTTCTCTTTCAGCTTATTAACTTCATTTCTTATTCATACTCATTCCTCCAATCAGGCTCGATGTAGCCAAAATCAGCTTCTGAAAGAGTTTCTAACACTTCAATTTCCCCAATTCTAATATTATCAAAATCTTTTGAAAAATCACCAGAAAGAGTTAATAGTATATCTGTATGATATTTTTCAATTGTAGTACACACATTTCCACCTAAGCTAACATAATCTTTATCGATAGAATCTCTAATTGAAAAATAGAAATTAGCTTCTACTTCTACCTCTATCTCTGCCCCCAATTTAAGAACAATACATTGATCATTTATTCTTACTACACTGATTTTGATTGATCCATTTTCTTCCTTATCAAACTCATGTGAAACATAAGAAGCTGAAGTATCATCCCAATCAACATGCATATGTGAATCTACTTCAATATTTATGTCATACCCATCAACACTATCAATAAGTGCCTGTTGAATCATTTCCAACACATGATTATCTTCATCGAGCAGTGAATCATTCCTAATATGAGAAACTATACTTGCAACCTTATTGTGGGGCTGAAATTTTTCTAGAGCTTCAGCCAAACTTGCAACTAAAGTAATCCTTTTTGAGTGTTCAGAATAATCCTTCCATCCTTTATCTTGGCTCACTACAATAACATTAATATCATTCGATTCTGCCCATTCATCAAGTGTTAACAAAGCAATGGCATCAGGAAATTCATTTTTCTTATCTTTTCCTGTTTCAAAAGGAGCTTCATTAGAGAAATACATTCTCATTAGAATCGATAAATCAACATAGTCTTCTGAATTTAGTTTTATAGCTCCGATAAACTCATAATATTCATGCAATCTTGATTCTGCAATTTCATGTTCACTCCCATTAAGAGACAGTAATGTTTTAGCCTTACTTATAGTTGCCTCATTTATCTTTAATTGTTTGTTTGCTGATCTTAATGCTTGATCTATGGCTGAGCGTGTTTTAGATATTTCAAGTCCAATATGCTTTATAGCTTCATTATGGACGATATCAGTTTGGAGTACTTGGACTGGACTCTCCTTGAATTGTTTCATCTGTCCCAGCAATCCTTCATAGAACTTATAACCTTCGGATTTAAAGGTCGCGTTATCAATAGTAATTGCACCAAAATCTAATTCCATTTCTTCCATTTAACTCTCCCGTAACATGCCCATAACATTTTAAATTTTTTCTTTATGAAATATAAAATTATGCACTGGATTACAACTTATACAGTATCAAAAAAGCTTAAAAAACAATATCACTTTCAATACCTTAATAAAAAATTAAAATCTATACGAAAGTTCAGTAACACTCACATACCGCCATAAACCTAATACCTCTTCAAAATATATTTTCTTTCTCACCCAAGTGAATCAAATAATACTTTTCTAACACCCATATTGTTATTTACATATAACTTATTTATTAGTTTGAGTGAGTTTTGATATTATTGTATTGAAAACTAGAACAGGAAACATAATGACAAGTCCTATTTTTTTACAAGACCTTTCTATTGAACAATTAGAAAAGCTTTCAGAAAATGATATTCAACAAATTTCTAATGCTGAACAACTTTATTGGAATAACAAACCCCATACTAGCTACTATGTTGCTGTACATGGTGCTAAATCTAAGAATGGTGGTTTAGTTAATACGTCTTCTAATGTAGGAAAAATTGGTGGTTTATCTATCGCTCGTGTTGGTGATGAAGTCATTTATGCAGATGGTACAACCTCTAAGATTATCTCTGGTGCTGGTACTGCATGTATTGTCGATGGATCACCAGTAGCATTAGTCGGAAGTTACTTAGAAAATGGTGATGTAATTATTGATAGTCCAAATACTACTATTGCTATCAGAACTTACAAAGATCAGCCCTTACCTCAAAACTTTTTAAGTCATGTCTAATTTTTAAGGAGTAGATCATGGCTAAAGGCTTTGCAATCCATAATGCGATTACAGATCATGGTGGAGTTATTCCATCTACTCAAATGAGAACTTCTCAAATGGGAAACTTATTTGTTAGAGCTGGTGATGGTCATATGTGCCCTAAATGTAGGTGTTGGTCTGTAGTTATTAAAAGCCATGACCATATAATTATGGATGGTAAGCCAGTGGCATATGCTGGAGACAAATTATCATGTGGAGCGACAATTCAACCACAACAGTCTCATGTTGTAGGAGATAGTGGTAGTCCTTACTCTGGAAAAGATAGTAATACTTCGAACCAAAAATATGATGAACAATTAAAAATTACTTTTAATGATGAAACAGATGAATTATTTAAACATTTTGATTGTCGAGTCAAAATTGGTGAAAGTTTCAGAAACGCAAATTTAGATATTACTGGTAAAACAGATAGGTTTTACACGGAAGGTAAGGAATCCATTACTGAAATTGAGCTAGTATTAAAAGATAATATTATTTACTTTGATGAACTATAGGACTTTTTATGGGATTATATGAACAAAAGAAAACACTATCAGATATTTTTACTAATACAAAAAAAGGAAGTATTCAAGAAGTAAAAATCAGTATACCCAATCGACCACTTACTTCTGGTGAGGTAAAGCTTGTACAATCGGTATATAAAAATAGTATAGATTGTTCTAAAATTAAAATTTATCTCGGTAGTTATTTTCCATTTGATGCCCAAGATGTTGATACTTTAGTGACACCTAATGGCAATGTTTATGTAATGCAAAAATTATATAAAGGCGATTATAGTACTGAAACAGATGATTTTAAGAAAATTTTTCTTCATGAAATGGGACATGTGTGGCAGCATCAAAAAAAACTAAAAGTATTAATTCATGCTGGTGCAGTTCAAGCATGTGCCAGATTAAAGAATAGTAATCCTAATGATTACGATATTTTCGAAACAAAAAAATATCCTTCAAAAATAATGCCCAACTTAGTTGAAACTCTTCCTAAGAAGTTTATTGATTATAATTTAGAACAGCAAGCTGAAATGGTCTCTGACTATTGGGCTATTCAGCATGGTGGTATGGGTTTATTAAGCAGGAATAATAAAGCTAAAATTAAAAATCACAATTTGGCACAAGTCATAGAATTGTATAAAACTAAAATTGAGGAAGCTTTAAGCTAGGGTAAAAATATGGCTCTTATGAATAGTATTAAGTTAGTTCTCATTTTATCTTTAATTTTATTCACTTCTGGATGTTCTATTTTAAAAAGTGATCCCCCACTAACGGGCTCAATTGAGTCAAAAAATCTATTATTTAGTTTCAATGATAAAGATATAGTTATATTAGCTTACCAAGTTAATAGTTTAGAAGAGTTTGAAAAAGATGGTTTAACCTATAAAAATATTCTAAAATATCAAAATTATGAAGGTTTTAAGAAAATCTCAATTGAAGATTATAAAAAGAAAAATATTCAAGATAATCATGCTTATTATTTAATAGTTACAAAAGAGGGAACAATCTTACAAACGTTTGGTTTTTGCATTAAAGATAAAAATGTCTACCTTCAAGAAGATAAAAAAGATGATCAGGGCTTTACAAACAAATGTCACAGCTTATAAATTTATAAATACATTTTTTAGCCAATTTAAGATACAGACGGTTCTGTATTGGAAATCAATAGATTACTTTATATACTATACACGTATTTAAAGTTTATAGCTCTTCATTTCCCCAAGTGAAGAGCTTTTTTTATCTTTCGCTTGAGTTGTTATCAACCATGAAAAAATTAACTTTATTTTTAGCCTTAATTTGCACTGGTATTTCAGTTCACTCCGAAGTTGATTACAAGCTAGCTCAGGATAGTTGTGGCTTGATGGAAAGTGTAGCCTTTGCTGCTCAAACTTATCGTCAAATGGGTTACAAACCCTCTGAAACCTTAGATAAATTGATGGAAACAGCAAACAAGATAGAAGATCCTCAATACAAAGATATTGTTAGTCGTTTAGTTTTCGATGTAGTTGAAAATGCTTATTCTATTCAACTATATTCAACCAAACCTTTAAAGGATAAAGCTATTACTCAATTTACTGAAATAAATTATCTATCCTGTATAAATGTTTTTAAGAAAAGACTTGAAGAAAAAGAAAGCAAAGACTAGTTAGTAAATTAAAAAATATTTATTCACTCACTTCAGGACTACGAAATAATTTACATAAAAATTAATTTTAATTAAAAGCCTCATCCTCCCTACACTATTCCACATCTAAAACAGAGACCTAATACAATAATTTAACTCGGGAAATTGCAAGTTTTAATGCTTGATGAAGTACATTTCATCAAGCATTTCATTAAAACTAATTCAACTCAACTTTCGATATTGCATAAACAGTTCATGCAACTCTTTAAAAATTGGCTTCATTCCACTTTCATTGAAATTAATAATAAAGACTTTATTACTATCCAATCGATTTTCTGAGTTTGTTAAACCACCTTTTTTAATGCCTGCAATTTGTGATACGTGATAGCTAACTGGTTCTAACCATGTTTCTCTTGCATAGATCACATCATTCTTTGTAATCAGAAAGCCATTTGATCCTTTATACACAAGAGCTGTTGAGGCAATAAAGGCTATATCATCTTTAGAAATTTTATATGACTCACAAATCATATTCCAATCTGCATCATCTATTTCATCGAATCGTTTAGATAAAAAGATTTTTTCATGTCTTCTAAACTCTCTTGAACAATGTTCTTCAATATATTTTGCAAATGTTATTGAATGCAAAGGTTTAAAATTTGGTGTAGATGACTCACATAACTGGTCATTATGTTCCACTGTAGTTGTACCAACATCTTTTACTACTGCTTGAGCGGGATCAGTACTCGTTCGTTCTTTAGCTACTGCTAGAATAGAAAGCATTGCAAGACTAATCTTATTAGCATGTTCAACTTGATCTACAGGTATCTGCTCGTTCCCAAGTTGATCAATAGGAGCCTGAGGTTTATCAAGTTGATTTAAAGCAGCTTGTGTTTTATCAAGTTCTGCTTGTAAAAAACTCTGAGATAAATCTGATTGAATTGATTGATCAACACTAGCCATGACAATGTTATGAGCATCTTTAAATACAATTGCATTTTTCTCTTGAGAGAATTCAATTTCTCCCATTTTCATACCATGTGTATCTTTAATCTCTAATGCGCCGTGACCTGATGAATTATTTTCAATTGTTCCAATTTGATGCCCCTCACTATTCAAAACATTGACATGAAAACCATCTTTGACCAGCGCAATATGATCTGAACCTACACCGATCTGTACTTTATCTCCAATTGACATAATGTTTTCACTGCCTGCTTGACCAAACAAGTGATGACTCTGTGACAAAGTTTGATAAAAACTATCTAAATTAAAATTTGGATTAATGTGACTAGGTACAATGACTGGGGTAACAGGATCAATAGCAACATGCTCTATACCAACTGGTACATCATTTACAGGGATTGCTACAGGGCTCATTGGTTTAGCTGCTAATGCTTCTGTTGGTACTGTATGCCCATCAGGTATTACATGACTCTCCACCACTACAGGTGCATCACCAACCGAAAAGCCTAGTTTCAGAAATGGTAATAAGATTGATATGATCAAAATAGGTGCTTCTGAAAATAACTCTAATATTTTCCCTACCGTATAATCATAGTTCTTATAAAAATAATGAATTGCTAGGGGAAACAAGATTGTTGGAATAATTAGAAATACCAAGAAAGATGGTGATCTCATTCCTTGCGCAAGAATAAATGCTGGCAAAAAATAAACAACGAGTCCAGCTAGAACTACACGCCAATGTTCAACAAAGTAACCTAATCTCGCAAGAAAAAAGAATATTAGGATAGGAATATAAATGATGAGCAAAAATGGAATAACCGTACAAACCACCCCCAATACGATCATACCAACAATAAGTGCAAAGTTTTTAAACAGAATTTTAAAAATAGAAATTAAGGCGATCAAGAACAGTCCAATCAAACCATATGTTGGTTCTACTAAAAAACCAATGCCCATAATGGATGTATAGAAAATAACAGCACCAAGAAAGACAGGGCTATTGATCAATGGTGGCTTTTGAATAATTAAATTAACTGGTTCAACCGCATTTATATCTTTCATAACAACCCTATTTATCATAGTGATAAATATTAGAAATATTTTTAGGAATCAATTTAAAATCAATACCGCTGAAGGTTTTAATTTAAAAAATATAAAGCGGATTTTTCTTTACCTTCAAAATTAATTGAACCCAAATATAGATACGATTTCTTCTGATCAGTTGTTAAATTTCCATAATCAATACGTGTTTTCTCTTTGATTTCTTTTCTTGTTTTATCCGTGCTAGCGTCAAAGATAATGACGGTATGACTTGCATCACTGCATCTATCATTTCCACTTATGTCACAAACACCGCGCTCAATGCCAATAACATCTAAACCAAAAAGTTTCGTTCCTTTTACTTTCCACGTAAAAAACTTTTCTGTTTTCTCTAAAGGTTGATAAGCACGAATACCTTTTTCTACCCAATAATCGATCTGTCCATAATTTACAGCTCTCAAAATTGATTCATAAGGTATAGGAGCGTATCCCTTTTCACTTTGGATAAAGGTGTTCGTTGAGTTATATAAATTAGAAGGCACAAGCTGTGGAGGACGATCAACCCTTTTTTGATGTTCATCAATAAAGACTAGATTATGGGTTTGGCTATCTTTGCTGTTGCCATTATTAGGTACTTGTAAGCTATTCCCTGCATGCAATTGATGAGCATACATAGACGCGCCTAATGTACAGGCAATAATGCCTAAAGTTGGTTTATTAAATTTCACTCTGAATTCCCTTCGTTATTTATGGTGGCAGAACGAGAAAGGGTTCGCAGACTAGTATTTACTCAAACTAGCACACCCGAAGGTGTCCCTCTCCCGTCCTACCGCTACGGGAGGGAACGAGTGTTCACCACACAAAACTATTCCTCAGAAGGAACAAGCTCTGATGCGGGAGTAAATAAACGGTCTGCGACGACCGACTGACAATGTGGTCAGTGACTAGATGATAATTGTTAGTGATTGTAAGCGTCAATAGTTTTCTAAAGATGAACTTCTCTATTAAATATTATTGACCATAGTTTGTATTACATATAAATTACAAATAAAATGACAAAAATAGACCTGCTATGAAACCAGACTTACTTGCTTCAGCATTATTTAACCAAGTAGATGAAAGCTCAACTACCCCTGTGTCAATAAGATTACCCAATCTTCTAATTAATGAACTTGAAGAACTATCAATAACTTTAGATAAATCTAAAAGTTTTTTGATTAATGAGTATATTAAGGATGGTATTAGACGTACCCATAATCTTATTCAAGAACGTACCGAGAATTTACCTATCACTGATGAGCGTGAACCTAACGATTTTACTAAACAGAAAGTTTTTATTTTGAATACTAATTACAGTAACAATCCTGAAGCACATTTTGAAATGATTAACAACCAAGAAGCTGCTGCATTTGTTACTGGCTGGAAACACTTAATTCTAAATCTCCGTGAAGGAGATAAAGTTTACTTATACCAAAGTGGTGTAGGTTTTGTTGCTTCAGGAAATGCTACTGGTGATTTGATTATAAGTGATTATAAAGGGCAACCCGATGAGAAATATGCTAAAAAACTTGCTAATTTCAAAACGGGATTTAAAGCAATTTCAGCAAAAGAGTTTAAAAAAGCGACAGGTAAAGGAACAAATTTCAGAGCAACTTTATCTGAAATGACTCTACATCAAGGCCTTAAGCTTAATGAGTTAATTAAAAGCCGTAAGTAATAAATTTAAGCTTCAGTGGCTTAATAAACACTGAGGCTTACTTAGTCATATACACACTTTATTTACTAGTTTCAACCAATGCTTTTGCACGAATCTGAATACTTTCACGTACTATATCAGGTATTAGTGACTCAATAATTTTATTAATTTGCCTTAGATTGTGCTGCCCTAATACATCATCAAATTTTAAGTGTTGATGGTGCCCTAGTTCTTTCTTAACCGATTTCTTCATTAATTTTTCTGTTGTTATACCCAATGTACCGAAGCCATAAAGACCGATTGGCTCTTTAAAATGCACGTTGAACTTTTTATTAAAGGCAATCATTTTTATTATTTCGTCATAAATAGCAAACAAGTGACAATGATGTACTGAAATCAAACTACTCAAATGAAAAATTATCTGAATACTAATACCACTATCACCACGTTCTAATTTTGAATAACCTGAGCGTGTATATTTGAAAAATAATCCTCCGATTACTTGCCCCATCTCAGTTTGATTTAGACCGAGATTTTTTCTGAATAGATAAAGCATATATCCAAAGATTTCTTCTGCTGAAGTGATGATAATTTTTGTATGGAGAGCTTCAATTTTTTCAGCACAGCTTTTATTAAAACTATTGTCTATTGCACGTATTATTTCATCGGTGAGTTCATCAGTGAGTTGGTAAGCTGGTTCTTCATTTTCATCCACCACTACGGATACATCAATAAAATCATCTTTATTATTCATAACTTACCTTAAAAGTATCCATTTTAGATACAAAAACCTGCTACTTAGATTCTACTGTACTTTTTGTTTCGTATCAGCAACAAGCTGTTTTCAAATTAAACACTTATTTATATGGAAAATTGAACATGACGAATCAAAAAACATACACTGAAATCCAAGTACACGAAATTGTTGCCTTAGCACTGGAAGCCTATAAGCAACAAAAACAGAAGCTTGATAATGTCTCTATTCCGAATGAGGAACTAACTGAAAATATAGTTATTGAACCACCTTCTGAAGAAGAACTAGTTGATTCACAGACGACTACTATTATTGAAAATATTCAACGTGAATCACCGCAGCCAAACGAGCTACAAGCTAAAGCATTGGATGTAATAGAGAATATCGAGGATATTGCCATGGATTTTTTATACATTCAAAAGCCTGAACTTATTACGGTGATGATTTGGGTTATCCTTACACGATTTCGTAAGGATTTGCCATATGCTCCTATTCTACTTATTGATGCAAAAGGTCTTGGTTGTGGTAAATCCACACTACAAAAACTTGCCACTCAGTTATGCGGTTTACCAGCAAAATACCGTTTCTCACATTTCACTCCAGCTGGTCTACGTGCTTATGTAAATGATTACCCAGATCGCCCCCTTTTTCTCGATGAAGTTGATATGGCTAAACCTACTGTTGTAAACGACATTGGGAGCTTTCTAAATGCTGGATTTGAACGGGATGGGGCACAAGCTTTAACAAATTTTGGCGTTACGCCTGTATATAATGATAAATGTCTAGCAGGCATTGGCATTAAGGATAAGCTTCCTGAAGCTACTATAAGCCGTTCCCTTTATGTAAGTATAAAAGAAACTCCGACAGGTGAAAAACCAAGTAAGAAACATGAGGATATTCGGACTTCAGATTTTATATCCCTATCAAAGCAAATCGATGATTTTTGTGCAGATAACTATGATGAAGTACTTCACTATCTTTATAACGCTAAAATGCTTGTGGTTGATAAATTACAAGGTCGTGCTGGCGATGTATGGTCAAAAGTTCTTGTTTTTGCAACTTTACTCGGTGAAGACTATTTCAATGAAGTTCTGAAGTTAATGAAGGCTAATATTGGCATTACGGATGAACAGGCTCAGGAATCAGAATACAGCGTTAGTCAACCAGCGTTTAAATCTAAAGCTTTGCCTAACAACGAAGAGTTTGCAAAAAAAGAGTTTATTTCAGCACTACGTGCAATTTATGAATATAAGCAAGAAAGCTTGACCACTAAAGAACTCTTTGAAGTAATGCATGACACATTAAAAATTTCAGCATGTCCTGATAGTACACGCAAACTTGCTAGTTATATGCGTGAATTGAAATTCAAACTTTCAACGTGTGTTAAAAAGACAAGTGGCTTTACTCGAAAGGCTGTAAACGATGTCATTAAACAGCATTATTTGAGTCTGATTGACGATAAATTAGTACACCTGTATTCGGGTACACTTAAAAATTAAAAGGGCTATATAAGCCTTATAGATGCCCCGTTGGTTTTTAATCATCGGGGCTTTGCTTTATCCAGAACTATTTGTTTTTTAGTAATGATTTAGGATGCATCCATTCAAGGTATGCCCTACCGTCTAGATCATCTTGAATATTACACAGAATATGATGAACTTCTTCAGAAGACTTTTTCAATATTCCAAAATACAGTTCAATCAAAGTAGGTGTCTGACTTATTTGATCTGTTGTTAATGAAGAGGATCATTAACAACAGTTACCAGTAGATTGCTTTATAATTAAGTAACGGTTTGAAATTAGATAAAAATATGAAGCTTAAACATAAAATTCTTTTAGCTATAGGGTTAGGGGCATTTTCTATCTTTCTTTACTATTTTTTATTTGTAGCTGTTGAAAAAAATTCAATTAGTATCTGTGCAACTTTTTATTGCTTAGAACTCATACCGATCGGTGATTTCATTGCAATTTATACAGCGATAGTTGGTTTATTTTTTGTGGTTAGTTCTTTAAATGATTGGAAAGTTCAAGATAAATATAACAATGCAAAAATTCGAGCAGCTGAGTTAAATGAGATTTCGAGTTTAATAAATGACTTTAGTTTCAAAATTTGTGCTTTTTATAATTATAAAACAACAGGCGAGAATCAATCAAAAGTCTCTATTTTTGTTCCAGCCGATGTTTATATCAGAGATATGTTTAGAGCTTATATAGAAGATACAGGAATATTAAATAGAATAAGAGAATTAGACAAAAAAAATTATTCCTCAAAAGATTGTCTATTCCAAAAAGATTTTGATCACATTATTGAATATGGATATAAATTTATTAATGGTTGTAATAAGGAAATTAGAGAAATGGCAAAGACACAAGAGGACACACGTGAATCTTATGAACATACTCTAAATTTAATTTATAGAAACCACCGAAATGAGAGTGAAATATTTAAAAAAGATTTAGCTGAATTAAATAGAAAACTGAGCCAGATAGTTAACCAATAATTTACAGAGATATAAATGAAGATATTCATAATTAAATTTTCTAAGAAATTACAAGAATTTGCAAAACATCATCTTCTCATTTTTGCGTTCGGAATGCTTGGACTTCTTATCTTAGCTGGTACAGTCATTATCAACTTCTTCTGGGGTGGTAGTCCATGCCTTCCTCTTGCTACAAACTTCACAGATAATAAAGACTATATAACTATATATATAGCAATGTTAGGTGTAGTGGCGACATTGTACGGCAGTTTTGTTGTGATCTATGCATATGCTGGATGGAAAGAACAAGTTAAGCATGAAAAATCATTAACTGCTTTAATTGATGTTAGTGCTACATTTGCAAAATTACATCGTTCAATTATTCGTTTAAAACTAGAAAAGAAACATATAAACTTTAATAAGAACTATAAAGATGATGATTTTATAAAAACATTAGTGGAAAGGCGTTCTGAATTTGAAACCGAAGTTGATAAAATAACTGTAACCTTTGATGAATTGGATTTTTCAATAAAAGCATTGTATTTAGTTTCAGAAAGAAAAGATGCTCCATTTAAATTAGTATCTGATGAGTATTTTAGAATCACGCATGTATGGAAAGATATTTATTTACGGCTTTTAGGTATTGTTAATGATGGCCATAACAATGAGGTTGAATATACAAAACTTTTAAAAGATCATGATTTTCGTTTTGCCTACCTTCAAGTTAGATATGATCCACATGAAGATGATATTAAGAATCATAGAGAGGGGCCTATATTTCTTTCCATGAAATACTTAAAAGTTTTAAATGAGGAAACAAATAAATTGATAGAAGAGTTTAGAGAAAGTTTATAAAAGAAAACCCCTATCCGCGATGGATAGGGGTTATAGTAATTACTTAGCACTATTTTATAAAGGGGTGTACAAATTTGGGTGTACCCTTTTTTCTTGTTATAAGAAATGTTCAAAATTAGGTATCTAGATTAACTTTTAATTTCTTAGATAAAAGTACAAGTCCTTTCCATGTAACACGTACCAATGGTCTATAGTCGTTAGCAGACAGTACTAGATGTCCAGCATTACTATGCGCTGCTGTTGGTCTATAACAATCTTGATATGGAGAAAAAATCCAATTATTAGCAAGCATCCATTCTCTTAAATCCATTGGACGCATGTTAAGAAGTTTAGCTGCATCACGCATCGTCATTGATTCTTTACGGCTTGAAAGCCTTTCTAAGGCATCCACTTCAACTTGCTGTACTTCTATGACTTGTTGTTGAGATACTACTTGTAAAGCTAACTGTTCTTTCTCTTCTTCTGCTGTAACTAAAGCCAGTAATGCTTCTTTGTATGTGCCAGGTAGTTTGAATTGGGTTTGTTGTTCTAGCTCCGTCCATCTTTTAATAATTGCCATTCTTAGCTGTACGTTGTAACCAGATATGAGGCATGTAGTAAGGTCTTTGTCTAGAGCATATTCAGTTTGTTGACGATTCATACTATCAAAATAGTTATGAGCAAATTTGCTCACATCTAAATTTAACTGTTCAACCATGACTTCTATATCACGTTTAACATCAGGGTGACGCTTGCTTGTTAGGTCTGCAATTTCTCTTGATGACATAGTTAATTGAGTAGTTGAATTTATTGCTACAGCATTTGTTGTATTAATATTTAAACTTGACATTATGTTTCCTTTATTAGGATATTTTATTTTGCCATTAATTAGGCTATATTTTAAAATTGTTTGCTAATTTATAAAGGTATTAGCACCTTTTGCGAGAATCAACTGATTAAAATAATATTTATTCTTATTATAATTTCTATAGTAAAATTATAATACAACTCAACACAAGACACAAATCTATAAATAATCCCACAAAAATAGGTTATTAATTTAAATTGTATAAAACATTACCTACATCTTCATTTAAAAAAATTTAATATTTTACTTAGACACCATTCTATCAATCCAATATAGGCTAAAATCCATTTAAACCTTTATTGAACCACTTAAATTGATAAAAATAGACTACTCATAAATAGTCATTACTCTATATTTTCATGATCACATTCATCTTTAGAGTATTGCTTTAACCAAGCATGAATTTCTTCACAACGCCAACATGTTAGAGAGTGTATTTTTACTGGCGCAGGAAAACGACCATTCTTAGCCCACTTCCAAACAGTTGATCGCTTAATCGGTAAATGTGGGAGCATATCATTGATGTTTACATAACCTGTTTTGGGTAATTCCGTATAAACTACCACTTCATTTTCATTAGCAGTTAAATTATTTTGGCTTGTTATTTTCTTTGGAGATGCCAATTTACTCTCTTTATTTAATTCAGAATTTTGATTTTCTTGAATATCAAAATCCACCACAATATTATTTTTTTTAATAGTCTTTTTCTCTTTGTTTTTTTCAACAATTTGTTCAATATCATCTTTTAGAAAAACATAACTTTTTATATCAACGTAATTATTGTCCACACCTTGATAAATTTTATACGCTTGATCTTTGCAAAAGAGCTCATTTTTACCTATTACTTTTTTAGAAGCTTCACCATGATTACCTATAATATAAACCACAGAGTCTAATGTTAGATTTTCAATTAAATATACATCTTCGATTGCAATTTTTTTAGACTCCCCAACAAGAATAGCATTCAGATAGTGAGCTGACTCTACGGGTCTTACATAACCATTAAAGTTTACATAAGCTCTAACTAAAACATCAGGCTCTTCAATAAAATTGTTAGCAAAATCATCACCGCTAGAGTCTGAATAAAATAATTTCCTATATTCGTATACACTTATCTTTCTTTTTACTTCAAGAAATCCACTCCATGGAAAACATGGTTTTAAAGAGCCACCAACTATCAAATCATTAAACTTGTATGGGGGAATGCCTAATAATTTAATGCTTTCTTCAAAACTTAGGTATTCATTCCTTTTTTCAGGATAGCTCAACATTTTTGAATCAAAATCAGCAATAATTTTATCAATCAATTCATTTGTGCCGTGCTCTTCTAATTCTGCCTTATGATCAGTCATTCTCTTTTTGCTCAAGACTTAAAAAATATAGTCAAGATTACAAAAGATAACATTCTTGTTACAATCAAAATCCTAAGAAAATGGATAATTTTTAAAGTTAATCCCAACCATATTAAAAATTACAGCTCGTTTTTTTGACGGTATATATAACGGTATCAAACATATTTAAAATATTTTATTTTTATTAAAATCAATATATTAATGTCTCAATCAGACTACCCGTAGGGACGCCAAATTCTAAAAAGCCACTGCATAACGTCAGTGGCTTTTTTCTTGCCTTAAAAATAAAAAGCCAATCAATAATTAGCTTTTCATATGCTCTACTAACCTGCAATTCCTACTTGTACTTCAAGACGACCCGACTGTACTCGAAGCCCCCTAATTTCAAACTGATCTACCAGTTGCTGCACAAGCTCGCGACTTTCTCTTAAAATATTCAAGCCCGGTAAAATACTAAAATCAGTCAAACTTAAAAGCTTTTCAACCATCCATGAGCGATTATTAATAAAGTCAATAAATCCTGCTTGCTCTAGATCAATAAACCACATGCGGTGGCCATCGCGTTGGATTCCGGGAATATCGCCAATCAAATGATTAATAAGTGATGGAATGGGCAACATATTTACGACTTCAAAACCTACTCGACCAATACGGCGTACCGCCCAATTGGATAAGGTTCCCCCATGTCGAATCTGGACGTCGAGACTCTCATCCATTTGACGTAGGCGCAAGAATTTTTCCTGCCCAATACGACATTCCAATACTTTAAAATCCAAACTCAAACGATACATGAAACGATGGTAATGCCCATCGATCTCGACTTGGAAACTATCATTGCCACATTTGATTTTAATATCATCAATTTCAGAACGGTCAATGCGCTTTCGGATTTGATTATTTAATAATATTTCAGGTAAGTACAAAGTTAAGGTACTTTTCCCCAAAAATGTCCGCGCCATAATCAATGCGACTTGGCGTGCTGTTTCACTGGTTTCAGACACCATATCTCTTACAGTGCCTGCTGCCAGATTTGTCATGCCCATAACGCCACGTCTCGTCTGAG
>Ga0209795_10000508_pt1 | contig 29732 bp, 27 predicted proteins | sample AgamicOrMarz_FD_187166 | JGI IMG/M metagenome (GOLD analysis project Ga0209795, IMG submission 187166) | Agave microbial communities from Guanajuato, Mexico - Or.Ma.rz (SPAdes) (version 2) | ecosystem: Host-associated > Plants > Phyllosphere > Phylloplane/Leaf | place: Guanajuato, Mexico...
TGGGCTTCTATCCGCAGCCGATTCTGGATACCTCGCACTCCGCGATGGGTAACATCCAGCAGTGGTTTGTTAATTCTGCTTCTACTACAAGGCCGTAATTCGCCATGACAATAACTCCACAACAACTGATCGCGCTGCTACCGCTGCTGATCGTCGGATTGACGGTGGTGGTTGTGATGCTCTCCATTGCGTGGCGACGCAATCACTTCCTGAATGCGACCCTGTCCGTTCTGGGTCTGAACGCTGCGTTAGTGTCCCTCTGGTTTGTTGGCCAGGCGGGCGCGATGGACGTCACGCCGCTGATGCGCGTTGACGGCTATGCCATGCTGTATACCGGTCTGGTTCTGCTGGCGAGCCTGGCAACCTGTACCTTTGCGTACCCGTGGCTCGAAGGTTACAACGACAACAAAGAAGAGTTTTACCTGCTGGTACTGATTGCCGCGCTTGGCGGCATTCTGCTGGCGAATGCGAACCACCTGGCCGCGCTGTTCCTCGGTATTGAGCTGATCTCTCTGCCGCTGTTTGGCCTGATTGGTTACGCCTTCCGTCAGAAACGCTCGCTGGAAGCGGCGATCAAGTACACGATCCTGTCTGCTGCCGCGTCGTCGTTCCTGCTGTTCGGTATCGCGCTGCTGTACGCACAGACGGGTAACCTCTCCTTCCTGGCTATCGGCAAGAGCCTTGGCGACGGTATGCTGCACGAGCCGCTGCTCCTGGCGGGTCTGGGCATGATGATCGTTGGCCTTGGCTTTAAGCTCTCTCTGGTTCCGTTCCACCTGTGGACGCCAGACGTTTACCAGGGTGCTCCGGCACCGGTATCGACCTTCCTGGCGACGGCGAGCAAAATCGCTATCTTCGGTGTGGTCATGCGTCTGTTCCTGTACGCGCCGGTGGGGGATAGCGAAGCGGTTCGCGTGGTGCTGGGCATTATCGCGTTCGTCTCCATCATCTTCGGGAACCTGATGGCGCTGAGCCAGACCAACATCAAACGTCTGCTGGGCTACTCGTCTATTTCCCATCTGGGTTATCTGCTGGTGGCGCTGATTGCGCTGCAGAGCGGTGAAATGTCGATGGAAACCGTGGGCGTGTATCTGGCCGGTTATCTGTTCAGCAGCCTCGGCGCGTTCGGCGTGGTGAGCCTGATGTCCAGCCCGTACCGTGGCCCGGATGCTGACTCACTGTTCTCTTACCGTGGTCTGTTCTGGCACCGTCCGATTCTGTCTGCGGTGATGACGGTGATGATGCTGTCCCTGGCGGGTATCCCAATGACCCTGGGCTTTATCGGTAAGTTCTACGTCCTGGCCGTCGGTGTGCAGGCTGGCCTGTGGTGGCTGACCGCCGGTGTGGTTATCGGTTCCGCGATTGGTCTGTACTACTACCTGCGCGTTGCCGTGAGCCTCTACCTGAGCGCGCCTCAGCAGCTCAACCGCGATGCGCCGTCTAACTGGCAGTACAGCGCGGGCGGTATCGTGGTGCTCATCTCCGCGCTGCTGGTGCTCATCTTCGGTATCTATCCGCAGCCGCTGATTGATATCGTGCAGCACGCGATGCCGCTGATGTAAAAACAAAAACCCGCCTCGGCGGGTTTTTTTATTGCCCAGTGGCGCTACGCTTGCAGGGCCTACGGGTTTAGTAGGTCGGGTAAGCGTAGCGCCACCCGACTAAGCCAGCTGCTTCCTACTGATCAACGGTCCGTCAATCTTCTTCATCGAGCGGTCCAGCACCTCTTCAATTACCGACGACAGCTCGTTCAGCTCGAACTTCGCCACGTAGCCGTCGGCTTTCACCTTGCGGATATGGTCTTCGTTGGCATTGCCCGAAAGCGATGAGTGGATCACCACCGGAATATCCTTCAGCACCGGGTCAGACTTAATCTTGCGTGTCAGCGTAAAACCGTCCATCTCCGGCATTTCGAGATCCGTCAGCACCAGCGCAATCTTATCGGTGATCGGCACACCCTCAGCCTGAGCCTGCGCGGCCAGCACGCCGATCTTCTCCCACGCGTCCTTACCGGTAATATGCAGCTGCGCCGGGATCTGCATTGCCTGCAGACCTTTCTCCAGCATCGAACGCGCCACTTTGGAATCTTCCGCGACAATCGCAACGGACCCTGGCTTGATGTTGAATTGGGTGGTTTTCAGGTCGGTAGCGTGCAGATCGTGGTTCGCCGGGGTGATGTCATACAGGATCTGCTCAACGTCCAGCACCATCGCCAGGTCGTTGGTGTCGGTCTTTTCGTCCAGGCACGCAATACTGGTGATGTAACGCCCGCTGACGGCAGTTTCAGCCGCGTGAACCTGCTTCCAGTCCAGACGCATAATGTTCTCAACGGACTCCACGGCAAACGCCTGAACGCTGCGGGCATATTCGGTGATCAGCAGAATGTTCAGCCCGGTTGTCGGCTTACAGCCAGCCACGGCGGCGAGGTCGATGACCGGGATCACCTGATCACGAATGTTCACCATCCCCATCAGCGGCGACTTCATTCCCGCAGGTTTGGTGAACTCCGGCATCGGCACGATCTCACGCAGCTTAAACACGTTAATGCCGAACAGCTCGGATTTGTTTTCGTTCAGCGAGGTGCCGAGCCGAAACAGCAGCAGTTCAAAACGGTTCGACAGCGTGAGATTCGCCCTGTCATCAATATCTTTCTGGAAATTATCCATTGTACCCTCAAGTAAAATGCTGACCTTTTAATCGTTATCGGCATCCTGAGGGAAAAATGAAGGACTAAACGCTGAACTGCGTAAAATCTTCGGCCAGTTCACAGTGTGCGAACGCATCCCGGCACTCCGCCAGCAGCCGCTCGCAGCCATGGGCATCGTAGCGGGAGCTGACGTGCGTGATGATTAACTTCCCGACGCCCGCTTCACGGGCAAGCCGCGCGGCCTGACGCGTGGAGCTGTGACCGCGGCTGTTGGCCTTCTCCTCCATTGCCGCTTCGAGGGTAGCTTCATGCACCATCACGTCCACGCCCTGAGCCAGCTGCAGGGCGGAAGGGCAGGGGGCCGTGTCGCCAAAGATGGCCAGTTTTTTGCCCGGCAGAGGAGCCGAGAGATAGTGCTGCCCGTTGACGATGCGGCCATCGTCCAGCGTGACGGTTTCGCCTTGCTTCAGGCGCTGGAACAGTGGCCCTGGCTTCACGCCGTCGGCCAGCAGCGCAGCCGCGTTGAGCGCGCCGGGCTTATCATGTTCTTCGATACGGTAGCCGTAGCACGTAATGGGATGGTTAAGCGCTGTGGCAGTAACTTTATATACCCCATCATCAAAGATTAACCCTTCGGCAATCTCAACGATTTCAAGCGGATAATCCGTCCAGGAGCCGCTCAGGCGCAGGGCGGTGTCAACGAATTCACGAACCCCAGCGGGGCCGTAAATCGTTAACGGGCTGGCGATCCCCGCCATCGACCGGCTGCACAGCAGGCCGGGCAGGCCAAACAGATGGTCGCCATGCAGGTGGGTGATAAAAATCTTATCCAGCTTTCCCGGGTGATAAGGGGTGTGCAGCAGCTGATGCTGAGTCCCTTCTCCACAGTCAAACAGCCACAGCCCGCCGCGGGTAGGATGCTGCAAATCCAGCAGGATGGCCGTCACGTTTCGCGAGCGGGTTGGCACGCCAGCGGACGTCCCCAGAAAAATCAGTTCCATAACGCAGTCAGACCCTTTGCCGAACGGTAAAGTGTTTAGTATAACGTGATGAACCCCAGGAAGGAGAATGACATGATCCAGTGGCAAGATTTACACCATAGCGAGCTGACCGTTACGGCACTTTATGCCCTGCTCAAACTGCGCTGCGAAGTGTTTGTGGTCGAGCAAACCTGCCCGTATCAGGACATCGACGGCGATGATCTGGTGGGCGAAAACCGTCACATCCTCGGCTGGAAAGATAACGTCCTGGTGGCGTATGCGAGGATTCTGAAAAGCGAAGACGATGTCGAGCCGGTGGTGATTGGCCGGGTGATTGTCAGCAGCCACGCGCGGGGCGAAAAGCTGGGCTATCAGCTGATGGAAAAAACGCTCGACGCCTGTCAAAAACAGTGGCCGGACAAGGCGTTATACCTTGGCGCACAGGCGCACCTCCAGCCATTCTATGCGCACTTTGGTTTTACCCCCGTGACGGAGGTGTACGACGAAGACGGCATTCCCCATATCGGTATGGCGCGGGAAGCGAAGCAGGCGTAATCGTCAGTCATTAGCTATAGTTAGCGAACTGGTGTACTAACATGGAGATAAATATGTCATATCAATCCCTGGATACCCGCATTGACGACGACCTGGCGTTACTGAGCGAAACGCTGGAAGAGGTGTTACGTTCATCTGGCGACCCTGCCGATCAAAAATACATCGAGCTGAAAGCGCGCGCTGAACAGGCGCTGCACGAGGTTAAAAACCGCGTCAGCCATGCCTCAGACAATTACTACTACCGTGCGAAAAAAGCGGTCTACCGTGCCGATGATTACGTGCATGAAAAACCGTGGCAAGGCATCGGCGTCGGGGCGGCGGCAGGCCTGGTGCTTGGGCTGCTTCTGGCACGTCGTTAATCGCGTGTAACCACTCCCTATACGTGGGTACTGCACTTTATCGCCAGTACCCCGTATAATGTGAGGTTTTAGCAGGGAGAGGTTCGCGTGCATTCGATGTCCATCGCGCTGGAGCGCCTGCGCAGCCAGCTTGCGCAAGCGTTACCCGCTACACCCGGTTTACGTCATTTTGACGTCTCTTTCCCGTTAAACGATGCCTTTGATCCTCTCGCCTGGCTGGGCGTGCAGGTGTGCTATCCGCAATTTTACTGGCAGCAGCGAAACGGCGACGAGGAGCTTTCCGCGCTCGGTGCCGTCATCCACTTCCCCTCTCTGGCTTCTGCCTCACAGTTTTTGCACAACCATCCTCAGCAGGCCGATACCCGGATCTGCGGCCTTAACGCCTTCAATCCTGAGCAGGGATCGTTATTTTTACCGCGCCTGCTCTGGCGACGACATGCCGGGGTTGCTACCCTGCGCCTGCAGTTGTGGAGTGATACCTCGCTTCAGGACGATGCCCGTACCGCGCTGGCGTTTTTAGATGCCCTGCGTGAGGCCAGACCGATCTCTCCGCTGTCGGTTCAGGTTCTGCATGAAACCCACCACCCGCAAAAGCCCGAGTGGTTACGTCTGGTGCAACAGGCCACCGATGCCATTGCCCAGGGCAATTTCGAAAAAGTTGTGCTCGCGCGGGCTACCGATTTGCAGTTTAACCGGCCGATTTCCGCCGTCGCGTTGATGGCAGCGAGCCGGGCGGTGAACTTACGTTGCTACCATTTTTGCATGGTGTTTGATGCCCACAACGCCTTTATCGGCTCCACGCCGGAGCGGTTATGGCGGCGGCGCGGCGCGCTGCTGCGTACCGAAGCGCTGGCGGGAACGGTCGCAGGCCATCCTGACGATCGCCAGGCGCAACGCCTGGGTGAATGGTTATTGAACGATGATAAAAACCAGCGCGAAAATATGCTGGTGGTCGAAGATATCTGCCAGCGGTTACAGCATCATACCCGGACGCTCGAGGTTCTGCCCGCGCAGGTGGTTCGCTTGCGTAAAGTCCAGCATTTGCGTCGATGCATCTGGACCGAGCTGAAACAGGCGGACGACGAACGGTGTCTGCATGTGCTACAGCCGACGGCGGCAGTCGCCGGCCTTCCGCGCCAGCCGGCGCGTGAGTTTATCGATAATAACGAACCCTTCAACAGGGAGTGGTATGCCGGGTCAGCGGGCTTTTTATCGCCCGAACGCAGCGAGTTCTGCGTGGCGCTACGCTCGGCGCGGATCCACGATGACACCCTGCGCCTGTACGCCGGTGCGGGTATTGTCAGCGGGTCGGACCCGGAGCAGGAGTGGCAGGAGATCGAAAATAAAGCCGCCGGACTGCGATCTCTGCTCCTAAGGGATTAATACTGATTCTCGCAATCCCGATTCATATCAAAATTACAACTTTCTCTATTATTTATACTGTGTCGCATTATTGATACCGGACAATCTCATGTCAGTAAGTTCTTTCAACCGACGCTGGGCGACGGTGATCCTTGAAGCCCTGACCCGCCATGGCGTCAGGCATGTGTGCATTGCACCAGGCTCTCGTTCCACTCCGCTGACCCTTGCGGCAGCAGAGAACCGGGCCTTTATTCACCATACCCATTTTGATGAACGCGGTCTGGGACATCTGGCGCTGGGCCTGGCGAAAGTCAGCAAAGCGCCTGTCGCGGTGATTGTGACCTCCGGTACGGCGGTGGCGAACCTCTACCCGGCAATTATTGAGGCCGGGCTGACGGGCGAAAAGCTGATCCTGCTCACCGCCGACCGTCCCCCTGAGCTTATTGACTGCGGTGCAAATCAGGCGATTCGTCAGCCGAATATCTTTGCGACCCATCCGTCAGAGACCCTGTCTTTACCGCGCCCGACGCAGGATATTCCGGCAGCCTGGCTGGTCTCGACCATTGACCATGCAATGGGATCGCTGCGCAGCGGCGCATTACACATCAACTGCCCGTTTGCCGAGCCGCTGTATGGCGAAATGAACGAAACGGGTCGGGTCTGGCAGCAGCAGCTTGGCGAGTGGTGGGAAAGCGAAAAACCCTGGCTGCGCGAACACACGCATCTCGAAAGCGCCAGACAGCGTGACTGGTTTTTCTGGCGGCAGAAGCGCGGCGTGGTGGTTGCCGGGCGCATGAGCGCCGCCGAGGGCAAACTGGTCGCCGACTGGGCGAAGACGCTCGGCTGGCCGCTGATTGGCGACGTGCTTTCCCAGACTGGCCAGCCGCTGCCCTGTGCCGATCTCTGGCTGGGGAACGCCAAAGCGGTGACCGAACTGGCGCAGGCGGATATCGTGGTGCAGATTGGCTCCAGCCTGACCGGCAAACGGCTCCTGCAGTGGCAGGCGACCTGCAAGCCGGAAGAGTACTGGCTGGTGGACCCGCTGGAAGGGCGGCTCGACCCGGCGCACCATCGTGGTCGCCGTCTGGTCTGCGAGATTGACGCCTGGCTTGAGCAGCATCCTGCTGAAAAACGCAAACCCTGGGCAACGGCAATCCCGGACCTTGCCCGCCAGGCGTGGGAACTTACCCAGGCGCAGTGCGAAGGGTTTGGCGAGGCGGAGCTGGCGCACCGGATCCGTCAGTATCTGCCGGAGCAGGGGCAACTGTTTGTCGGCAACAGTCTGGTGGTGCGTCTGATTGACGCCTTATCTCAGCTGCCTGCGGGCTACCCGGTGTACAGTAACCGGGGAGCCAGCGGAATTGACGGGCTGATCTCGACTGCGGCAGGCGTGCAGCGCGCCAGTGCGAAATCCACGCTTGCGATTGTTGGCGATCTTTCCGCCCTGTACGACCTCAACGCGCTGGCGCTGCTGCGTCAGGCTTCCGCGCCGTTTGTGCTGATTGTGGTGAATAACAACGGCGGACAAATTTTCTCTCTGCTGCCCACTCCGCAGAGCGAGCGCGAGCGTTTCTACCTGATGCCGCAGAACGTGCAGTTCGAGCACGCGGCAGCGATGTTCAGCCTCACCTACCATCGCCCGGAAAGCTGGGCCGATCTGGACGCGGCGTTGAGCACAGCCTGGCGTCAGCCTGGCGCTACGCTGATTGAGCTGGTGGTTAACGACTCTGACGGCGCCCAGCGGCTGCAAAATCTGCTGGCGCAGGTGAGCCAGCTGTGATCCTCGCGGGCGAGCAAAGGGCCGGGAAACCAGGTTACCCGTGGCTGGTCTTTTTGCACGGTTTTTCCGGCGATGCCCGCGAGTGGCGGGCGGTTGGGGAGCAGCTCGGCGACTACCCGCAGCTGTACCTTGACCTGCCGGGGCACGGCGGCTCTGGCGGTATCTCCGTTTCGGGCTTTAATGAGGTCAGCCAGTTGCTGACCACAACGCTAATTAGTTACAACATACTCTCTTACTGGCTGGTGGGGTACTCCCTCGGCGGCCGCATTGCGATGTTTCACGCCTGCCAGCAGATAACACGGCTGCGCGGCGTGGTGGTCGAAGGGGGCCATCCGGGGCTGCAGGATGCACATGCGCGCGACGCCCGGTTGGATTCCGATCGCCGCTGGGCGAAGCGTCTGCGCACGGAACCGCTCGGCACGGTTTTCGCCGACTGGTATCAGCAGTCGGTGTTCGCCTCACTCACGCAGGCACAGCGCAGCGAGCTGATAACTCTGCGCAGCCAGAACAGCGGCGCGGCTCTGGCGGATATGCTCGAGGCGACCTCGCTCGCCGTACAGCCCGACCTCCGTTCTGCGCTCGCGGCAAACACCGTGCCTTTTTACTATCTCTATGGTGAACGTGATGAAAAATTTGGTGGCATCGCCGCCGAACTGAACGCCGTTCGCCATGCTATCCCTCATGCCGGACACAACGCCCATCGGGAAAATCCCGCTGCGGTGGCTGCGACTCTGGCGCAGATTCTGCGTCTTCCAACAAAGGACACATTATGATCTATCCTGATGAAAACATGCTCTACGCACCGGTTGAATGGCAAGACTGCTCCGAAGGCTATACCGACATTCGTTATCATAAATCGGCTGATGGGATTGCCAAAATCACCATCAACCGCCCGCAGGTGCGCAACGCGTTTCGCCCGCTGACCGTAAAAGAGATGATTCAGGCGCTGGCGGATGCACGCTATGACGACAATATCGGCGTCATTGTCCTGACCGGTGAAGGCGACAAAGCCTTCTGCTCCGGCGGAGACCAGAAAGTGCGTGGCGATTACGGCGGATACCAGGATGATGCCGGTACGCACCACCTGAACGTGCTCGATTTCCAGCGCCAGATCCGCACCTGTCCAAAACCGGTTGTTGCCATGGTCGCGGGCTACTCCATCGGCGGCGGCCACGTGCTGCACATGATGTGCGACCTGACCATTGCCGCTGAAAACGCCATCTTCGGCCAGACCGGCCCGAAAGTCGGCTCGTTCGACGGCGGCTGGGGCGCGTCCTACATGGCTCGCATTGTCGGTCAGAAAAAAGCGCGCGAAATCTGGTTCCTGTGCCGTCAGTACAACGCTCAGGAAGCGCTGGACATGGGCCTGGTGAATACCGTGGTACCTGTCGCCGATCTCGAAAAAGAGACCGTCCGCTGGTGTCGCGAAATGCTGCAAAACAGCCCAATGGCGCTGCGCTGCCTGAAGGCGGCACTCAATGCCGACTGCGACGGCCAGGCGGGTCTGCAGGAGCTGGCGGGTAACGCCACCATGCTGTTCTACATGACCGAAGAGGGTCAGGAAGGACGCAACGCGTTCAATGAAAAACGTCAGCCAGACTTCAGCAAATACAAACGGAACCCGTAATGCGTCGCGCGCAGGTTTACCGCTGGCAGATACCCATGGACGCGGGCGTGGTGCTGCGTGAACGGCGGTTAAAAACCCGTGACGGGCTGTTCGTGCATCTCCGGCAGGGCGAGCGCGAAGGGTGGGGCGAGGTTTCGCCCCTTCCGGGCTTTAGCCAGGAGTCGCTGGAGGAGGCGCAGGCTGCAGTGCTTGCCTGGGCGCGCCAGTGGCGCGAGGGGGCTGAACCGGCGCTGCCGGACATCCCCTCTGCTGCCTTCGGTGTCAGCTGCGCGCTGGCCGAGCTTGAGGGCCGCTTGCCCAACGCGGCGAACTATCGCGCCGCGCCGCTCTGCACCGGCGATCCGGACGAGCTGTTTGCACTGCTCTCCGCCATGCCGGGCGAAAAAGTGGCGAAAATCAAGGTCGGGCTGTACGAAGCGGTGCGCGACGGAATGGTGGCGAACCTGCTGCTTGAAGCGATCCCCGATTTGCATCTGCGTCTGGACGCCAACCGCGCCTGGACGCCGCTCAAGGCTCAGCAGTTTGCGAAGTACGTTAATCCCGCATACCGCAACCGTATCGCCTTCCTTGAAGAGCCCTGCAAAACCCGCGATGACTCCCGCGCCTTTGCCCGTGAAACGGGCATTGCGATTGCGTGGGATGAAAGCCTGCGCGAGGCGGATTTTGCGTTCATCGCCGAGCCTGGCGTGAGCGCGGTGGTGATCAAACCCACGCTCACCGGCAGCCTGGAGAAAGTGCGCGAGCAGGTCGCGGCGGCCCATGCCTTAGGGCTGACGGCGGTGATCAGTTCGTCCATTGAATCCAGCCTCGGGCTGACCCAACTGGCGCGCCTCGCCGCGTGGTTAACGCCCGACACCCTCCCGGGTCTCGACACGCTGAACCTGATGCAGGCGCAGCTGATCCGCACGTGGCCGGACAGTGCCCTGCCGTGCCTCGGGGTCGAGGCGCTGGAGCCGTTGTTATGATGTTTACTGACTGGCCGTGGCGACACTGGCGCGCGCAGCGTGCGGATAAACCCGCGCTGCGGTTAAACGACGACGCGCTGAGCTGGCAGCAGCTGTGCGAGCGGGTGGACAGGCTGGCGACAGGCTTCCACCGTCAGGGGCTAAGTGAGGGCGACGGCGTGATGCTGCTCGCCCATAACCATCCTCAAACGCTGCTGGCGTGGCTGGCACTGTTGCAGTGCGGCGCGCGTATTCTTCCGGTCAATCCTCAGCTTCCGCGCCCTCTGCTGGACGTCCTGCTCCCGCAGATGACGCTGCGCTTTGCGCTGCTGCTTGACGGCACGTTTGACGGGCTTTCGCGGCTCGCGCTGGATGACCAACCCGGTGATCATGCCGCCCCGTGGCAGCCGGAGCGTCTGGCGTCGATGACGCTCACTTCCGGCTCTACGGGCTTACCCAAGGCGGCGGTACACACCTGTGCGGCGCATCTTGCCAGCGCGGCAGGCGTGTTGTCGCTGATGCCTTACAGCGATGACGACGACTGGCTACTCTCCCTGCCGCTGTTTCACGTCTCCGGTCAGGGGATTTTGTGGCGCTGGCTACAGGCCGGGGCGCGTCTTACGGTGCGTGAGAAGCAGCCGCTGGAGCAGGCGCTACAGGGCTGCACCCACGCCTCGCTGGTGCCAACACAGCTGTGGCGACTGCTTAATGGTGAGTGCCGCATCGCACTGAAAGCCGTGCTGCTTGGCGGGGCGGAAATCCCCGTTGAACTGACTGAGCGCGCGCGTGAGCAGGGTATTCGGACCTTCTGCGGCTACGGACTGACCGAGTTCGCCTCCACCGTCTGCGCCAAAGAGGCCGACGGCGCGCCGGATGTGGGCAGCGCGCTGCCGGGCAGAGACGTACAGGTGGTGAACGGTGAAGTCTGGATCAGGGCGCAAAGCATGGCGGCGGGCTACTGGCGAGACGGCGCACTCTTACCGCTGGTCAACGAGCAGGGCTGGTTTGCCACCCGCGATCGCGGTGAGTGGCACAACGGTCGCCTGACTATTCTGGGCCGCATGGACAATCTCTTTTTCAGTGGGGGAGAGGGGATCCAACCGGAATCGCTGGAGCGCGTGATCGTTACCCATCCGCAGGTAAATCAGGTGTTTATCGTCCCGCTGGACGACGCTGAGTTCGGGCAGCGCCCGGTCGCAGTGATGGAATGTGAGCCGGGCACGGACATCACGGAATTACCGGAGTGGGTTAAGGGTAAGCTGGCGCGCTTTGAGCAGCCGGTCCACTGGCTGGCGCTGCCGCCAGAGCTGAAAAATGGCGGGATAAAGATCTCCCGCCAGGCGTTAAAACAGTGGGTCAATGCCCTGCTAAGAGGGTAATCAGCCGATATCCGGCTGCGGTTTGTGCTGGCGACGACGAACCCAGCGCAGCACCGGTGGCACGACAATTACCATAATCGCCAGCGCCAGCAGGACTTTCGTCACGCTACTCTCCCACAGAATGGCCATGTTGCCGTTGCTGATGGAGAGGGCGCGGCGCAGGTTCTGCTCCAGCATTTCACCTAACACAAACCCCAGGATCAGCGGCGACATCGGGAAGTGCATCTTGCGCAAGATGTAGCCCAGCACCCCAAGCAGCACCATCAGGACCAGGTCAAAGGTTGTGCTGTGCACCGCATACACCCCAACCGCAGAGACGGCGGCGATAGCAGGAACCAGGAACCACAGGGGAATGGTCAGCATACGCGTGAACAGGCCGATCAGCGGGATGTTCATCACCAGCAGCATCACGTTGGCGATCAGCAGGGCGGCAATCAGACCCCAGACGATATCCGGCTGTTCGGTAAACATTGCCGGACCCGGTGTGATGTTGTAGAGCGTCAATGCGCCCATCATCACCGCCGTGGTGCCGGAGCCGGGTACGCCGAGGGTCAGCATCGGGATAAACGAGCCGCAGGCCGAGGCGTTATTCGCCGCCTCTGGCGCGGCCACGCCACGGATATCGCCTTTGCCAAAGCTGTCGCTGTTACCGCTCAGCTTTTTCTCGGTCATGTAGGTGATGGCGCTGGCGATGGTGGCCCCTGCGCCGGGCAGAACGCCGACGAAAAAGCCGATCACCGACGAACGTAAGGTGGCACCCACACACTGCGCCCCCTCTTTGGCATTAAAGAGCATACGTCCGGTCTTACGGACCAGCGTCTGCCCGCTGCTGGTATGTTCCAGCATCAGTAAGATTTCCGATACAGAGAACAGCCCAATCACAACGACGATAAACTGCACGCCGTCAGACAGGTGAACGCTGTCGAAGGTAAAGCGATAAACCCCGGTGTTGGCATCCACGCCGACGGTGGCTAACCCTAAGCCAATCAGCGCGGACAAAAACGACTTCAGCGGATTTTGCGCCATCATGCTGCCAAGGCAGGCGATGGCAAACACCATCAGTGCAAAATATTCGGCCGGACCAAACGCCAGCGACCACTCGGCCAGCGCCGGCGCGAACAGAATGATGCCGCCAATGGCGATCATGGAGCCAAAGAACGAACTGACGGCAGAAATCGAGAGCGCCACGCCGCCGCGTCCCTGTTGCGCCATCGGGTAGCCATCCAGCGCGGTCATAATGGCGGCGGCATCACCGGGCACGTTAAGCAGTATCGATGAAATGCGCCCGCCGTACTCGCAGCCGATATAGACCGTCGCCAGCAGGATCAGCGCCGACTCCGCGGGCAGATGCAGGGCAAAGGCCAGCGGTAACAGAATCGCTACGCCGTTGATAGGACCAAGGCCGGGCAGCAGGCCGACAATGGTCCCGACGAAACAGCCGATCAGGGCGATCACCAGGTTTTCCGGGGTCATCGCTACCGCGAACCCCTGAGAGAGATAGATCCAGGTATCCATAGCGTGCTCCGTTAGTTAAACCATGCGCCGAGGGGCAGCGTCACGTCCAGCAGGCGGTCGAAGGCGTACCAGAGTAAAATGCCCAGTACGACCCCGGAGATCCCCGCCGCAGGCAGCGAGGCGTTAAACAGCATGCCAATCACCATTGTCAGAATGGCGGTGGCAATCGGGAAGCCGAGCCATTCAAAGCCCCAGGCGTACATCAGCAGGACAATCACCATGACCAGCAGCCGTTGCAGGGTGCGGCGTGGCGGCCACTCCACGGTGTCCGGGTGGCGCAGCAGCAGGGCCACCGAGCAGAGCAGCATCAGGCCGACAATACCCATGGGAAAAGGACGCGGTCCCACGGGTTCATAGCTGTATTCGCTGTGGATCTGCCAGGCGACGAACATCCCGCCAATGCAGAGCAGCAGCCAAATTCCGGCAAAAATACGATCGCTCATAGCGCCTCCGGTTATTTCGCCAGACCAAAGGCTTTCGCCTGCTCGCGGTAGTCATTCACCTGCTTTTTAACGTATTCGTCCAGCGGCTTACCGTTCAGATTGAACTCAAACAGCCCGCGCAGATCGCGCTGCTTTTTGAACTCGTCGGTTTGCTGGAGCTTCGCGAAGGTCTCCACCCACCACTGGTATTCGGCGTCGGTCACTTTCGGCCCGACGAAGAAGCCGCGAATGATCGGCCAGACCAGGTTATAACCCTGCTCTTTGGCGGTAGGGACGTTTGCCAGCTGGCCCGGCAGACGGTTTTCTGAGAACACCGCCAGCACGCGAATTTTGTCCCCGCTCAGGTAGGGCACCATTTCGCTGAGATCGCCCGATACCGCCTGGACGTGATTACCCATCAGCGCCGTCACCGGCTCACCGCCGCCTTCAAACGCCACGTAGCGCATCTTGTGTGGATCGACTTTCGCCTGCTGCGCCAGCAGAGCGGCTTTCATCCAGTCCTGACTGCCGATAGAGGCCCCCGCACCAATCACTACGCTGTTGGGGTCTTTTTCCATGGCGGCCAGCAAATCGTTCAGGGATTTCCACGGAGAGTCTGCGCGTACGGCAATCATGCCGTAATCGGTGCCCACGGTGGCGAGCCAGCGCACGTCATTCACGTCATACCGGCCAAATTTTCCTTGTGCCAGGTTAAGCAGGGAGCCGCCGGAGAAGGCCACCACGGTACCTGCTTCGGCAGGGCGCTGCGCGACAATCGCGTTATAGGCCACCGCGCCTACGCCGCCGGGCATGTAGGTGACGCGCATCGGTTTTTCGATGGCCTTCGTCTCCAGCAGGCTGACCTGAATCAGCTTGCAGGTCAGGTCAAAGCCGCCGCCGGGTTTGGCCGGGGCGATACATTCGGTGCGGGAGGGCGCATCCTGCGCCTGGACAACAGAGGCACTCAACATCAATACGCTTGCAGCAAGTGTGGAAAGTAATTGTTTTTTCATCGTTTATCCTCACGCCGGAGAACCGGGAGTACGGGTACGGGTGTCTTTTTTCTGATTATGTGAACCACCTTGTAGCGGTTCCGTTGCGTGATTGTTAAAACAATAACCTTTCATTTCCCTTTCACTGCGGCACCAACTTTACAGGATGTGATATGCGTCTCTTACTGGCGGAAGATAATCGTGAGCTGGCTCACTGGCTGGAGAAAGCGCTGGTACAGAACGGTTTTGCCGTGGACTGCGTCAACGACGGACGCGCGGCAGATCACCTTCTGCAGGGCGAAAACTACGCTGTCGCTATTCTTGATATCGGCATGCCCGGATTCGACGGGCTGGAGGTGGTCCATCGTCTGAGAAAACGCGGGCAGACGCTGCCGGTGCTGTTTCTAACCGCGCGCAGCAACGTGGCAGACAGGGTCAAAGGGCTGAATGCCGGGGCGGATGACTATCTGCCGAAGCCGTTCGAGCTGGAAGAGCTTGATGCGCGCCTGCGCGCGCTGCTGCGTCGAAGTGAAGGGCGGACCCAGGAGCGTCAGCGTCTGGGGGAGCTTGAATACGATGATGAAGGCTTTTTCCTGCTGCGCGATGAACCCCTCTCCCTGACGCCGCGCGAACTCTCTTTACTGAAGGTGCTGATGCACCGCCGGACTCGCCCCGTCTCCCGACAGCAATTGTTCGACCAGGTGTTTAGCCTGAACGATGACGTCAGTCCCGAGAGCATCGACCTTTATGTTCATCGCCTGCGTAAGAAACTGACCGGCAGCGGCGTGCGGATCACCACGCTCAGAGGGCTGGGCTACGTGCTGGAGTGCGGCGATGAAGTGGCTTAAGCCGCAGTCGCTTTACCTGCAACTTTTGCTCTTTCTGGGTTTACCGCTGCTGCTGTTATGGGGGTTGTCAGCCTTCAACAGCTACGTCAGCGCGCTACAGGCGGCAACGCAGGCCTATGACCGCACGCTTTTATCCTCGGCGCGCACGGTGTCGGAGCGGCTGGAGGTACACAACGGTAAGCTCCAGGTGAACGTCCCCTGGGTGGTGCTCGACAGCTTCGAGCTGAACATGAACGATCGCCTTTACTACAAGGTGGTCGATCCCGACGGTCGGGTGATCTCCGGCTATGACGATCTGCCGAAAATGCCCCCCTCCACGTCGCGCACCCGGCTCTACCCCGCGCTGGCCTGGTTTTACCATACCGAGTATCGCGGGCAGGCGATCCGCGTGGCGAAGCTGCTCCAGCCCGTAAACGAAGACAATGTGGTGGGGATGGCGGAGATCTACGTCGCCGAAACCCTCCAGTCCCGGCGTTATCTGGCGACTCAGCTTCTGTTCTCATCACTCGTGTCTCAGGGGCTGTTGGTGCTGCTGACGCTGGTTTTAACCGCCTGGCTGCTGCGCCGCGTACTGCGCCCGATGCGTCAACTCTCGTCGCTGATGGTCCGCCGTGAGCCAGGGTTGCTGGCCCCGCTGCCGGAGCTGTTGCCCTGGTCTGAAACGCGCCTGCTGATCGTGGCGTTTAACCGTTACATCGATCGGCTGCGCGGTGTGCTGTCGCGACAGGCGCGTTTCAATGCCGATGCCTCTCATCAGCTCAAAACGCCGCTGGCGGTGCTAAAAACCCAGGTTTCCGTTGCCCTGACGCGCAACGATCCGGCGCTGTGGCAGGAGAGCTTGCGGGCGATGAACGTCACCCTGGATAACACCATCGTGCTGACCGAACGGCTGTTACAGCTTTCGGTGGTGAAGCGAAAAGAGCAGGGGGAACGGCAGTTTGCCCCGGTCGATCTGGTGCAGGTGGTGCAAAACTGCTGTTTCTCCCGGCTGGCGCAGGCGCGCAGTAAGGCTATCGATCTGGGTTATGACGGCGTTCAGCAGCCGGTGATGATTGAGGGCGATGACGTGCTGCTGGGCGAACTTTGCGCCAACCTGCTGGAGAACGCGATCAAATACACGCCCGAGCACGGGATCGTGACGGTGTATCTGCGCACGGACAACGGCGCGGTTGAGCTGAGCGTGGAGGACAGCGGGCCGGGGATTGCCGACGATCTCATCCCGCAGGCGTTGCTGCCGTTTCACCGGTTGGATAACGTGGGCGACGCCGCCGGGTCCGGCATTGGCCTGGCGTTGGCAAATGATATTGCCCGCCTGCATCGTAGCCATCTTCAGCTAACGCGCAGCGAAAATCTGGGCGGGCTGAGCGTGAAAATGCGCTTTTTATTGATGGTGTAAATACCGAAATTATCAAATCGTTACAAACTAATTGCCTGACGCACGCAGAGTGCTTGATCCCAAAGACACGCAGGTTAAAATCTCGCGGTTTTGGGACATCTCTAATTATTACGTGCGGGACATGACAATGAAAAAAGTGGCATTTTTGGGCGCAGGCCTGATGTTTGTTTCAGTTGCGGCAAACGCAATTTCCTTTAACGGCTCAGCGGGTCAGGATTACACCCACCTGGGCTTTGGCCTGGGGACGGAAACCTCTGGCCTGGCGATGACGGGCGGCTGGACGCATAACGACGACGACGGCGATGCGGCAAGCCTCGGCCTTGGCCTTAACGTTCCGCTGGGGCCATTCCTGGCAACCGTGGGCGGTAAAGGTATCTACACCAACCCGAACGACGGTGACGAAGGATACGCGGCGGCCGTTGGTGGCGGACTGCAGTGGAAAATTGGCGACAGCTTCGGCCTGTTCGGCGAGTACTACTACTCTCCGGATTCGCTCTCCAGCGGTATCGACAGCTATCAGGAAGCTAACGCCGGTGCACGCTGGACCATCATGCGTCCTGTCACCATCGAAGCAGGTTACCGCTATCTGAACCTGGCCGGTAAAGACGGCAACCGCGACAACGCGCTGGCCGACGGCCCGTACGTGGGCGTGAGCGCAGGCTTTTAATCCCCCCGGCGCGGCGGCCTGCCGCGCCAGTTTATCGCTTCCCCCCTCTCCCAATTGCGCTATAGTGTTTTGACTATTAAAGCGGGAGAACACAATGATTAACGTGGAGATGTTATCCACCGGCGATGAAGTGCTGCATGGTCAAATCATCGATACCAATGCGGCCTGGCTCGCCGATTTATTCTTTGAGCAGGGATTACCGTTAACGCGCCGCAATACGGTAGGCGACAACCTTGAGTCGCTGGTGAACATTCTGCGCGAACGCAGCGAGCACGCTGACGTGCTGATTGTGAACGGCGGCCTTGGCCCAACCGGCGACGATCTTAGCGCGCTGGCCGCCGCCACGGCGAAAGGCGAAGGGCTGGTCCTCCACGAAGCGTGGCTGGCGCAGATGGAGCGCTTTTTCTCCGAGCGCGGTCGCGTCATGGCCCCCAGCAACCGCAAGCAGGCCGAAATCCCCGCCAGCGCCGAGCTGGTGGATAACCCCGTCGGCACCGCCTGTGGCTTTGCCGTTAAGCTTAACCGCTGCCTGATGTTCTTCACGCCGGGCGTGCCGTCTGAATTTAAAGCGATGGTCGAGCAGCAAATCCTGCCGCGCCTGCGCGCGCGTTTCACCCTGCCTGAGCCGCCGCTGTGTCTGCGTCTGACCACCTTTGGCCGCTCTGAAAGCGATCTTGCCCAGAGCCTCGACAGCCTGCCGCTGCCGCCGGGCGTCTCGATGGGCTACCGCTCTTCTATGCCGATTATCGAGCTGAAGCTGACCGGCCCGGCGACGCAAAAGGAGGCCATGCTGGCGCTGTGGCCTGAGGTGCAGCGCGTGGCGGGAGAGAGCCTGATCTTTGAGGGAACGGAAGGGCTGCCTGCGCAGATTGCCCGCACCCTGAAGTCGCGTCAGCTGAGCGTTACGCTGAGCGAACAGTTCACCGGCGGGCTTCTGGCGCTGCAGCTTTCACGGGCGGATGCGCCGCTTCTGGCCAGTGAAGTGGTGCCGTTCCAGCAGGAAACGCTGGCGCAGACCGCGCGCTGGGCGTCGGAGCGCAGGGTTAAGCATTTCGCCGGGCTGGCGCTGGCCGTCGGCGGCGTGGAGGGCGAGCACCTTAATTTTGCCCTCGCGACGCCGGAAGGAACCCATGCGCTGCAGGTAAAAATGAGTATCACCCGCCACAGCCAGGCGGTGCGTCAGGAGGTGTGTGCCATGATGGCGCTCAACATGCTGCGACGCTGGCTGAACGGCAAACCGGTCGCCAGCGAGCATGGCTGGATCAATGTGGTTGATTCCCTGTTTGTTGAGTAACGGATGTGCCGGGGCAAACCGCCCCGGCATCGCTTAGCCCAGCGCGTTTGCCAGCAGGGTGATGGGATGTTCGCAGCGTTTGCTGGTGGACATTTCAATCTGCCATTTGCAGGTTTCGCAGTCGGTCACCACCAGGTCGGCTCCGCTCTCCTCTATCTGCCTGAACAGCGGCGCGCCAATTGCCTGCGATGTGTCGTAGTTTTCACGCTTAAATCCGTAGGTGCCCGCTATCCCGCAGCAGCGCGAATCCAGCACCGTCAGCTCCAGCCCCGGGATCAGCCGCAGCAGCTCCAGCGTATACAGCGACCAGCCCATCTTTTCCATATGACATGGCGTGTGATACACCACCTTCAGCGGCAGGGTGCCCAGCGGTAAGGTCTTCCCGCTGTCCAGCATGCGCCACAAAAACCGCGTTGCCAGTTCAATATGGTCGCGCAGATCGGTGTTATCCACGTCCAGCAGGTGAGGGTACTCGTCGCGCAGGGTGAAGGTGCAGGTAGACGAGGTGGCCAGGACCGGTATGCCTTTCCCGACGATCGCATCGCGTAGGGAGGTGACGTTGCTGCGGGCCTGCCTGCGCGCTTTATCCGTAAAGCCGTTGGCAATCAGCGGCACGCCGCAGCATTTTTCCTTGCTGAGGAGCTGCACACCCGTGCCCATCGCGTTCAGCACTTTCAGCAGGTCTTTTCCCAACTGCGGGTGGTTGTAATTCACGTAGCAGCCATGGAAGAACGCCACCTGATCGGCAAAGCGGGCCTGCTCTGCCGCCACCGATTTGTACCAGCGACGGAAGGTGCCGTGGGCGTATTTCGGCAGGCTGCGGTGGTGGTCAATTTTCAGCGTTGCGTCGAGCAGTCGGCGTACCGGTTTCAGGGAGGTGGCGGCATTCACCAGCGGCGCGAAGGGCGTGGAAACGCTGCCCATCAGGTCGGTATGGCTGAGGATCGCATCGCGCAGCGTCGGTTTTTGCGTGCTGTACTGCGCCCGGGCGCGCTGGATGATGTCGCCGATTTTGACGTCTGACGGACAGGCCACCTCGCAGCGCTTGCAGTTAATGCAGTATTTCAGCGCATCATCGTAGAGTGCGGCGTCTTTCAGACGCAAGCGCTCGCCGTCAGGCCCGGCCTGTTTTGGGCCGGGATAACGCGGGTTCACGCCGCTGACCGGGCAGACCGTGGTGCACACCGTGCATTTTATGCAGCTTTCGAAACGGCTATCGCTCATTGTTCTGCCTCCGTGCGTTGAATAATCTGCTCTGCGGCATGAAGCGCCGTGATCGCACACACGCCGCCGCCGCAGCCCTGGGCAATTGGATCGTAGCCGCCTAAAATCGAGCCGATGGCGTAGAGGCCGTTAAGCGACCGGCCGTTGAGCTGCGGGTGCAGGTGGTTATCGACAATCACGCCAAACTGCTGCCAGGGCTGCGGCGTAAAGAAATCACTCTGATACCAGTCCGAACGGGAGGCGCTCTGCCGGACATCCAGCCCCAGAATGGCTTCGCGGATCCCCTCGCGGGTACTCAGTAAGCCGTTACTGAAAAAGCTGCCGCTTGCCAGTACCACGGCGCGTGCGCGCAGCGGAATGTCGCCGTGATTTCGCGTCCACACCTCGCTGACGTCGCTATCAGACAGCGTGATCTTTTTCACCTCGTCACCCGCCATCCACACGCCGCCCTGGGCAATAAATTTTTGCTTAAGCTGCGTGTGCAGCCGAATACCCGGTACGGAAGGGGGAAGGGTCGGCAGCAAGCCGAGCGTGCACGGCAGGCGGTCCGACAGCCAGCGCCAGAGTCGATTGTCGGTGAGGCCAAAGCACGCAGGCATCAACAGGGCGTCACACTGTTCAGCGAGCGGCCTGAGCGCGTCATACAGCAGCGGCCAGTTATCGTCGTTATCCAGCAGCCGCGCGATATTCACTGCCCGAAACTCGCTGGGGTTTTCGCGCAGCACGTCCAGTTCGGGAAGGTCTATTTCCGCCGCCGTCGCGTTAATGCTGCGCTGACAGAGCGAGGCCGCCGCCAGGTGCGGCTGAAAATCAAGAAAACCGCCAATCCCTACCACCATTACGCGTTCTGCGCTGAACGGGGCGACAGGAACTTCTTCCGGGCTGAGCCACGCGGAACGCAGGGTGCCGAGCGGCGTCACGCGCTGGTGATTTTTCTCAGCGCTGCCCTGCATCCGCGCGCCACAGGCGCTCAGCAGCCTTTCGGTTTCCTGCGCCAGGCGGGCAATGTTGTGCTCGCCGATCAGGCTGTAGGGATGCTCAGGCGCAAGTGCGCCGCGACAGGCATCGTCGAGGAGATCCAGCGATCCGGAAGAGAAGTGCAAAGCGCTCTGCCCGCGGGTGATGATGGCACAGCGCAGACCACGTTGCGTGAGCGTGATCCCGCACAGCAGCCCTGCCAGCCCGCCGCCGACAATAACGGTATTAAATTTCATTATGTGGCTCCTTCTCCAGGCCGCAAAGTCCCTGATAAACCCATCGGGTAAACTCGCTTTCGCGCAGGGCATCGCCCCAGGCAACGGGCTGAATGCCTTTCCAGCGTTCATTGAGGAAATCGCTGAGCTGGGTCAGGGACTGCGTTGAGGTGGTGGCGTGAAAGCGTTGCAGCAGCCCGGCGGCGCGACAGGCGCAAAGCTCGCCCTGACAGGTACCCATGCCGACGCGCGTGCGGCGGCGAAGATCGAGCAGCGTATTGACCGTCAGATTCTCGACGGCATATTGCACCTCGCCTGCGGTCACCGCTTCGCACTCGCACACCAGGCTGCGGCTTAGTCGCCCCTCGCCAAGCCACTGCGGGGTTCTGTCGCCGTGGCGATAAACGGCGGAGCCGCGCAGTGGGGCGGGCAGAGAGATGATTTTCTGCAGCGTTTTCTCGGTGGACTGACGCGATCCGGGCAGGGGCTGTTCTGCCGTGACGCACGGCGTTGTGTTACCGAGTTTGCGGCAGACCGCATCCGTGGCCCACTCCGCCATCAGGCGGTAGGTCATAAGCTTGCCGCCGGTAATGGTGATAAAACCCTCCATGCCGTCACGTTGGGCATGATCGAGCAGGACGATCCCCCGGCTGACGTTGCGCCCGCTTGGGTCGTTATCGCTGGCGACCAGCGGTCGCACACCCGCATAGGCGCGCAGAATGCGGGTTTGCGCCATTACCGGAGCCAGTTTCTCTCCTTCGCGCAGCAGGATATCCACCTCTTCGGCCGTCACCCGGTTAACGTCAATCTCGCTGTAATCGACGTGGGTGGAGGTGGTGCCGATAAGCGAAATGGTGTCGCCCGGCACCAGAATATCGGCGTCGGAAGGCTTACGACAGCGGTTGATGACGTGGTTGTTGATGCGATGGTCGAGGATCAGCAGCGAACCTTTCGCCGGGAACATGCGGATGGATAAGTCGGCATATTCCGCGATGCGTTGCCCCCAGATCCCCGCCGCATTAATAACCACGGCGGCGTACAGTTCGCTGCGCTCGTTATATTGCGGGTCGAACACCCGCACGCCGCGCACTGTGTTGCCTTCGCGAATAAGCCCGGTGACTTCATGCCCGGTCAGAATGCGTGCGCCGTGTTCCCGGGCGTCCAGCATATTTGCGGCGGTCAGGCGAAACGGATCGACCGTGCCGTCGGGGACTTTCACCGCGCCCGTGAGGGCCGGGTTGACAGACGGCTCCAGCCGACGCGCCAGCGCCGGGTCGATGGCGTCGGCCCGGATCCCGGCGGCCGTGCAGGCGGAAATAAAGGTTTGCTGAAACGCGAGATCGTCTTCGGGAAGGGTAATGAACAGTCCGTTGGTCGGCTCGATGCAGTGGCGGGCGATGCGTTTCAGGATCTGGTTTTCCGCAATACACTCCCGCGCCGACTCACCGTCGGTCACCGCGTACCGCGCGCCGCTGTGCAGCAGGCCGTGGTTGCGGCCTGTGGCACCTGTCGCAATATCATGGCGCTCCAGCAGGGTCACGCTCAGGCCACGCAGGGCACAGTCGCGGGCGATGCCGGCCCCGGTTGCGCCGCCGCCAATGATTATCACATCGCTGTAGCGAGGATCGAGAACCGTCATTGTCTTCCCTCTATGTTCGTTTTTTTATCATTTAGCCACACTGAAAATGTGGTTTGTTTGATTTCGAACATAAACGCGCGTTATTCGAAAGTGAAACGTGATTCCATGCGCTTTTTTGCGCATTCTGTCATATTTCTGTAACAATCTGTGCGTTGATTCACAGTAACAATCACCGTGATTTCTTAACATCGCCGCCTCTGGAATCGGGTGCGAGGCACCTTCTCATTCATTACAAGGCCACGGAGGCTGTCATGCTCAGTATCTTTAAACCTGCGCCGCATCGGGCGCGTCTGCCAGAGGCAGAGATAGATCCGCTTTACCGCCGTCTGCGTTGGCAAATCTTCCTGGGGATTTTCTTCGGGTACGCGGCGTATTATCTGGTACGTAAAAACTTCGCGCTCGCCATGCCGTATCTGGTGGAGCAGGGTTTCTCCCGCGGTGATTTAGGGTTTGCGCTCTCGGGGATCTCTATCGCCTACGGGTTTTCCAAATTCATTATGGGGTCGGTGTCGGATCGCTCGAATCCGCGCGTGTTCCTGCCAGCCGGTTTGATTCTGGCGGCTGCGGTGATGTTGTTTATGGGCTTTGTGCCGTGGGCGACGTCCAGTATTGCGATTATGTTTGTGCTGCTGTTCCTCTGCGGATGGTTCCAGGGGATGGGCTGGCCGCCGTGCGGACGCACCATGGTGCACTGGTGGTCGCAGAAAGAGCGTGGCGGAATTGTGTCGGTCTGGAACTGCGCGCATAACGTGGGCGGGGGTATTCCTCCGCTGCTGTTCCTGCTAGGGATGGCATGGTTCAACGACTGGAAAGCCGCGCTTTACATGCCGGCTTTTGGCGCGATCGTAGTGGCGATTATCGCCTTCGCCCTGATGCGCGATACGCCGCAGTCCTGCGGCCTGCCGCCAATTGAAGAGTACAAAAATGATTATCCGGACGACTACAGCGAACAGCATGAAGAGGAGCTGACGGCCAAACAGATCTTCATGAAGTACGTGCTGCCCAACAAACTGCTGTGGTACATCGCGGTAGCCAACGTTTTCGTTTACCTGCTGCGTTACGGCATCCTCGACTGGTCGCCAACCTACCTGAAAGAGGTGAAACACTTCGCGCTGGATAAATCGTCCTGGGCCTACTTCCTGTATGAATACGCGGGTATCCCGGGCACGCTGATTTGTGGCTGGATGTCGGATAAGGTCTTCCGCGGCAACCGTGGTGCAACGGGCGTGTTCTTTATGACCCTGGTGACCATCGCCACCGTCGTTTACTGGCTTAACCCGCCGGGCAACCCGGGCGTGGACATGGCCTGTATGATTGTGATCGGCTTCCTGATCTACGGTCCGGTGATGCTGATTGGCCTGCATGCCCTTGAGCTGGCACCGAAAAAAGCGGCAGGGACGGCGGCAGGCTTTACCGGCCTGTTTGGCTACCTTGGTGGCTCGGTCGCCGCAAGCGCCATTGTCGGCTATACCGTTGACTTCTTCGGCTGGGATGGCGGCTTCATGGTCATGATTGGCGGTAGCGTACTGGCGGTACTGCTGCTGATTGTTGTCATGATTGGTGAAAAACGTCACCACGCCGAAATACAGGCACGTCGTCAATAAGGAGCATTACGATGAAACTGACTCAACTCGCTACCGGCCTGCTGCTGGCCGGTGTCATGACAGGCTCGGCGCTGGCGGCAGACAAGATTGTCATTGCTCACCGTGGCGCCAGCGGCTATCTGCCCGAGCATACGCTGCCCGCGAAAGCGATGGCTTACGCGCAGGGGGCGGATTACCTTGAGCAGGATCTGGTGATGACCAGGGACGATCATCTGGTCGTCCTGCATGACCACTATCTTGACCGCGTCACCGATGTCGCCGACCGTTTTCCCGACCGTGCCCGCAAGGACGGTCGTTATTACGCCATCGACTTCACGCTTGACGAGATCCGCTCACTGAAATTTACCGAAGGCTTCGAGATTGAAAACGGCAAGAAGGTGCAGGTCTATCCGGGGCGTTTCCCGATGGGCAAGTCCGACTTCCGCATTCATACCTTTGAAGAGGAAATCGAGTTTGTTCAGGGGCTGAACCACTCTACCGGTAAAAACATAGGTATCTACCCGGAGATCAAAGCGCCGTGGTTCCATCATCAGGAAGGGAAGGACATTGCGGCGAAAACGCTGGATGTGCTGAAGCAGTACGGCTACACCAGTAAGAAGGATAAGGTCTACCTCCAGTGCTTTGATGCGGCTGAACTCAAGCGCATCAAAACCGAGCTGGAACCGAAGCGGGGGATGGATCTCAACCTGGTGCAGCTGATTGCCTATACCGACTGGAATGAAACGCAGGAGAAACAGCCGGACGGCAAGTGGGTTAACTACAACTACGACTGGATGTTTAAGCCGGGCGCGATGAAGCAGATTGCGCAGTACGCCGACGGCATCGGGCCGGATTACCACATGCTGGTGGCGGAAGGTTCCACGCCGGGACACATTACCTTCACGGCGATGGTGAAAGAGGCGCACGCCAGCAAGATGCAGGTGCATCCATACACGGTACGTGCAGACCAGTTGCCGGATTATGCGACGGATGTGAATCAGCTTTATGACGTGCTGTATAACCAGGCGGGCGTCGACGGGTTGTTTACGGATTTCCCGGATAAAGCGGTGCAGTTCCTGCGAACGTCTCAGTAACGCGTTGCACTGACATGGACCCGCTTCGGCGGGTCTTTTTTTGTTCATTTTTTATGAACGCCGGTTCGCGTTTGGCGCTCTGTTCAGCGCGGTTGGCCTCACATATTCTCCTTTTATACCCCGGCGTGGCTGTTTTCTGCCGGTAGCGCGACAGAGGAGAAAGAGATGAGTGCAACGACAGCCGGTATCAATGATGTTTGGGACGTGATAGTGGTCGGGGGCGGTTCAGGCGGTGCGGTGGTGGCTGCAAGGCTAAGTGAAAATCCGGACCGGCGCGTGCTGCTGCTGGAAGCGGGGCCGGCCTTTGCGCCAGATGAGTATCCCCCCGAGCTGTCGATGAGTCACAGCGTGGGCGGTGGCGACTATGTCTGGGAGCGGGGCACGGCGACCGGAACCGATCACACCGCAGAGCATCTCCGCGCAAGGGTATTGGGCGGCGGATCGGCGATCAATGCCGGGGCCTTCGTCAGGGCCCCCAGGTCTGATTTCGATCGCTGGGTAAAGCGCGGCCTGACGGACTGGTCTTTCGATAAGGTCTTACCCTGGTTCAAGGCGCTGGAGAGCGCCGATTATGGCAACGATGACTGGCACGGGCGTCACGGACCTGTACCGGTCAGGCTGCCGACGCTGGCATCGCTGAGCCCCGCCAGCCAGGCGTTTTATCACGCCTGCCGTGCACATGGTTTTGCGGAAATTGCAGACGTGAACGGGCCGCATCAGCACGGTATTGCCCTCTATCCGCTCAATGTCGTGAACGGCGTCAGGCAGAACACCGGCATGGTTTATCTCAACGCGCAGGTTCGCGCCAGGCCTAATCTGGAAATCGCAGGCATGGCGGTGGTCGACAAAGTTCTGTTGAATAAAGGCCGCGTCGAGGGCGTGCAACTGGCTGAGGGCAACCGCCTGTTTGCCGATACGGTGTTCCTGTGCGCTGGCGCGGCGGGAACGCCCGCTATACTGCTCCGCTCGGGCGTGGGGCCAGGGAGTGATTTGCGCCAGCTTGATATTCCCGTCTGCCAGGATTTACCTGTAGGGCTGAATCTGCAGGAGCAGCCGGTGAACGGTATTATGCTCGGCACGCTGCCGCCGCAGAGCGACAGCCCACCCATCGGCGCGACGCTCTGGACCCGTTCCACCCTGGCGGAACCCGGTGAGCTGGATATTTACATCAGTAATAACCATTTCGTTGATCCGGCGCTGTTTCCGCAAGGGTCAGGCTTTCAGCTGTTTTATACCGTTTCACGCCCCTGGTCGCGCGGGACGCTGACGCTCACCAGCCTTAACCCGCTGCTGAAGCCGAACATCGATCTCAATCTGCTGGACGATGAGCGGGACGTCGCGCGTATGCTGGAGGCGTTGGAACTGTCGCGCGCGCTGGTGGAGGAAACACCGTTGCGCGAGCTGGTTACCGGGGAATTTCCCGCCGTGAAGGGCGGCAAGCTGGCGGTCACGAAGTCGCAAAAGGTGAAAGAGCAGTACGCTACGGTCAAGAGCAATCTTCACCTCTCCGCCACGGCACCGATGGGGCTGGAGAGCGATCCGCAGGCCGTTGTGGATCAGCAGGGCCGCGTGTTGGGTACCCAGGGACTTTATGTTGCCGATGCGTCAATTTTCCCGGACGTGCCCTCTCAGGCCACCAACCCGGATGTGATCATGGCAGCAGAATATATCGCCAGCCGTTTCGCCGCCTCCGCCAGTGGGCCATAGTAAAAGGACGTGCCCGAACGGAATACCTGATGAACAAATTCGTGGAGATGAGCACCTTTGTCGCGGTGGTGGACGCGCTGAGCGTTGTCGGCGCGTCGCAAAAGCTGGGGACAACGAAATCGGTGGTTAGCCAGCGTATCAAGGGGCTGGAGAAGCGCCTGGGCGTAAGCCTGCTGGAGCGCGGGCCGAGCCTGAGTCTCACGGAACAGGGGCTGTTGTTCTACCGCGAATGCGTGCGCATTCTGGATGAGGTAAGCTTTGCGGAAGAGGCGGTGACGCCAGGGCGAACCGACGTCTGTGGCAGGCTGCGAATGACCACTTCTCACACCTTTATGTGTACGCACCTGTCACCCATTCTGGCCGATTTCGCCGCGCGCTATCCGCAGATCGCGCTGGATATCGTCACTGAAGATCGGCATATCAATATGCACCAGCCCGGCTTTGACGTGGCGATCCGCCTTGGTACACTGCCGGATTCCACCCTGATTGCCCGGCATCTGGCGCGTAACCTGACCTATTTATGCGCCAGCCCGGCCTATCTCCAGCGTTGCGGCACGCCGCTGCATCCAGAGGAACTGGCGCACCACGACGGGCTACTGTACAGCCACCGCGCGCCGGGCGGGGTCTGGCAGCTTGTTCATCAGGGGGAGGTTCAGCCATGGCGCGTCCGCAGTCGTCTGCGTTCGGATAACGCTTTCAGCCTGCTGGCAGCTGCAAAGGCCGGATTGGGTATTATGGTGCTGCCGCTTTTTTTAGGCGCAGAGGCTGTTGAAAAAGGGGAACTGCAGGTGATACTGCCCGAGTGGCGTCCGGATGGTGGGAATATTGTTGCCCTGTATCGCAAAACGCGTCGGGATTCACCGGTGATACAGGCTTTAGTGAACTGCATTGGAGAACATCTGGGCGCGGAGCCAGAATGGGAAAGACGATTGCGCCTGAATGGACAACTGCCCTGATGCCCTCTCCCACAGGAAGAGGGCATCAGGGACGTTACATCTCGATCTCAATATCGCCTTTTGCCCGGCAGCAGCAGGGTAAAATTTCCCCTTCGCTGATAAAGGCCAGCGGTTCGGTCAGCCAGTCCACCTGGCCTGCGACCAGGCGACAGCGGCACGAGCCGCAATAGCCTTCCCGACACTGATACTCAACCTCAACCTGATGGGCCTCAAGGGCGACCAACAGGGAAGGGTGCTCTTCCCGACACAGGACTTCTGTGCCGGTAAGGCGTAGCGTCACCCGGCTCATCAGAGCTGGAAGTCGCTCAGGTCGTCGGTGTTAACTTCAGAATCAATCTGACCGACCAGGTAAGAGCTGACTTCCACTTCCTGTGGCGCGACCTGCACGTTATCGGACACCAGCCAGGTGTTGATCCACGGGATAGGGTTAGAGCGCGTCTGGAACGGCAGATCGAGACCCACCGCCTGCATACGGATGTTGGTGATGTACTCAACGTACTGACACAGGATGTCCTTGTTCAGACCAATCATGGAGCCGTCGCGGAACAGGTAATCTGCCCACTCTTTCTCCTGCTGTGCGGCCTGCACGAACAGGTCGTAGCACTCCTGTTTGCACTCTTCGGCGATAGCCGCCATTTCCGGGTCGTCCGTACCGCTGCGCAGCAGGTTCAGCATGTGCTGGGTACCTGTCAGGTGCAGGGCTTCGTCACGGGCGATCAGACGAATAATTTTGGCGTTGCCTTCCATCAGCTTGCGCTCGGCAAAGGCGAAGGAGCAGGCGAAGCTGACGTAGAAGCGGATCGCTTCCAGCGCGTTAACGCTCATCAGGCACAGATACAGCTGCTTTTTCAGCGCGCGCAGGTTCACGGTGACGGTTCTGCCGTTCACGTTGTGGGTGCCTTCGCCCAGCAGATGCCAGTAGCTGGTCATCTCAATCAGTTCGTCGTAGTAGTGCGCGATGCCTTCGGCACGCTTCTGGATCTGCTCGTTGGTGACGATATCGTCAAACACCACCGCCGGATCGTTCACGATATTGCGGATGATATGGGTGTACGAGCGGGAGTGGATCGTCTCGGAGAACGCCCAGGTCTCAACCCAGGTTTCCAGCTCCGGAATGGAGATCAGCGGCAGCAGCGCTACGTTCGGGCTACGCCCCTGAATGGAGTCCAGCAGCGTCTGATACTTCAGGTTGCTGAGGAAGATATGCTTTTCGTGTTCCGGCAGGGCCTGGAAATCGATACGGTCGCGAGAGACGTCAACTTCTTCCGGGCGCCAGAAAAAGGAGAGTTGCTTTTCAATCAGCTTTTCGAAGATGTCATATTTTTGCTGATCGTAGCGTGCCACGTTGACCGGCTGGCCGAAGAACATGGGCTCTTTGAGCTGGTCGTTTTTCGTCTGTGAAAAGGTGGTATATGCCATTGCGGTGAGTCCTGTTGAGATTTTATTGCCCGGCGGCACTGCGTTTGCCGGGCCTACAAAACCGTAGGCCGGGTAAGCGTAGCGCCACCCGGCGAAGTGCTTAGATCTTACATGCGCCGCTTTCGCAGCCATCGTCCTGAATTGACGGCA
>Ga0209795_10000510_pt1 | contig 29648 bp, 23 predicted proteins | sample AgamicOrMarz_FD_187166 | JGI IMG/M metagenome (GOLD analysis project Ga0209795, IMG submission 187166) | Agave microbial communities from Guanajuato, Mexico - Or.Ma.rz (SPAdes) (version 2) | ecosystem: Host-associated > Plants > Phyllosphere > Phylloplane/Leaf | place: Guanajuato, Mexico...
AAAATACATGTATTTTGCCCTTGATCCTCTTTTAAAATATCAGCTTGAACAGTACCACGAACTTTTTGTAAAGTTACTCGCTTGATTTCAGTGAATTCTTCAACTGTTAAAATTCGGCCTAATTCTCTTTCTTTTATTTCAACTTGTTGATGGATAGCAGTATTTAAGAACATAGCTAAAATAATTGGAGCTGGACCATTAATTGTCATAGAAACAGATGTTGAAGGACTACATAAATCAAAACCATTGTAAAGCTCAATCATGTTATCTAAAGTACATACATTAACTCCACTCTCACCAATTTTCCCAAAAATATCAGGTCGGATTGCTGGGTCTTCTCCGTATAGAGTTACTGAATCAAATGCTGTACTTAAACGTTTAGCTGGGTCATTCTCACATAGATAGTGGAATCGTTTATTCGTTCTGCTTGGAGGTCCCTCACCAGCAAATTGTCTCTTCGGATCTTCATCTTGACGCTTGAATGGGAATACTCCTGCTGTAAATGGGAAATATCCAGGCACGTTTTCTTTCGCTACCCATCTTATTAAATCTCCATAATCTCGATAAGTAGGTACAGATACTTTCGGTATTTTTGTACCCGATAAAGTTGTCGTTGTTAACTCAATTTTAATTTCTTTATCTCTAATTTTTTGAATTAGTTGATCTTGTGAATATGCTTCTTTAATCAATTTAAAATGATTAAGAGCTTGTTTTGTAGATGGAGCAAGAGATTCTTCAAATTTATTTTTCAAATCTACTAATGTATGTTTTGCATCTTCAATATTTAGTGACTCTATTTCAGACAGTGTTCCTTCAATTTGATAAAGCTTTGAAGCTTTTGCTGCCTCAACTTCAGTATTTTCGTGATAGTTTCTTACCGTTTCTGCAATTTCTCTTAAATAAAAACGACGATTACTTGGAATAATGACATGTTGTTTCTCAACATTACCCGGCTTAATATATGTCGTATTCCACTCATTTGTAGTGTGTTTTTCAATTGATTTTGTTAAAGCTAAAAATAAATTATTAGTTCCTGCATCGTTGAACTGGCTAGCTATTGTTCCGTATACAGGCATTGTAGCGATATCATCATGGAAAAGATGGCGACTACGTTGATATTGTTTTTGAACAAGACGTAATGCATCTTCTGATCCTTGACGTTCAAATTTATTAATTGCAATCAAATCTGCAAAGTCAATCATATCAATTTTTTCTAATTGAGAAGGTGCTCCAAATTCACTTGTCATAACGTACAGATGAATATCACTGTACTGAGTAATTGCAGCATCACCTTGGCCTATACCACTTGTCTCAACAAAAATAACGTCAAAATCAGCTGATTTTAAGATTGAAATAGTATCCTCTAATGCATTTGAGATTTCTGATTGACTATCTCGAGTAGCTAAACTTCTCATATACACATTTGGATGGTGAATTGAATTCATACGAATACGATCACCTAATAGTGCCCCACCTGTTTTACGTTTTGTTGGATCAATTGAAACAATACCGATTGTTTTTTCTGGAAACTCTTGAATAAAACGGCGTACTAGCTCATCTGTTAATGAACTCTTACCCGCTCCACCAGTACCAGTCATACCAATTACTACACTTTTACTAGTTTCTGATTTTTCTAATGTTGCGGCCATCTCTAAGCTTGAATCTAGAGAACCTTTATTTTCAGCTAAAGTAATAAATCTAGCAATTTCTTTATGATTTGTAGCAGATAGTTTTTGAACGTTTTCTAAGTCCTTCAAAGGTGGAAGAAAATCTGTGCTTTGTAACATATGATTAATCATTCCTTGAAGTCCCATTATACGGCCATCTTCAGGTGAATAGATTTTAGTAATCCCGTATGCTTCTAGCTCCTCTTGCTCTTTAGGCAGAATTACGCCACCGCCGCCTCCAAATAACTTGATGTGAGAAGCGCCTCTTTCTTGAAGCAAGTCGTACATATATTTAAAGTACTCCATATGTCCACCTTGGTAGGAAGAAATTGAAATACCTTGTACATCCTCTTGAATTGCTGCGTTAATAATTTCTTCAACAGAGCGGTTATGGCCTAAATGAACAACTTCAACACCATTTTCTTGCAATAATCTTCTAATCATATTGATTGACACGTCATGGCCATCAAATAAGCTTGATGCAGTAACGAAACGAATCTTGTGCTTAGCTTGATACTTTTCTACCATACTAATCATCCCCCAGAATTATAATTGCCTTTTTTTGTAAAAGAAAACTTGGTAAAGGACTACCCATATTCCTTGTACCAAGCGATCCTAATCATTCGTAATGCGAAAAGAAGAATAAATATTATTTTTTATAGCATTCTTGAGATTACTAGTCTTTGAATTTCTTGTGTTCCTTCATAGATTTGAGTGATTTTAGCGTCTCTCATAAAGCGTTCTACCGGATAATCCTTCGTATATCCATAGCCACCAAAAACTTGTACTGCCTCTGTTGTAACCTTCATCGCAGTATCTCCTGCAAGTAATTTAGACATAGCAGATTCCTTACCATATGGAAGTCCATTAGATTCTAACCATGCAGCTTGATAAGTTAATAGACGAGAAGCTTCGATACTTGTAGCCATATCAGCAAGTTTAAATGAGACACCTTGTTGAGCAATAATTGGTTTACCAAATTGAACACGCTCTTTAGCATAATCAACTGACGCATCTAAAGCACCTTGTGCAATCCCTACAGCTTGAGCAGCGATTCCATTTCTACCACCATCAAGAGTTTGCATCGCAACTTTAAATCCTTTACCTTCTTCACCTAATAGGTTTTCAGCTGGAATGCGGCATTCTTCAAAGATAATTTCAGTTGTTGGTGATGAACGAATACCTAATTTACTTTCTTTCTTACCAACTGAAAAACCTGGTGTATCACTTTCAACGATAAATGCAGAAACTCCGTGCTTATTTGTAGGATCAGTCACCGCAAATACTACGTAAATTTCCGCTTCTCCACCGTTAGTAATAAATATTTTTGAACCATTTAATATATATTCGTTCCCTTCTTTTCTAGCAGTCGTTCTCATACCACCAGCATCTGATCCAGATCCTGGTTCAGTTAATCCATAAGCACCGATTTTTGTTCCTTGTGCTAACGGTTTTAAGAATTTTTGTTTTTGTTCTTCAGTACCAAATTTATATATCGGCCAACTAGCTAATGAAGTGTGAGCTGATAAAGTTACACCTGTTGAAGCACAAACTCTAGAAAGCTCTTCAACCGCGATAACGTAAGCTAAATAATCACTACCGATTCCACCATATTCCTCTGGGAATGGAATACCTGTTAATCCCAACTCAGCCATTTGATCAAAAATTGAACGATCAAATTTTTCATGCTCATCACGCTCAGCAGCTGACGGAGCAACCTCATTTCTAGCAAAATCTCTTACCATTTTACGAATCATTTCATGTTCTTCACTTAAACGAAATTGCATAGATCATTTCCCCCGATTTTTGCTAGGACAAGGATCACAATCAAATAAGAGGTTCTAATTAAAGATAATTATTTTATATCCTATTCCTCTTAACTTAATTGCTCCCTTATCACTGCCATGTTGTTTTTGTCGATTTTTGTAAGCGTTAACAAAATATTTTGTACTTTAACTAAAAGATAGTCTACTTTGTATAATATTAGACAAAAATCTGAAAATTCCTGTTATTTTTTGTAGAAAAATTTTTAAGTCTGGAAGGAAGGAAAAACAGGATTAAGTTAATAGGCAAAAATAGAAAAGCAAAAAAAATAACAGCTTAAGGGAGGCAGTACTTAGCCAAAAAGGAAATATTCCCCTCCTGACCTTTCCTACTCTTCCCATACCCTGCTATTCCTGCTTTTCCCTCTTATCGTACCTCTACTAAGACTGCGTCCCCTTGACCACTGCCGCTACAGATTGCAGCAATTCCTAGGCCTCCGCCTCTTGCTTTTAAAGCATTAATTAAAGTTACGATGATTCTTGCACCACTTGCTCCAATTGGATGCCCTAGAGCAATAGCTCCACCATTTACATTTATTTTTTCTAAAGGTATATCCGCAATTTTCGCACTTGCTAAAACTACTGCAGCAAATGCTTCGTTAATTTCGAATAAGTCTATATCTGACATCTTTTTATTTGTTTTTTGTAATAATGTTTGAATGACATATCCTGGAGTTCTAGGAAAGTCCTTTGCTTCTACAGCCATTGATTCTGTTGCAACGATTGTAGCTAAAGGTAAGTAGCCATTTAGTTTTGCTTCTTCCTCACTCATTAATAAAAGTGCTGCACCTGCGTCATTTAATCCAGGTGCATTTCCAGCTGTGATTGTTCCGTCGCGATCAAATGCTGGTGATAGCTTAGCTAGTTTTTCAATCGTAGTATCTTCCCTTGGACACTCGTCTACTTCTATTTTGGTTACGACTCCTTTTTTGCCAACGGACTCAATCGCTACAATCTCTTCTTCAAATTTACCTGTTTTAATTGATTCAACCGCAAGTTGTTGACTACGAAGTGCCCACTCGTCTTGTTGCTCACGAGATATGTCTTCGATTTTAGCAACTTCACTTCCATATATACCCATATGAACACCAGTAAATGAACAAGTTAAACCATCTACTAGAAGACCATCTTTTAACTCTGTATTCCCCATTTTATTTCCCCATCTTATAGAGGTTTGATAAAAAGGTGTATTACTCATGGATTCCATTCCACCTGCAACAATCCGTTTACTTTCGCCAGATCGAATCAATAAATCTGAAAGCATAACACTACGCATACCAGATGCACATACTTTATTTATTGTTTCTGATCTTGTTTCCCAAGGTAATCCTGCATTACGAAGTGCTTGTCTTGAAGGTAATTGTCCTTGTCCACCTTGTAAAACTGTTCCCATTATTACATCATCAATCATTTCTAATGGATGGTTAACACGGTTCAATGTCTCTTTAATTGCGATACCACCTAACTGGGCAGCACTAAAGCCCTTTAAGGCACCTCCAAAACGTCCGATTGGTGTACGAACTGCACTTACTATAACTGTTTTACTCATCCCAATTTCCCCCTTAAATTTCTCCTCTATAATAAAATCCTATAATCAATCAATTCACATAATAAAAGGCGGTTTAAAACGTTGCCGAGCAGTCTGAAAGGTGTACAAGTTGCACACCTTTCATTGCTATTTTATGAAGATTGAAAAGTTATAGAACTTTTATGAAGCTTGGTTTTGTTTGTCACCAAAAATCGATAACTCTAAAAGCTCTGCTATATCTAGTGTTTTTACATTTTCTTCGACTTCTTTTGCCTTTGTTCCATCAGATAGCATTGTTAAGCAATAAGGACAACCTGTTCCAATTACATTTGGACTAACTGCAAGTGCTTGTTCAGTACGTGTTACATTAATACGATTACCAACATGCTCTTCCATCCACATTAATCCTCCACCCGCTCCACAGCACATACCTGTTTCACGTTTACGCTCCATTTCAACTAGCTTGACACCAGGAATTGCACGAAGAATATCCCTAGGAGCTTCATAAACTTCATTGTATCGACCTAAATAGCATGAATCATGGTAAGTAATCACTTCATTTACTTGATGAACCGGCTTTAACTTACCTTCTCTAACCAATTGAGATAATAATTCTGTATGATGATAAACTTCTATTGATAAACCAAAATCAGGATATTCATTTTTAAATGTGTTATAAGCATGCGGGTCAATTGTTACTAATTTAGTTACTCCCGCTTTTTCAATTTCTGAGATATTATTACTTGCTAACTCTTGGAATAAGAATTCTTGACCTAATCGTCTAGGTGTATCGCCAGAATTTTTCTCCTTATTACCTAAAATTGCAAAATTAACTCCAGCTTCATTCATTAGTTTCGCAAATGCTAATGCGATTTTTTGGCTACGGTTATCATATGAACCCATTGCACCAACCCAGAATAAGTACTCAATTTCTTCTCCAGCTTTCTGAGCTTCTTTTACTGTTGGGATATGGATACTTTCATCAAGTTCTCTCCAATTTTCACGGTCTTTACGATTTAATCCCCATGGGTTTCCTTGACGTTCGATATTTGTCATTGCACGTTGAGCATCAGGTTGCATCTTACCTTCTGTTAAAACTAAATAACGACGTAAATCAATTACCTTTTCAACATGCTCATTCATTACTGGACATTGATCTTCACAGTTACGACAAGTTGTACATGCCCAAATCTCTTCTTCAGTAATTACGTCACCAATTAAACTTGGACTATATTCCAATGTTGCTGCTGATTCTTGTTTTCCTTGTGAAGCAAATGCTAATTGATTTCCTTTTGTTTTAGAAAATGCAACTGTTGGAACCCAAGGTGCACGAGACGTTACAACAGCCCCTGTTTCAGTTAAATGATCACGAAGTTTTAAAATTAAATCCATCGGTGACAGCATTTTTCCAGTTGCAGTAGCTGGACATACATTTGTACAACGACCACATTCAACACAAGCATATAAGTCAATTAACTGTGATTGACGGAAGTCGCTGATTTTTCCAACACCAAATGTCTCTTGTGTTTCATCTTCAAAATCTATTTTTTCTAATTTTCCTGCTTTTGTTAAACGATTAAAATACACGTTTGCTGGACCAGCAAGTAAATGTGCGTGTTTTGATTGAGGTACATATACTAAGAACGTTAAAAGTGAAATTAAGTGAGTCCACCAAGCAACATAAAATAATGAAATTGATAAAGGCTTACTAATTCCGTTAAAAATAGTTGCAATTAATGATGCAATTGGTTCGTGAAAGCTCGTTGCTTCACCATGCCAAATGATTCCCATACCATTACCAAATAGCGTTGATAACATTAATAAACCAATAAAAATAAGAACTAAACCACTTTTCCAACCTCTTTTTAGTCGAACTAACTTTTCAATATATCGTCTATGGAAGGCCCAAACAACTGCCACCAATATTAGTAACGCAATGATTTCTTCAAAAAATGTAAATGCTCCATACAAAGGTCCAAGAGGTAAATGTGCGCTAGGAACAAGACCTCTTATAATAAAGTCTAAAGCCCCAGCTTGAACTAATATGAATCCATAAAAGAATAACAAATGAATAAATCCACTTTTCTTATCCTTCAATAGCTTTTTTTGTCCAAAAACATTGACCCAAATTTTTTGAAAACGTTCTTTCAAATTTCTTTCAAATTCTTCTTTTTTACCTAATTTGATGTAGGCAAGTCTTGTTTGAATCAGGTAAATGAATAAATAAATTGCATAGACTGTAATTGCCACAAACCCTAGTGCGTTCAAATACAAAAGTGCATGATTCATGATGTATTCCTCCCCCAATTTTCCCGGTTATAAAAGAAAACGCTTACTGTTTAAAAATTTATAACCATAATAATATTCAGAAAATATATAATTTAATTATATTATGAATGACTATTCAGTCAAATACTTTTTCATATTAAATTAGCTCTTTTTCATATTCTTCAATGGAAATGGTCATACTATCAACACGTAAAAGGTAAAGGAGTTTAATTATATGATTCTTTGCATTTGCTTAATTGCTCTACTCTTTCTTATACTCCTTGCTAGCTTAGATCTTTATTTTGGCTATAAAGCCTTTCATAAATATGATAAAATTTGCCCATTTAAAAAAAGATATAGTGAAACAATGTTAATAACAGATGGTAATGATTTGTACAAGCATCTTCTAGACGACATAAAAGAAGCAAGTACTAGCATTTCTATGCTTTTTTATATTGTTCGAAATGATGATACATCCGAAAAATTTTTATCATTACTTGAAAGAAAAGCTAAGGAAGGATTACAAGTACGCCTCCTTGTTGATTGGATCGGAAGTTTTAGACTAAAACGTAAAAGAATAAAAAAACTAAAAGAAAATGGCGTGGAAGTACTTTTTAATCGGAGAACTGGATTTCCATATACTCTCTATCGGTTTCAACACCGTAACCATCGAAAGATTACAGTAATAGATCAAAAAGTCGGTTATTTTGGTGGTTTTAATATAGGTAAAGAATATATTGGTTTTGATGAAGACTTAGGTTATTGGAGAGATTATCATATTCGAATGACAGGTGAAGGTGTAAAAGATTTACACATTCAATTTTTAATAGACTGGGTTAGAAGTGGCGGAGAATCCTTTACCTTAATTAATGACGATGAATTAGCAAAAGGAGAAATCGAACACCATTTCTATTCCTCGGACTTTGTACGCATTGAAAACCTATATAAAGATTTAATAGATCAGGCAAAAAAACATATTTACATTGGTACACCTTATTTTATTCCTACAAAAAAATTGATGAACGCTCTTCTTGCAGCTCTTAATCGAGGCGTCCACATATGCGTAATGGTGCCGGAAAAAGAAGACCACAGACTAGTTAAAGAGGCGAGTTTTCCACATCTCCTTTTAATTTTAGAAGGCGGTGGGGAAGTTTTTCATTATCAGAAAGGGTTCTTTCATGCCAAAGTACTACTCATCGATGATCGTTGCTGTGATGTAGGATCCGTTAACTTTGATCGTAGAAGTCTTTGCATAAATGATGAATGGAGCTGTATTTTTTCAAGTGAGTCTTTCATATTGAAGATTAAAGAAATATTTACAAAGGACTTAGAACGCTCAAAAACTTATCCTACCCAGCATTATAAAAATACAACATTCTTATGGAAGTGTCGCAAGCTTTTATCTAAGCTTCTTTCTCCATTAATGTAGTCCTTTGTACATATACAAAAATCAAGGTAGAGGTGAACAAAATATGATCATTCGATTTGGGTATGTGTCACATGCATTATCATTATATAATTGTTCACCTGCAAAAACCCTTACATATACACGTTATAAAGCCCTTGACCTGGACGAACGTTTAGAGAAATTAATTTATGTTACATCGCAAAATATTGAAAATACGTATAGAGCACTTCATTATAATGTGGGACAGCAAATTCCCTTATATAGAATGTCTTCTTCAATGGTCTCTTTGGCGACTCATCCAGATGTAGAATTCGATTATATAAATATTTTTCACAAACAATTTAAAGAAATAGGAGATTTTATCAAAAAGCATGAATTAAGAGTTAGTTTTCATCCTAACCAATTCACGCTTTTTACAAGTGATAAACCTCATATTACTGATAATGCTGTGATTGATATGGAGTATCATTATAAAGTTCTTGAAGCAATGGGTATTGCAGACCAAAGCGTCATTAATATACATATTGGTGGCGCGTATGGAAATAAAGAGCTTGCGATCCAACGTTTTTATGAAAATATAAAAAAGCTCCCTACTCACATTAAAAAACAAATGACGCTAGAAAATGACGATAAAACGTATAATACAACTGAAACACTAATGGTTTGTAAAAACGAAGGTATTCCGCTCGTATTTGACTATCATCATCATATGGCAAACTTATGTGAAGAACCGTTAGAGAAATTATTACCCCTTATATTCTCTACTTGGGAACATACAAATTTGAAGCCTAAAATTCATATTTCATCTCCGAAATCCGATAAAGAGTTTAGAGCGCATTCAGATTTAATTGACCTTGATTTTATTAAGCCCTTTTTTGACATCGTCAGATCAATTGGAAAAGATATCGATATAATGATTGAATCGAAAAAAAAGGATTTAGCTCTATTGCAATTAATGGAAGATATAGCGAAATGGAGAGGTTATAAGCGAATAAGTGGTGGTATGATCGAAGTTACTTAAGTTGAGTACCAAAGACATAAATTAAAATTTCATTTATACAAACGTAGCCCTTAAGGAAGTTTAACTTACCTTGAGGGTTTCTTTTGGCTTTAAACTAACTGATTTAATTATGCAAAGTAATGATAGATGGTCTATAGATCTTCACCTACAAGTCTTACTTCAGCTCTACTATAAAGGTGGTTTGTATATGAGCTATCAAAATGCGCTATAACAGTACATAAAAGCATTGACAAAACCTGTACTTCTTTACTAGAAATTCAGCAGTATTTTGAAAATGCTTAGAATGTAATTCAAGATGAAGTGTACACAGCTACAAATGTAAAATGGTTAACTACCGATCATAACTTTTGCAATGTGTACTTATCAATTTCAATATGAAGGCTATTTAAAAAGAAACTTTGTAGTCGGTCATGGTAGAGCTACCAATGTATTTATAAAGAATGACCATGGAGTTTGGATGGTTATTCATGAGCATTTGAGCAGTATTTCCTAAGCCTTTATTCTTTCATGGGGTTAGTAATGTTATTTGTATAAAAAACACTCAGATTATTAATCTGAGTGTTTTTTATTATCATTTTGTCAACCATTATTGTTCTTGTTCTCGTTCTGATTGTTTTTATAACGATTATTGCAACCATGGCAGCCTTTATTATTTTCATTTCTTCCTTGATCATTATTACTTCTTAAATCGCGTCCATAATTATAGTCATTTTTTTTTTTCTCTTGATGCTTTTCATAATTGTTATTTTGTTTCTTTTGATTTTGCTTCGATGATTCTTTATGTTCTTCTTGATGTCTATGATTCGATTGACTTTGCTTATTTCCCCAGTGCTCTTCTTGATGTCTATTATTCTTAACTTCTTTTGAATAACGATTATCATTAGCTTTGTTCTTTTCGACAGTAGGTGACTTAAAAGGAGATTTAACTTTGGAATTATTATCACCACTAGTCACTTTATGAGAATTCAAATCATTTTCTTGTTTATTTTGATTATGACTTTGGCTTTGATTTTTAACCTTAGGCTGATCTAAATCCTTAGCATTTGGGATATTAATATGGTTATTACTTTCTTGAATATCCTTCAATTCATGATTTAGCTCACTTTGTTTATCTTTAAACTCTTTTTTCATCTTGCCAGTTAATTTGATTGTTTCATCTGGTTCAATTACCTTAGATTTCTCCATTTCACCAACTATATCATTCATAACTGAGTTTAAAGGCTTATGTTTCCAGTTATCCATATTATCGATCACTTTTTTACCTTGTTCATTGTGACCTTTTAATCCAATAACCTTTAACTGTTTGTCCAGAATTAATGACACTTTAGCCTCTGAGTCAATTTTAACCTTTCCTGCTGCAGCAAATGCTTCTTCGTGGTTCAAATTTAAAAATGTAAAAGAGAAAAGAATTAAACCACAGGCAATTACGACAGGTATCAATTTTGGAATACTTATTTTCATTTTATTATTTAAAATAATTGCATTACTAGGGAACTGAATTTCTTCACCAACCGAATAGGATGACAATAATTTTTTACATTTTAAATACTCTCCGTTAGCAGTTAGTACAACTACGGATGAGCGATTTACTTTTAATACAATACCATTGTTCATCTTCAGTTCCCCCTTTTTAAATAGTTTTGTAAATAAATATAATTATTGACACTAATAATACACATCGCAATTATATATTTTCTATGTTTTTCGAGCGATTTTCGACTAATATTAACTTTAGATTCTAGCTTATTCATCGGTAATTTTTTCTTTTTATATAGAAAAGTTAACATCTCTTCATCAGACGTAATACTGTCTACAACTGAAAAAACATGCTCCCTTGTATCTTCATGTTTAGGTGAAACTTCTACTAGAGTTTCTAATGAAATTCCAAATTGTTTAAGCATTTCACTGAAATGAATAATTTCTTCTTTACGATTTATTTCATCAAAGTTTTTAATATAAGAGCTATATACATGGTCGTCGTAGTGTTTATGCACGTCCTCTGACCCAGTTTGTTCGGACGTTAATAATTGGTATTTAGATTCCTTGCGAAAATAATCGATTAATTCTCGTTTTATGATCAACTTTGCAAAAGATAGAAATGACGAACCTTTTTTATATGAATATAGTTTAATAGCCTCATGAAACGCATTTAACCCAATACTAAATTCATCTTCTTGATTTGTAATATATCTCCCACAAATAGTGGATACAGTTTTGTTTATAAAAGGAGTATATTGCACTATAAAATCATCTAGTTCTTTTGATGAAGACTGTTGTATTGTTAATACAATATCTTCAATTTTTTCTTTTCTTTTATAAAGCGTCTGAAAAATTGTAAGTAACAAGACTCGATCTCCTTTCAAAAGAGGATTGCTTAGCCATTAAAATTTAAAGGCGCCTCCACTCATTATATAATCATATGAATGTATGAGGCACCATTTTAATTTAATCAGTTAAACTTAAGCATATCGCATCTTATGAAATGTTTCATATGATTTTATTGAAAGGTGAATGGAAATAATTACTTATTAATTTTTACCATGTCCATTTCCATGGTTTTCACCTTGGTTATTTGATTTATTATTCTCTTGCTTTTGATTTCCCTTGTGGTTTCCACGATTTTCATGTTCACCTTGATTTCTATGGTTTGTACCATTTTCGTGTTTTACTACGTGTTTCACTTCATGCTTTACTACATGTTTTTCTTCTTTTTCAACTTTTACTTTTTTTACTTTAACTGGTTTTACTTCTTTTGACTTATGTTGATGTTCTTCCTTATGCTCTACTGTTACAGGTTTTGTAGCAACTTCAGCAGCATCATCTTTGTCATCATTTTCATCTTGATTATCTTCATTAACATTTTTCACGTCTGTGTCATTTACGTCTTCAATTTTAGTCACTGTTGTAATAACTTCTGGAGTAGCTGACTGATCTGTAGTTGAATCAGGATATTGAACTGTAATAACTGGTTTTAAAGCAGTTGAATTCTGTTCTGTATGCTTTAAGACTTTCTCTAATCTTTCGGAAATTTTGTTAAAGCTCTTTTCAATATTTTTAGCAATCGCAGCTTTTGCTTTTGGATTTTTAACCTGATCTAAAACATTCGCTAAAACAAGTAAATTGTTATTTAAATGGTGTTGAATTTTTGCAATTTCTTTTTGCTCTTTTGTTAATTTTTGTTTTTCATGTTTGTCTGTTTCAGCTTTATCTTGATCTTCTTTTTCAGATTCTTGTTTGTCTGTTTCAGCTTTATCTTGATCTTCTTTTTCAGATTCTTGTTTGTCTGTTTCAACTTTTTCTGTATCTTCTTTATCAGTTTCTTGTTTATCAGTCTCAACTTTTTCTGTATCTTCTTTTTCTACTTCAGTTGAATCTTCTGCTGGTTTCGTAGTAACAGTACCTTCTGTTGTTGTTTCTGAAGTTGTTGTTTCTGAAGTCGTTGGCTCAGTAACAGTTGGAAGTTTACCATCAAGTTGGCCTTGAGCATTATCCATTTGACTTAAAGCTTCTTTTAACGTTTCTTTTGCTAAATCTTCTTTGCCTTCTTTAATTAATTCTCTTGCTTCATGAATGCGCTCTTGTGCAAATTGTGCTAAAAGTTCTGCTTCTTTAACTTTGTCTGTAGTTAGTAATAGTTGAATTTTTTCTACTGTTGTTTTTACAAAATAGAAGAAATCGCCTTTAACTAATGCAGGTGCTTCTTCCTTTTGTTCAGTTGATGAAACTGTATCATTTTCAGCGGCAAGTACTGAACTAGAGAAACCTAACTGAGATAATAATAGTGCTGTAGCAGTCGTATGTACTAATAATTTTTTCATTAATTTTTTTCCCCTTTGTAAAAAATTTCTTAAATTATTCTCACTATAACTATTCGTAGAGACTTTCATTTTTTAGGGGGTCGTTTTTAAAAAAATTTAAAAAATAAATAAAAAATTGGTGAAACTTGTTATTTTTCCCTATTTACCGACAAAGTTTTATAAAATAACTTACTAAAAAAATACAAAATAATACTTTGGAAATTTGATTAAGTTAACAAAAAAGTACCATACCCTAAATTAGGGCATGGTACTTTTAATTTGCTATTTACATTTTTTCTGGTGCAGAAACTCCAACTAAAGCTAATGCATTTTGTAACGTAGCTTGAACTGCCTTCATTAAAGCTAGTCTAGCTTTTGACTTTTCAACATTTTCAGCATCTAATACTTTTTCTGCATTATAGAAGCTGTGGAATGTACCCGCTAATTCAAACACATAGTTTGTAATATGATGCGGAGTACGTTTTGAAGCAGCTAATGAAACCGTTGCTGGGAATTCTCCTAATTTCTTTAATAACTCATATTCTTTTTCAGATGAAACAAGGCTGTAATCAGCTTCTCCATTGTAAACAATACCCATTTCTTCTCCTTGACGAAGAATACTACAAACACGAGCGTGAGCGTATTGTGAATAATACACAGGGTTTTCATTTGATTTAGAAACAGCTAAGTCCATATCAAAGTCTAAATGTGAGTCACAACCGCGCATTGCAAAGAAGTAACGAGTTGCATCCGTACCTACTTCTTCCATTAAATCACGTAACGTTACAGCTTTACCTGTACGTTTACTCATTTTAACTTTTTCACCATCTTGATATAACTGAACCATTTGGATAATTTCTACTTCAAGCGTATCAGCATTATATCCTAATGCTTGAATTGCTGCTTTCATTCGAGGAATGTATCCGTGATGGTCAGCCCCAAGAATATCAATTAATTTATCTGCGCCACGACTAAGCTTGTCTCGGTGGTAAGCGATATCCGGAGTTAAATAAGTATAAGAGCCATCGCTTTTAATTAGTACACGGTTTTTATCATCACCATATGTTGTAGAACGGAACCAAGTCGCTCCTTCTTCTTCATATGTTTCACCACGTTGTTTTAAATCATCAAGAGCCTCTAACACTTTGCCATTTTGATATAATGAAGTTTCTGAATACCACACATCAAATTCTACTCTGAAATTACGTAGATCTCGTTGTAGTTTTTCCATTTCTAATTTTAAACCGTACTCACGGAAGAACTTGTAACGAGCCTCTTCTGGTTCATTCACATAACGGTCACCGAATTCAGCAGCTAAAGTTTTACCGATCTCAATAATGTCTGAGCCATGATAGCCATCTGCTGGCATTTCTTTATCCATTCCAAGTGCTTGCATATAACGAGCTTCTACCGAAAAAGTTAAATTATTAATTTGGTTTCCAGCATCATTAATATAATATTCACGGGTTACTTCATAACCTGCTTTGTCTAAAATATTGCATAATGAATCTCCAAATGCAGCTCCACGAGCATGACCTAAATGTAAATCTCCTGTCGGGTTTGCTGAAACAAACTCAACTAAAATCTTTTCACCGTTACCAAAATTTGTTTGGCCATATTCATTTCCCGATTTAATAATCGTTGGAATTAAATCAGTAAGATAACTATTATCCATATAAAAATTAATGAAACCTGGTCCAGCAATTTCTACTTTTTGAATGCTTGCTTTACTTTGGTCAAAAGTTTTAATTAACTCTTCTGCAATCATTCTAGGAGCCTTTTTAGCAACTCGTGCTAATTGCATCGCCATATTTGTTGAAAAATCTCCGTGCGCTTTATCTTTTGGTGATTCTAATACGACTTGTGGTAATTGTTCCTCCGTTGCTAATCCTGCTTTTAATACCGCAGCTTCGATTTCATTTTTCAAACGACTTATTACTTGCTCTAATGTATTCATATCGTTGCCTCCTTAATTGATACTGTAATGTTATACGACCCAGCATTTTCATCTCCTACGAATAACTTATATCCTAATTGAAGTACCCCTTTTAAAGGTCCTTCAGATACTAGAAATTGTAGTTTTTTCGTATATGCTTTCGTTTGAAATACACCTAATTCATTTGAGAAAGTACCCTCAGTTGTTTCATTTACTCGGTATTGATGACGCATCATAACTCCGCCATTACGAATAATTGTTACTTCCCCTTTACCTATTTTCATAGTAGCCTTTACTTTTCGGTCCTCGTGATTTTCATCAAATAATAAATATGAAACATCATCTTTTTTATAGTATAGGCCATTTGCTTGAAAACTGACTTTATCACGCCCGTGCGGATCTTTTATCAAAGTCTCAAAGTCAATTGAGACAGGTATGCCTTGTTGTCCTTTCACTTTTACACGTCCTTTTCTCCCCATGAACGTAACGAATCACATCCAAAAATCATCTTTTCCCATTTTAGCATAATCTAATAAAAAAAATAAAATAGGTAACAAAAAAATTGTGAAAAATATTCATTAAAATGAACAAAATAATATGGCTATCTGAAAAATTGGGGTACTTTCTTGTTTCTAAAATATTGTATAGCACTTTTTTTTCATAATATCTGTAGCTTCGTTCTTTATAATGGTGAATTTCGGCCATATTTATTTCAACTGATCAAATCTAAAAATGCAGGAACTATTACTCATTGAACGTCATTCGATTTCAATTGCATCACTTACTAACAAAATAATCTTGTCATGAAAGTAGGGAGGATTTTTGTTTTCAATTGAAAACTGTTTGTGAGACAATAAAGAACATATGAAGAATAAAAGGGGATTTTATGAAAACAATTGCACAACTATCATCTAGCAAACTATTTTTCATTGGGCTAGGTATTGGAATCATTTCGTTATCGAGTATTTTTCTCATTTATTTGTACTCCTTTTTCGTGCCATTCATTGTTGGACTTATTCTGTGGTTCATTTTCAAACGAAAATCAATCATGTTCGGCAGTTTTACAGCAGCATTAATCGGATTACTCGCACTGATCGGCTTCATCGTTTATCTGATGATGTTCGGTCATTTCGGACCATGAAAACCAGCTCGTAAAGGGCTGGTTTTTGTTTTTCATATTCAAGAAAAAAAAACCCGCCAGGAATACGTAATTCCTAGCGGGTTTTCACCATTGATTTTGAAATACCGGATTATCTTAATGTGCAGATTCTGCTTTATCAATATGAATTAAATGCTTTTTATTAATAAACAAGAAAAGTACAGATAGTAATACAAAACATCCACCTACATAGAAAGGTACATGTGGATTATACCATTCGGCAAGTTTACCTGCTAAATATGGTGCAATCGCTCCACCAAGGAAACGTAAAAAGCTATATGCAGCTGATGCTGTTGAACGTTCAACTGGAGCTGCTTGCATTACTGCTGTTGTAATTAATGTATTGTTATTTCCTAAAAATGCACCTGCAATTATTACACAAACAATAATTACACTATTCGTATCAGTTCCAATTCCCATAACGATAAGTGTTATAGCGAAAAGTGCTAACATAGCATACATCGATTTAAGTGTACCGAATTTTTTTTGTAATTTTGGTGCCATAAATACAGATGTAATTGCTAATAAAAGTCCCCATCCTAAGAATACAAATCCTAAACCATGTTCCTTTAATCCCATATAGAATGGTGAGAATGCTAATAAAGTAAAGAAACCAAAGTTATATAAAAATGCTGTAATCCCTAATGTTAATAGTGATCTATGTTTAAGAGCACGAAATGGATCAAGGAACGATGCTTTTTTCGTATTTTGTGTTATAGGTGTTTTTGGCATCATAAAGGAAAGAGATAAAAATGCAATTACCATTAAACAAGCAACACCAAAAAATGGACCTCTCCAAGAGATTGAACCTAATTCTCCACCTAATAATGGACCAACTGATATCCCAAGACCAATCGCAGTTTCGTATAAAATAATCGATTGTGCAACACCTGATCTAGATAGTGAAACTATAGCAGATAATGCAGTCGCAACGAATAGCGCGTTACCTAGACCCCAACCTCCGCGTAACCATACTAATTCCCATATACTGTTTGAATTTCCTCCAAGACCCGCGAAGACTGCAATAATTAGTATGCCTAAAAGAAGTGTCCACTTAATTCCAATACGTGAAGAGATAAAACCTGTTATTAACATCGCGAATGCCATTACTAAATTGTAACTTGTAAAAAGAAGCGTTACATCACTTTTAGAAGCATGCATCTTTTCAGCAATTGCTGGTAAAATCGGGTCAACTAATCCAATTCCCATGAATGCGATAATACAAGCAAAACCAACAGCCCATATAGCTTTTGGCTGATTCAAAAGACCAGATTTTTGATTTACATTTGTCTTTTGCTTTTTACCATCTGCCAAGTTTGACATAATTCATCCATCTCCCATAATATTTATTGTTCTAATGCTTTTTTTACCCTCTGATACATCTCATTCATTTCATCTCGAATATCGTTCATTTTTTTAAGTTTCTCTTCAATCATTTTTAATTGTTGAGCAAGTATTGCTTCTGCTCCTAGAAGATTTTCTTTTCTTTCATCTTCATTCATTTTTTCCTTATTTTCTCTATAATGTAATCGGAATTCTTCATACGCCTCACTAATTGCCATATATGCCTGGACCTCCTGCAAAGAAAAACCAAGAACATCGCGAACGTTCATTATTTTCTTTAGACGTTCGATATGCAAATCAGAATAAAGTCGAAATCCTCCTTCACTTCTTTCAGGGGGAGAGATTAGACCGATTTCTTCGTAATACCGAATCGAGCGCTTTGTTAATCCACATTCTTTCGCTACATCATCTATTTTGTATAGCAAATCATTGCCTCCTTTCGAAATGAATTTAAATTTTTTATATCACTTATCTATCTTACTCCTAATGTATCGTTAACGTCAACGTTAACTTTGTGCATTTTTCTATTTTTATCTTTCTACAAAATTGTTGTTTTACTAAAAAAACAGTACAAATAATCATATTTGTGCCCGATACAAAAAACCCGAAAGATAAATACGTTTTTAGCGCATTTTCTTTCGGGTTCTAACACATACTTAACCGAATATCGTTATCATACTTCCATGTAAAATTCTGTTCGTCTTAAGCCGTTTGCTGTAATTTGCTCATTTTTTTAACTTTATTTTTTCGTTTTAGCGCCCACATTGTAATACCAGTTATTCCTAAACCGAGTGGAGCTATTCCAACTACAGCATAAATTGTTTTTACGAACACACCACCAAAAGTTCCTCTATGTAAACTTTCTCGCCAAATAAAGAATTTATCATAGGCTGTTTCAGTATTTTTCGAAAAAGTTCCTAAATGCTTTCCAGAAAATTGATCGAAAAATTCACTTGTATTTCCTTTACCTTCAGGATCGTAACTGCCATCACTTAATTGGGCTTCTATAACACCTTCTTTATCCGATGGAAGTCTTAACTTGTATAACTCACCTTCCGGATGTAATTTATTAATTTGGGCAGTTATCGTATCTAATCCTATTTGTTGTTTACCATTACCAACTGATTTAAGTTCTTCAGGATAATTCGATGTAAATTTCAATTTTAAAGATTCTTCAATCTTTTCTTGGAATGGAAATAGCATTCCTGTTATTGCTACAACAAGTAAAAATGGTAAAGTAATAACCCCTATGAAATTATGTAATGATAGATTTTTTGCCATTTGACTTTTATTCCATTTAATTTTTAAGCTTTTAAACATTCGTTTAATACCTGGATACCATAAATAAATACCTGTAATAAGAATGATAATAAATGCAATTGCAACGATACCAATAATTGTTTCACCAATATCATCTAATAATAAATGTGTATGTAACTCTTTAACAAAAGAAACGACTGATTTCTCTCTATCGAAATTGCCTAATAATTTGCCATTGCTAGGATCAACATATGCATCAATTTCATTATGTCCTTTTGACATACTTGCATGATATACATCTGTTAACTTTGAAGGAACATCCATCCTCGAAATTTGAAAACCTTTGTATTGTTCAAGGAAAATCTTTTCTGCTTCTTTAATTCCAATATTTCTTTCACTACTTGCAGGCTTAAAATACTGCGGATTTAATACATGTTCAATCTGGTTCCCAAACACTAATACACTACCCGTTGCACAAACAGCAATAATAAAAAGGCCAAAAACTAAGCTGCACACCAAATGTAGAGTTAAAATAAATTTTCTTACCCCTTTTTTCATTTTCATCTTCTCTTCTCCCATAACTTGATAACAATAATCGTTCTCAATTATAAAGGTAATGATTATCATTATCAATAAAGTTTTTACATTTTAAGTAAATTATTTTTTACATGGCCTCAATTGTTTCAATTTCAAATTTAATATAAAAAGGCGATTCTCGTCCTAATGAACGAAAAATCGCCTTTTACAAATCTAATTATTTTACCCAACCTAATAAGATTTCACGAATAAATTTACTTGCCGCAACTTGAGTTTGCTCTGCATGATCGTAAACTGGAGCTACTTCTACTAAATCTGCCCCAACAACGTTAATATCACTGTTCGCGATTGCTAAGATGCTATCAAGCATTTCTTTTGATGTAATACCACCTGCTTCAAGAGTTCCTGTTCCAGGAGCATGTGCAGGATCTAATACATCGATATCAATCGTTACATATACTGGACGTCCAGCAAGCGTTGGAAGTACCTTCTTTAACGGCTCAAGCACTTCGAATTTGAATAAATTCATTCCAACTTCTTTAGCCCATTCAAATTCTTCCTTCATACCAGAACGGATTCCAAATGAATAAACATTTTTTGGTCCAATTAAATCACAAACTTTTTTAATTGGTGTTGAGTGAGATAATGGCTCACCTTCATATGAATCACGTAAATCAGTATGAGCATCAAAGTGAATAATAGCTAAATCAGGGTATTTCTTGTACATAGCTTTCATTACTGGCCATGATACAAGATGCTCCCCACCCATTCCTAGAGGAAATTTGCCTTCAGCTAATAAGCCGTCAATATAATCTTCAATCATATCAAGGCTTCTTTGAGCATTACCAAATGGTAGTGGAATATCCCCTGCGTCAAAATACTTAACTTCTTCAAGTTCTTTATCTTGATATGGACTATATTCCTCTAATCCAATTGAAACTTCACGGATACGCGCAGGACCAAAACGAGAGCCTGGTCTGAAACTTACAGTCCAATCCATAGGCATACCATAAATAACTGCTTTACTTTCTTCAAAGCTTGGATGACTCTTTATGAATACATTTCCAGAATAAGCTTCATCAAAACGCATAATAAAGCCCCCTTATTTAGTAAGATCAGCTACAAATTTTGGTAATACGAACGCTGCTTTGTGTAGCTCTTTAGTATAATATTTTGTCTCAATATCGAAGAAACGATTCTCTTCTACTTCAAGTGGATCATGTTTTTTCGAACCGATTGTAAATGTCCACATTCCACTTGGATATGTTGGAATGTTTGCAATGTATAAACGAGTGATTGGGAAGATTTCTCTTACATCACGTTGAACTTGTGTGATTAACTCAGGAGTAAACCATGGGTTGTCCGTTTGAGCTACAAAAATACCATCTTCTTTTAATGCTTTAGAGATACCAGCATAGAAGCCTTTTGTAAATAAGTTAACTGCAGGACCAACTGGTTCAGTTGAGTCTACCATAATTACATCGTATACATTTTCACTATTTGCAATATGCATAAATCCATCGTCTACTTTTACTTCTACACGTGGATCTTCTAATTTTCCTGCAATTTCAGGTAAGTATATTTTAGAGTACTCAATTACTTTTCCATCGATTTCAACTAGAGTAGCTTTCTTTACGCTTGGGTGTTTTAATACTTCGCGAATAACACCACCGTCACCGCCACCTACAACTAATACGTTTTCAGGATTTGGGTGTGTGAATAAAGGTACATGCGCAACCATTTCGTGGTAAACAAACTCATCCTTTTGAGTTGTCATAACCATACCATCTAAAATAAGCATGTTTCCAAACTCTTCTGTCTCTACCATGTCAAGCTTTTGAAACTCAGTTTGCTCTGTATGTAAAGTTTTATTAATTTTAGCAGTAATTCCAAAGTTTTTTGTTTGTTTTTCAGTAAACCATAATTCCATTTAATGCATCTACCCTTCTTTATCAAGATTTAGTTTGAAACATAAGGATCGTTTTGTCGGGGCTGAACAAGGCGCCTCCACTTATTCGATTATGTTTCGTATTATCCCCACTCTTCCTAATTCCTATCGGATTTGTGTTGTTACGACAATTTTTTGCCGTACAAAAGAAAAGTATAGAGTAATTTTTGTGAAATGCAAGATTTTTAAAGCTAAATTTTTTGATATTTTTTACTACGGTAATTTGAATAAAATTTCTCTTAATCTACCATACTAGTATTAAATTAGAGAAACGAATCGAGAGGAGGATACGTTTTTGTATAATATCAACTACTCTTTTCATTGGCGTACACTTCAAAAGGTCGGTATTTTGCTTACGATTATTTCAATTTCAGGTACACTATTTTTATCTTGTGTCTATCTGTTTGCAGTTACGTCTACAAAACCTTCGTTATTTATTGAGTCAAATTCCAGTTATTATGATCACAATCAAAAGCTAATTAGTAAAACTAAGCTACTCCAAAATCGTAAAACACTTAAAATTTCAGATGTGCCTCCAATTGCGATCAATAGTATTTTAGTTTCTGAGGATCGTAATTTTTTTCATCACCATGGCTTCGACTTAAAAAGGTTGGGTTCTGCTATTTTAATTAATATAACGAAGGGACAATACGCTCAAGGCGGAAGTACAATAACTCAGCAACTTGCAAAAAATTTATATCTTTCACAAGAAAAAACGCTTAATCGTAAATTAAAAGAGGCTTATTTAACGATGAGACTTGAGTCAGCCTACAGTAAAAATAAAATATTAGAAGCATATTTAAACACTATATATTTTGGACATGGTATTTATGGTCTAGAAACTGCGGCGAATACCTTCTTAGGAAAAGAGTCAAACGAGCTGACAATTGGTGAATCTACATTTTTATTAAGTATTCCGGCTAATCCTTCAATATACGATCCTTACGTTCATTTTTCATCTGTAAAGAAAAGGCAGCAACGAATTTTATCAGCACTAGAACAGAATAAATTAATCAGCTCAAAAACCGTTAAAAATGCAATTGATGAAACGATAAAGTTAAAACCGATTAAACATACTTCAAACTCTTCATTTACATCCTATTTTCAACAAAGCGTTCAAAAAGAGATTACAACTTCAATTGGACAATCAATCAATAACAATGGTAGTCAAATTTATACAACATTTAATCCCGCTATTCAAAAGCACATTGATCAAGCATTTGATAAATATATTAGACCAAAATCTGATTTACAGGCTAGTGTAGTCGTTTTAAATAGTCAAACTGGTGAAGTATTAGGGATGACTGGAGGCCGTGAGAAAGGACAGTTTTTATTTAATCGAGCAATAGCGTCGAAAAGACAGGTTGGTAGTACAATAAAACCAATTCTATATTACAGTGCACTTGAAAATGGATATACCCCATCAACAAGACTTCAAAGTAAGCCTACTATATTTCACTTTGAAAATGGAGATTCATATAGCCCCAAAAATAGTGGCAATCTATACGCACATGATTCAATTACTTTAGCTAAAGCTATTGCTGTTTCAGACAATATATACGCTGTAAAAACACAACAGGCAGTCGGTACTGACGAATTTATTAAAGCACAGAAGTTATTCCATTTAACTACGCCAAATAATAATCTACCCTCAATGGCACTCGGCACTCAAGATGCTTCATTGCTCGATATGACAAGAGCATATGCGTTAATTGCGAATAATGGTAAAGATGTTATTCCTCATTTCGTAAAAGAGATTAAGACTCAAAATGGAAAGACGATTTATAAAGAAAAGTTTGATAAAAAACAAAGATTAGATAAAGATCAAACCATTATACTGAAACAACTAATGAACGGAATGTTCAACACAAATTTTTCAAGCTACTTGCCAGTAACAGGTACTAGTATTATTCCTGAACTATCAAAAGATTATTATGGTAAAACCGGTACTACGAAAACGGACAGCTGGATGATTGGATTCCATTCAAATCTTATTGTTGGGGTATGGGTTGGGTATGATCATTCAAAAAATTTAACCGTAGAGGAAGGTACACTGTCGAAGAAGGTATGGGCATCAGTTATGACAAATTTATTGGATAAAAATATAGGCACTAAACTACCTAATGATCTAGTTAAAGTTGCTATAGATGAAAAGACTGGTCTTTTGTTTAAAGAAGGATGCGGCGACAAGGTTTCACTTTATTTTCGTAAAGGGACACAACCTACAAAACCTTGTATGAATAAAAAAATGAACCAAAAACATAAAAAGGAAAATAAAGACAGTAAGCCTTGGTATTCACAATATTTACTGTAAAAACAAAAGACCTCACCAAATTGGTAAGGTCTTTTGTTTGTCCTAGTCCTAGCTTTGTCCAAGCTATTATTAGTTTACTTTATTTAGTCTTAAATGTAAAAAGATTATTCGACGATTTCTTCAAATTTTTTATATAATTTACCAGAAAAAGTATACTAACCTAAAAGTTCAGTTTTTAATTGTTCAGATGAATTATTCCACATCTCTTCATTGTGGGATTTTAAGTAATTGGCTAATAATTTACGAGACTTTTCATCCATCTGTTCAACCATTATTTTACGTTTCATCGCTTTATCCATTTTATTTACGTGGTCAGGAAGAAGCTTATATCCCCTTCTAGCTTCGCGATCAACAGTCATGTAGCAACCTGTTACTCCAGCATAGTAAGGACCGCTTTCAGTTCGCTCAGTTGCGACCCACACTAACCAATAAGGTTTTCCATTAGGAACTTCATCCTCATTCGTTAAAAACTTGATTCCCTTTTCAACTGAACTTCTTGCGTGCATTGCACCGATATCTACAAAAACATCATTCTCTTGTATATCAATAAAGACTGGCGAAATATTTTCTAAACTAATTGCTCCAACACCAAATCCGCCATGCCCACTCGTTGAATCATTTTTTAATATATTAAAACCTAGTGATTTCTTTTTTGGTTGATCAGACATTGTGCCCCTCCTAAAAAATTAATGGTGTAACGATTGAATTAATCCAGTGGAAAACTGACGGTATAGCAACCTGGAAAATCGGCTGAATTGTATAGTTATCTAATGGAGTTAATACTAAAACTAAAAATACAAATGCTCCATACTGCTCATATTGTGACATTTTTGCACGAAGATCATTAGGAGCTAAATCCTCTAAAATTCGATATCCATCTAGTGGTGGAAGAGGAATTAAGTTAAATACAAATAATACTATATTCATTTGAACGAATATATTAAAAAAAGAATCTAAAGTTAGTGATAGTGCTTGTGGGAAAGAATGAAAAATTCCGTATTTATATAATAATGAATAAGCGATTAAACCAAGCGTCGCTAGAATTAGATTACTAATCGGACCCGCTGCAGTGGTTAAGATTCCTGCTAATCTCGGATGTTTAAAGTTATGGCGATTCACAGGTACTGGTCTTGCCCAACCAAAGCCTAAAATAATAATCGCAATTGTACCGAAAATGTCTAAATGTCTAAATGGAGAAAGTGTTAATCTACCTTGTCTTTTTGCCGTGTCATCTCCAAATTTATAAGCTACATAAGCATGCGCAAATTCATGAACTGATAACGAAATTGCAACAACTAATAATATTAATGGTATATCTTTTAATGGATATTGAAAAAATGATCCCATTCTTTGCTCCTTTCGAGAAAAATTGCTGTTTTATGTAACTAAACGGTTAATTTATTAATAGTTTAATTTATTTTTTATGATTTCTTCAATGTTAATCGATTTAATCGTTATTATTCTGACTTCCTGAGTTATAATAAAAATGATAAAACGAAGGAGGTCATAATATGCCATACGTTACAGTAAAAATGCTAGAAGGTCGCACTGAAGAACAAAAGAAAGCATTAGTTGAAAAAGTTACTGATGCTGTAAGCGAAACAACGGGTGCGCCAATTGATAAGATTGTTGTTTTCATTGAAGAAATGACAAAAAACCATTATGCAGTTGCAGGCAAACGCCTTAGTGATGAATAGAATTCCTTACATACATCAATAGTAAACGGAGTAACTTCCGTTTACTATTTTTATCTTCTTTTAGCCCCTGCTATTTCTTCAATCATTTCGATCACTTTCTTTTTCTTTTCATCAGGATCGTTATAAATTAAATCATGAGGAAAATATAACTTAGAATCGAATAACTTTTTACCAGTTATTCCATCTACTAGCTCTGATTTACGCGAAATTTCTTTCAAATCACCGTTCGTTTGCAATAGTAAAATCGGCTTCTTCCCGCCTTCTTCACCGTACCTAAAGTAATCATAAGCCTCGTCTGAAATTGTATCGATGACTAAATAGTATTCCGGGTCTATGCCAATTTCTAAAAATAACTCTTTTAACTTAGCAAATTTTTCAGTATGTTTTTGTGTATCAAAGTCTACATATTGAAATAATTTTCGATCTAAAAACCGTTGACACAGATCGCTCAAGATTTGGTCAGATTCCTCCTGCCATACTTGGAAATAATACAAAAGGACTGATTCATCTAATTTGATATATTCGTCTAAATCAACTTTCCCCTCAAATAAATGACCAAAATGCACAGGTACATAATTAAAATGGTAACCTGTTTCATGCAAATATTTAGCCCTTTGTAATATTTTTTGTAAAATGGCTTCCGCACTTCTAGACACAGGATGAAAATAAACTTGCCAGTACATTTGGAATCGACTAATTAAGTAGTGCTCAACGGCATGCATACCCGATTGTTTTATAACGACACCATCAGGTCTGGGACGCATAATTCTCAAAATACGTTCCATATCAAAATTACCGTAACTTACGCCAGTATAGTATGCATCTCTAAGAAGATAATCCATTCGATCTGCATCAATTTGGCTTGAAATCATGCTCGTAACTAACTTATTCGCCGATGTTTTCCCAATGACTTCTGATACTTTCTTAGGAAAGTCATCCCCTACTTTTCTTAGGATTTTATTAATCTCTGTTGAACCCTCAATAATTTCTCTCGTTAATTTTTCATGATCTAAATTAAATATCTTCTCAAATGTATGCGAAAAAGGACCATGACCAACATCATGTAATAATCCAGCACAAAGAGCTAATAAGCGATCATCATCATTCCATTCCGGACGCCCAGAAAAAACATCATCTACCATACGTCTTATAATTTCATAAACGCCAAGCGAGTGAGTAAATCGACTATGCTCAGCTCCATGAAACGTCAGATAGGTAGTACCAAGCTGTTTAATTCTGCGTAATCTCTGAAATTCTTTCGTACCTATTAAATCCCAAATAACTTGATCTCTTACGTGAATATAACGATGTACAGGATCTTTAAATACTTTTTCCTCATAAAGCTTTTGGAAACGATATGACATATCTTGGCCCCCTTTCAATATGTATACTAATTCTTTATATGCTAATTGATTTACTTTCTGAACAGGACTCTTCTATCTTTCCTTTTGTGGCTCAAGGCATTAGCCCCTCGAGGTCATAAGCCAAATTCCAATGAAGGCAAAAACCAACCTTCTATATATATCAATTTTTATCTTTTAACCCTTAAATATCAAAGTTAAAATAGGCATTTTATGGTGTCTAGTACCGAAAGCTAGCTCTTCGGTAATATTCCATCCATCTTCGAAGTGGAAAAATCACCACTTCTTCAGCTGAATGGAGATATTCCCTTCAGAGCTGGACAAGCTTTCTCCACATTTCAATCTATTATATCAAAAAAACGCTCCTAAAGATGAAGGAACGTTTAATTCTTACCTAGTTTTGACTTTATCTTTACAAGTAGGTCATCTTCGTTTGGTGCAGATAGGGGACGGTTGTTTACGAAACAAAATGATTTTTTTCGTCCTGGTCCACAGTAAGATTGACAACCAATTTTAATCTCTGCTTCATCATCTATTCTTTTTAAGCGAGGGACTAATGTTTTAATATTTGTCGCCTGGCAGTCATCACATATTCTAAATTCATTTGACATTTTTTTACAATCCTTTCTGTTCTAAATTGAACATACTCAGCAGTAATTTTACTCGTTCCAAAAAGGACATGCAAGTTTTCCAATTAAATCACTCCAAATAGTATTCTACTATTTTCTTTTTTTTGTATAGTTTTCTATTTTTTTGTCCAAACTTCTATTAATCAGCTAGGAAATTAAATCGATTAATTGAATAAAAGAAAGTTGAGGGGAAATTTCTATGATGAAATTAAGACAGGATGCTTGGACTGAAGAAAATGATTTACTTTTAGCGGAAACCGTTTTACGTCATGTACGAGAAGGTAGTACCCAATTAAATGCCTTTGAAGAAGTAGGCGATGTTTTAGAACGTACATCGGCTGCATGTGGTTTTCGTTGGAATGCTGTAGTTCGCTATAATTATGAAAAAGCACTACAATTAGCAAAGAAATTCCGTAAAGAAAAGCTTCGTCATGCTAAAGGTGAAGATGCTAAGAAAAAATTATTATATACACCTTCTGAATCTAGTTATATACAAACAGATGTATCTAGTAATTTTGATCGTTATTTAAATGATGAACAAGATTTAGAGTATGGTGTTGAACTCGATCAAGAATTTGGATCTTTTGTGGAAACTGATAATGACAATGATGCAAGTGTAGAAGTGACGCATAACGAGGAACCAACGACTGAGATATTTTCAAGTATTCCTTCCGTTCAAAATCAGTATCAATCACAGATTCAGACTCCACCAGCTTCACCAATGAATACAAGAAAAAGTTCAATTACAATGTTTGATGTCATCCAGTTTTTACAAGGTCTTTCAAGTAATCAGATTGGTAGTGATCGTTTAGTCCGTGAAAATGATCAACTAAAAAGAGAGCTTATGCAGCTACAGGAACGAAATTCACAGTTACAGAGACAAGTAGAAAAGCTTGAAAAAGACGCTACTACTGTTCAAGAAGACTATGAAACAATGATGAAAATAATGAACCGTGCTAGAAAATTAGTATTATTTGAAGAAGAAGAGAAACCAGCAGCAACATCCTTTAGAATGGATAAAAACGGAAATTTAGAAAAAATTGCAGAATAACATTGTCAGTTAAAATATAGAGGAACTAAATCTTAAACTTGATTTAGTTCCTCTATTTTCATGCACACGAAATTTGATAATCCCGTTACAATCTATTAATTTCCTAAAAATGATTTTTTAAAGAATGTTAGCTGTTTTTCAAGTGTAACTGGGTCACTGAACGATGCGCCATTGCCAAGCATTTCATATACACGATTATTTTTTACAGCTGGAATTGATTTATATGTATCTGTTTTCTGGAATGATATATCTGCATCTGCGTATTTACTTAAAATAATGTAATCTCCTGCATATTGTGTAGCACTTCTGTAGAAAGTGTATAATAACCATCTTTTAAAGCCACTTCTTTTACTTTCTCAGGCATTTTTAATTTCATTACTTGGTATAGTATTTCAGTTCCGCGTGCCCAATTATTACCGACATATAGCTGTTTATCATATGATTCAAATACTGATACAGTTGCATCTTCACCGATTTTAGCGCGAATTTCATCTCCGGCTTTTTCCGCGCGTTGTTTAAAGTCATCAACCCATTTTGTTGCTTCCTTCTCCTTGTTTAACAGTTTACCAATTTCGATATGCTGTGCTAAATAATCTAATTTACTACATGTATATGTTACCGTTGGAGCAATCTCCTTTAATTTATCTATATTTTTAATATTTGATAATCCAATAATTAAATCAGGTTTTAATTCAATTATTTTTTCAAGGTTCTTAAAGATTGGGTTATTCTTTGACCAAACATCTACTCCAACAACATTTACTCCTAAAGAAATGACATTACCGGTAAAACCTGAAAGTAAGATCACGCGTTTTGGATGTGTTGGTACTTCAACGGGGCCAGTTTCCGATTGATATGTAAATGTTTTAGGTTGATCGTCCATCTTTGAAGTACTTGCCT